>CDYK01028544.1_pt1 | contig 170627 bp, 148 predicted proteins | sample 554841 | NCBI WGS metagenome assembly CDYK01 (sample SAMEA3182102, study PRJEB8094) | gut metagenome | biome: human; feature: gut; material: Stool; isolation source: human stools | place: Canada | collected 2013-02-18
TCACGTACCACGCGCTCGAGGCGTCGTATTCGGTGCTGCTCCAATACCAGTCGGCTGTAATTATATTTTGATTACCTGATACAGAGGATAATAACTCATTGATTTCGGTCTTATATTTGGCGATGGTAATGAGTTCTCCTTCGCTGGGAAGATACCACTCGGTTTTGTCTTCAAGTCCGTCCAGTTCAAGCGTACAAGCCTTATAGTTCTTTGCTGCTTCTGCGGCTGGTGCACCGACGACACCGGAATTATCCTTGACTCCTGCAGTGGCTTCTATGATAGCATCAGTATTTTGCTTTCCGTCTGCCGTTTCATAAAGCCCTTGATTACCGTTCCCGTAATTCTTAACGCCACGGATGTCCGTACCGTATGCCCCCCATTTGAAAGTACGCCCGCCTATATCGTCAGTGCAGTCGCTTTTCGCTATGACGAACTGGCGACGATCCGCACGGATACGGACACCTACACGCAGGTATTTTGAACGGTTATTTGCGCTAAGGGAATTCCATTCTTCAGCAGTAAAGAACACGTTGACACCGTCTTCGATCCGGATTGTGGCAAAGGACAGGTCAAGCAGCCCGCCAGCCCATCTGATATATTTTGCAATGTCACTGGCAGGCGTATTTTCGTTCACGTTGGTAAAACCGATCTCCTGCAAAACAGATACCTGTTCTTCTTTATTCATGCGCAAAAGCAATGCGCTTTCATTATTCTTGTCTGTCATAAATATGTACTGTTTTAATGGATTACTCTTCTGCCGTTGCCCTTACATGCAACAGGCTTGTATTTTTATTCTGTACGTTCATGTGCCCGGTATTCAAATTGCACGTCCATGCATTTGTCGTATCATAGTACGTGCTCGTCCAGTAGTATTTGTCCGTCAGGAACATGCTGTCACTGCTCCAAAATGCACGCAGCATTTCATTGATTTGGTCACGGTATCGATACATGATCATCATCTGTCCGGAAGAAGGCAAGAACCATTCAGTATCATCCTCCAGACCGTCGCCATCGAGTGTGAAGGCTTTATAGGCTACGGCAGCTTCCGCAGCGGGTGCGCCTTCCACACCGTTCGAATTTGTCCCTTTCAGGGCATCAAGGATCAGGCGTGTATCTTCTTTCCCGGTGAAGCAGGTGTACATTTTGCCCAGCATCTTTGCGGAAAGCCCGTCAATCGCTTTACCAAGACCGCCCCAATAGAAGCTGGAAGACAAGTCAGCTGCATAACACTCTTGTGCCGCAATGACAAAAGACTGCGAATGTGCCCGGATACACAAACCACGACGGATAAACTTCAACTTGTTGGCAGGAGTCAACGAGTTCCACTCCTCACGGGTAAAATACCATTTGGAATTATCGGAAATCCGGTTACATGCCACCCGCATGTCCAGCAACCCGGTAGCCCACTTTATCCGGTTAGGGAACTCGCTGGCACGCGAGTTTTCCGTAATGTCGGCAAAGCCTACCGCCTGCAAGGCTTTTACCTGTTCCTGTTTATTGAGACGCAGCAGGGTTGCGCTCTGTTCTTTTGTACTCATGTTATTTGCTGTTTACTATATCGTTAATATCCATATTTTCTTCCGCAAACCGTTGAAGGTATTCTTCATAGGTTTCACCATTATAATAGTCCATGATTTCACCCACATTATCCAATGTGACTTCGGGATAATAGGGTTCTCCGCCATACGCTTCCGCATTAAACCAGTCGATGATCTTGATATAAGCGTCGATTATGGTGCTGACGGTCAGACCTTCGAAGCCGTTCCGGATCGCTTCTATATCCGAGTTCTCGATGACTTCATCCAGCAGATAGTTCCCGGTAAGTACGGGCTTCTCTACCTGATTACCGTTTTCATCCAGTCCCCCGATACCGAGTTGCAGGATTTCCAGCACTTCCGAACCGTTCCCGATGAAATCACGGTTTGTGATACGGATATGGCGGAATACGACATTACCTTCCTGCGAATCGATTATGTCGCGGATCATCTTTACAACGTCGATAAGCGGGCAGTTTTCCACGCGCAGTGTGGTGATGTTCGGCATGGATTCAACAACGATGCCTGTGTCCGCGTTCAGCCCCTTATAGCTCAACTTATCGAGGTTCATCAACTTGAACTGTGTCATGGTGGTCGGCAGTTCCGCATATTGAACCGGACAGCCGCCTACAAAATTGATAATCTGCAGGGAACTGCCGTATGCCAACAGGCGCAAAAGGCGTGTTGCCCCGGTCAGGTCAAGAGATACCAGCTTTTTGAAGTTCTCAACGTTCAGGAGTCTCATGTACGGTTTTTCACCAAGCGGGAGGTCTGTGACGCTATTGTTGGCATATCCTTCGCGTTTGCTGCCGAACACCAGTTCCTCGACACGGATCAACGTAGTGAAGTCTTTTGCCTGTGTACCGTCGATGTTGACAGTGCTCAAATCACCCAAAGACTTGATCTTCGATGCACCGATGATATAGATCGCGCTCGATGAGTTTGAACCGTCGAAATGGAATGTCACCTTTGAGCCGTCTTCTTCCGCCCATGCCCCCTGTTGTGCGGCTGGCGTATTGAAGCCCGCCCACAATTTCCATTGCTCGCTTGCGGTCACTTCGATATTGATGTCCTCACCGATGGCGCGGAACATGCACATATTATCCGCCTTCAGGATCGTGCTGACACCGAAATAAGCGTCAAGGAAGTCATAACGGGCAGACACATAGTAATGGCGGTAAGGGATACCCATACCGGAGATCACGTTGAACGCCTGACCGCCCGGATTGGTGATATACTTCGCCACGGAATCACGGCAAGCGACGATCGCAGGGATCAAGAGGTGGTCTTTTTCTTCCGATTCACGCAGAACGGCTTCGTAGGAGAAAGCGGACTCGCCACCCGGAAGGCGCGATGTGCGGATTTTCTCCGCGGTCGCTGCAAGTCCGACCTGATCATAACGCCACATGCCTTGCCAAACGACGCTCATACGTCCGGCAAATACGTTTTCCCCCTCCATGACGCTGTCAAGCATCACGTTATACGGAAGTTTGAAGATACCGGAATTATTCTTTCCGTTCGTACTGTCCGAATCATAATCGTGGTTCATGTACCAACGGTAAATACCGTCCGGGCAGAGGTACAAAGCCCACATGCTGTTTTTCGATAACTGGTCGACGCCTGAATGATACAGGATACGGACTAGGTATGCGCGGAAAGAAGCCACGCTGCAATACTTGTCCATTTCCTCAACCAGCTTCCGGTATCGGTTTTCGAGCGTATCGCTGACCTGTGCACCGTTGATACTGATTTTGCCGCCTGCCATACGGTTCTTCGGGTTACATGAATACACCCATTCGCAGAACTGTTTCCAGTGGTACGGTGTCTTCTTTCCAAGCGCATAGGCAAGGTTCATGCCGTCATCGTCCGGTGTACGGAATTCAAAGAACATCGTCCATTTGGGAACAAGGCTTTCCGTTGACAGTTCCGCACCGTACAAGCCTTTCACCCACTTGCTGTGCGTCGACTGCATAGTCATGAAGTTGTCGATATCATCGAAGATGCACATACCTTCATAATCAAGCATTTCAACACATTCAACCGGATTCAGGACACGTCCGGTAACGACCGTTTTCCTGCCGTTGAAAGAGATTGTTCCGGTAGTGTTTTTCCATGCCCCGTCGACGTATTCCATGAACTTGTACGAAGCGTCCGTCGATTTGGAAAGCATGTAGATCGTATCCTGATCGTAGTCGTCAGCATGGGACATGAAATAGGATTCCGTCACGTCCGGAAGGTCGGTGAAGTCGCCATAACTCAAACAGTCGGCATTGTAGCCGGGAACATCCTTGAAGCCGAAAGTCGGTGGATTTCCCTTGTCAATGTTCCAGTCACCGCGACACCAAAAGTACGCGTCATTGATATTTCCGGTATCTGATTTGAAGACAAGCACACTGTTACCGTCAATACTTGTACGCAAGTCCAGCGTGTTGTTTTCATCCGCATAGTACGCGTTCTGCGCTGGGGTCATATATTCCTCGCCCAAAGCCTTCTGCATATCGTTATTGATACGGGAAATCGGGGTGTTTACCTTGTCGGGTGATGCATAGTTGACCTTCAGGCAAACCTTGTCGAATGGAATAGTCTCACCACGCAAAATGATTTTCTTGTTTACAATCGCGTCGAGCAAAGCCTGCGGAGCCCGTTCCGGATACATCGCACGGATAATTGCCTTTTTCAGCTTGTATTTCCTGTTCTTATAGGTTGGATAGAAGGCGGATGTCGTACCCTGATTGGTCGTTTCCACGTTCTCGAAAATAAGACTCATACCTTTGTCCTTGCAGAACAGATACAGGTCTGTATATATCTTGGTGGACGTGTCCGTTACGTTGTCAAGCGTTTCAAGTTTATAGTCCCCGTGTGGCATTTCGACCAGACAGTCGCACATTTCAAGTGCTTTGTTCAGGTCGATTTTATTGTCGGTTAGGATATCGTTCTTTTTGTTCAAAGCGATCATTTCGTCCGTATCAGATTTACCGATCACAAATTCATCGTTAATCTGTTCGTCCGCCATTTCCTTTTCCCAGGAGAGCAAGCGGTACATATACAGTTCCCCGGCTGTTCCGGAGAAGCTGATTTGTTCGGACTGTTTGATCGCGCTTTGTCCTGCCGTATATTTGGATGCGCCAATCAGGTCACCGTCACAATATAGCTTGGTATAGCCTTTGCCGTCCTCTTCCGCATTTGCCTTTTCAATGACGAAAGCAAACTCGTAGATGTCGCCCGGCTTGAAATACCGTTCGATCAGTTCAGTTCCGAGTGCTTTGAAGTACACACATTTTGAAGTGATACGCCACCCGATTTGGTTTGCTTCGTCCCAGCATGACACGACGTTCGCGTCAGGATCGGCAGCGTTCTGCGTCTTTATCTTGATGATGGTAGTCGATCCGGTCTGCTCAATGTTGGTACGGTTATAGGGACGATAAGTACACAATGCGGTGGCATCATCCGAAACCTTGAACGCCTTCCCTTCGTTCTTGTCGGTGACAAAGGCATTCGTGGAATAGTTGAACCCGTTCTGCTTCATTTCATAAAGTCCGTACAGCCATGACTTGTCCTGATCCGAATTGTCCTTGTCTGCCGGATTGAAATAAATCATATAGCTGGAATCACCATTGATGTCAATGACGGAACTGTTAACGGAGTACTCAATCGTATTGCTTTCCCCAGCACCGCATTTCCCGTAAATACCCAACGTATTCCTGATATTGTCCGCAATAGTAAAGCCATCGACACGGGTGGACAGATTGAATGTACTGTTACGTCCTACTGATACGGTAGTCAGCACTGTATCGGTTTCACTGTTGTCTCCGGTAGAGGTATTGGCAACTTTCGCGACCTTGTGTATTTCGACATGGGCATCGGTAGCGACATGGCTGGGATCATAGCACGCCACTTCGATGTTCAGGTTTGCATACTTCTTGACTGACCATGCCGTTTCCGTTTCTTCGGAATGCGCAAGCGCCACGATAGGCATAAGACTTGACGGGTTGACAATCATCACATCAAAGAACTGGTAGTTCGACCATACGCCCGATTCCACGTCCTGTGCGACAATCCTGACAGTATATGCACCATGTTTCAGTCCCAAAGACGAAACGTTGATTTGCAAGTCCTGTGAGCGTGTGGAAGCCACGCTGGTTTGTGAGATCAGCTTCCATTCGTCGCCTATTTTGATATGTGCCGTAACGGTTGACTTATTGGCGGAAGACAGTTTGAACACGTCCGTCATGGTGATGAGTCCCGAACCTTCCTGCAATGTTTTGTACAAAGCCCATACACGGGAAAGTTTCAGGTTTACAGCCGTGACGCTGATTGTCTTCTGCGCGGTATTTCCCCCGTCATCGGTGGCAACGACCACAAACTTGCGGTTCATCGCTTCGCTGAAATAGCTTTTAACGGAAATCGCAAAAGTGTAGTCCGTATCTGACGGGGAACTTTCCCGGTTCACGTTGAACGTTTCAAGCGTTTCCCCCGTTGACTTGTCTTTCAGTTGCAGGGTTTCGATATTGTTGTATGAAACCATTTCACCCGATCCGGTACGTGACAGGATCGCAAGCCTGATTGTCAGGTCGTCAGTTCCGAGTGCGGCATACAGGGAGGTCTTTTGCGGATAGATATACACGATTGTCCCGGCAACGCCCCCACCGCCACCAGTTCCGACTGCAAAGGTGAAACCGTCGCCCAGCGGAAACCCTTCCGCGTCCTTCATGTACACACGCACCGTTCCGTCTTCCGCCTGTTCGCCATCCACGTCGACGGGCATGGCATCATAGACCGCACCACCTGCTACCGGGTTCACGCTGTCCTTGATGATTTCGGAATCGGTTTCGACTGTTCCCCCAGCGGCAGAACCGAAGTCGTTCCATGCCGCCAAGTCATTATAATCGGCACGGGACGCGCACAACTGTTTGGACTCGAATGTTTCCTTTCCGGTGCGGTAGATGATAACCACACCGGGTTTGATGCATTCCGTTTCATTTGCCGTCTCGTAAGCTGTCAGGGCATCGATAGCCGTTTGAAGAATATAGTATCCGTTTGATAATGGCGCAATTTCATCGACCAGCAGCACTGCGCCTTTGCCCGTCATGTCGCCACCAGCACCACCGAAGTCCGTCCAGTTCGCTTCTGTGGCAAAGCCTTCAAGGGATGATCCGGCAAACTGTTTGGATTCCCATTCACCTTCAGCAATTTTATAAGTCAATACGATACCCGGTTTGCGGTAAGTGACATTATCCGCATTCTCCCTTTCCGTAATTGCGGCAATGGCTGCGGACAAGGAATAGACAGAGCCGCCACATATTTCGTTGACATTGATAACGGACAGGGCTTTGTTAGCCAGCGACAATGCTGAAGACGCGGTAGCCTGTGCGTCTTCAGCCGATTTCTTTGCCGCTTTTGCAGCCAAGTCCGCAGACGCGGCTAACTGTATCGCGTCGGAGTCGGCAGAAAGCAAAGCCCCGGCAAAGTAGATGTAGGTCTTGTTGCCGAACAGGTATATTTTATTCTCGTGCGGGTGTGTGCGGTCGGTATTCATATAGGCATCAACACCTTTCCAGCTTGGATAATACTTGTTGTCAACGAAGCAGGCAAATTTACCCAGACTGGCGAGAAATACAATTTTACCGTCTTCAGTAGGCGCATTGGACTGCTCCAACACAATGGAAGAGTCGGTTACTATTTCGTCGAAGCGTTCTGTTGAGTGATGTACGAAATCTACCATTAATGAAGACACGTCCTGTGATGTGCTGTCGGCATCGTCAGAAAGGCTTTTAAGTTTACCCCATACTGTCCCGTCTTCGCTTTCCGATTCCGTGCCGATATTATCGGACAGCTTTCCGATATTTTCATTCGCTTTTTTAGCGGATTCCGCAGCTTCGTTGGCTTTCTTTTGTGCAGCATCAGCCGTATTCTTTGCCGTTTCTACATCTTCTTTTTTTGCATATACGGAAAGGTTGCCTGTCGTTGAGACAAGTTTCCACCCCGGATTTTGAAAGGCGTAGATGTTACCATTGTCGACTGCATCGGGGGTATTCTCGTCATACACCGTCACGATCTGACCGAATTTCAACGGCTTTCCGTCAGAACCGACCGGGGAAGTACTGTCCGCGTTCATCTCCGCGACGGTGGTGTATGTGTTACGAATCCCCAACCCGATCTGGTTTTTCTCCGCTTCGTTGATGACATCCAGCGTTTCATCAATCAAGCCGCCCACTTCTTCAGGTGATATGGATAAGGAATCTTTCTTTGCCGAAAGTTCCTGTGCCCGTCTTTTTAATTCGTATATTGTTGCCATTATCAGTTAAATCTTTAATGTATCCTCGATTAAAATAGTACTTGCAGGCATTTGGACAAGTGGGCTGCCATCTGCTGAAGCTATATAACAGTTGCCGTTATCGAATGTGAGTTGAACAATCATTGATTGTGGATTATCCCATGAATCTGCATACGACATCGATAGACTGAACACTCCGGAAATATTCTTTACAGACGAATCAAATGTACATAATCTCCGTTTGCCGTTCACTTCAGGAGCTATCATGGAAGTTCCTGTATTGGCAGCAGCCAAGATATTAAAATAGACAGTTTCATTGCCCGTCTGTTTTGCCCGGTATATGATTTCTGCTTTTCCGGAAACGACTTCACTTAGGGATAACTGGGCTTTCATGTCCTTTTCTATTATGGTCTTGTCCAAATAATCTGTGACAATAGCCAATATTTTGTTCCTGAATGTTACTACATCATTTCTGCCTACATACATATCTGACTTTGTATATGTTGTTGACAGTTTTACATACCTGCGCTCATATACTTGCGCTTCGGAATTGTCCGCAAATATTTCATTTTGAAATTTTTCCTGAACAACCACCCAGTATACTGGTTGTGATGTAGGCACAGTAAGAATATCCGGTTTTATCGGATAAACTTCATCACCTATCACGATATATCCATTTCCGACAATAGTATACACTGTATTGGAACCAAGGATTTCCGTGCTGACCGGATCGCTTAACAGAATATGTTTCTCTCCCAGTTTCATCCCGGAACAAATGGCTTTCAATACGTCTGCTGTGGATTCTTGCATAAATTCCAAATCATCCAAATAAAATGGCTGTCCGCCTTCTTTAAATAACAGTTTATTCATATTCGTATATTTTAAGGACGTAGGTTCGTCCGGCTGGTTTATAATAGTCAATCAAGTTTTTAATCTCATTCTCATACGTTGACAGGAACGACGGTATGTTCACCATGTAATTTCCCGAATAGTTCCCTTCACCGCGCTGCTGGATGTGTTTCTTTCCCACTCCTTCACCCCGTTTATACAGGTAGGACGGGATTTGCTCTTCCCTGCGGTGATACAGGTACGATTCTTTTCCCGCAATATCAGTGATGTATATTTCCCTGTTTTTCAAGAAAAACCTGTCGTTCAGCACTTTCTCGATATATATCACCTGACCGTTTATATTCAGCTTGTTGATAGCCTGTTTACGGTAGCTTTTAAACAGGGTGTAAATGAAGATTAAAGGGAGAAGGAAGATGGATATGATTGCAAATATCTTCCTTTTCCTCAATGACGGACGAAGCACATACTGCGCGTATTTGATAATGTCAAAATCATACCACATAAGTCAGGGAGGTTTCAAGGCTGTTCAGGATGAAGCACCCGGCTACAGCCGTATAGTTATTATTTTTAATTACGTTATATTCCGTAGCGGATGCCGCTTTTGCGGCACATTCTCCAAGTTCGACGTCCAGTACGCCTTCAACCCTCTGTATCGCGTCAACAAGTTTTGTCTTATTGAATTTACCGCCATACTCGATACCTTTCAGATAATCGTTGATGGCGGCAAGTACTGGTTTACTACCATCCGTCAGGCGGATACCGGAAGCGTTGATAACCATAGGATCGACTTCTATGGTCGCGTTGATACGGATGTCATCTGCCGGAATTGACTGTATCGACAAGATTACCCCGGCAATCTTGATCGAATTCATATAGCTTTTAAATGCCGTCAGAACGTCCCCGGTCAAAGGACAAGGAAGTCCCCCCTCATCTCCGGACACGAGTATCTGAATACTTCCTCCGCGATCTTTGACTGCCACATACTTGACAAGCTGTTTGGTTTTGTCGATAACGGAATACCGGAACTGGTATTTCTCCGGATCATAGACCAGCGGATCACCATACTGGAAAGCCAGCGCACTGCTATGATACCATCGCACGGTCGGTATGATATTGGCGTCAATCCGTTCCTCCACGTCCGATTTGAACTGGTCAAACATTTGCTCTATGACGTGCGCTGTTGCCGCAAAAATGTAAAACAGGGTACTTTCTATTGATACGGGGGAAAACACCGAATCAAAGTCGGCATCACCCGTGATGCCATACAGGTCACGGATAATGCTGTTTGACATATAGGCATCCGTCATTTCTTTCTTTATTTCTGCGATTGTTCTAGCCATTACTTAAATTGTTCGGTAAACTGTTCGGTGAAAATTCTCAATCGTACCGCATTTGAGGCGGTTTCAGAAGTAGCCGGACAAACGGAGTTCCGCTGGCAGTAATCAGCCAGTTCACTGTTATAGACCTTTTCCGGGGTTTCGATTTCCTGTCCGGCTTGTAGGGTGTCCGTTATGCCCATATCGTTCGTCCTGGCAAGCATGAAAGCCGCTTCGATTGTACCATATTCCTGCACGGCTATGTCCAGCAGGGTTTGTCCGGCTTGTACTACAGTTTTCATCTTACATTTTTATAAATAAAAAATACAAATGCAATAAAAAAGGCTGCTATTACGGCTTTTGCCCACGGAGGAATGTACGCGACCTTTTCAACGACCTTTGTATCATTCCTCTCCTGTTTTTCCAGTTGCTCCTTCAATGTCAGCAGGGTTTCCTGAATTTCCTGTATTTGTACCTGAAGTTGTTCATTATAGGTTTCTTTCTCCTGTCTGGTAGACGTTCCTGTCGCTGTCTCCGTGGAGGTCGGGTATTGTTTCCCGGTCGAATCCGGTGGCGAATAGTTCGTCTTCTGCCAGTTGAATTCCATTTGCTGCATCATCTCGATCATTCGCTCAACATTCTTGTTTACGCTGACCTGCGCTTTGTCTGTAGAAACTTCTTCCTGTTCCGTCTGCTTCTGTTCCGTGTTATCCTGATGGACGGTCGTGTCCGTTTTGGACGATCGGCAGGAACAGACGGACAGCACCACGATTGTGAGTAAAAAAACGAGTATCTTTTTCATTACGGTCGAACGATTACAGGTGGTAAAAATGAGGTAAATTCACTCTTTACGTCGAAGCAGGGACATTCTTTCATCCACTCGCATTTTTCGACGATGCCGTTCCCGTTCTTGTCCGGACTGGTATCTCGATGCCCGAGGATATCAATAATGTCGTGGCGGTGGCAGATGTCCTGAACGAGCTCGCGCATCGCTTTCTTCTGTGCGTCCGTCCGGGTATCCTTTGCCTTGCCGTTCTTATCCAGTCCGCCCTCATAGCAGATACCGATTGAACATCGGTTATAACTGGTTTTCTCACCGGGAACGATAAAGTTATCATGTGCCCCGATTTCGTTTTCCGCACGCATGGGAATCACGCGACCGTCTTTCCGGATATAATAGTGGTATCCCCATTTTCCAAAGCCACGGGCTACGTGTGAATCATTAATTTGCTTCTCTGTGAAATCTTTGTCCTCGCGTGTTGCAGAACAATGAATGATAATGTATGTAGGTTTATTCATCTTTCTTTTCCTCCTTATTTTCTGTTTCGTCTTCTCCTTGAATGTATTTCTTATACTTGCATTTATACCTGTAATCAACTCCGAAGAGTGCGCCTGCAAAAGTCGAAACTTCGCCATAGGCGACTAAAACCGAGTTGTCAATCTGTCCCGTAGGTACTACCCAAAATCCGCAAAACAGCAGGATCATTCCGGATACGGACAGGAAAACTGCGATCCATAACTGTACGTGTAGTCTTTTCATGATACATACAGGTTATAGAATCAGTCGGAAAACTATCCATACCAGTAATATGACCACATCCGCCAACAATGCCCCGCGTACCGTCGCCCGGATGTCTGCCATATCCGGAACATCGTCTTTCGATTCCTTCCATTTACCAGCCAGCCATGCGGATACAGTTCCCAAAACCATGCCGCCCAATACGCTAGGGAAGCTCACCCCAAACAGGAAAACAGATGCTACCACGCACACGGCTAAAATGAGCATCCCAATCAGTCCGTGAATGATTTTGTCTACTCCGAACTTTTTAATCAGATCGTTACTTGCTTTCATTTTCAATCATTTTAATCGTTAGTAATTTCAATATTTATTTTATCCACCAGCTCCGAATAGTCAATGCCCGCGCGTTTCAGGTGGATTTTCATTTGTTTCTCAATGGCTCTTTTATCAGCCTGTGAACGGATATACCGGATCAGGTTCGCACCCAGCACCGGGTCTTCTTTCAACTCACCCTGATTCAGCTCAAGCACGATTGCCGCATTTTGAATCAGAGTGTCACCGATTACGAACCCGGTCAGCCCGTCTTTTCCCTTATGGGGGACAATTCTGATATCACCATCCTTGTCGAGTAATAGTCCTTTCATTGCTTCACCCTTTCGTTTTCAATGTCCCTGACCTGTGTCTCTTTTAGTGATTCCGAAATGTAGGAAGACAATGCCGTTTTCAAAGCCGATCCCCCGTCGTTCGGTACAGGTGTCCATCCTGACAATTTCTGCTTCAATGAATTGATGTCCTTTTCAATCAGGTTCAGCCGTTCCGTCAGTTCCCCGACTTTTACCAGTCCGCCCAATGTCCCGCCATTCAGCACAATTTCGTCCACCTCATCAGCAGAAATCAGGAAGGCGTCAGTCTCCTGTCCCTCGATGATTCCGACCAGACAAGTTGTTCCCGGTTTCGGATAGATGCATAATGCACCCATTCCCAACTGGACATCATAATATTCAAGCTGGTCAATGACCCCGGTCACATCCATTGCCTTGTTTTCTTTATCAACCTTGTCTACCGTTACCCAGCGCAATTGCGCCTGTCTAGCCCCTTCGCGCCATTTTTCAAGCGCATCACGTAACTGTTCATCCGTAGTCATTCCGCACGTCCTCCCAACTCTAATTTTTGCCTGTATGTAGCATCGTCACTGAAATCCTTTGTCACCTTCTCAACGTAATAGTATCCGTTCATTTCCGGAGTTATTTCACTCTTCAGGTCAATCGTTATACCGTGGCGGACGACAGGTATCCCGAACAGTTCGACGCCCCCGCGGTACTTCTGCTTTTTAAGGCTTTCGTAGAAATCTCTGGCGAACTTCTTCAGGTCTTCGACCTTGACGGACTTTCCTTTTTCATTGTAAGTCAGGTTATAGACCTCACTTCCTTCCGTTCCGGCTTTTGCTTCCAGTTTCTTGCCGCCAGCACCGATGCTGACAACCTTGACCTGAAACTCACCGTTGGTTTCGTTCAGGTTCTGACTGACGGCATTTTTTTCCAGTACGATTTTCACCTTTTCGGTGTCGACCTTTTCGGAATAGACATTTCCGCAATACAGGACTTTGCCGATGAAATAGCAGTGGAGGTTGGTTTTCTTCCGGATGTCATTCAGGATTTCCGCGACCGTTCTGGAAGAATACCGTACCGCACCAAGTTCAGCATCATAGTTCGTCTTCACCTCATAGCCTTTGGCAACGTCTGCAAGCAGTTTCTTCAGTGTGACATTCTTTGCGGAATAGGACACTGTTTTTCTTTTCAGGTTATACATTTCGTCCTCGCACCGGATCGTCACTGGAACACCCCAGCCGATCAGCGATATATATCCTTCAAATTCCGTGTACAGGTTGGAATCATATCCGAGTTCAATCTTCACCTGATCCCCGGCAGACAGCAGTTCCTTCAGGTCTTTTCCGGCAAAGTATTTGATACGCCTGGGAAGGACTATTTCTGCAGAGTCTGTCAGCATCTTCCATGAACTTTCGATGTGAACCGACGAAATCGTATAGATGACCAGTTCCTCGCGTCTCTTGTTTGCCGGGAATGTGATCCGGCTGCACATCATATAGCTCATAGTGTCAGTTCATAAGGGTTATCACTCGTTGCTTCTATCGTGAACGGAACTACGCTGCTGTTTCCCTGAATCGGATTGAACGAAATGTTATCAATGACAATGGAGTAAATTTCCTTGTTGTTGAAGATGCTTCCCGTAACTCCGACCGCTTCCGTCACTTTGCGGAACTTGCAGAGCGCGTTCACTTGTTCGGCAACCGTCTTATAACCTTCCCGGCTTTTGTCTGCTATGCAGAATCCCCGGATATTGATTTTCCAGTCGTCGAGCCCGTAGACTTCCTTTACAGTTCCGTGAACACCCAATACCTTCGTTTTTGAACAGTTCATCGAGCGCGAAAAGTCCACGATCGTTGCATACGGCATCGGAAAACTAGCCATATTCATCGTGCCGCGTGACCCGTCCGGATTATAGGTGCTGTATTGCTTGTTACCGTCAAGGGTAAACGTCCCGATGACCGGAGTCCCCATCCAGCTGTATGCTTCGGCTTCGGCATCCGGAATCGTTGTCACTCCGATGTATTTCCCCGGATCGTAATCCTGCAGGGTTCGTCCCCACGGAAGATAAATCGGGGATGAAATCCCGAAGACCTCCGTGAACAATGCACCAATATTTAACGCTGTATTTCCTGTCATAACTTTATCCTATTGCTGGTACTGTATCGGTTATCACCGCTAAAATTTCCCGTTTGACCTTATCCGCAACATCGCGCATGTCCGCACCTGCCGCAACCCTGAAATGATTGTTGAATGTCACGTTCATGGTGATATTCCTCACGCTGCTTCCACCTTTTCCACCAAGTCCCACGTCTTTCCCGGAAGTCCCCCCGGTTGAGGTTGTGACGGTGGTCGGTTTGTTGACTGCCGCTGGTGCGGTGTCCAGCTGGAACTTGTCAAGTCCGGGGACTTTGTCCTTGTTCCGCCAGCTTTCCCGTCCCTTTTCCTTGCCTTCTTCCCATGCCCGACCGACTGCCACAGCGTTGTCAAACACTTCTTTCTTTACCCGTTCAAATACGTCGTCAATGCTCCAGTCATCCCTGAACCAGTTAACCGGATTCAGAATTTCAATGATTCCCATTTGGATGGTATGAATCGTCTTGAAAAAGGAAAGAAAGCCCGTTTTAAGGACTTCCCACAGCCCGAACAGGAACACACGGACTCCTTCAAACTTGTTATAAAGGAAAGCCACGAAAGCGATGACAGCCGTTATGATTGCAACGATCCAGCCGATGACAGGGATACCCATGATAGCGACGGAAATCAGCCGGCTACCCACGATTGTAGACAATGCCATTTTAGCCATCGACGCAACCCAAACCCCGGCAATCTTTGTTATTCCAAGTGACATGATCTGCGAAATAGACCATGCGACAGTTCCGAGCGTGACAAGCGCGCCTACAAAGATTCCCACAACTTCAATGGCAGGGGCAATCGGTTCTACAAATTCAAAGAAACTGATCTTCAGGTCGTCGATAAACGCTTGCATACGTTTCTGCTTTTCGGCATAAGTATCCATTTGTTTATTTGCCATGTCGACCGCAGAAGTAGAACCCTGTATCGCTTCCGTCCATGTGTCAATTTGGTCTACACCCTCAATCAAAGCCATCGCTGAAGCAAGGTTTTCACTTCCGAACAACGCGGACATGATTGTAGCGTTGTGCATGACCGGAGTCAGGGCACGCAGTCGGTCAGTCAGTGAAAGGGACTGGTTTTGCATCGTTTTTATATTGACCCCGGCAGCTTTCAGTTGCTTGATCGCGTCCGTAGTCGGAGCCTGCAATTTGACTATCGTGTTACGCAAAGCGATACCGCCTTCTGAACCCTTTTTCCCCGATTTGTCAAGCAACTGGATCAGGGAGTTTGTTTCGGCAAATTCAACCCCGAATGTTTTTGCAACACTACCCGTTTGTTTCAATGCTTCCGCGACCTCCCTGATTTCGGCAGACCCTTCGACAGTTCCTGCCGCCATGATGTTCATATAGTCCGTCATAGTTTGTGCGGCTTTCATCGGATCATCGAGGGAAACCTTATACTGGTTCATGGCGGTGGACATGGCTGCAGACGCTCCGGGGACGTCATTTTGCATCGTTTTACTAAGTGTCATTACATTATTCGACATGATTTCGAGCGCGTCCGGTGCTTTTTTCAGTTCCGGAGTAATCTTTGAAAGCAAGTCCTTATAAACGACCATAGCATTTGACGCATCGACACCGAACGCTTTTGCCGTGTTACGGGCTTTGGTGGCGAGAACGTCCAGTTCCTTCCCCTCCATGTTGGTGATACCGGACATTTCGGCAACGGCAGTTTCAAACCGGACGCCCGGTTCGATGGCGTCGTTAAAGGAATCACGGATATTGTCAACACCTTCCTTCAGCTGGTTGAGAAAGAACATTCCCTTTCCCAGCCCTTCCAGTTTTCCGGCTGTTTTTCCCGATGTCTCCCCAAGACGTTCAACCACTTCCTCCGTGTCGTCGATTACCCGTGTAGCTTCTTCGGCTGCATCGGTTGCCGCATGTAGCGGAGACGTGATCCTGTCAACCAGTTCCAATATCCATTGAGTCACTTGCATTGTCTTTTGAGAATAATCGGTTTACAACTTTAGCGAATGCATTGTGCATTACTATTTCAAATTCTTCCAACTCCGTTTTCCGCAACATGCGGTATTCGGCATAGAGCCGGAGCCATTCATCTTCGTCCAGTTTGTCCGGGATGTCGAAGCCATATACTTTTTTCAGGATGGCATCTATTCCCTCGACAAGACCGAACGCTGATGAATATTCCTCTATGCTTTGCTGATAAAAGCCGCCTGTCCGGCAATCAGTTGTCCGATGGCGGTCAGGACTGAAGTATAGACGGTAGAATCTTCCAACGCCTCCATATTGCCAGCCGCCACGCAGTTCCGGATCAGGATGTCATTTGCTTCTTCAAGATCATCCTTTTTCTTTGCCATAGCCAGCAGGATGTTTTTTTTCGGGCGGACGATCAGGTAGTCGTAACGTTCATCCTCGTCCACCTGTACGGTGACATGCTTCAGGCGTTTTCCGTATTTCAGTTTCAGTTCCGTATGCTCTTCCTCTGTGAAATCGACAATCAAAGCCTTTTCCTCCGTTGTCAGTTCCTCGTAAGGCTTTCCAGCCTTGATTTTCATTTCTTCTTCTTTCATTTTAAAAGTCTTTTAAACGGTTATTAAACTACATTGCCACATTCCAGTCGATATGGCTGGGAAGAAGGGTGAATTGTGTGGCAATGCTTTTATCACCCTGTTTAACGTCCACGCCATTGTCCGTGAATTCGACGTTCCGGATTACGTCCTTCATGACAAGCCCTTTATACTCATACATGACCGGAATGTCGAACGGCTCGATATCCGTGAGACGCTTTCCCGAACCGAGTGTCAGTTGCAAGGCGTTCACTTCTTCTTTCAGAAGGGTGATCGATGCTTCAGCCTTGTAATTCCCCTCACCGCGACCGACAGGAAATTCACCGGCACCGTAGATGTTGTCTTTCTCTTTGCTGTCTTTGTAGGAAAGGGCTGTGATACCCTCTACCTGACGACCGAGCATGACAACCTTGACGCTGTTCCATCCGGCTATTTTTCCGAACTTGTTGATTAATGTTCCTAACAATGCCATATTTTCAGATTTTATTTGTGAAACCCAAGTCAATCTCAAACTCATGTACAATACCGTCTGCAACCAGTTTTACCTTGATATTGAAAGGCTTGTCGCTGACAGCCATCTGTTTGGGATTGATATAAATGTCGAAGTCTGCAATATCCTCCGAAGTTACCATAGTTTCCAGTGCGGATTTGACAAGCGCGTCCCAACTGCTGATCGTGGTATTACTGATATATCCGGTTGACGGGTCAGCTTTCACCTTACTTCTCACACGCGGTAACAAGGTATTGCGGATAATACGTGCCGCCTTGTTCCAAACAGCGTTATATTCAATATATGCATAGTCGCTGTCCGCTTCCGTACACGTACATGAATTGCTGAAAAAGAATCCGGCATACCCTTGAAAGCTGCCGACGAAGATATACCCTTGGTCAGTCAGTTTTTTCTGGTCGGATACGCTCAACTGTGAGAAGGGTTTGCCATTGCTCAAGGCTGCATCCAGCCAAAGCCCGTTCAGTTTGTCAGTCAATGGATAGTCCTTTGTCCCCTTTGCCGTCCGTGGGTGGTTTTCAATATCAACACTGCCCATATTTTCATGTACATAGCGGACAGACAGCATTCCGAGTGCGCTTCCTACGGCAGCGTGTGTCCGGTATGCTTCATCCTTTGCCGCCCGTGCCGGGTCTTGTGCAATCACGACAGAGACGTTTTCAGCATCCAACTTCCGGAGGTCGACAGCATCGGCAATGGCATTGATATACTTTCCGACACCTTCCAATATTACCGCATCGATATACAGGTGGTCTTCCCTGAATTTATTGACCATCTTCTGTGCCTCTTGTACGGCTACTGTGATTGTTTCGTCCGCAGTCAGTGAGCAGATACCGATGGTGTTTACTCCGTTGATGGTACGTACCGCATTGACGAAATCTTCCTTCGTCAGCAGGCTTGACACTTTTTCAGACTTCGGAACCAGCATAAGATACAGCGAACGTTCCGGAGACAGGCGGAAGACTTCGCTGGTATGGTAATGCACCAGTTCCTTGTTTTCAAGATCAATGGTATCATCCCAACCAAGTGCTTCCAAATCGGTAATGTCGTTGAGGTTTTCCGGCTTGTAATATTCAAGTTTTCCGATCTCCGATCCACCGACCACGAGCAAGATGATGCGGTCACTGGTATCGGTATCCCGTACCAGCCCGCCATTAACTTTGTTGATGATTACTCCTGTAAAATTTCCCATAAAATAATTCGTTATACGGATTTACCTGATAAAATTGCACCAACACCGAAATCTTCAATACGGTCTACAATACCGTAGGTTTGGGTACGATATTCGGATGTAGGACTCTTGCTGCGTGTATCGGTCGTTTCCGGACGATACAGGGATTTCACGGATTCGATGTGGTAATACGTATTCGGAGCATAGAAGAACGTGCTTGCCTGAAAGTCCGTTTCGGCAGACGGTTTTGTGCCTTCCGCCACCTTCTTGGCTGTTTCCGCATTATAGAACGGGCAGTCGTTATTCTCAAAGAACTTGATACCCATGAAGCCTTTCGGTTTTCCGGTTGCCGGATCAAGGTAGAAAGTACGGTCATAGAAGTACTTGGACGCATCCTTATCCAGCAACAAGTCACCCATGTGCAGGGGGGAAAGCACCATGTACAGGGCATCGGTAACGGGAAGGTTCCACGTCTTTGCGAGCGTTGCAAAATCGACCAGATCCTTATAAGACAGTCTCAAACGACCATTAATATCTTTCTCACCCGTTGTCCGGATAACAGGCATTTCTTCGTTTGAATCATCCTCCGGAGCCAGTTTGTGCAGCACATGGTTGCGGATACCGACCTGAAAGGCTTCATTGTGCTTCACACGGATAGCAGCGCGCTTGTCAAAAGCGAGATAACGGATTTCGTCATCCGTACAGGAACTGGGTTCCGTATCGTAGATTTCCCACGGTACGATATAATTCTTTCCGGTCATTTGCTTCGGCTCGAAATCTTCCGTGTTGTTTACGCGAAAACCGACATTGTTAATCAGTTTGTTTCTGCGTACACCGTCCGCAGCCAAAGCTCCGGCAGGAACAGAGCCTAAGACCTGCATGAAGTCCGCCCTGTAATTGCGACGTTCGATCAACAGTTGGGGATCGACGTACTTGTTCAAATAAAGACCGTCTACTGGTTGTGCCATATTCTTTTTTTTAAATGGTTAGTATTTTATTTTCCGTTACGCTTTATGTAGTCATTCAAAAGACGTTCGTATTCAGCCGGATTCTTCTCCATGATATTTTTCAAAGCCTCCGGATCGTTTTGAAGGTCTTCGAACTTTTTGTTTGTGGTATCCGTCAGACTGGGAGCATGAACTTCCGGCATTTCCACAGGCTTGATAGCGTCGAGCAGCTTCTTTGCGGTATCGAAATTGCTGGTCAGGTTCGCCTTCCAGTCGTCACGAACGTCGGCTGTGATTCTTTTTTCCTTGATCGCACTGTTCAGGATGTTTTCGATTTCCTGTTCCTTGCGTGCCTCCTCCTGTCTTTCGAGCATGTCGACGCGGTCTGCCTTACGCTTCCACACGTCTACCTGTGCGATGAATTGTGCTTCCGTGGTACTTGCGTCCATTCCGAAGCGGGTAGTCAACATTGTTAAATCCATGTCATTTTTTGATTTTTCGTTATTAATAGAGTCAGTAATCTCAATTTCACCTGTGTAACCGCAGTTGGTAATCATTTGTGCCATAGCCTTATCGACTTTTGCCTTGCCTGTAACTTCCGTCACAAAGCCGTTTTCCTTCGCTTCCTGCGCGCTCATCCAGTAGTCGCCCTTCTCCCAGGCGTCCCGGATTTTCTTCTTGTCCGTGCACTTTGACAGGAAGGCATTCAGATAGTGCTCATTCAGTTTGCGCATGACCTCCAAAGCCGATTCAATATCAGCGACTCTCCCGCATGCCCCTCCGCTGACCTGATGGATCATGAAAAGTCCGTTGGCAGGCATGGAGAACGATGTGCAATTGATAGCGATGTAGGTTGCCGCACTGGCTACCAGCGCACCGCCTTCACCCGTAATTTTGCCGGGAAACTTCTTGATCACGTTCACGATCTCGTTGGCTTCGAAGCATTCGCCACCGGGAGAGTTGATATAGATATGCACATCCTTGATTCCTGATCTTATCAGTTGCTCAATTTTGGAAGTGAATTCCGCTTCCGTCTCCCTCCATTTTGATATTGTGCCTTTGAGTTCAATCCGGGCACGTCCGTTTTCCGCTGTTGCAGTCAGATTCATTTTCGCGATATTTAAAATTTCATACTGCAAAATTGGAAAAGGAAAGGCGGGTACGGAAAAAGCGTTTTCATCTTGGAAAAAAAACAGTGTTAACAAGGACGTATTTTTTCCAACTTGGAAAGAATACGTTCCAACATGAAAAGCCGTTTTCCACAGGTGATGATGAAATATGACCTTTGCTGCGTAAACGAAAGGAAGCGATATGCCAAGCAAAGAATACTACCGTAAATTGAAGAAGGAAGCGCACGACCTTTATGTACGTGAAGGAATGACGTGCAAGGAGATTTCCACACGAATAAACGTGTCGGAAAGGTCTGTTTCAAGCTGGATTAATGAGAATGACGCACTTTGGAAAAAAGAGCGTCAGGCATCTGTTATTTCATCGCAAAAGCAGGGTGACAACCTGAAACAGATTATCAACATTCTTGCAGACCAAAAACTGGAGCTGCTGCGCATGATTGACGAAGCCATTGCGGAAGGTGACAGCGACAAGGTGCTCGAACTACGGAAACAGGCGGCTACGCTTGACAACAGTGTGGCGCAATGGGGAAACCAGCTCAAAGAGGTGGACAAAAAGAACCGGATTACGCTCGCTATTTACATTGATGTCATGAGCCGGATATTCGATGCGATGAAGGTGTACGATGCAGACCTTTATTTTAAAACACTGGACTTTCAGGAGAACCACCTTTATGAAGCCGCAAAAATGTTGGGATAATGAAAGTCGAAGATAGCAAAGCCCTCAAGGAGTATCAGGAGAAGTTAAAACGTGCGCGGTGCACGGGCAACCTGATTGATCCGGACGAATCGCTGACAGTTCGGATGAACCGCATACAGCGTGCGAAGCGGGATGTCAAGTATCTTGTCGAAACCTATCTTCCCCATTATGCGACCGCAGACTGTGCGGACTTTCAGATCGCTCATGCCAATAGGGTGATGAACGATCCAATTTATAAAGGATATGCCGAATGGGGACGCGGACTTGCAAAATCGGTATGGAACGATGTGATCATTCCCCTATGGTTATGGATTAACGGTGAGACGCATTATATGTGTATCGTTTCCGACACATTTGACCGCGCTTGTGACCTGCTGGAAGATTTACGTGCGGAATTCGAGGCAAACGAACTTTTGAAACACGACTTTGGCGAGCAGTATAATCCGGGATATTGGGAAAAGGGAAACTTCGTAACGATGAACGGCTTTATTTGCAAGGCGTTCGGTGCGAAGCAGAAGGTTCGCGGGCTTCGTAAAGGCGCACATCGTCCTGACCTGTGGATAATTGACGACTTGGAGACACCGCAGACCATCAAAAACAACCGGATGCAGGATGATTATGCGGACTGGATCGAAGCGGACGTGCTGGCAACCATGACGGGAAAGCGCAGACGTCTGATAGGTGCTAACAACCGTTTTGCATCCCGGATGGTACAGACGATTCTCAAACAACGGCATCCCGACTGGGACTGGCATCTGGTGAAGGCTTATGATCCGGTAACGTATGAACCAGCGTGGAAATCGATGTATTCCGCCCAGTTCTATCGTCAGCAGGAAAAAGACATGGGCATTCTCGCGGCACATGCGGAATATAACCACGTACCGCTTGTCAAGGGTAAAATATTCAAGCCCGAAATGGTGAAGTGGGGAAAGCTCCCTGACCTTCACACGATGAATGCGATCGTGGCACATTGGGACATTGCGTATGCCGGGACAGATACAAGTGACTTTAACGCATGTAAGATTTGGGGACGCCATAAAAATGATTTTTGGCTGATAGACGGATTCGTAAAGCAGTCAAAGATGAAACTCTGCGTACAATGGATGTGCATGAAGCAGGCTGAATTCAGGGCAAAGGGCATTATCTGTTTTTGGCAATATGAGAGTCAATTCTGGAATGATGAAGTTAAACGGAACATTGAGGAAGCTGAAGCGGAAACGGGGGTGGAGCTTAATTTGGTTCCAATACAAACTCCCAAAACGATGACCAAGTTGCTTCGTATGCTTTCCATGCACCCGTATTATCAGAACGGTCGTATGTATGTCAATGAACTGCTAAAGTCAAACCCTGACATAGCTGTCGGCTTAAAGCAATTGTATGCGGTTGAACCGGGTATGACAGAACATGACGACAGTCCGGATGCCGATGAACAGGCGGTGAAGAAACTTGAAATATACACTGATCCCCCACAATCAGAGGATGAACCCGCGTCACGACCGTGGAAAGCGGGAAGATATAAACGTAAATACACTTGGTAACTATGAAGTACATCAACATGGATGATTTGACAACCATCATACAGAATCGGTTGCTGATCGAAAGTATAGAGAAAGAAGAAGAGATACTGGCAGGGATTGAAGACCTTGTCATAAGTGAAGTGTGCGCCTATATCGGTGGTCGTTACGACGTGGGGAAAATATTTGGTGATCCTCCGATCCGGACAGGGTTGTTGGTACGTGTGGTCGCATGTATCACAGCCTGTCGTGCTGTCAGCCGGAATGCAACCCGTAAAGTTCCGGATTCCTTGTCGGGCTTGAACGATTGGGCGGACGGCATACTTGTCAAACTGCGCGACGGGATCATGACTTTGCCACAGGATATTCCCCCGGTAACGGATGAAGACGGGAACGTGCAATATCCCATATTATACGGGCACACGCGCAATGGTGGATGGTTTCTTTAAATAGTTTTTAAACCGCTTTTAAAAGGTATGTTATGTACAAGAAGTTAAGAGAAATATTCAACTGGTTTCAACAGAAGGCTATTCGTCGGATGAGCCTGAAGAATATACTCAATGAGTATTATTATCGAATGGACAGCAGTGGGTTGCCAACGTCAGGAACAATGTATAAAAGGCAGGCTGTTGTTTATCGGGAAAAGACCATTGACGACTGGATCATGTCAGTGACCGCAGCTACCGATCCGGATGATCCCAGGCGTGGTTTATTATACCGCTTTTTTCAGTCGTTATATAACGATGAACATTTGCAGACGACCATTGACAATCGCGTCTTACCTGTGCAACAGGCAAAATATAACCTTGTGGATGATAATGACAATGAAGATGAGGAAGCAAAAAAATTACTGGATCGTCCATGGTTTCACCAGCTTATCAGAATCTGTTTTCTGCATCAGTTACAGGGGGTATCGCTTGCCGATCTTTCCCACCTTGATGATAATTTGGAAATTAGCCATGTCGAAGAAATTCCCATGTCAAATTACATTCCACAACAACAAATCATCATCAGGGAGGAATCAGACCAGACTGGATGGTCGTACAAAGACGGTGCGCTTGAACCGTACTATGTACAATTCGGGAATCCGTGGTCGCTGGGGATGCTCAACGAACTGGCGGTCATCATTCTTGCCAAGAAATTAGGATTGGGGGCATGGATGAATTATATCGAAAAATATGGTGTTCCGCCCGTCTTTGTTACTTCAGACAGAATGGATAAAAAGCGGATGGACGAATTATTCGAAATGATGACGGACTTCAGGAATAATTTCTTTGCTGTGCTGCAAGGAAACGAAACGGTCGAGTATGGGAAAGAAGCCGGGGGAAATACAACCAATGCTTTTTTACCGTTAGAGGAACGATGTGACAACCAGATCAGTAAACGTTTGCTGGGTCAGACGGGAACAACTGAAAACGGTGCGTGGGAAGGTACGGCAGAAGTACATGAACGTGTTGAAAAATCGCGGCACGAATATGATAAAATGTTGTTCCAGTTTTATTTCAATTACATTATCATTCCCAAACTGGTAAAGATCAGCCCGGTATACAAACCGCTTGAAAGGCTGAAACTGAAGTGGGACGACACGGAAAGTTTGTCTATCACGGAATACATCGAAGCAATCAACAAGCTGGCTTATACCTTTGAGTTTGACCATGAAGAAGTTGCTAAAAAAACAGGTTTGCCGATCATTGGTCAAAAGAAAAATCCCGGTGGTGAGCAGCAGGGAGGAACATTGCCGAATCAGCCCCAAACAGACCCTCAAAAAAAAAAGACCGAACCGGACGATGAAACGGTAACGTCGCCTGTCATGGAAGCCGGGGAGTATGATTTCAGCAGTATCATCGGAAGAGTGATGAAACAGGTTTACGAACGTAAAGTTAAGACAGGGAATATTGACGGGGAATTATTCAGAAAGACATACGAGGAACTGAATAAGAAGGCGGCTGAAGGATGGGGAGAAGACGACTATAATGATCCGGAACAGGCGGAAGAACCTCAACGGATACGTGACAACTTGTTCAAGTTCTCCGGAGCGAAGACGTATCAGGAAATTAAGGAGATGAATGATGCCCTTTATGATGATAAGGGGAAAAAACTTTCTTATGAGGACTTCCGGGAAAAAGTAATGGCAATTCATAAAGACTATAATGAAAATTACCTTCGCACGGAATTTGAAACGGCAGAAACAAGCGGCAGACGCGCCAGTGAATGGCAGGAATTCAAGGAGAATGCGGATATAATGCCTAACCTGAAGTATGTGACTGCCGGGGATGAACGGGTAAGAGAATCACATAGGATACTGGATGGTGTCGTAAAACCTATTAACGATCCGTTTTGGCTGCAGAACTACCCGCCCAACGGATATCGGTGCAGGTGTTATGTCGAACAAACGGACGAACCGGAAACACCTGCTACGCCTATTGTGACGATACCGGATGCTTTTGCGAATAACGTAGGTCAATCCGGTGAGATATTCACGGTTGCACATCCTTATTTTTCAATGCCGGACAATGACCTGATAAAAATCAGGAAAGAGACGGAGCGGAATAAAATATACGCCCCTTATCATCGTGATCCGGAATCGAAAGTGATGATCAGCGACTTTGCTGATCCGAAAGACTTGGCAAAGAATGTGGAAAGCGCACGGGTAATTTCAAAGGAACTGAAGATGAAAGTAAAAATCCGCCCGCACATCAACGAGGACGGGGTAAAGAACCCGGAATATTTGATTGACGAAAAGCTGGCAGACCTGAAAAATATTCAGGGGCTGGGCGGTATAAAACACGGGCTTGACAGTTCGAAAAAACAGCAGTGCGAATATACTGTATTCAATTTGAGCGCTTTTGACACTGTCGAACCGGAAATGCTGAAAAACAAACTGAACGGCATATACAAACTGTATGGCGAAAAGTATGCCGGGCAGCGGATGGTGTTCATTTATAAGAGAAAAGCCGTGAAAGTGTCATGGCAAGACGTGGTGGACGGAAAAGCAACCGACCTTCTTAAAGAACTTCAGGAGCAGTAGCCGAAACTACCACTCCTGAAGGGAGCTCTTGACCTGTTACAGCCGCGAACATTGCAAATATACAATTTTATTTTGAAATGCAAATGGAAAGAACTGAATTACCTGATTTTTTTAAAGAATTATCCACACTGGTAGAAGATGCGCACCGCTACGCGAAAGTTGCGGGTGTGAACTTCTTCAAGCAGAATTTTCGCAGGCAGGGGTTTCTTGATACATCACTGACACCGTGGGCTAAAAGGTCACTCGCAATCGGTTCGGATCGTGGCGTATTGATACAAAGCGGGAAGCTCCGTGACAGCATACATGCGGTCAGCCGTGGAATAGACCGTATCATTTATCAGACCGATCCGCTGGCTTATGCCAAGATCCACAATGAAGGCGGGTACATTGTCGTAACGGAGCGAATGAAACGTTATTTTTGGTATTTGTACATGAAGTCGACCGGATCAATGCAAAAGAGGAAAAATGGCGAATTACGGCAAAATAAAGCCAATGAGCGGCTGTCTACAATGGCTTCTTTTTACAAAAGTATGGCACTTAAAAAAGTAGGCAGCAGGATAAGAATCCCCAAACGTCAGTATATGGGTGAGTCCGCTACGTTTATGAAGCAACTCGATACATGGATCGCATCGGAGATTGACAAACGATTCTCGAATATTTAATCTATATAGTTATGATTTGGACAGACTGCTACAAAGAACTGGTTGAAATAATACGGAGCAAAGATGAGTTCCTCGCATCTATCCCGGATGAGTATTCCGAGCTAAGGGAACGGATGGAAAATACACCGGGGATTGAACATATAGACATGTGGCATGAACAGGTTAGTTTTCTCGATGAAGAACATCCCTTTTCGTCCCCGGCTGTATTCATTGAATTTAATACGCTGGGTATTGAGGATGAAGGGTTACTCGTTCAGCGGCTTCACACGCAGATTGATTTCCGGCTGTTTTACGAAACTTTTTCCGATACCTACGAAGGTGCGGCTATGCAGGAAGAGGCGTTGTCCTTTCTTGACCTGTTGACATTGCTGGGGATGATGTTACACGGAAAATCGGGAAAGAACTTCGGCACGCTCCGACGTACCCATGTCGGACGGGAAGAGTCGGGGGGTGCGGGAAACCTGTACCGGATCAGCTTTGAATGTGAAATCATGGATTACACCACAATGGAACTTGCAAGCCATGCCGACATGAAAGACCGTGAAATGAAAATTAGCAATGGGGACTTACCGGAGAAAACGGAAGACGAAGAACCGCTGTATCATCTATGATGCAACGGTTAAAAACCAAGACTAAGTTGATTTGTATCGTTCTTTTTTGAATCGGGCTTTTTGCCCTCTTTTAATTGTTCGTAATATGATAAATTCTCCGATATATAAAAAATCCGTTTGTAGATGTAGTTCTGATCAAGAAAGAACAGGTCATGACTCATACGCAAAAGAACATCCTCCAAACGGATGCGCTTTTTATCATAGAGAAGATAGAACGTTTCTACCATCTTCCGGTCACGTATTTTGGTCATTTCAGGATTCCGCATAAGAAAGCACTATTATAAGCGCAAATATACGGATTTTCAGTGATTTGTCAAAATTGAATATAAGCCTGTGGGGGAAAGGCTATAAAAAAGCCCCCAGCCTGTTAGTAAAGACGCCAATCACATACTAACAAAATGCGAGCAGACGCACAGCCGGGGGCAAAAACCCTTGCTGCGTCTACTCGCATTTTTGTTTTATGTGATTGGCATTGCAAAGATAATCAAATTTGTATTATTATTATAAACATTCATTTTAAAAGAGTATGAGCATGTTGAAAGAAGAAATTGCGGGTATGACTACCGGATATACAGTAAATGCACCACAATGGGTGACTACGTTCACAAAAGCACCAGAGTTTAAGTCCTTTTATAAGACCGTCTCCGGAAATGAAGGAAATAAATGCAATTACCCGACACGTTTAGACCTCTACGGCTGTGGATGCTTTCACGACTGTTCTTATTGTTATGCAAAGTCACTCCTTAATTTCAGGGGACTATGGCATCCTGATAATCCATCTGTTTCCCGGACGGACAAAGTGGGGAGGAAGATCTGCAAATTAGAGCGGGGAACAGTTGTGCGTTTGGGTGGAATGACTGACTGTTTCCAACCTTGTGAGGCTGTTTACAGGGAAACCTATAAAGCAATTCAGAACCTGAACCGACAAGGGGTACATTACCTTATCGTGACAAAGTCCTCAATGGTAGCAGATGACATATATATCCGGTTGATGGATAGAAAACTGGCGCATATACAAATATCTGTGACTTCTACGGATGACACTCTTTCACGTACATTTGAAAAGGCGTGTCCGCCATCTGCACGGATTAAAGCTATTGAGAAGCTGCAGGAGCAAGGATTTGATGTCTCTGTCAGGTTATCACCATTTATCCCTCAATTTATTGATTTTAGGGTTCTGAACAGTATCAGATGTGATAAGATTCTGGTGGAGTTCTTGCGGGTAAACACATGGGTGAAGCAATGGTTTGATATTGACTATTCCGAATACACCCTGAAGCATGCAGGGTATAATCATTTGCAGTTGGAGCGAAAAATCGAATATCTAAATAAGATTTCAGGATTCAGGAAGATTTCAGTTTGTGAGGACGTGGATAGTCATTTTCAGTACTGGAAGAAGAATGTAAACTACAGCCCGAATGATTGCTGTAATTTGAGAATATAAAATTAAGCCGCGCAAAGATTTTTTCTTGCGCGGCTTTTCTCGAACGGATAATCATTTGTAGAATATGTATTTTTCTTCGCAATAAATGCAATGATTTTCTTTGCAATACTTCTCAACTGCCTTGCGCGTTTTAAAGTCTTTTACTTTTCCGTCTTTCGATTGAATATGCCCCACATTAAAGTCTTCATCTATCTTTAGGGGAACAAACCTTGTTTGGGTATTAAATCGTTTCATGTTTATAGTTATTCTTTTTCCATTAATTTTAAAATCCTGTTGAACTCATCACGGCTCATATTGGTAGGTACAAAAGATGCTTTTACCTCTTCAAACGGACGAAGAGAATGTTTTAATGTTTCTTGAGCTTCCTCCCTTGCTTTTTGGGCACACATTTCAATATATTCTTCATCTGTCATATTATAATCACTAACAGTATCTATCACCGTTGAGAATCGGCATAAAAGCCCATTCTTTTGTCTTGCAATAAAGCTCATCTATTTTGTTTTACTTAAAATTACCACTCTACTTTATATACGCCATTCCAATTCTCATCTATAGAGAAACGTATTTTATATCCGACTTTTATTAGTATATGTCGTACATACGAAGACAGATTTATGAATGTGTGCGAATGTTCTCCACGTTCTTTCGCCTCTTCGATTATTGCTACTACTTCTGCTATATATAACATTCTATTCCTTTCCGTATTGTTATTAGTCAATTATCAAAATTTCACGATATGCAATGTCTATCTCATTCGTCTTCTCATTCTCATTGAAACAATAGCAAAGAAACCATTTCAACGCACCTTCATTCTCATATTGTGCTTTCCACATTTTACCATTATAGAGAGCTGACGGTCGAGAACAAGTATAATCCATGAGTATTTCAAAATCAAGTCTACTCATCACTGCATGAGTATCATCAATTAGTATCAAGTAAGTTGGCGGCTGTTGCCAACACATCCCATAAGGATGCGTCATAGGTGGAATAATATTATCTTTATTCATTATTATCTTGTTATACGTTATTTTTCTCCTTGTCAAATTCAGCTAAAAACATCTGTAATCCTACCCCCATTGAGCACACACCATCGAACAACTTATACATCAATTCCGGCTCTTCTTCCCAAATTTGATAGACTATTACTTTTTTTCCTGCTCCTTTCATCCATCCTGCCTCCGAATGTGCAGAGCGTCCACAAGGCAATACAAGAACACAAACATCTGCCCATTGCATTGCATCAAAATCAGATTTGAAACCAGCCTGTGCAATGGGATGTTCAAGCGCAGCCCTATATTGGTCTGTACTCCAATTCCGCCAATCTTCATCAATCTGTGACCACTGAAATCCAGTTTTTCCAGCAGGATGCCTAAAATCGTAAACCTCATGTCCCTGCTCGCGAAGGAAACTAACTACTTGTGGTTGATGTTGATTTCTCCAACTACTTGCTACATAAATCTTTGCCATATTCTTATTCCTTTCTAAATTAAATATTATCAAAAGCCGATCTTTCCCGGCTGTTATCCCTTTATTTTAAAACTCCACAATAAGCCAAAACCGATAAGGAGGTAAATATACCTATTACTGATACTAAATATAGAATCAGTAGATCCTCTAAGCTATTATCTTTTTTCATATCCAATTTAATCTTCTACTATTTTATCATCTGTTAGCAAACGTTTCATTGCCCGGTCTCTTTCCGCTTTTGAAGGATAATTGTCCCCATACCTTTTCCAACTATCCGGATTTATATCGCTTTTAAAAGTGATATGCGGCTGGGGGTAATCATGGCGACGCAGGATTGTATAGCCGGCTTTGCACAGTTTTCTTTGATCTTTTGCATTCATCTTTTTGCTAATTAGAATTAAACTTGATTCTGGCATAACGATAGAATCGTATATAACCAAACTGGTAGGAAGGGTGCTCCGTATTATCCGATATGGTAATTTGTACATTATAACCTTTTATTCGTAAGAAACGGGCAGCAATTTCCTCAATAGTGTATGTTTTTATATATATATCCCAATCACTAACGACCAATATCGTTTTCACATTCCCACTTTTCAGAATCCTTTTAAAATTTCTGATAGTGCGTATTATCTCCTTCTTCTTGTTCATACTTTAGTTTTATCCTCTTTTAAAATAGTTTTATAGGCTTCTTCCATCCGTTCAATCTCCTCCACACATGCCAGCCATCCGGGAAAACCTCCGATGTTTTTGTCATCGATATAGCAATGGGCATATATCTTTTTCCCGCCTTCCCCATATTTAGCGACATTTTCAGGATCATGGTCATTTACACGGTCGAATGGTATTTTGCGTTCCAACAGCCAGTTGATGGCATTCAATAACTGATCACCAGTACGGCATGTCCAAATAATGATTTTATGTCCTTCATCATGTAATTTCCGGAGCGATTCACCAGCGTATGGTTGCTCCCCGTCAATAGCCGGGAATCTCCCCCGGCTAATGGTTCCGTCAAAGTCAACTGCTATAATCATAATCTACAGAATGAAGGTTCAATACGACGCCATACTCCGTTCTCGTCACGCTTATGGAAATAGTAATTAGTTGCAGTTTTATACACGACATTACTTTCTTTAAACAGTTGCATGATAGAGGCATATTCTTCATCAAAACGTGACTCCAATTCATATAATTTGCTGATAGACTTATAGTCCAAATCCCCCTGACGGTTACGTTCGAGAAGCGTCATCGCCATTTGATACATCGGATCATCGACTCCTTTTTCCGAATGGGCTATATAATTCTTCAGGTAGTCAATCAGCCTTTCGGCAGCGAGATCGGCACGTTCATCAAAACTTTTCACCTTGTTGCTTTTTACCTCCAGTTTGAAGTTCCCGTCTACTACTGAAAAAGTGGCGGTTTCTTCACCCTGACGCATACGGAGCTGACCGTATTCACGCATCACGTTACGGAAAGCCTTGCTTTCACCCACAATCCAATCATAAAAGCCCTGAACATCATTCACTACTGGCATGAGTTTACTTTCCACATCGAACATGAACTGATGTCTCAACGCTTCGTAGGTTTCCTTCCGCTGAATGGACTCTGTTTTTTCTTCCTCTTTCAGTTTACGCAACAGTTCCGCCTTTTCTTCTTTTGACAATTTACTAATATCCATACTATTAACTTTTAAATGATTAATTACAATTTGATTTTATATACTTCTTTCAGTTCCCGTTCCTTGTTTTCCGCTTCGATATAAAGCGATGACCTTTGGTCTACCAACTTCGCAAACTCGTTACGATTCATATTTCCGGCATACAATTTTTCGTGTATGGCATCCAGCTCACCGGGAATCTTGTCAAGCCGATCCAGTAATTCATTAATCCGGTTTATCCGGTGTTGTTCCGCACTAATATCCGCCATCTTCTTTCTTTTTTAATATTGACTCCAGCTTCGGTATCAACAGGAGAAGTTCTTCCCCGTCCAGTTCGCGAAACTTCTTTCCTGCTATCCGGGTATCAAGGCAAAACGCATTCACCGCTCCCCAGTCCGTTGTGTCGATTCCGATCCGCTGCACTCTCTTCAGGACAGCCGATCTGCGTCTCCTTATTTCCCGTTCGGTGATGGTTAGATCCTGGTTTTCTTTTTTCGCACCGTTCAAATAACCGCAGAGATACATTGCCTCGCTGTATGTCAACTCTTTTGTGGTATTTGTCCGTCCGTCTGTCAGGTCTAGCAGGATAGCCCGCTTTTGTTCGTCATCAATGCCTTGTGCGCTGTATATGATATGCAGGCGTTTGATAAGGCTCTTACTGATAGGTTTCTTCGTCTTCTGTTCCATCATTATCGCTTTTAATATTTTCAATCCAATATTTTTGATACCCTTCCGCCCATACTATGTAATATCCGCGTGAACCTCCTTTGCCACGTCCGATAAATGTTGCCTTGAAATGTTCCACGTAGATTCTTTTAAAGCTGTCACGTTTCACGTCATAGGCTGTTTTTCCTTCCACCTCGCGCCCGTCCACATGCGAGATGAAGACAAATATCTTTCGCGGATACTTCTTGCGCAGGCGGATTATTTCGGGGGCTTTCGCTCCCCCTTGCTGCTCGAAGTATTGTATGGAGTCTATCATTATCACGTCCGGGCTGCGTTGCTTTGAGAGGTATTCGTCCAGTTCTGTGATGGTGGCTTCATCCGAATAGATTATATTATTCGTTTTACTATGAATGCCGACACTAAGAACGGAATTCACGAAGTCGTCGCACGCGCCCATTTCAAGTGTTAAATAAAGAACCCGGAGCCCCATTTCATCAAATTTGCGTGCCAGCTGCAGAGCGAAAGAACTTTTTCCTTGTCCCGACTTTCCGTAAATGATCCAGCAACCGGATTTTTCCGGACGACCGAATGCCAGATACCATTCACCGTCAAAATCAATATATTCATGTCGGATGTCTTCTAGGTTCTTCTGACTCCAAACTTTCATGCCAGTTCTCCACGCTCGATTTGTTGTTTGATTATACGGTCTTCGATCATGCCGGACAGTTCACGCAAATCATCGGTAAACCAAACATATTTTCCCGGCACAGGCTCTTTTTTCTCTTTATTCAACTTTCCCCAAATGTTTTCCTGTTCCTCCGTATCATTGATCCCGTTTGCCGCGCAAATGGCTTTGACATCCTTCTTTGTGGCTCCCAGTAATGCGATGTAGTTCCGGCAAAATCTGCCGTCTATTTCGTCGTATCCTTCTACACGACCGACATAACGCTTTATATTGCGTTCCAGCGTCTCCGTTCCGGCTACGATAGCCCCCAAACGGTGTAAAGTATCATCATATAGAGGTATCAACGTACAAAGGGCACTGTGCGCCAGTTTTCCGGCATCATCAAGGATTAACAAAGGGGATTTTCCAGCCATGCGGTTTATGTGTGAAACAACCAAGTCCACAAGGTCATCGTTATCCATATAGCGCGTTACCGTTTCCCCCATGCATGTGGCTAACTTGGTCAGGAATTTACGTGCCGTCCACTTCCGGCATTTCAGATATATGACTGAATTATCAGTACTCATGTTATAAAGGTCTATGAGGGATTGAGTCTTCCCACTGCCGGATCGGGAAGATATGCACATCCATTTGTGATTCCGTTTGGCTGCCACGAACGCGGTGCGTACCTGCTGGTAACTGGTGACGCTTTCCACTACATTCCAGGCGTTTTCGTAGTAATTAAGACCGGAAGCGATCTTTTCAGCGATAGAGTCTTCGTTAGCTCCATACTTGCCGCTTCTGAATTGGGACATGGCGGTATCCGATATTCCACATTTACGCGCCAACTCCGTTGCAGATGATCCGCGATTGATTAACTTCTCTATGTACGTTTTTAATGCTTGATTATCCATGTTGTATATCTTTTAAATTGTTTTTAAATCATCTTGAAAAATTCATGTCCAGCGGGTTGTAATCGTAATCTTCATCATCCGTTCCGGTGGAAGCCATTGCTACACTTTGCCGGGTGATATGTTGGGTCACTTCCATGAAATCCGCGTCCGTGGCGTCATCCCTCATTTTCGACCGGACATCCTTGTGCTGTCCCAAGCTGTCGGTTATCAGGTAGCGGTCAAGAACCGTTCCTGCAGCTATTTCGGGGATACGTTGGCAAATGGTGGTGATTCTCCTGTCTACCTCTTTCACTTTCTCCTTCACCGTTTCCACCATTTCAGTGTTGAACCTGTCGACACGTGCCCGGTATTCAAAATGTTCCGGTTTCTGATCAGCCAAAGCCATCGGAACTTTGATATCACGTTGCAGTACGTATTGCAATGTCCCGATCTCTTTGTCAACACGACCGGACTTCAGGCGTTTTGCGTTCGATACAAGCACCTGACTCATATCGTCCGGGTCAAAGCGTACTATCCAGTCTTCGTTGTAATGGTCGCGGAGGGAAAGGTCGAAGCTGTCGAAGCAGATTCGTTCACCCATGAACTCGATAAACAGTCCCGAACCTGTGATCTTGTTTGTGCGTCCGGTGGTTTCCCCCATGAGCATCAGATATTCCTCAATCCCGAAAGGCATTTTGCGGGCTTCTTCGGTACGTTCCCATGCAGCGCGGTAAGCATCTATCTTCTTTGCCCGTTCCTGCGCTATTATAGCCTCTAATTGCGCAATAACGGTGGCTTCATCCGGGATGAACTTGTGATTCTGGTTTAATACTTCCAAATTAGGCTGGTTATCTTTGTCGGCAGTGATACCGAAGCCCGACCAGTTCGCCTGTTTTTGGCAGTATTCCACGTTCAGCCGTTTGAAATAGGGTTCTACAATTTTGGACTTTGCATTTCCCAAAGCGGCTGGTGTATAGTACTTGGTCATGGCTTCATAGAAGGGAACCATCACCTTCTTTTGATAATTGTCGCTTTGTAGCTGTAAAGGCTTATAGCGTTCCCCAAATAGCTCTTTGGTATGTTGTACCGCATTTCGTAATGCTTCACGAATAAGAGCGGGTGATTCATGGTCGCCAATGGCATACCCTACCGGATATTTTTCACATGCGTCAAGTACGACTACCATCGTTTTCCGGTTGGTATAAGTGGTGTACATATATCTCTTTTCCTCACCGTTTTTCTTTACCGTTTTGGGAGTCTTTTTCTGGTAGAACAGTTCCGCATCCCATCCGTCCAGCGTCCAGTAAGTAAGTGCTTGTGTCGGGGCTTCGCGGTGTATCTGTTTCATGCGTGTGTTCTTCAGAGCTTTGTCTCCCTTGTTTCCCGCCATTGTTGTGAGAGCAAATTTTTGTCTCCAGTTCTCAACGGTGGTAGGACTATCGATCGGTTTCCAATCCATCAGGGAAGCCACCTTGTTGTATTCTTCCATGATTTGAACATTATTCAGATTGTTATGCATACTGATTAATTTATGCATCACTGCCTTTGCGTCCTCGTTCAGTACGACTGCCGCGTATTTGTTGCCATACGATTTATGGATGACACTGCGATAGCCTTCTTCCTCACTGATCCGTCGTGCCGCTTCATATTGCTCGCATTTACGTTTCAAAGCCTTCCAGTTCTTCGGCAGGTTATGAGGAAAAATATCACGCCCGTTCGGGTCTTTCAGTGTCAGAAGATCATTGCTCAACTTACAGAGCTTTTCCCAAACGTTGATGCGCGTACCACCACCGCCTATCGAGTTGGCTTTACGACCATCGCGAAGGGAGAGGAGCGCGTTCATGATGCGCACATTAAGGGTATATTCGTCAATCTTCGCGGGGGGAAGCTTCTTGTCACCGTCATAGCGGTATTTCACACTGAAAAACTCGTAGGCGGCATTGCTGTAGACAATCGCATCTTCCAATATGGATTTCTGTGTTTTAGCAGCAATTTCCGCACGGGGATCACCATATATTTGGATATACCTTTTTTTAACGTCTTGTCTCATTGTCTCAAAATCTACTAATGCAGAGGAACCGGGTACACTACGTCGAAGAACTATAATATGTCTGTTTGCTTTCATCTTGTCATAATTAGAACGACTAACAAAACCGCTTTTGCATCCTACTTTTCGTTGAGAATCAAAAGCAATCAGTTCATTCGCAAACACGCAAACCCGATTATTAAATATCTCAGCCATAATAATTATACTATTAACTTTAGTGCAAGTCCCGGCACTGCCCCAGGATTGTAGCTGCTTCCCCTCTTTTCACCTGTTTCCATTGAAAACCTGTCCTAACACCATTAAATAATACCATGACAAATTCAATCTGAAACCATGAGTCTGTGTTATCCCGAAATACGGGGAAGTTCCTTACTTGCATACTTGTTCTACTCTTCGTTCTTTTCCGAACGGAATTCCCTTTCAAGAATGGTCACTATCGTGAAACAAGCAATGACAAAAGCCGCCTGTATATTAGAGGCAGGCACCTCAATCCCGTCAACCAATGAAACGGTAGTTATTATCCCGACCGCTATCAACACATTCTGAATCACTCTAAATGTTTTCATACACTATATCGTTTTTCTTGTTTTACATTCATTTTTCTAAAAAGGCTATTCCTATTCATCACGAACCGGAATAGTTTTGCTACATTTGTAGCCAATATGGAAAATATTTAATTTAAATAAACCGTTATGATGTTTTTTGATGATTTGGAATCTAAACTTGCATCAGACCAAACAATATGCAAGAGTATACTCCGAGATGTAAAATGTCCTGTTCATAAGTTAAAGGCACGTATCATCTATGATTACGACAATGACTTCACTTATGCCCATATTACGAAATGCTGTTGTCCTCAATTTGCCCAAATAGTGGCGGATACGATCCGTAAAACAGAGACTATTGATGTAGTAGCAATTGACGACTGTGAATATACTCGCTGAATTGGACAACTCTCTCACTGAAACCCGGCACGTGTCACCAACCATGAATAGTTTCTTCTTGAATCTGGCATGGTTGCCGAGGCGTAGCACATTATCTGCTGTTAAGTTATCACCCATGACAATAGCTTGAAAAATGATGCGATCTATACGTTTCAGAATCTTATTCTTTTGCATTGCAGATTTTTATTTATTGTTTATTACTCTTGTTACATTTCCGTGAGAATCCAAAACTTTCACTTTTGATGGTTCATTACCTTCAGTATATTTAATTCCACCATTTTCTTGTGCCATTCTACGAATAGCTTCTGCATTCTTTCCATTTCGTTTAAAACGAAGTATTTGACTAAGATTTGCGAGAGATATTCCAAATGCTTCTGCAATCATCTTTCGTTTTTCGGTGTCTCTTAATTCAATTATTTGTTTCATACCTTTTTATTTTAGAGTAATTATTCATACATTTGAGCGCTGTTAATCTGTAACACGCTGCAATATTACAAACTTATTTGAAATTAAGCAAGTAATAGTAGTCTAAAATTTCAAACATATATGTATTTTAACGTTTATGAATAACGATATTGTATCTCGTATTAAAGAATTTATGGATTATAAATCTATGAATAGCTTAACATTAGCTAATAAATTAGGTTACAAAAGTTCTGAAAAGCTGTCTAGGCTTTTTAGGGGGGGTAACGCTAAACCTTCTTATGATATCATATACGATATTTCAAACATGTTTGATATTAATACTGACTGGCTTATAACTGGGCGTGGGTCTATGTTTGGCTCTACACTTGATATGAATGAAATGCCGACTATTAACCAAGAATATAAAGGAGCGCCATATTATAACGTGGATTTTATAGGAGGATTTGATTTAACGCCTAATGATCAAACACAATGCCCTGATTATTATATTAATTATTACCCATATAATAAGAGTGGTGTGGTGTGGTGCAATGTAACTGGACATTCTATGGAACCCAAAATAAATCATGGAGATGTAATAGCTTTAAAGGATTGTACATTAAATGATGTACAATATGGCGAAATTTATGCTGTTGTATTGGATACGATTCGTACTGTTAAGATACTTCGCAAATCACAAGACCCAAACAAGCTACGTTTTGTCCCTATTAACACCAAAGATTACGATGAGCAAGAGTTTGATAAAAGTCGTGTTGTTAAATTATATGAAGTATTGGGGAGTATAAGTAAGTTCTTTTAAAATCTGGTTAAACAGTGATCAGGGTGAAAACCACTCTATCATCTTGAGCCATCTTTATTGCCCAATTTGCTCTTAAATACACTTTTTAAATACCTCTTTTCTGGTAAAAACACGTATAAAAAACATTAAACGATTGTTTATTAGTAATTTATATAAAATAAATATAAGTCAAAAGTGTATTTTAGGGTTCAACTCAATAAAGAAATATATAATATAGGGTAAAACTCAAATTAAATAATAGGCTAAAAAGTGGGTCTGTTATGGGTCTGTTATTCACATTTTGTTTTATTTAAAGTAGGTTTGTTGTAGGTCTGTTAGTATGAAAACATCCGTTTTTAATAATAAATTAACAATTTCCAGAAGTCCGTATTTTTCATGAAAAAATATCAAGATAACACCTTATTTTCTTTGTTTATTTCGTATATTTGCAATTAGAAAAACTTCCATATAGTAACTATATAGAAGTTTTTAGTATTACAAACATCTAAAAGTAAAATCATGGCTAAAGAGACTAAGGTTATACATGTTCATCTCATTTTCAAAAAAACAAGCCGTTTTTTTGGTTCTATATCAGCAATCTATTCTGAATTTACTGCTGAAGAAATAGGTATTACGGAAGAAACCCTACGTCACAAAGGATTGTCCGATGGTGTTTCCTTCGCTACTAAAAAAGCGATCATACAACAAGGAGTGCTTATTCGAAGCGTACGAAAATAGCATTTTAAGCCGCTGTAATGTATTTCTATATCTAAATTAATAAAGGCTATACACCCATCTAAATGGAGCGTATAGCCTTTATTTTAAGCCTAAAAACAGAAGCAACATACAGTCTTTCCTTCGCCTTTTCAGTCTGTCTCTCATTGTTTCCCCTATTTACAGCACAGTCCACCGGAATGAATATAGAAGCAACGGAAGCAAAATAGAAGGAACGGAACTTTTTGTTTTCTTCCCAAATATATCGCGCGACATTCGTCAATCACCTATGTACAAGCGGTTTCACGTACTTCGTCCTACATTTCGTCCATGCCACATTTTGTATTGAGCCCCGTACTTACTTGAAAATTGGAGGTTGCGATTTTCAATATATTTATATAGCACATTTAGATTCTCAAAAAGTTTATCATCGGTAGTTGAAAGTTCAGCTAAGATGGTTGCTGTGTTTGCTTTCTTTTCAATTACAGAAATTATATCGTAGCAAATAAACTCATTGATTCGAAGCCATAACTTGCTATCAACCACTTCGATGGATTCTTCTATCCCTTCGCACTTCCCTGGCAGGAAATAACGTGCTATTTCCCTTAATGCTCTTTGAGTAGTTAAGATATTCTCATTTTCAGGACTTGTTATTGGAAGAATCTGTATCAAATGTAGTGCTACTTGGCGCAACGTTTCCTCGCTGTATTTTCTATATAGACCATAACTATTGTAAGTGGCTGCATTATTCCAAATCTGATAACCAGATGTTGCGTTTGACAAATCTACGGCAAAGTCAGAGATACCTTTTGCACTTGTCTTACCTAATGACTTTAGATCAATAGCATTGTCCAGTAGTATGTCTTTATACGACAGACCTATTTCCCCAAATACCTCGTTCTTCAAGACTTCGGGAATGCCATTATCTATGAACAGGTTCTTGGAAAGGCAGAATATTCCATTTTGATTAGGAACAATCGCCTTATTATTCATTGTTGCTAAGGTAATACCTAAACTAAGAATAGTATCATTCAACCATTTTGCACCTAATCCAACAGGAAGATTTTCCAAAGATTTCTTTGATTCAATAGTGGAAATTATATAATTGATAAGCCACTTGTCCGTTTCCTCCCAAGCTACTTTGTTCAGTGAGTTGTCAGTAACAGTTTGTACGCCCTGCCATTGGAAAATTTCTTTTGTAATTGTGAATATGCGTGAACGTTTCGTTACAAACTCCTGTTCATATTTATTGCTATCTGATACAGCAATAGAAATGATTGGCTGCAATTTAGCGAGTTTGATTGCATCTGAATCAGTATAAGCCGGAGTATCAATAATGCTTTTTGCCAAACTATTCACTTTGGCTGAATAGCTCGTAGAATTGAATTTGCTATCCAACGAAACGGTTGTTATTGATTCATGAAGGAGCAGTGGCCTCATGTCTCCACCGAGTTTCGCTAAAACGTCAAGGACTACGCTTGTAACACCCTCGCCTTGTTTGAAACCTTCTGTGTCTTTCTTTAAGAACATGCCGTTCATGTTTGGCAAAAGAGCGTGTTTTTTGAACAGTAGCTCATCCAGTGACAACACAAAAGCCAAGAATTTGTTGTACCATGCAAATTTGTCACTGCCTGAAACAACATCAAGAGAGTCCATAGAACTTTTGGTTTCAATGTCCGCACAAACATCATCGGTCGCCCACAACTTCATTTCATCATCTTTCCAAAGTATGTGCGCCCATTTACTGTTGTCTGCAACCAATTTTTCAGGGTATAGTGAAGTGAGCAAACTAAGCAAGATGTCCTCCGATTCTTGATTGTTTTCTTTAGCAATAATGCAATCTGACAACCTAAGAAGTGTTCCGGATGTAGAGTAAGGAGTTACTATTGGATAACTTGTCAGTATCTCTCGCAGTACTAAGATAATAGATTTCTTGTACCAATCCTTATCTAATTTCTCGTGGTCTTTTAACGACTTCAATCCATTGCAAAGGTTGAAGAAACAGTTGAATGATTTTTCAGAAAGATATTCAACAATAATCTTGAACATATCAGGCAGTTTGCAAAGAATCTTCTGATTAATGCCAACTTCTGTAATTACATTTTTCTCTTCGTCTCTTGTGATTCCATTGAGAATCAAGCTCTGTCGCTCGCTATCCGGCTCAAAATCTGGACTATTTACGAATATCGGCATCTGGATTTGCCCTTCTATGCCGACCAATGGGAACACACAGAACAATGACGTTTTGTCGCCTGTACTTACTATATTCTTTTTGCTGTCAACTTCACAAGCTACTTGTAATCTTATGGAACGTTCCGCTTTGTATTTTGCTGAAAGTTCTTCGTCCGATTCTTTTATTGAACAATATATAAAAGTTCGGATCACAGGTTCAGTAGCGCCAGCAATAATTCTAAACTGAGTTTGATGAAGTTTGTCTGTAATTGGAGTATCTGTTATACGTTCAATTGATGTTCTTTTGCCATTGTCTATTAACTCAACAGAAGACAATTCTTTGCAGAATAATAGAGTTTGTGCAATGTTTTCTTTGAAGTTCTCCTTGCCTAATTGTACCGCACGACGACCCGATTCTGAATTGACATGATAGGTATATGTGGTCCAGGCGTATGGTTCGCTATAATACAATTCAGATGTTCTCATCTTGTCAAGACCTTCGAGAAGTTCTTGCTCAGTAAAACCATCTCTATACATTGTTACGGAAAAGCCGATGATTGCATTTTCATCGCCATACATATTACTTTCAATTGTTACAACTTTGGAAAGGCAGTGCGTGGTTAGGAAACCTGTTCCGAAACGTCCTGTACTCTCAGCATTTTCTTTGTCTTCACTGTATTTATATAGCAACCCCAATCTTGCATCAGCAGTAAATGGGTCGCCATCATGCTGAAACTTAACCAAGTCGCCCTCAATAAGAATTCGAGCCTTAATGCTATCTCTATTCGGGTTGTTTGTTATTGTATCTTTTGCATTTTGCAGTAACTCCCAAATCCATCTTTTCCTATCAATATCATTGGGTTGATTGAGTTCTCTTAAACGTTTACTTACATTGCTGATATACATTTTATCAAGCAATTTCTCTAAAGCTTTTTCTGTTGATTTAGGGGCTGATATTTGCATATATATGATTTGTTTTATAAGTTATTTGATTTTAAGTTGTCTTGTATTAATTTTAATGGTTCTTGACAGTTCCCCTTTGACAAGAGTTTCTTTAATAGAACCTGATAATTTGCAGAATACATCCATTGTCAATTCACCCAGGCATAAAATAAATTTTGGAGATAATATAATTGTACAGGAAGCACATCTGTCTATAATTCTTTGAGGGAGTTGACGTACTTTGGAAGTGTTAAAGAAAACAAGATTTGTGTATGCATAGTTTTGAGGGTCTCCTAATATATGACCAAGATTACCGTATTGTAATATAAAGTTTAACCTACGCCACAGATGCCACTTGTTTTTCTCTGAAATGAAAAAAGGATTGCCCTGCAAGAATTTATCTGCTGTCATTCCCCTTTTCGGATCAAGATTCCAATTTATATTTATTTTTTGTTCCCGATAACTCCCATTACTTCCCGGATTAATAGCCATTACTACTATTTTCGGACTGGATACAAGTCTAGCCAAGTCTGATTGTGTATAAAAAGCTGTATGTGAAGTAAAGTCGGTATTCTCTTCTTCCTCAGCTATTGTTTTATAGACTTCTACTGTATTTAAAGCCCATGTATGTAGTTTTTCCTGAAAATTTTTCATACTAGTCTATTTTATATTGTTATATGTTTTCGATAAAGATAGAAAATTAGCGTCAGAGATTTGTCCTATATATGTATAATTAATGTCGAAAACAACCTAATACCATTTTCTACAGTTGTACATAACTTATTTGGTTCATGTCTGAAACTGTATATAGCTATCCCTTTGGCTTGAGTGATCTGTATCATAGGTTGTCTCTTATACGATTTTCTGTCTCAATCAGTCTTATCCCTTTGCTACTGTAATCTATCTGAATATTATCACATATTTTTTTTAAATCATAGAAGAATGTCTTTTGTTTTTCAGATAGCATCTCTTCCGAAATAATAGTCTTTATAATAGAGACATTTCCATGCTTCTCTCCAAAACAGTAACCTCCTGCCGTTACTGATACAAAATCAATCACTTCATCATTGTAATGTCCTTCAAAACATTGGTAGGTTGCTTCCAAATTCTCATCAATCTCAACACTGGTTAATCCCCAACAGTTTCTGAAGTATTCTTTGATAATTTCAAGCATTGGTAAATTATAATCTTTAAGGATACGCTCTTGGTATCTCCTGAAGAAATGGGGGGCATATATTGTTATTTTATGTGTCATAGGTTGATAAACAGCTGCGTATTTCCCTTCCTTACGTTCATATATACAGTACATACTTATGTTGGGATTATCATGCTGTCCTCTTTTATCAGCGGTAAAAGTTACGACAAAAAGATTTTTTCTTTTGACACTCTTACAGTCATACGAAGTTTTTACTGGAAACTTATAAGACTTCAAAACTTTAGATCTGAAATTCTTACGAAATCGTTCCATTGGTTTATCTAAGTCTGCTAAATCTTTCAATAGTTCTTCACGGATTTCTTGCTCCGTCATTGATGGTACAATCATAATGTATACAATAAATATTAGCAATAATCGTCAATTCCGTCCGGTCCATCCCACTCCAAGCCTTTGGCTATTGTGAGAGCCTTTTGTGCTCCACGTTCTTCAAAATATGTACGCCCTTCATGGATATATTTACCATCCTCAAAAGTTATAGAAACAGAGGTGTATTTCTTTATATCCTCTGACAGGCTATGACATATTACCATTATTAGATTTTCATTACATAGAGCAAAATCATCTATAATTTGAGTAGTATATTGATTTCTCGTTATAACTTTCCCAACACAAAGGTTATCAATATATGAAGTAAGTGGAGTCTCACTGATTTGGATAGGGCAAAGTGGGAATTCAGTGGGTGTTTTCCATTCACGTTGCAAGGCTGTATCAGGTGAAAGAGCGGGGAACAGAACTTGCCTATATGTATCTTGAATTATCGGAGAATCAGGTTGGGCAAATATCCATTCTCCCATATTACCTGCACTGGAATACGGCTTGCTCGGTTTTTCAGCCCATTTCATAACCCGTTCATAAGCTGTTTTGGCCTCTTCCTGTGTAACCGTTCTCATCCACATTACATCTTGATTTGTACCTGTAAGATCTCTCAAGCAACTTGGATTATCGATGAATTTTTGAATATCACCGCCACATAGGTATTCTATTTTTTTTCGTGTAGCGGGGTTGTTCAATGCATTCTCTAACCTTGTGAGCCATCTCAAATTTTCTGGTCGGTTGTTACATCTGTTAGTATCAATATGGTCTACTATGTCTCTTTTTGAATCATGACTACCATGGAACGCTGTTGCAACAATTATGTGGACTCGATGCCCTCCTATAGTCATATATCCTGTTTTTTCATTCTTAGTACCAAAGAGCCATTGTTCATCCAGTTTCCTTGGCTTGTGTCCATCTTTGGCGTGACGAAAGACTGCTCCATTATCACGAACAGAATAGTGCTCATCTTTATAGGTACAATCTTTGACCTCTGTGTATATATCAATATCTACTTTCATAACAGTTCTAACTTTATTTTCTAAATGAATTATAGACTTCAAGAGCAAATTTTAAAGTATCATACCATTCATCTTTTGATTTATAGTCTAACTTTATGTTTATGATACGGGAGTCATGCAGATGATTTGTCGAGATCTCAATTGCAATGCCTTCCTTATTTTGGAGACTTTCAATAGAGATAAGTCTTGGATGATAGAAATCTTTTGCACGTTCTTGAAAGGTCTCTCCAATTGTAAAAGAGATAGCATAATCGGGAAGCATAAAGTCTGGGACGGGACATCCTTCGTATTTTCCATTCTCACTGACACTAAATACAATGATGGGGGAGGCATTCAATTTTCGTAATACTCTTGGGGCTACTTCCATAAACTGAGAGACGGCTTTTCTGCTTTGAATATCTTCTTCTGACTCATCCGTCTCATTGGCAAGCTCTAAGTCTTCAGCTAATTCTTTGAAAAAATTACGTCCTAATACTTTGGATATTAATGCAAGTTGTTGAATATCCATATTATTACGAGTGAACAAATTATACACGTTATTCCTTTTACAGCAAATTCTATCTGCAAATTCAACAATTGAAAGTTGTTGCTTGCGAACCTCTTTTTCGATAAGTTTTCCAATAGTTCTTTTTTCTGTCATATTCACGTTCCTTATTATGTTGCAAAGTTATACCTACATGGATAAAATTCATAAAAACGATGTATCCTGTTATTGTGCATTTTTCCATAACACTATATACCAGTATACATAATATTCACAGTCTATACAAAGTTAGTAAATATATTGAAGTTAAGAAAAGTTTGTAATACTCATTTCTACTAGTTTATTGTTTAGATTTCTATTTTGCAATATTTCATTTGCAATAAAGAGAATTTAAGGTTGATTTAATTTATTTCTAGTCATAAACTGTTATGAAAGCTGCCACTATGACTTTTAAGCGTTTGCTATTTACCACGGTATATTTGTTAATGATTTTATGTTTCTTAGTACCTCTATAAAACAAAAATATAGAGAAGACAGCCTCTAACGATCTTCTCTCTTACTCTTAAAACATCAACTTCATAACTACTTTTTCCGGTTGTGCTGTAATCTTAACTCTCTTTACTTGATCCGCCCCAAGCATTACAGCCGAATTTTTATAGCACTTTATAAATTCTTTCTTCGGCATGAAAAACGTGTACCCGAATGGAACGCCTCCCCAGTAATCCGGAACTCTGAAACTGTTAAAACTATGCCCGGTGATTATATTGGCATCAATATTATAGATCATCTTTGGATCATAATTTAGCCAGTCTATTTCACCAGCCTTGTACTTACGGAAAAATGTTAGTTCCAATGTTTTCCCTGATACTTCTTTCATTTGTAATCTGACTCCACCGGCATTAAAGACCTTATCCAGATCCGCTTGAACAGTATTTTCAACTTCATAGACTCCCAGTGTACCCAAATCATACACTTTGCCCATTGTAAATATTTTCTTTTTCATGTTACTCCAGATCTCTTTCAATTAATATTTTAACTTTCCCCGTTCCTTCGGTCTGTATATAGATGACACTCGATACCCCCAAAGTAGCCAGAGCATCATTATACCAATCCCCAATCCACCGGACCGGTACAAACAGTTTCTTGTCTTCATCCGAATACAACTTATTATCCCTTCTTGCCTCTTCTATGATATCCTCCTCCTCTACATTCAATATGTCGGCTGCAATAAGAATGGACAGATATTTGGGATCGTCCGCTTGTGGTATCTCCTCTGAATAGTTATAAAGCAGATACAGTGCATCCTCAAAACTGCTGACTTTATGCCTGCTCAAATTGCTGGTTTGTATTCTTGTATCGAGCATCAGTTCTACAACGGAATATGAAAAGTACTCCTCATTGCCGGTATAGTATTTCTTCAGTTCGTTCTCACTGGTGAAACTTAAGATAGCGAGGTCCCGTAATGGCATCTGCGCTAATTTAGGCAGTACCGTTTTCCCGTCCGGGGTTATATAGTTCTCGCTGTCTATGTCCTTCACACGGTTATAATCACTCTCTTCTATTGTACCTTTATAAATTATCTTCTTCATGGCCGTTTGGTTTAGTTTTCTGTGAATAAATAGTTAGTGTAATTCCGTACTCTTCTTGTAGATACTTAGTCAGCCCATAATATGCGTCAACCCTTTTTCGGTTACGTGGTATCATCTCCAGTGCTTCCTTCAGTGTAATCTTGATACAGAGTCCGGTTATAAAAGAGTTTCCGAACTTCTTCTTGAGTGCTGTAATATCCTGTTCGTACTTCTCGTTATACTTGCTTCTTGTTTTTTCGTTTACATCAGGACCAGAAGCTTTTTCTCCAACCTGACGCTCCGGTGATTCCTCCGGGGGACCACCAAAGAATAAATTCATAATACTCCACATATCAAATATGCTGTTTTTCATCATTAGTTAGGAATTGGCGGGATACTAAGAGCGTTTTGTCATTTTTTGAGTGGGAAGAAAAAGAAAAACGCACCAAGATTTTTTATCTCTTAATACGTTATAAAGTAAAATATGATATTATCCTGATGAATAACGCAATTCATATATCAGACATGAAATGGTATTTTGATTTAATTCTTTGTTCTATTTTTTATTGACCTTTTTGAAATCATTTATGACTTTTGCAAATTTACCAGTCCCGCATATAACTTCTTTACGTTGATATTTACCAGGAACAGAAATAACATAGTAGTTACTGTATTTGCCACATTCGGATAATGTGCTTAATATATTGAATATACTACTCAAAACATTAAAGCTAAAATAAATGTCGGCTCTCCAATTTTTCTTTTGGGGTACATTATAATAATCTTCATGTACCATGATTAAGGTGCTACATTCAGAATCCTCATCAAAACTAGAATAGCCAAATGTACTCTCTACTATAACAGTTATTATATCAGGACTATTATAATTACAATCCACTTTCCTCTTCAAATCTACTAAATAATCATTTCTATTCTCGTTCCGATTTCTATAATAATGAGGATCATAATAAAGAGCCTTATTGTCTCTTCCTATAAGACCTAATTTTTCTTCCAGTTCATGAATTTTTAGATCTCGTTCTTTCTTTTCTTTAACTTTTTGAGGAGTATGACTATAAATCCATTTGGCACCATAATAAACACCCAAAAATGGACTGCATATTATCAAACCACTTATCAAACCATATATATAAAGATCATCCTTGTCTATTTTCATAATTGTTTTTTATTAAACTTCCGGTTATAATAATCCAGTTTTTTACCAATCATGTTTCCAGCACACTCTTAACGATATTCTTCAATTCACACTTCTTCAAATTGAGTAATTGTATTCTCGCTCCTCCATAGTTCATGAAAGTATCTATGATTCTGGATTATGTCTGAAAATAAAAATGAAAAATGCATGCAACCATTTCCAAAAAGCCATCCAATACCCCAAATGAGAGTTATACCTAAAATAATAGAGAGTATCATTTTAAAAAGACCGACATACGTGTCTATCCACCAGTTGCTGAAAGCATTCCAGGATATAAGATATTCCAGTTTAAAATCATGAAATATTGTTTTAAACGCAATAATGCATGCAATAATAATCATGCCATATTTAATTACCTTATAAATCGTTTTTTTTCTGACCATTGTTTCTTTTTTGTTTACGGCTTATGAATATCTCAAGAATGCGTATCTAATTCTTTTTTTTCATGTTTTCCCAAAGCTTTTCATAAACAGAAATGAATATGGTATGCAAAACCGGCAAAGTTCTTATACCACCACAACGTTTACAAGGTTGAGGACAAGAATAGATAGTAGCACCATACTCAATATCTGTTGCTACGAAAATTTTACCACATTGGGTACACCTAAAAAATGTTTTTCCTCTGAACATGATATTCGCAGAAACTGGAGTGATTACTTTGGTAGTTTATTCTCAATGAACAGGGGTGTCATAGCATTTTGATATCCCAAGTTCCTTTGCTATATATTCCGGTGTCACTACTTGGTACGTCTATCCCATTCATACGGAATTGTTGTATGAGGGCGTCCCTACATCTGCTATTGTTGAATAAATTATAAGGAGTTATTCCCATCATATTAATGTTGATCGTGTATTGTTGTCCCCTGTCAATATGTAACCCTCCCAATCTGTCAATATCATGTCGGGCTGTTAAAACAAAAGTCGCCATAGTTACTTCAATTTTATTGTTAATTATCTGATTTTACGTTTTAGACTTTTGAGAGCTATTTTCGGTTCATTAATCAGCCATTCCATTGTCAATAAGGCCGCTGGATAAGTCATTTGACGTTCCATTTGTAATTGAAAAATAGAATAGCCATTGATTATAAAATCTTTTCTATGTGATTCATTGCCAAGCCAGTATGTCAGATACTCACTAAGAGGTTTGTGTAATTTTAATAATTCTTCGGTAACCAAACGGGCTGTATAAGTATTATATCCTCTTTCCAGCAATACATTATATATATAATCCTTTTCCATCATGCTATTTGTTTTTGTTCAAACTTGTCCAATATGTCCATAGCGAAGTTACGTGCATCTATTTCAATAGATTGCTGTTCATACAAACGTTGTCCGAGTACAGTACTTGTATCACCATGATACCCCCATTTACCACCCTCCATTGTCTCTGCCCAACTTGCAACTTCACTATGACGCGGATGTATTTCATAGACATTCACATTATAATCTTGATAAGCATGTCTTCCTTCATGAACCAATGTGTCCAAAACTTCCATGAACATATTGTGATCATATCCCGATTGTTCTATGTAAGATGCATTTATATCAATACTTTTGGAATCGGGACTGTATCCACCGAATTGGTGCGAAGGCATTTTCAAAGCTCTAATTGGACATGGTTGCCTATGTTCTATCCCTGCGATCTCTATCTCTAAATTATTCAATATATTTACTTTCTCTGACAAATCTAGGTTTCGCCAGTTCTCATATCTGAGCTCCTCGCATTCAGAAAACATATCAGCAATCTGTTCTATTTGGATATAATCCTGTGGTGCTTCCAACAGTTTATATGCCTCTACTATTTTTGAGGAATATATTTCTGAAAAAATGGCTTCTCTATCAATCTGTTGAAAAATATCAATTTCATTGAAACGTTCCAATATAAAGCCTAATTGTTGGGATTGTGCTTCTTTAGACATACCTTCCCAAACATCTGAAGGAATATTTAGCTCTTTCAGATATTCGGTTTGTAGTTTAGTCAATTCAGACAAGTCCTCCTTTTTAGCCGGATTGGTAACCTCTCTTATCTCATCATATTCTTCTATCATATTCAATTACTTGACTTTTTTAACTTTAATCCAATGTTCGTCTGTTGACAGAGCAGTTGAAATGATACACTGTCCCACTAAAAGCTTAGGAATAATTTTACGTTGCTCCTTATTTATTCCCATTGCTTCACCTATAGCCTTGCAGTCATCTTCTGCAACAAGGCGGTGAGTAATCTTGATATTGGTATTCTTTATAGCATCGGGAATCAGACGGGTCGGAACTTGGTCGACAAGTAACATTCCTTCACCATAAGCACGTATTTCTGAAAGCATGTTGCTGAACATCATGGCTGATTTATATTGAGGTAGCTCCGGATTATCGCATTTCATCATAACGCGATGGGCTTCTTCGACCACAGTCAGATGCTTACAGCCATTGTCATTGAAGTCTATTAATCCCAATTCAGCTTTGGCTGTACAATATTCATACAGGAATTGCAGAATCAACGCCATAAAGAATGACTTATCTGTATCATCTCCCACATACGAAAGGTTTATGACACATGGCTTTTCAAACAGTTCACTCCAAGGAGTAGAATATATGGTATTCAGCATCTCCCCCTTCCAACCACGTTTCAAACTGTCAATACGCGTGTTAAGGCAAGCTTTCATATTGCGTTCCACCCGTTCCTCGTACTGTCGGTTAGCAATAACCTCATTCACGGCAAGACTCATACTGTTTAATGTCGGAGGAAGTGTTCTGCCAAATACAGGTTCTTTAGTCAACCAGTCCGTTGTATTGTTCTGATATACTGTATAGATCAGATCTTCCATAAGTACGGGTAAAATGTCGTACATGGGAAATGCTGCGGCAAAAGTTGATTTCAGTCGATCTATATGGGTCAATACGTTAGATTCCTGTTCTTTTTCCAGCCAAACAATATCGAAAGGATTAAGTTTCAATGGAGCTATTTTTATATCTTGCCTATTCGTTTTATCCTTATAAGATTTACATCCGGGAATGAATATGGATATAACATTATCCGGATGACGCTTGTTATATTCAATAGCCCAATCTATATATTCTGTCTTTGCAGGTTCAATAACCAAAAAAGGAACTTTCTCGGAAAGTTTGTTTAAGATGGCCTGTACTGTATTTGTTTTACCTGTTCCATTAATTCCCGATAGTAAAGTATGCTTAGACAGTAAATTTACCGGGAGTTTATAAGTAATTTCTGTTTCAGAACCTCCATACAATAACTTTCCAAAATCAATGCTATTTTCTTCTGGTATTGTTTCAAGTTGATTCAGACTAAACTCCGGTGAACTGTCAATCACACTGATTCCGGGTACAGAACGAAGCGGGAAATTAATAAGATAAGATAATTCTTTCGTTGTAAGGACAGTTTTTAACTCTTTATAGTGTTCTCCCAACGGATGATCAAAACGCTTTCCATTTCGGGTGTTTATCATTAAAGTTGGTGCGCTTAAATGCCCCAAGCTCATTTCTCTCAAGGTCTTGTCGCTGATGTCATCTTCCTCGTCCAATATATTTGATATATCGTGAATCCTGATTGGTTCAAAAATGGATTCTTGCCCGCTCAATATAGAACGTAACTGCAAAGCAGCACCTTGTATATCAGATTTTTTTTCTGCCATCAGATACGTTCCAACTTTCCATAAACCGATGGCTTTTCCCGTTTCCAATCGTTTGGAATGATAGAATAAATGTTCTGATACAGCTTCAATATGCTTATTTACTATATTTCGACTCAGACTTTGGGATTGACTCTTATTGGTGCCGTAAGTATCTGTAGTCCCTTTTGTAGTGGATTCTGATGTGCCCGCCGTTTTAGTTGGTGCTGTTCCTGTTAATATGTTGCCTATTCCTGCCAGACCTACAGTTGCTCCCAACATATTTGCAGCTGTAGGTAACAATGCTCCGGTTGCATCGGACAATCCGTCGAGTAAAGATCCTGCTGCCGGAAACACGGATGCGGCCAGGCCTAATCCTGTAGCTTTCAATGCCAGTTTTCCAAGTTTTGAGAAATCCCGCTTCTGAACACTTTCGCTTGTTCCATGTGTATAACTGTTGGAAGTCGAATGGGAATCGGATGTCCCTCTGGATAAACTTTCTGTCACATTCATGGATTTTAATGATTCCGCTTGACCATTCATCTCTCTGCATTGATAAAGCATGAAATCGGCATCGTTTGACTCAATAGGGTCTGCAACAACCAGATACGCATAGTGTTTACTTTTACTCATTCCAGCCATGAGTTTGTCTATCGTAGCCGGGTACAGGTTTTTATATTGACCTTCCATAGATGGAATTCCGGTCAAGGCATAAATATTTTCGAAAATATCATTTGATACATCTTGCTTAAACCTTGCCAAGTTTGCATCTGTTTCTGATATAATTAAAGTCTGCAATCCCGGCCATGTACCTTTTATAAACTCATTTAAGTATTTGACTATGCTTTTGGAATGTATATTCTCTCCTGTGGCACGTAATCCCAGATATAATTTAGTTTCGACTCCATTGCCCACAATCAAAAACAATAATTGTGTCTCTTTGGGTAAAAAGCATGAGTACAGAATCTTTTGTATGGCAGTAAAACAACTTTCAGCCGACTCTTCCAATGGTTTGCCTATTTGTCTGATTTCAATCCAAGCTGCTTCTTCCCTCAATGTACCAGGAATCGCTTCCAATGAAAAGATATCATTCAAACTTTTATCTCCAATCTTCTCCAAATATTTACGCTCTGTACAAAAAGACAGTGATTGGGACAATGCTGTGGCAGCTAATACTTTAGCAGCCGGTTCTAATGTTTGCATTTGATTTTCCATATTCCTAATCAATTAAAATTCGTGCCTTTTTTAAACTCTCTTTATAGCCCTGTAATAGTTGAAAAGTAGTCTGACTGACAGATTGCCTTATTGCTTTATTTCGTGAAATGGATTTATAAATTGACTGGCGGATATTTTCTTGAATATTCTCCCATTCTTCACTAATTGAATTGTAAACATTAAGCCTATCTTTCTGTCCCAGCTTCTTTTGCATAGCTGCCTGTTTTTTCTCTTCGTCGGATTTGCCAAAAAATATCTCTCCGAGGAATGCCGCTCCGCCTACAAGCCATGCCAGAGGTCCGCCCAACAAGATAGCAATGGCTCCACCAATAGCTGCTCCGGTAATAGCACCCGCCCAATTGGCACTTTCAGAAGCAATTTTTTCTGAAATAGAATTTAAAATATCATTTAAGTTAATATTACCAGCATCAAATGTTCTGATATTCAGATTTGGTTTGGGAATATTTATTCCCTGATTCGAGTAATGAGCAATGATATTTTCCACTTTTCGTTGTATCTCGCCTGTATTTTCCAATATTGTTTCTTGCATAAACGAAATGATATTAGGAATTACTTCTTTTATTCCCTGTTGAACGTTGCCAGTTATAGAAGTTTGTAAATCATAAAGTGAATAGTCTTCTTCCGAGTCTTTAAATGCGGTAGCTGTAGCACCTATTTCATCTGTTATACGGTCCCAAAGGGCATAAGCAAATTTTTCTATGAAAGAATCATAAATAATATCACTGTTTTGAAGTCTGTCTATCGTTTCTTCCAACCCATCGTCTATTCCTTCTGTCCGTAAATCCATACGGGCAACTTCGGCTACCCCCTGGGAAATTGTCAAAGAGGGATCCTGATCTTTATATATTTGCGATTCCGGTATGTTCCAACACCTGCTCACAAGCGGTTTGATAAAGTCCATTCGTGATGCTCCTCCGGTTAAAAAAACGCCATGAATGGGAGCGTTATTGATATGGTTAGTAACAAAATCATAAGCTGCGTTCTCTATATCTTTTATATAGCCTGTTTGTTCCAGGAGGGAATTGAGTTCTCCCGGTTGAAACATGATCTTGAAACGGTCGTCTTCAAAGGTTTCGTCATCAATGAAATCCTCAAAATTTATCGTCTTTTTAACTTTTAAAGACGGGTCAAAATAGACCTGCTCCTTAACCTTTCGCGCCTCGAAGAGAAGAAATGGTACTAAACGGGGGTAACTGTCTTCGAAGCGGTGGATAACAGGATATTTATCTTCGCATTCCTTAAAAATCGTTTTTTCGATGAATGATGCTCCGCAATCATAGCCATGGTCTATTATGTTCCCGTCCGACCCCATATAGGTAAAATCTAAGGTACTTGATCCCATATCAAATACAACCGCTCCTTTTTCTATACTTTTTCCTATTCCGGATGTTACATCATGATGGGCCCGGACAAATGCGGCCCTGGATTCTTTAGTCAGTCCATCAATAGGTAATCCTGCCCGTTTGGCCATTTGCAGGTATAAATCCTGTGTGGTTTTATCCCAGCCGGAAGGAGTTGCAATATAGATCAGATGATTATTGTCAGTCAACATGGCGGAATTGTTTTCACGAATACGACGATATACTTCTTGCATATAGCGTATCATCAACTTTTCTGCTTTTCCATTTATATCCTTGGGAGCCTTTTTAAAGCAAACATTGACATTTGCCTGTTTTAGAATTTCGGGATTAAAAGCCGAGTCTCCGATATAGGCTGCTCCGCTATCCAAAACCGTAATGGCAGAAGGTATTACTTTTTTATTTCCACCCATCTCAAGGTCTTTGGCTGGATCTAATTGTTCAACAGGTGTATCCCATTGTAATGGGCAAATAGCTGCAGAAGTTTCACCATGTCCCAAGTCAATACCGACTATATATTCAATTTGTCTTTTATCCATATTTATGTTGTTGTCCGTAGTGGAAGTGGAAAAAGGACTGGCTGGTTCAGAAAAATCACATGATTGTGAATAAGAACAACTGGTTTCATCAGAAATTTGATATGTTCTATCATTAATTATGCCAACAGGCATTTTCCTAATTATTATATTTATTACTTGGCTAATAGGGGTTGAAGATAAAAATTCCACTTTATCCAATCCGCAGTGGGAATGAAAAGTCTCGTATAATAATTCTTTGAGTTCATCCTGATTCAATCCAGCATATCCCACACTATTACTTTCTTCTAAATTTGAAAAAGAAGAACATTGTTTTATCATTTGCAGGATGTGCGTTCTTATATTTTGATTTGAAGTATTCATTATTATATCTCCTGATCTTTTTTATTTGACTTTATTAATAAATCTCCGATACAGATATCGTTCTGATTAACATCAAGTAGTAGTCCACAATTGTCATTAAATAAGGGCATTGTACATAAGTTTCCATATTTATTTTAAAATTTCCGGTATAAAAATTCTTCCTTTCAATACAACATTATTCTCTTTTACAATAGCAGGCAATATTTGGGTAAGTTTTGTTGTATTAGGATTTTCTATTAGATCAAACCAGTTTTTATGTTCTTCTGTATAGTCCTCAACAGTCAAATTATAATTATCCAGTACCTCCGCTATATCTTCAATGCGTTCTTGAATTTTTCGCAAGAATTTTTCATCTTCGTTATGGGCACGTTTATACCCGATCAAGGATTGCACGCTTTCCAGTAAAAAACGGTATTCTTTTTCCAATGTCGGTTTCTCCTGGTTTTCATATTTATATACCACTTTATTAATTTGTGCTCTGAATGTATCAATCAAAGAGTCAACGCTCTCACAAATGCTTTTTATAATGGAGAGAAACAAGTCAACATTCAGTTGAGACTCTACTACTTTAGTTTTTTCAAGGGTCTCAGGAAGCATCTTAGAAATAGATTGCGATCCAGAAGAGGCATAATATAATACAATCGCCGTACCTGCTATTGCTCCGAATACTGCTCCCCATGTACCCAGTAATATACCGCCAATTCCGCCACCTATGGCAGTACCAGTCAAGGTCACGGGATATTGTTCTTTCTTCAAGCCTGTTTGAATTATTGGTGATTGTGTTTTAGGCTTAGGTTCTTGAAGAATAATATCCGGAGTTATTTCTTTTGTAATAGACTGCTGAGCATTTAACAAAGAAAGGGCAGCTTGTAGTATATAATCTTCTGACTGTGTAAGCCCCTGTCTAAAATCTCCCTCATTGTTAAACATTTCATTCAGATAATCATTGATAATACCCTGAATGCGTGAAGAATCAGAAGGTAATTTTAATCCTTGTAACTTTGTTCCTAACACCGACTGATTGCTTTTAAAGATAGAGGTAAGTGATTGTAAAGCCATAATATATCAACTATTATACGCTTATAAGTCCCCGGAATTCAGCATTAGATTCGTATAAAAGCAAAGGCGTGAGGACTTGTCTGCTATTCATCGAAAAACAGGCATCGCCAAACGCCTAATCAGAAATGAATAAAAACAATACTCTCACGCCGTTCTGGTATGAAGATATAGCACAAGCTAAACAACATATACAAAACAGATGAGCGTCATGTCCGTAATCCTTCTGATTTTGAAATTGGCGATTTCGTTTTTCAGGATGTGTGGCAAAAACGCTTTCACTACACTGGTCATTTCTCTAACCAGATGTTGCAAATATACATTTTTGTTTTGAACATGACGCTCTTATTTGAGTATTTTTTTACCTTTACCAATTGTTTGATGCAAACATAAAGTTATATGTTTTCTTATAAAAGGATTTTGAGAACGTTTTTTATGGAGAAGATAAGAAAGTCTCAAAATCACCCTAAAATGATACTGTTTTATGAATGACGAACTTGAAATACTACAATGTTTGATAGAGAATAGAATATTTGCTCCGTCTCCTTCTGCTCTGGCAAAAAGACTTGCATACAAAGGGAAAATGACCATTTATCGTGTCATGGAAGGAAAGGTTTCTTTTAGGGTGGTACATGATGTCTGGAGAAAACTGTTAAAAGAGTTCCATATCACAGATGATATACCTTATTTTATTGGACGGGTTTGCTATATCACTAAACTTTTCCATAATGCCATCCTCCCCGAAATGAATACCAAACATCCGGAGTGGATAGAAAATGTGCTTATATCTTTGATAGATGATATATATGTCTATAATTCCGATAAGTTTAACAAGGAATTTGTGCCAATACTTAAAGATTTGAGAAGGGACGAACCGGATGTTTATTGGGGGATGGCAGTATTGTTTTATATAAAAGCGAAGGGCTATGATCCATATGGGAGGGCTACGGAACAAATACTATATAAGTTTTTGGATCGTTTGGACAGTTTCTTGTATACGCTATATCCTGAGAATAATATGGCACATCAAGCAGTTTGTAATCTAAAATCATTAGCGGAGCGAAATAAAGATAATAAAAACATATGGTGGTTGTTATATAATGGGACCTTGATATTGCGTTATTATACAGATCCAAAATTTATCAATACTGCCATAAAATGCTTTCAACTTTTAAATTGGCCTGCCAGAAGCTACTGGATAATCCCTAAGACAAGCTATCAAGAAGGAGTCCAGGCATGGTTGCTGGTTGAAAACAACTTTAATACTGCTACCAATGGATATTACATATTACTTCAACTTGAAGCAGGAAAAGATACAAACACGTTTAAAGCCCAAGATATGTGTGTCTTTCAGTTTTGGACAATAGATACAGAGGAAGATTACCCAATTTTACAGACTAGCAAAATGGTTAATAAAAAAAAGGAATTTTGCCATTATCTTTATGACTACGACTCTGATGACCGAATATTAAAAATTACTCCCAATCCGGATACAGGAAATCTTCATAAACTTCCATTATCAATGTATCAAGTAAACTTGTCCGAGCCTAAGGGAATAAACGAAAAAATCTGGAGTCGTATATTTACTAAGTTTGACAAAGGTATAGGGGAAACCATTTATAAAAATGCTTTAGAGAATTTTTTAGGTATTAGTAATCGTAATAATGAATATACAATAAAAGATGTTATTATAACCAGGTCAGATTTCCTGCTTATTCTAACAGAGGCTGGAGTGGATAAAACATATCAATTGCCTATTAGCACCTATTCTTTTTTATCAGATATCAATCCATCTTATAGTATTATGATCACTGAACATAAAGATGATTCTGAGATATATGTTGAGTGGGATTCTTTGGGGTATGCTATAAAATTATCTGAGTTTACGTTGAAGAGTTGACACATATGAAGGTATATGGAGCATTGATAATTTAAAGGGAATAGGTCTGCAGGTATACGCTTCCGCGATAGCGTATTGAGAGCCCAGTTGTAGTTTACTTCTTTTCTTAGTTTCTTTTTTGCTGTTATCCGTTTCCTTTCAGCTTTTGATTCCTATAATTCCTACCGGATTCTTTTTTCAGGTATAACCTCATTCTGTCCTTTCCGAAGTCTCCCCTGTTGGCATTATAATTATTGATAACCATTCCTTTTATATCAGCTTTATCAATCCCATGCAATCCAAATGTCCCGGTGAGATATGCCAATGCATTTTCATAGAGCACACCATACCTGCATAACCATTTAGCTCTTGACAGGATTGACTGATGCCTGTGACCGTCCTCATAAGATTCAGGATATTCCAGGCGCCACTTCTTATCTATGTAATTGATCAGTGTCTTGTCTTTCCATCGTGCCTGAAAACAATTATTCTGGATTATTTCTGCCGTGGTATGTGTGAAACAATTGCTTATGTAACCCTGATTATAGCTTTTCATAGGAGTTGCTCTGATAGACGGGGAATGCTCAAAATGATAAGGGGTAAGATAATCCCGTTGCGGATTGATATAAATCTCCGGATCTGAACTTAAGAAAAATGTACGGCTAAGATTACCGCATTTATCATCAAACTCTGGTATTCCAGCATAGAGTTGTTCTCTAATACATCTGAAGAGTTCATTATGATACATCGGGTTTGTGTTATCATGAATCATTGCCACTTTTACTCCTAATCCACTCGGTGAAAACCAAAGTGCATAGATATAAAGACGGTCTGCATTAGCGATCAGGTTTCTCTTGAATTCACCGGCATCAAGGTGGCTTTGGAAATGGTCAAAATCCAGAACCAACACATTGGAATACTCTCTAAGGTTTTCCGGATCATCATTCCGGTAATCAAATACGCCCGATGGAGCAATCATTGGTAACAACTTCTTCGCCTGCTTGTATTCTTTTTCTGTCGGCATAGATCTGAGTCTTACCGTTTGCTGGAATAATTCTTGATTATCCTTAATCATACCCAGGACATAATCAAGGTTATAACGGATTTTACTTTTTGAATCATCCGCATTATTGTAGTAACTAACTGTTCTGTTTATCATCATATTTTGGATTTTTATTATTGTTATTCTCTCTACACATAACCACTCTTTTTTATTGTAGGTGCTATGTTCAGTATTTATGGTAATAGACTGGAAATAAAAGTAATGTAGATACATAGCAAGATAAACAAGAGAGAGACCACTTCGTGCTCTTTCCTTAGTGATAAGAGAAGGAGAGATAAAATGTTTAAAGTTTTTTCTGTATCACTTTGAGAGACAGCGTAGCGGTCTTTCTTATTTAATCTATAAAACTTGTATATCTATGATTTATCATATTTATTGCTTCTATCTATCAATTCTATTATTATTTATCTACCCCCTTTTTTTTACTTCTTATATAATTTAACTAGTTTATCGAAAAATAGGGGGTAAAGTTTCAGGTATTATTTCAAAAGAACAAAGGGGATGTAGTATCTATTTTATATACAGGGTTATCTTTATTTTCCTAAGAATATCAGATAATGCTTTGTATCTCGCTCTTTCCCGCTTGCCTCTCTTTATCCCCAAATTCTCCAGATAATCAAAACTGACCTCTTTAGTGTATTCCCTGTCCATACCGATAGCATTTCTCATATCCTCATCATCCATAGCTAGTAGTACAATCTCATTCTTTAGGTTACTTCGGATATTCATGCTATCCAGCCTGTTTTTCCAGTCACATGATTCTCGGCTATGTGATGAACTGATAACTCTGTTCTCATTGAAGTACGCATACATTCTACCTATGAAGTCATACTTGAAGTCATCCGTATAATATACCGTATAAGTACCACCGTCGTGTTTTCTTATACCTATTCTTGTGATTAACTGACTGAAGAACCAGTCTTTCTGATTCTGTGTATCGGTAGTGGTTCCATAAGCTCGACGTATTCTGGCTGATTCTATATTGGGCAAGGTCCAGTCACCGCACATCACAATCTGGTCTATATCCCGGTAGTTATTGGTACTCTTGTTATCCGAAGAACCATAATAGGTAACAGTGAACAGTTCCTTGGGGACACCCTTAAGCAGTAAAGCCTCACTGATCTGTTCTGCATATTCTGATTTACCCGGACCGTCATCGCCCCCGTTGATATCCTTCCAGCATACGACCAGGGTAGGTTTGTTTATAAGCATGGCGATACGGCTGGTAAACTCATCAAAACGTCGGGGATTGAGATTTCTTCTGAACAGTCCGAAGTCTATTTTCCGGAATTCAGTCACACAGTTATATTTCCGGTCCACATCAAGAAGCCTGAAGTTCCTGGAGTCCTTGAACAAAAGATCGCCTGCACCTTCGAAGATCAGTACATGCGTATTTATGTACACTCCCAGAGGACACAGGTCAACGGGATAGAATGTGATGCCTGCCTTGTCACTCTCCGAGAGCATCCATGAATCATAATACTGCGGAATAAGGTTTAATACCACATCACGCTTGATACGGTTAATTCGGTAAGACTGGTTAAAAAGATCATTCCTGGTATTCCTGATGAAATGGTCGTAATAAATTTCGATTTCTTCCGGTGACATACAAATGATATTGCCCGTATCATCGGTTTTACTGAATACTCCCAGTACTGTTTTATCAAATTCCACGAAAGGTCTGATAAAGGTGGGAGTCTCGTCAAACAGGATATACCGTCTAAGATCCGGTCTTACCATTAGTTTCCTGAAATCCCCGTCAAATGAATCTACGGGTACTTGGGGACGGTAAATGAGGAAATAATTGATCAGGTCAGTCCAGAAGCGTACATGTGTGATCAGAATAATCTTTTTATCCATAAGGATCTCGGGATTGTCCCTGTATTGATTCAGAAAGGATGAACGCTCCTTATCACTGGATATGATCATAACATCACTTTCTCTCAATATATCACCATACCCCAATTCCCTGTTCACCAGGTTAGCCAGAATCCAGTCGTACATCTTGCCCAGTTCGTCACGGGTATCAACACAATACAGAATCCCCGAGTTATATTTCTGTCGGATCAGACTCTTTATGCTTTCAGTCTTACCGCTACCACAACCGGAAGAAATGATATAGCCTCCGTTATCATCCGGGACATCGATTACTCCCGTACTGAGTTTCATTCTGAATCCGTCACCAGTCGAATTGGGGATTATATTGAAAAGCTCTTTCATGCATCACCTCCTTCTTGTGTATCATCAATTACTACCCATTCGTCATGATATCTTTCTATCAGGAAATTCAGATAAGACTGTACGTCCTCTTCGTCAAAATAACCTTCGTCGATATCCGGTGACATTTCTTCCCAAAGTTTAAAATCCTCTCTGATCTGTTCTATGAGTTCCGATTTCTTAATTACTATTGCATCCATCTGTGTATCTATTATTTTTGTGTTATTGCTGTATTTTTATCCGAATCGCCCTTTGTTTTTTGTGAGTGTATATTTAGGGTTACTCCGAAAGTGCGTAACAGGTATTTCTTTAATCCCAAGTATGCTTCGATCTTTGGATAATCCCTTTCACATATGCCCCTGAACTCCTTGAGGGACACATTAATGACCAACCCTTCATGTAGATCGTATCTCTCCTGTAAGCTCTTGATATCTTCCCGATATCTTCTGGGTATTCTCTGCGGAACTGTTTTTTCGATAACATCAGGACAATCCCTTACCTGACGGTCTGATATAAAACTATCGTTCTTATCTGACAATATTATATTGGGTTTCATACATATATCAAGCTTTCGGGGGATTTGAACGGCGAAACAGACTTTTTTTAGAAGAAAGGAGGGGAAAGGAGGGGAAAAGAGTAAACAGCCTGACTTATTCTTGGGAGAGAGAGCAGAATCTCTTTTTATCAGGTTGTCCCAGGAAGGTGTCCCAGAAAATATGTACATTTTGGACTTTACCCATGTGATGTAAATAATATAAAATGGATGATAGTATGTAATATGCTGATAATGTTTATAACTATACATATGCTTACTATGTTATGTATATAATTATGCTTGTTTGCGAATGATAAAAAACATAATTTTGGAGGGTATTTTATATAAATTTCATGCCTAAAATGCTGAAAAATGTGATATCCGGGACAGTGGGAGCGTCAGTTCCGGGACAGAAGCCTTTTTTCTTCTCCTCTAATGCTTATCACTTTTGGCTAACGGCGTAGCGGTCTCTCTTTAGATTTCACCTCTCCTATGAAGAAAAATAAAAGTGCATAAATGCTTTCCCGTTTGAGTACACAATTAGCAGTATAACAGTGTCCCAAGATTGAATTTTTAATGCTATAAAAGACAAAACCCCTATCGCAATTGAAGTGACAGGGGCATTACGTTTTTTTCATTAAGGAGACTTAAAGCCTAAAAGAGTGTATTTATAAAATAGAATTGTTTATTAAATGATTAAAGTATTTCTAATAAGTTCTGCTACTGAAATAGATCTGAGGACAATCATGCTTTCGTATTGAGGTTGATTCTCTTCTTTGTATTTCAATTTACAGATTGTTTGTTTTTGGTGGATGATACCGGGGCTGATTCTCTAGATTTCATACAGTGCAGTATCATATATCAGATTAGTACTTATTTCGAGGATGTCATGAATGGCATTAGACTGTGCTTTTCGTACTATTGATGGTGACAAAAATAGCAATTTATTTCTAATATTGTTCTTCCGGGGTGCATTATTTTATCTGTGGTGGGGATATTTTACATTTGATAGTTAGCGATAAGATATTCCTCTGATTCTGTTTTCAATAGAAGCTTATCATAAGTCGCATTTTTAGGCCGTTATTTCTTTGTAGATACCTGGGGAATAATTATTTTTGTTCTCGGTTTAGTATCAGTGTGAATCTTCTGTCGTAGCTACTCTTTGTGAAAAGACCTACGACTTGTTATGTTTGTTCTAAAGCGGTGTGAGTTAATACTTTCATCGCTTTGTTTGTTGTTTACGGTGGTATTATGCTTTAATGATATAACAATCGTCCCGTCCTACTTGGTGTTGTGCCTGATGAGTAATTGAAGAAGAATTATGTCTACGACAGTTTTTCTGTATATCATCTCACTGTTATCCAATACAAATGCTTTGTTTATTAATTGTGCATTTTTCATTTGAATGATGAAACGCATTCACGATTATTGCGAGGTGCTGATAAGACTTTGTTTGGGTGATTATAATAACCTTTAGTTTTTTGATTTGGGGGTCACAATATTTTTTAAAGTCTGAGAAGTTTTGTATTTTTGTTTAGTTTATGTACGCTGTTGTATCATTTTAATTGTTGTATATTGCAATAATACATCTTTGTGAGAAGGTGATCATTGCACACTAGTATTTTTTATGTTAAAGCGATGTGAGCTCCCCTAAAGAACTTTCATCGCTTTGTTATTATATTGGATTCTTTGAAAAGTCGTATTGCCTTTCACAAATTTCACGGCTTAGTAGCACGAAATAATACTCAACCATAAAGAATATCAATTATCGATGTTCGTCCCTATTCTTAATGTAAGCACATCCGTAGATTCTATTTTTACCATATTTCCATATGTAATATAGTGCATGTACCTTTCCTTTGTTTTGAATGATAAAATCATGTAGTTGTCTGTTTTCATCATTTTCCACACAAGCTATAATCTTCCCATTGTCTTTCCTCTTTATTATAACGGCATTGTCATATTGGTTATTTCCTTCTGCTATTGCATATCCGTGATGTACTCCATAATCAGCCTGTTTCAGGCACTTGTATTGCATCCCGGTAAGTTTGTAACATCCGTATTTTTCATACTTAAGTAGCTTGACACATTCTTCGCTGAATGTTTTATTAGCTCTGTGTAGTCTACAGGTGTTCTTGAGTTTCTTGTTTTCTTTTCGTATAATCCATATGGCAGTTACAATGGTAATGCTGATAAGCAAAAAGGTTTCCATAAGAGTATTGTGATTTAAGATATCCTGTAACAAAAATATTCAATATTTTAATTATTTGCAAATGATTCATACATAAATAGATTTATTCCATTGGATTTTTGCGGAGGATAAAGTTTATGTTGTTTCTTAAATTCAGAAAGAAGTTGTATTTTTGCTTGTCCTAAAAATAAAATGGAAAGTGATTCATTTTCTTTCTGTAGCATGCTCTTTGTGAAAAGGGTCTCATGCATTAAATTGTTTACAAGCGGTGTTAGTCGTTGGATTATCATCGCTTTTTTCTTCAGTTTGATGAATACTCCATAAGATATTAATGATGTCTTACTGAACGGTATACTTCAGAATTTGAGATGCATATGATGTTTTTTGTGTTAATAATTTGCGATATATAAATTTCCATTATAATTTTGTGGGACATAAACATGTGAGTTGTGAAACTCAGCAATTAAATAGTGAAATTTAGTTTTTTTGTTAAGAAAGGGCTTCTACTTCAGCGGAGGGTTATGGGGCTCTTTTCGTGTTGATATTTGATTTTCAGGTAATACCAATGATGTTTCAGGTTATCTGAAAGTTTAGAGGTTGATATGGTCCTATGAGAAAAACGGCAAGATATAATATTGTCTATATGATGCGCTAAATAAAATAGCCACAGTTTTTATTCAAAGGATGACTTTCTCTATGAAAGAAACGTTTTATTTGAGAAATTCATTTATGTGCACTCTTTTTTTTGAATTCATTATGCTTTAAGAAGACAGCATTCAAAGTGGTTTTATCATCGAGTAAGCTGGAGGCAAATAGTCTGTGAACGAAGTGAGTGGTAATATACATAACTCCTAGAAGGAGATGAAAGTGTTATAAAAAAGTTTGCAAAAAGAGGTAAAATGTATAAAGAAGAGTGTGTTTTGTAGAATATTTTATAACATCTACATTATCCTGTCGGTTATGTATCTATTACTTTATCCCCTGGCTTCACCTAACCCGCTCAAGTGAATCTTTTGGAAACATTCGGGGTCGTTGATAATCTCATCAGGGGGATAGCAAAACTCTAATGTTCACACCGATTTTTTTTTATCACTCTTGATAGACAGCGCAGCGGTCTTTATCTTTATGCTCTCTGACGAATAAAATCTTTTACCCAAACTTGCAGGTTATTCATTTTCTGCATAACTTTGTGTACGTTTTTCATAGTATAATTGGAATTGTGAAATTTCGATTATAATAAGAAGATGTCATGTTTTGTAAAAAGGGCTTCTAGCTCAATGGAGAATAGAGGTCCTTTTATTTTGAATAGATTGCTGAAAACATCACTTCTTTATGTAGAATAATAAGAATTTTCCGGTATAATCCCCCAATAATTCGACTGGACAGCCAGTGCGGATAATAAAGCTTCCAATTGAGTCGTGATAATAATAATTTGCAGGATAAATATTGACTTGAAATCTTAATAGCCTGATTAGAGTGGTGTGATGATAATAACTTTCATTATTCTTATGATTTATGATAAGATTTGAGGCTGACAAAGAAACGTTATTTATGACTGAACCTTTGAAAATCACCGGTATCCATTGTCTAATAAGCGATGAGAGTCAGCGGATTCCTGTCGCTTTTATTTTTCTGTGATGCATATGAATTCTTCACAAATTTCCGGATAAAAGAATTGCCAATTAAATTATTTCCGTATAATTTTGTAAGACCTCATAAGAGTTGTGAAACTCGAATAATAGTAGTTTTGTATTGAAAGGGCTTTTTTCTCATTAGGGATATAGAGGTCCTTTCTTATTTTTTGGGGGTAACTATGGCGGAAAGTAAAGGAATGCGGTGAGTGATGGTATACATAACTCCTGGGAGGAGATGAAAGTGGATTTTTTACAAATCGTATGTATTTTACAATAGGAGTAGAACAAATTTAGAGTAAGGTTACTATATCCCCCAATCTAAGTTTGTCCTACTCTCAAATTCTGCTAAAGAATAATACCAGTCTCTGTAAACAAACAAGTTAACGTAGTATCTTGTTCTTTCCAAACATCACTCTTTATGATTGTGCCCATGGCATTCATGTTGATGTGCATGGGATGAGCAGCCCACTCCCGAATCTGTAAGTTTCCCGTTTAAATAGTCGGTAGCAACATCCAGGATATTACCAGAACAACCTCTTATGACTTTGATATTGTGGGCTGTAAGTACATTTAAAGCACCTTGTCCCATATTCCCTGCCAACATGACACTGACTCCCATGTTTTCCAATTCTCCTGCTATATTGGACTTGCATCCGCATCCTTGTGGAGAAGGAATTGTCTCACTACTTAGAATTTGATTGTCTTGCCCTACTGTCAGGATTGTGTAATACTCACAGTGACCGAAATGGTTATCAACCACCTTGTCTCTAGTCGGAATTGCAATTTTCATCATAATCTCATTTTTATTAATGTTAATATTACTTATACTTATGTCGTTGGAGTGACATACTGGACATTCTATTTTACGGATTTTAAATGCGGGATTGATATTATTGAATAAAAAACCGCATACTCCGCAACAAAACCATTCACTGTCAGTATACGCTACTCCGCCTTCTATCATTATAGCAACACCACGAACCAATGCATTGGCAATCTTTTGCCTTGCACTGACATATATTCGGCTAAGTGTCGGACGTGATACCCCCATTGAAACAGACGCTTCCTGTTGGGTCTTCATTTCATAATCACATAGCCGTATCGCTTCATATTCTTCAAAGTGCAAAAGTATAGTATCCTTATGATAACTGTTTGAAGCTATAGGTCTAAATCCTTCAACAGAAGGCATATTATTAACTTTACGGATGTTCTTTGGACGTGGTGACATTATATAATTTATTATTTTCGTCCGCAAATATAATGAACAAATGCTCAAAATGAAAGCAATGGGTAACTTTTTAACACAACAGGTAAGGACTTTGAGTTATATTCCTTTGCCCCTCAATATAAAACTCATTTATGTTCGAGAGCAGGATGTTTACTATTTATCTTCTTGCCCTGCTTAGTGATTTAAAACTTTTCACTATTTTGCAGCAATTCCAATAAACTGGTGCGTTAGGGAGTTGGAAGGATGATAGGAACATAAGGATTTATCTTCTGTTTGTAATCTGGCAATTAAATAAGTTAGGGGATAATAGCTCATTCCGTTCATGTTACATAATAAGAAGTACTCTTTCTTTTTGTGAATATAGAATCCGGGTTTATCGTAGTTGTTATTAACTTGTCTTCTTTTCCTTCCTCAAGAAACAAGAGGGGGGAAAGCGGAAAGGGGAAACTATAAAACCTGTTTTTTGACTAATTTTTGAATAGGTAAAATTGAAAAAAGTTATAAAAATACCCTTTTCCCCCTTGTTTTCCCCACCATTTCCCCCTTTTCCCCTTTTGAGGCAGGAAAGAATGAAGATATAATGTTATTGTTTAGCTAACCTTTGATTAAATATATCATATCAATTAAGTAATGGCAAATAAGAAAAACATTCTGTCCATCTTTCATATTATATTAGCTCTTGTATGATTACATGAAATAATAATCGCCCCGACTATTTGTCGTTTACAAAAGTATAATGATGAGAATACTCTGTTATTTCTCTCTTATTTAATAAGAAAATAAAAAATATTATTATCCATTTCATTTTTAGTTATATCTAACGTTTCACAATGCTTCATTCTTCCGGTTTTGTTTATATTAGCTAGAAAGAAAAAAGAAGCTAAGTCATTCCTTAGCCTCTCTCCTTATAAAGATTTTCTATTACTCAAAACTCATGTCACCATTGGTTATCATATAACAGATCATAAACTTTCTTATTTCAGATTATACCTTCTAATTAATTTATAAACGGTTGATTTGTAAAACCTGCCTCCTTTAGAAGTTACGAATCCCTCCCTGTTGAGAATATCCGCTACCTCCTGCAGGGTGTGTTCCTCTTTTACTAATGTACGTAGCATGGCGACAGCTCTCCTGTTATTAGAATTGTTATCCGCTTTCTCCCTGCAAGTTCTGATACTGTTCTGAATAGCCTGTTCATGTTTATCCATTAAGTGTTCTGGATTACCCAGCTTGAATCCCCTTGCCTTCTTTGCCTGCAGAGCGGATTTTGTTCTTGCCGCTATCAGTTCCGCTTCGTATTGTGAGATTGCCGACAGGATATGCAACACCATTTTATTGGCTTGCGGGAAATCACAAAACACGATCTCCACATCATTCTCCAGAAGATTTGACAGAAAGGAAACATTTCTTGCCAACCTGTCCAATTTGGCAACGATCAGTGTCGCTTCTGTTTTTCTGCAAAGACTCAATGCTTCTTTAAGTTTAGGTCTGTCCTTTTTTCGGCCCGATTCAATTTCAACAAATTCTGCAACCGGAATTTTGTCACGAAGATATTTCTGTATAATTTCCCTTTGTGCCTCAAGTCCCAGTCCTGAGTATCCTTGTTTCTGTGTGCTTACCCGAAGATAAGCTACATATTGATTGTTCATTGATTCTAAATTTTAATAGTTTTAACAGTGGTTCCACCAGCTAGATGCACGTCTAATCTATGGAACCATTCATATTATTACATAAAAAAGGCTTTCCGTGAGATTTCAAGTTCCTATAAACTCTACTTTTTCACAGAAAGCCGTATTTTTAGATTCTGAATTTCTCAGAGATTCCCTAATACCTTATAATATCGTATGTATCAGAAATCCTTTTTTCATAATCATCCGTTTTCTCCACATTCTCGTCTATTATAGAAACGAGCATATCAAAGTAAACGTCTTCTATTATTTTTCTTTCTCCTTCAGAGTCAGGGATAAGATGTATTTCAAACAGGTCCTTTCCTTCATCGAGAATGATTTGTACCATTCCCGTATGCTTGAATCTCTGCACATGAAATTCCAGTCCGCCTTTGACCGGTTTTATCGTATCCATATCTACTCCCCACGACATTACTATAACAGGTTGTGTCTTTAGGATTGACCATATATATCCTGCCAGTTTCAGATCATAATTTTTGTTTTCCATATTCGATTTTATTTAAGTTGTAATATTCAGTGTAAATTCTCCGGTAATCCTCCATATCCAGTTTCGGAAAAACGGAGTGGTACATATAATAGAGGTCTTCTATGCTCCATAATTCCCCCTGATCGAGCAGTGCAAATATTTCGTCTACAGCTTCGTCAAATTCATCATAACTCCTCCATCGTCCGTCCAATATTTCTGTCTGGTGTGGATAAGTGTCAGTACAATTCTCAATGATATGCTCTACCAGTGACAGACAGCTCATGAGGTCTTTCTTTATCGTAAATTCATGGTCCGTATGTGGTTCGTAATATCCACAGCTAAGATTGATGCAACTGACCTGAAGCCCCCGTTCCTTTAGTTCCTGCACGTCCGTCATCATCCCATGTGTTTCCCTGTATCCGAACCTCTTATATCCGGCAGCTTGAAGGAACTCGGGAGAACATAGTGATGTCCAACCTATTTTATTAATAATATCCTGGTATCCTCGTCTGTCAGGTTGTATAACAAAGCGGCAGTCATTGAAAAAATCCATCACTGCTTTTCCTGAACCGACACATCCCACCTCTTCACTGACAAAGAACGCCAGTTTTAAGGAGTCATACTTTCTCAGGCATTTGAGTGCTATCCAGATTCCGTTCTTGTCATCGGCTCCGAGTCCTTCCTGTCTTTTATTCTGGGAACTGTAACCGAATATGATTTCTCCCGTTTCGACAATCGTGAAGTCTTTTGAATGTAACCTCTGCACCTGGTCAAGATGCGCTACGATACAGGGATATGATTCCGCTTCCCCCTTTGTTATATATAAGTTCCCGGCTGCGTCTGTTTCAACTTTGGTACCGGTAATTCTCTTGGTATAATTCCATATAAACTTAATCATCGTCCGTTCTTTTCCGCTCGGGCTATAAACCTTGTATAATTTCTTAAGCAATTCCATAATTTTTATTTTTTTTGTGGGTTAAACATTTATTTCATTCATCTCGTATGCATAAGGCAATCCTGTTTCTTCATCTATCCCGTCATAAAGTTTGCCGTTCAATTTATGAAGTTCTTCCGCTTCCAGCAGTCTTTGTGCTGACTCTACGGATATTGTCTTTCTTTCATATTCACAAAGGATATTGTTCCATACCCGGTATATGATTATGTCTTCTGCATGCTCGTAGTATTCCTCATCATAGTCGGAATAATGCCAGTTTTCCTTTTTGTATTCCTGTTCTGCTTTCTTCCGGCATTCTTCACAGCAATAGTCCTCTTCCGTTATTTCTGAATAGTATTTATCCTCTTTTAGGAAATCCTCTTCACATTCGGAGCATGATAGTACGTCGGAGTCATGGTGGTATTCTTCCAGTTGCTCTATCCATGTAAATTCTCCCAGATTCTCTACATCACAATAATATTCCTGCCCATGATAATATACGGTGGTGGTTTCACGACAATTGTATTCATGGAAATCATCGTATTCCTCCTCACCATTCAAAGAACCGTCAGTAATATCAAGTGCGATGTCGCCACTTCCGTAATTGTCCGCCGTTCCTTTAGATTCATTGTACCACTTGAATGAATCCTGGTAGCTTAGCGTGTCATCCCAGTCCAGGTCACATTCTATCCTGAATTTCCTGTCTGACAATGAATTCTCTTCCAGGTCAACAAAAGCCCTTGAATCACCACATCCGGCACCGACTTTCTTGTAACCGTCAATGTGTCCTCCCTTTATCAGAGCATCTATTAAAGCACGTTTGAGGGAATTGTTTTCATCGGTAGCGTATTGTCTTTCCGCCAGTCTCCATATCTTTCCGTCCTGGTCTGTAACCTTGTTGTAGATGACACACCTTGCTGTCACCTTTCCTTCTTCATTGATCAGGTATGCCGCGCTTGCATCGACTGAATTCGTATAGAAATAATGCAGTTTCCTGTCTACCATGCAGGAATGAAAATCTCCCATACAAGAGGAGGATGAGTATATCTTCTCGAAATTCTTGTCTACGCATAACCTGTTTTTAGGGAGCTGCCCCGTTGTATAAGTCTGCCAATCCGCCGAGAATTCCTCACATAGGTAAGTCACTATCTGTTCCGGAAGGGTTTTACCAAATTCTGTTTCCAGTATGAGCGAGCGGTAGAGTTTCCCCGCTTTCATTTTAAACACCTTTCCTCCGTTCTCATGGTTAATGTAGCGGATTGACCTGGTATCCCCGTCCTCACACAGCCCTTTCAGCTCGTCCGTTTCAAAGTTCCTGGAGTAAAAGAAGTCTCCGTCCAGCTCTAGGACATAACGTAATAACATATCTGAGTGCCCGCTTATAATTATTGTCCGGGTAATGGTCTTCTTCAATTCCGCCATTGAGGAAATATGAAGCAGCGTATAGTTGTTTGTCTCTATTGCTTCATGTAGTAATCTCCTGTTCCTGATATATGCCAGCAGTATCTTGTTTTTTCTGCTGCATACCCCGTTTCCATGCTTGACAATCCCAAACATGTCCTTGAATTCTTCATAATTTTTAAATTTGTAGTATAACATAATCTTTCTTGTTTTAAAATGTTGGTAAATAAAAAAGGAGGACACCACGTTGATTGTGATATCCTCCTCAGATATAATTCCGGTATGTTTCAACCGTCTCTCAAATGAATGGAATATGTAGTTCTTCCAGCACTTCCATTAACTTTTTTGCACCTTCTTTGGATGCTTCATTTCTTAGGTCCGTCCTTCTTTGAGGATCTGCATACACTTTCAATATCTCTACAATAGTCCTGAATAATGTCTGTTGTAGGGTTTGGTGAAATGTTGTCGTTGCAAGTGCGAATCGTTTTTCATTCCACCCGTAATCATTCAAGGCCCTTGCCAATTCCTGTGCCGCCTTGAACTCTCTGCTGTTTTCAATTTCAAATCTTTCCATTTTTCTTTCTGATTCGTTTTTAGTTAAAATATAGTTGCATTGACCGGCCATTTTTCTGCGTCAGTATCAATGAGCTGGTGTACATATTTATCTGACGGATATGCCTTTTCAGCTTTAAAAGTGGCTGCAATATAATTTGTTGCTTGTACCGTCAGCGATGGCATCATTTCTATGAAGTCCTTGTACGTTTCCCCCTCTTCGGTAATTAAGGTATATTTGATTATATCGAAGGTGTAATGTGCCATACTTTATTCCTTTCCATTTTATTCAGAACCATTCCCGTTTTACTCACCGGTGTGCTCTGTCCGTTCATTTTCTTTTCTTAGCAACTGAAGTTCCACCTTCTCCGCATCAAATTCATAATTCATGCACTTTTTAAAGTTTCCCATTAAAAGAAGCAGGGGAAATAACATCCCGTGCCTGCAATTCCTTCCGTGCTCGTCTAGTGCTGATTTACAGGTGTCACAATGGTATATGTCCTGTATACATGTTACGCTCATATATTTTCTCCTTTCTGATTTTAATTCAACAAAAGAAGGGAGAAAGACCTTGTTTGTTATTTTTAGATCTTTCTCCCTTCATAGGATTTTTAGATGTTCCGGTTTATCTCAGAAACCATCCGTAATTTTCAGTGTCTTCCCCTCTCAAGGCTTTCTGAATGCCCACTGCAAAATCTGTGGCGTTCTGATTCCTTTCGAGGAATTTGTCAATATAGGACTGTTTAGCCGCCTCGTTAAGAAGCTGCATCAGGTCCCAGCATGAAATTTTTGCTCTTCCGTGTAAGCCGAAGTTAGGGTTGTCAATATAGCCCTTGGTGGCTGCATTGATGTTTGAATCACCTAAGATAACTTTCGGTAATTCTTTCATTTGTGATGCCGGTAAAACCTGGTAAAGCCGTAAACGTCCGATTATCTGGCAGAATTGTTCCTGTGAAATCATTGTTCTCCCCAGGGTTTCAAGAAGTCTCAAATTTTGTTCGGGATTGAATGTCTGAAACAGTTTTAGTGCGGCTATATAGATATCCGTATCGCCCATCACTTCCAGACGTCCTGTCAAGCCGTCACATGTCAGCATAAGATTACTGCATACCCTGACTCTCCATCCGATAAAGATTTTAAATTTTTCAGGGGATTTTTTTCCGTACAGGTTCTCTTCGTTCAGGCTTCTTACGCCGCCGATACAAAGATGCACTTCCTCACCGTTTATTTCCCGACATATGGTTCGGATATGAAAACAGAATGCCATTCTCTGATAATAGATGGTTTCGTCTTCAGGTTTGAGTTCTTCCTTCCTTTTTGTCAGTGCGGAAGGATGTCTGCCTAAAATCTTGTGTGAGACTCTGATTTCCGTATTACCGAAAGTTTCTCCTGCAAAAAACATGCTTGCCGCCTCCTCAATACGGTGTATAAAAGTCTGGTGGCTGATTGTAAGCTGGTTGTCTCCAAAGCTGGGTACAATACAGTTCGTTTCCAGTTCTTCAAGTGTAATGCCTGAAGTGTTTGATTCAATAAAATTGGGATGTTCCTTCTTCTGTTCCTTTTCTGATACGATTACTGCATCTTCGATAAAGGTTGGGTTGACCATACCCATTCTTGTCATCCTTGTGGATGGTAATAATAAATTGGTTGTTTCCATATTTTTATAGTTTTTAATTGGTTAATAAAATCCGATAAAAGAAAAAGCCAAGAGGTTTATTTCTTTGCTTTTACAAATATTCCTCTTAGCTTCTTGATTCCCTTGAGTATGGATGTGGTTACCTCAAGGATGGTTATAATTACGTCCTGTGCCTTATCATAATCCATTCACTAGACGTTTCTATGGGTTTTCAGTTGTTACATTGCCTGTATCAACTTTACTTGCGGCGGATTTACGTTTGCTCCTGCCACTATACTTCTCTACAAGTTCCACAATAGTTGAACCTGCCACGATGATCTCAGCAATGTATGCTGCGATTCTGATTCCTTTCATTAAATGTTTCATTTTTCTCTTGATTTTAATTGTTAGTTAATAATATGTTCTTGTTCTCTTTTCTCTTGTTTTTATTCTTGTCATATATAAGGGTTTAAGGTGAAGAGGGAAGGAGAAGAAAGGGAAGTAAAATGAATGATAAGGAAAAGGAGAAGAAAAAAATAAAGAGCCGTTATCAAGACTCTTCGTCCTGACTTGGCTCTTTGATAGGCTGTCATACTTTCATTACCCAGACTGTAGCTGTAATAATTACCGGTACCGCTGCTATCCTTCGAATTGAATCTCCCAATGATCTTCTAAGTATTGGGCTCAACCCGGAAATTGTTTAATCTTGTTTGAAGCTGTGTGCACCATTTAGTACCGGTGCAATCTCTGTGCTTCAATTTATTCTCATCTATAAGGATTTCGGGTGATGGGAGGGGGAGAAAAACGGCCTGATATTATATCTTGATAATGAGAGGAAGCCGGATGGTCTAAAAGAATGACCTGTATGATCACTGAAGTCATATGAATTGTAAATATCAGAGTTATATACAATTAAAGAATAATCCCGGTTACTTTTTATCTTTCTGTTAAAATAGCCTCTTTCTGCTTGATTTTTACTTGATTATTGCTACTTTTGTACATAAGTGTCGGGAAGGTTTATTGAGGCATTTTTAACGGCCTCTCGTGTTGGTTATACAATGAGATATTTCCGCGATTTGATTTTGAAATTATAAAAATAGAAAGCACATGGGAACAGAAGGAATTCAGGATAAATATGTAAATCCATATACCGATTTTGGATTTAAACTGCTTTTTGGAACAGCTATGAATAAGGAGTTGTTAATTAGCTTTTTAAATGCGCTCTTATTCAAGGAGGAAGTAATCAAGGATGTAACTTATCTTAATGCAGAGCATCTTGGAACACAGGAATATGACCGTCGGGCCGTATTTGATGTATATTGTGAGAATGAGAAGGGTGAGAAGTTTCTGGTAGAGATGCAGCGTGGTGAACAGCAGTTCTTCAAGGATCGTAGCGTCTTTTACTCCACCTTTCCTATTCGTGAACAGGCTAAACGAGGGGAATGGGATTATGAGTTGAAGGCTGTTTATGTAGTGGGTATCCTGAATTTTTCCTTTGACAATTCTGATGAGGAGTATTTCCATCATGAGGTGAAACTTGTGGATCTTTATACGCACAAGGTGTTCTATGATAAACTTACCTTTGTTTATCTTGAGATGCCTAAATTCAATAAGACTGAGGATGAGTTGGATAGTATGTTTGACAAGTGGCTTTTTGTTCTGCGTAACCTTGCCTCTCTGCTTGAACGTCCCAGAGCATTACAGAACAGAGTTTTTGACCGCCTCTTTGAAACTGCGGAGATAGCTAAGTTTACCAAGACTGAACTGAGTGAATATTGGGACAGTCTGAAAAATTTCCGTGACTGGTATAGTGTTATATCTACGGCGGAAAAGAAAGGGATAGAGATAGGAATGGAAAAAGGAAGAGAAGAAGGAAGAGAAGAAGGAGTAAGAGAAGCTAACTTGAATAATGCTCGTAATTTAAAAAAGTTAGGAATAGCTATTGATGTAATTTCACAGGCTACTGGACTGTCTAAAGAAGAAATAGAAAAGTTATAGTGTAAATCTTGAATATGTTATTTGTGAAGGGAATATGCGGATGATTACTGTGTATTCCCTTTTTTATAAAAATTATAAGAGGATAATTTGTAAATCCTTACTCCGAATAGTTAATTAGTGTTGTAGCCATGGTCGGCGGCGGAAGTTTTCCACAGCCGGGAGAAATCAGTCTGGCACATAATGGAGTTTTATTTTTGGATGAACTACCGGAATTTAACAGAGGAGTGCTGGAAGTATTGCGCCAACCACTTGAAGACCGGCAGATAACCATCTCTCGTATAAAGAGCACCATCAGTTATCCAGCCAATCTGATGCTCATCGCATCCATGAATCCATGTCCGTGCGGATACTATAATCATCCGACCAAAGCATGTGTTTGCAGTCCCGGACAGGTGCAGAAGTATCTGAACAAAATATCCGGCCCATTACTGGACCGCATTGATATTCAGATAGAAATCGTTCCTGTACCTTTTGATAAGATATCCGACCAGCGGCAAGGAGAAGCAAGCAGCATCATTCGGGAAAGAGTGATTCGGGCACGCCGGATACAGGAACAGCGTTATGCCGATTACCCCGGTATCTACTGTAATGCGCAGATGAGCAGCAAACTACTATCCATCTATGCACATCCGGATGACAAAGGACTTTCTCTGCTACGAAACGCGATGGAACGTCTCAATCTCTCTGCACGCGCGTACGACCGTATATTAAAAGTGGCACGTACTATTGCCGATCTGGAAAATATGGAGTGGATTCAACCTTCACATTTGGCCGAAGCCATCAGTTATCGTAATTTGGACAGAGAGAACTGGGCAGGTTAAGGATATTAAACAAAAGATTCACATCAAATAAGTAAATCATGAATACCGCTATTACACATTGGGGATATACTCCATCGGGAGAATCCATTTATCTGTTCCGGTTGACCAATGCTTCCGGAGCGTCCATTGAACTTACCAATCTGGGAGCCAGCTGGGTTTCAGCCCATATGCCCGATAAACATGGCATTTTTGAAAACATTCTGTTGGGATACGATAACGCTGAAGGATATATAAAAGACACCTATTATATGGGAGCCACTGTAGGCCGGTTCGCTAACCGCATTTATCAGGCATCTTTTTCCATCAAAGACACTACTTATCAGTTGGAGAAAAACGATGGAGAAAACACCAATCATGGCGGAGCATCCGGTTTTCACAAGAAGATATGGCAATGGGAGCAAATTGATTCCGGTATCCGCTTCATTCTCCACTCTCCGGATATGGAAGGAGGATATCCGGGCAATGTACACGTAAAAATAGAATATCAATTCACAGAAACCAATGAACTGACAATCAGTTATTATGGAATCACAGATCGCCCCACTTATCTGAATCTGACTAATCACGCCTATTTCAATCTGTCCGGCGATAAACGAAAAATAACGGAACACCAACTCATGATACCTGTTACCCGGATATTAGAAACCACCTCACAGTTTATTCCTACCGGACACATGCAGGACGTAAAAGACAGTCCGTTTGATTTTACCATCAGTCATAGTATCGGAATGCATCTTTACGATGATGACGAACAGTTACATTGGAACAAGGGATACAATCATTGCTATATCCTGAAAGAAGAATCGTCCGACACGTTATTGACAGCCGCCGTATTATCCGATCCTTTTTCCGGTAGAAAGCTAACTGTCAGGACTGACTTACCCGGTGTTTTATTATATACCTCCGGCTATCTCACTCCCACACCGGATATCGGTGTATGCCTGGAGACGCAGTACTTCCCGGATACCCCTTCGCATCCGCATTTTCCTTCCTGCCTGCTCATGCCGGGGGAAGAGTATCTCCACAGAAGTATTTACACATTCGAAAGATAACCTCTCCTGCTGTCCACACGCTGACATCCTCTGTCTCCGTATGGACAGCAAAAACTTTTTTGCCACCAATCTCTTTTTATTCATATATTTGTTTTACATTTGTGATAAACAAAAAAGCAACAATATGAAAACGTCCATTGTAACCTTCCTGATCACATTTTGTTTTTACCTGTCAGCTTATGCACAAGCGTCTCAAGACAAAGCTGCAGAGCTAAAGGAACAAGCTTTGAGTAGCTTGAAGCAGAAAGATTACATCAAAGCCCGTTATCTGTTCAAGAAAGCGTACGAGGCATTTGCTGCACGCGAAAACTATCCACAGGCTATAGAGTGTGGTATTCAGGCCAACGCCTTATATGTGAGAGAGAACTTCTACAAGGAAGGCTTCGAACTATGCCGCGACATGGAACAATTCATTTGGACAGGCGAACAGAAACAGAAAAAAGTCTTTTATGATTTACGGTTCCCTATCAGCAAGGAACGGTTGCAGATGTACATTGCACTGAAAAATCCTGCACAAGCCAAAAACCAACTGGACAAGCTGGAAGAGATGGCCAAGCTCGCCAAGAATGACTCCTTAATGGAAGTGCTGCTTTACACGAAAGCCAACTATTACTATACTTTCAATCAAAATACGCAAGGGGATGCCTGTTTCCGCAAACTCATCAACCAATACAAGGAAAAGAGGGATTACGATAAAGTGAGCGACTGCTACAAGACCCTAATCGGCATCGCACGTAAAGCCAACAATGCTTCACTAATGGAACGTACCTACGAAAGCTATATCGTCTGGACCGACTCAGTAAAAGCCCTGACTGCTCAGGATGAACTGAATGTCCTGAAAAGGAAATATGATGAAAGCCTGCTGACTATACAAGACAAAGACAGTACCTTATCTGCCAAGCAATATATCATCATAGGACTCTGTACACTTGTGGCCATCCTCATAGCCGCATTGATAGTACTCGCCATCTTATTATTGAGATTTATCGCCGGTAACCGCAAACTTAAAAAGAGTGTAATTATAGCCAATGAGCACAATGATTTGAAAACTAAATTCATTCAGAATATATCCTCGCAGATGGAACCGACTCTGAACACTTTAGGAGCCTCCGCCAAGGATCTCTCTGCCAAAGCTCCTCAGCAAGCAGAGCAAATGCAGGCACAAGTAGCTGCCTTAAAGCAATTCAGCGACGATATTCAGGAACTTTCCCTTTTGGAGAACTCACTGACTGAACCTTATGAAATGGGAGAAGTCAATGCAGGCACTTTCTGCGAGAACGTGATGGAGAAGGCGAAAGAATTTATGAAACCAGACGTCACTCCTTCTGTAAACGCACCCAAGCTCCAAGTAAAAACAAATAAAGAGCAACTGGAACGCATTCTTCTCTACCTGCTGAAAAATGCCGCTTTCTACACAGAACAGGGACGTATCAGCCTTGACTTCAAGAAACGCGGCGCACACACCCATCAGTTTATCATAACCGATACAGGTACAGGCATTTCGGCAGAGCAACAAGAAAATCTCTTCAAACCATTCACACAGGTAAAAGACCTGACAACAGGTGATGGCCTGGGATTACCCATCTGTTCACTCATCGCCACGAAAATGAATGGCAGCCTGACGTTGGATACAAGTTATACAAAGGGATGCCGGTTTATTCTGGAACTTCATGCATAAATAAAGTATTTAAGGACTTTATATCGTTAGATTACCGACTTCCAATGGTGGCTATAATTACTACTTCTAGCCACCATCAGAGAACGGGCACTCTACTCATACAAAAAATAGCGACAGGTTAGCACATAAACGACAGGCGGGTTTATAATAAATACTGTGATCGTTTATTATAAACGTCCCTGTTACTCTAAAATAGAAATCGACAGAATAATCTTCGAATTTATAAGACAAAAAAGGCTGCAAACCTCATAAAGTTTGCAGCCTTTTCCTATATTAAAGCATCCTATCCCCTAATATACACCAAAGGGACAAGCACTATTTGTTACTATATTATACCACCATAGAAGATGATTCCATACTAATTTTCTCATTTTATTTGCCGTTCTTAAATGATTCTGTTCAGGTTTAGAACTACAAATATACAACATTTAAAAACATTTGTCAAGTACCCGATTCGTTTTCAGTTATCAGAGTTGTTATTTCACGATTCTTGGCTCAATTACCTTCCCACTAATAGAAACGGCTCCTTGGTTTGAAATAGCAAAATTCTTAAAAAAGGAAGTACGTGGATGTATTTTCTCTTTGCTCCAATGGGCATGGAAAATATATTTCCAGCTACCATCTTTACATTGGAAAGGTGCACCATGACCGGTACCTACCAATCCTATCGCCTCAACGCCTTGTAAAAGCGGATTCTTACTATATTTAATCCATGGTCCCATTGGCGATTCAGACGTAGCATAACCTACTCCATAACCTTTATTCTGATAGTGGTTGGCTGAATAAATCAAGTAATAGGTTCCATTCTTCTTCAAGACTGAAGGTCCCTCTGCAACCTTAGCCTGCAAAAGTTCCCACGGCTCCTCCGCTTTTATGCACTCCGACAAAGTTTCCGTCTTGATCTTCATCAAATCATCGGTCATCTGAGCCACCCAAATTACATTTCCATCTGTAAAGCGTACAAAATAAAGATACGGGATACCGTCATCATCTATGAAGAGAGAGGTATCAATGCTCTTTTCCTCCCAAATAGGATGTTTTACTTCTTGCCGGAAGGGACCTGCCGGGGAATCAGAAGTAGCTACACAGATATGCTCTTCCGCAGAATAGAACATATAAAACTTCTTTTTTGATTTAATATAGTAAACCTCCGGAGCCCAAAAGCCCCACTCTCCATATGAATCTGCAGCCGACAGTGCTTGCCCTTCCCGTTTCCAATTTTTCAAATCATCGGAGGAGAAGCAGGCGAAGCCTTCACCTGCTGTTGTACCACCGGTACCATAGGCATAATACTTATTATTGTAGAGCATCACATATGGATCAGCAATAGGCAGACGATCTGACTCAACACTCACTTCTTTGTTCGGAATATTCTTCTCTCCTTTATTCATTGCGCTACTTTTTCCACTGTAAACCAACAGGATACAAAGAAGTAAAAGAGCGCTCATCTCTTTCTTTATCATAGACAGACTTTTTAAGTTTATAATTATACGATGCAGGCAAAGTTACTATATTTTCGTACAAAATCACTACACCTTGTAAGCAAAGTATACATCACATATGGAACCAGAGATTCTACTACTATCCTTTTATGCATTATTAATAGCAGAAACAGTAAGTAAACCAGCCTTCTCTAAGAAATTTCTTTTTGAAGTCATTGTATCTATTCTTAATTATGTTTGATAGAAAACTAGTGATAATCCTATAAGGGCGGGCTAAAAAAGTGTTTTAGTCCGCCCCATACCAACAATCAGATAAATATTATGTGATAATTGAAGCCAATTATTTCAGAGCATCACAAATTTCCCTATTAATCTTCCTCAATGCCTTTTCGTCCAGTTTAATAACCTTACGGTCATAAGTTAGCAATCCGTTTATTTCTACCTCAACATCTGTAGTCTGTGTATAAACAGCGGCAGAGAATCCACGAGGAATCAGATCTTTCAACACATTGGCATACTCCAAGTATTTATCAGTGGCCTCTTTAGAAGTATTGAATTGGACATATCCCCAGTTACGATCCGGTTCCCAAAGATGCTCTTTCAATACCAAACCGATACCACCATATTCTCCGAGCACAGTAGCACGTTGAGCATCATACAAAAACATTTCCGGACCCGGATAATGATGTAAATCAAGCATATCACCGCACGTATAATGATTACCACCACTAGCAGGATTCACGAGTCGTGAAGGATCATATCGCTTTGTCCATTCAGCAATTTCCGGAGTCTTGAACTGTCCCCAAGCTTCATTAAACGGCACCCATGTACCGATACAAGGATAAGAATAAAGACAGTCGATAATTTCTTTCCATTCTTTACGATAGGTTGCCTCCGATTCTGCAGAACGCTTTCTTTCCGTTCCTGTAAAATACTCACGCATCTGCCATTCCGGATTTTTATCTCCGCTCGGCATATCCTGCCATACAATAATTCCCAAACGGTCACAATGCGTATACCAACGAGCCGGTTCCACTTTGATATGTTTGCGAATCATATTATAGCCAAAATCTTTCGTCTTTTGAATATCATATACCAAAGCTTCATCTGAAGGAGCTGTATACAAACCGTCAGGCCACCATCCCTGGTCTAAAGGACCAAACTGGAATAAATCTTTATTATTTAACTGCAAACGCACAATACCGTTTTTATCTCTCTTGGTAGAGAACTTACGCATAGCAGCATAACTCTTAACCTTATCCATCAGCTTATTCCCTTCAAACAAACTGATTTCCAAATCATATAGAGAAGGAGAATCCGGTGACCATAACTTTACATCAGCTGGCATAGCGACTTCAACAGGAACACCATTAATAGAAATCCCTTTAGCCACCAACTCCTTACCATCGAACACCTTTACTTCTATTTTGCTCGAAAGCTTCTTCTTATCAGTAGCAACCTCTACCACCAACTTATTCAAGTCGATATCAGGGGTTGTCTTGATGTTCGTAATAAACTGTGCAGGCACAGATTCCAGCCACACCGTCTGCCATATTCCACTTACCGGCGTATACCAGATACCCGACGGTTTATTCACTTGTTTTCCTCTAGGCTGAGTACCATTATCAGTAGGGTCCCAAACTTTTACCACCAGTTCATTCTCTCCATTTTTTAAAGCAGGAGTGATATCAAATGAGAAAGGAGTAAAACCTCCTGTATGTTGTCCTATTTTGATTTGATTTACCCAAATATCAGCCTTCCAGTCAACAGCTCCAAAATGTAACAATACACGTTCACCTTTCCATTTTGATGGTACAGAGAATTTGCGTTGATACCACAAGTCATTATCCTTTCCAAGCCTTTTTCCAACACCGGACAAACTAGACTCTATCGCAAAAGGAACCAAAATCTGTCCATCATATTTTTGAGGAGCAGCCTGCCCTACCGGAGCAATGGCATAATTCCATAACCCATTCAGATTCATCCAATCCGGACGTTCCATAATTGGACGGGGATACTCGGGCAACACATTCTCAACATCTATTTTGGTAGCCCATTCTGTTTTAATTCGTTCTCCTGCAGGCTTCCACTGGGCAGACAAGTACGAACAATTTAAAAATACAACTAATAAGATAATCAATTGTTTCATCATGATATAATTTAAAAGATTTCTCCAGATACAACCTGCATCACTTTATTTTTTCAGGAAAGTTTCAGCGCGTCCGGGAGTATAAAGTTCCCATAAAGAAGCAACCGTCCATCCTGGGGCAAAAATATCATTATAATATCCTTTACCATTCTTTCCATAGTCCCAGTTAGTGTGCTGAACTACTTCCGGATAATAACCCACTTTGGCAATTCCACACATATGCCCTTCATGGGGTAACAACTGACGCATAGAGGTCGAAATCACCTCTGCAAAATCTGACAAGCGGTTCTCTTTATACTCTTTAGATAACCAACGAAGTACGTCAGCAAATTCGAAGATAAATACGTCGATATGATTATTTTCTACTGACACATTTCCCCAACCACGAGTCTTCATACCGATATCTCCCAACATTTGTCCGGGAGCAAACGGAACATCCCATAAATAATACCAGGACAAAGCAAAATATGCGGCTTTCTTTGTCAAATCAGCATAATGTTTATGTTCTTCACCTTTCGTTATCAGTGAGAGATAATACGTAGCAGTAGCTGTATATAACGACGCTTCTTTATCTTCACAGTTTGCATCCAGTGTAGAAGAAAAATAATCAGCTTTGGAGATCAGCTCCTTTTCAAGATACTCGGCTGTTTTTCTGGCACTGGCAAGATATCGCTTGTCTTTGAAATACTTATATCCCATCACCAATGGCAATGTAGCTGAAGGAGTACTACCACCGCTCTTATCAACAATCGTAAAATCATCACGGAATTTTCTTGGGAAACTTCCATCAGCATTTTGGAGTTTCAGAAACATCTCAAACATTTGCTTTACCCGCTGTTCCCATTCCGGATGTTTGCGCCCTTGCTCCTTTTCGTACGCCAGGAAATGAAGCATCGCATAAATTCCCTCAGACTGACGTCGAATACTATGCACCGGTTCCTCAAATCCACGGTTTAAGTTAACAAACTCCTTAAAGAAACCTGCCGGAGTAAAACCGTTCTTCAAATAACTATCAAAAATCTTTAGACTATTGTCTTTCAATTCTTCGCGATTATTCTCCCAGCCATACTCCCATGCATTGAATGCATTCAAAAGAACACGCCCGACAAAACCTATTTCTGCCTCACCATTACTTTTACAATCATCCGTACGCAAACCTACACCCGAATTATAGGTCAATTCCGGCCTACTTACCAAGCTATTCACAAAGTAATGACTAAGTGTCTGCTTCATTTCCGGAATAGAATAAGGAGTATCAACAGGTTTCGGAGCATAAGTATCATAAGAATATTCCCAAGTCTGACGTATAAAATCGGAGAAATCATCAGCACTACTTTCTGAGATTTCCCAAGTTAACATTACGTTTTCCCCTTTCTTCAATAACTGAAAAGCTTCTACCTTAGGAGCCAATGTCAATTTACGGATATAGCTTCTGGGAGCTTCCTGATAAGGAAAACCGAAAGAAAGGGCAGCCACTCCATTCTGGTTCTCAAAACCTGTAAAGCCCAGAGATGTTTTTCCGGAAAGAATTACTTCACCTTCTTTATGCGTAGTCAAAGCGTCAGTCGTAAACTTATCCAGCCGGTTTACCGTCATATATCGCTTGTCCTTTTCATTATAAATTCCGGTCAGTGGAGCACTCAACCTGTCCTCACGGACTACCCAACTATCAGATGTATGAAACGAAGGAGCTTCTTTAGGTGAACGCAGATTGCGACGATACCAGAATCCGGGCATATAAAACAAACAATCGTCATGGCGGAAACCAGTAACTACCTTCTGTCCATAATTAAAGTACACATCCTCCAGAGCTGTAATACACATGTCAATATGTAGACGTCCATTAGTTTCTTTGATCTTCTGAGAAATCGTCAGCGGAATGCTTTCAGATGCAACTAACTGATAGGTAGAATTATCATTCTGCACTCTCTTCAAAATTAAAGGGTACTGCTTGGCCTTATTTCCAGGCACTTTCAAAGAAACATGTGCATTCACCTGTTCCGGCGTATAGTCAACAGCCTTAACAGTTCCGGTCAATAGTACAGTAGCTATTCCACAAAGCAAGAATTTTAAGTTCATACAGCTCATCATAATTATATGAATCAGCAACTAATTCTGATTCTGTTAATACTTTATTTAGATATATTTTCAAGCCATTCCGGCTCTTATCAACGAGTACAAAATTAGCGAAGATCACTCTATCTCAGTAAAACAAATTGAGCAATTAGTAGAAGAATCCGTTCTAAATGTACGTAGAATGAATAAAATAATACCAAAACAGAACATATAATGTCCTTTTTTCCATCCATCCATTGCCGGTATCAGAGATATTCTATTTCATAGAACCATATCCATTATTATAAAAAGAACCGCAGTTTCCCCTCTAAAAAGGGAAACTACGGAATATGATTTACTGTGATTTACTCAGCAATAAAACAAGGACAAGGAATAATCAGTTATTTCTCTAAAAGAGCGACAGTACACCAAAGGACGGGCCCCTGTCCATGATAATCACCCGTACGACGAGGACGATCATAATAATACTGCAAGTCATTCTTTTTATTTGTTCCTACACAAACAGCTTTTACTTGATTCTTTTCGTTAACGTATGGAACTAAAGCCAGCCACGCTTTTCGAGCAGCAGGTGCATATTCGTCAGCATCCAGCCAACCATTCTTAACCCCCATTATGAATGCGAAAGTAAACATAGCCGATCCTGATGATTCCGTCCAGCAATCAGGTTTATCAATCAGTTGGTTCCACAACCCTTCTGCATTCTGATATTCTTTCAAACTTTTCATCATCTTCTGATAACCTTCTAAGATACGGGCACGGTCTTTATGTTTTTTGGGCAAACACCGGAGCAACTCCGACATACCCGCTGCCATCCATCCATTTCCACGTCCCCAATAGTAAGGAACATCCGGAGCATGATAGAAAAGTCCATTCGGACGTTGCAGCTCGTCCAAGTACATAACCATTTCTTTCGCTGCCCGGTCAATATATTTACGGTCTTTTGTCACTTTGTATGCGTGGGTCTGCACAATCGTAATCATATACATGTCATCAATCCACAAACGTGTTTGCCAAGAATATCCTTTTTCAGCCCATTCTTTTTCTTTTGGTTTGGCATTTGCAGGAACTTCCCATTGAGAATCAGCATAAGGCAATCCCAGATACCAGTATTTCTTATCTTTTGTCACGTGGTACATTTCCAGTGGCAAGCTGCCAAACATATTCAAATCAACATGATTCATAATCGGTTGCAATGCTTTCTCTGATGTAAACAGAGGTTCAAACTTATTCTGCAAAAGTTTAATCAGCTCTTTATCTTTTGTTACCGCAGCATATTTTAGTGCACCATTCCAATAAAACGTCTCTGGATACCCAATCCATTTACCGGCATGAAGCGCGTGCTTCTCACCTATAAAGCGATATGCCAAACGCTTGCCGACCTCTTCAGGGGTATAACCCTCCGGAAAGTCCGTCAACAACTTAGTCTGAGCACATAATAGTTGAAAAGGTAGCAAAAGCAATAATAAAAGTAGTTTTTTACACATAACGACTTATTTTTATTTATTATACAATTATAGAATATATACAACTAATCATCTAACTTTCAGATTCCTTACATTATCGCATACAGCCACTGCTATTCTCGAGTCTGCGCAACCATAATAGAGATATAATTTCTTCTTATAATACGCCAATCCCTCAATAAACACCGTTCCATCTTTGTATTGCCCACTTTTCTCAAAAGAGGCCTCAGGTACAAAGAAAGGTTTATCTAACCGATCCAAAACTTTATAAGGATCATTATTATCAAACAAGAGTTGTCCTGCACAATAGGCTCCTGCCGGATAATCGGTGTCCCTCTCTTTTCCTGCATTTTTTCCATTATATAGAAGTACGATCCCCTTTTTAGTCCGTATTGCCGGAGGTCCGCATTCTGTCATCTGACAGTCAAAATGACCTTTACGCGGTCTCGCCAACTTCTTTAATTCATTCTTCTCGTCCAGCACTGGATACCAGTCCACAAGATTGTCAGAAGTAGCTGCATGAACAGCATACTCTCCCCAGTACATGAAATACTTGCCATCTACTTTATCAATAACAAGCTTTTCTTTCTTTACTTTAGTCAGTATGGAAGCGGATTTACTGGCTATTTTAGTGAAACGTCCGTCATAGGCCTTTTCAAAAGCGGGTCCATGCTTTGTCCAGTTTTTCAGATCTCGGGAGGTGGCTACAGCGATACGCGGTGTCTTCCGGTTCCATGACGTATAGAGCATCACGTACAGTCCGTCTTCCGTCATAGCCACACGCGGGTCCTCACAACCACCCGGCCATTCTATACCTTTAAAGTCATCTTCCGCCGGAAATAACACCGGAGTGTCCAATCGTGCCATCGTAACTCCATCAGTACTTTCAGCATATCCAATGCGTGAAGTCCTTTTACCGATTCCTTGTGCCGAATTATCTTCCGCCCGGTAAAGTACGACAATTTTCCCGTCTTTCACGGTAGCCGCCGGATTGAATGTATCACTCTCTTCCCACTTCACCTGTTGCTTCTGCATCGGACAATAAAAAGAAGTAGGTTGAGGTGAAATTACGGGATTAGCACCTTCAGGACGTACGAAGGGACCGAGTACCCAATTTCTGTTATCCTCTTTACCTGTAGTCGTATCCGTAGAAGGTTTCATGGTAAATCCACATAACATCAATATACTGGTCAGACTAATTACGAGTTTTAGTTTCATCTTATTTTCCTGCTTTATTCATAATAAATCATTTACCTTTACAACAGATATTGTCCCTCCTCCTTCAATCTTTTACGCAGATAATCAGTATCGATTTTGTGGACATCATTCCTTGCCTGTTTTATAGCATGTACTGCAGCCATTCCGGCAGCTTCGCCAGTCACCAGACAAGGAGGCATTACCCTTAAACTCCCGAATGCTTCTTCATCAGTAGATATACAGCGCCCTGCGGTCAATACATTTTTCAGTCCTTTTGGTGTCAGGCAGCGATAAGGTATTCCATGAGACTCCCCTTTTTTATAACGCGTCTCTTTATGACCTGGTTTATGAACATCTATATAATAGCAATTACGTCCGATTTCATCCTCAAAAGTTCTACGTTCTTTCCAGTCCTCTACCGTAAAAGTATAATCACCTTCAATCCGACGGCTATCTCTGACTCCAAGCAAAGAAGCAGTCTTCACCAAAAAAGCACTACCAAAAGTTTTGGGTTGAACATCCTTCATTGCTTCCAAATATTGTCCGGCAATTTGCCGACCTACCATCATTGCCTGCGTAGTAGCCCAAGGATCCGTTGAATCGACATTATCAAGATGTCCGGCATTGAACTGTACCACATCCGGACCAATAAAATTACTATTAAAATGCTTATCTATCAATGGATATTTCCCAGACTCAATCGCTTTATAAACAGGGCTGTTCTTATTGCTAGTATGCAATGAAGGCCCCGTCAGATTGTAGTTATAGCTATCGACATTGGCAAACGAGAAACATAAAGATGAGCTCTGTACCACCCCACTATCATCTCCTCTTTTGAATGATGCGCCTGCCCATGCCGCCAAATCCCCATCACCTGTCGCATCAATAAAAACTTTTGCCTTGAAAGCAACAAGCCCGGATTTATTTGCAACAATAATAGCATCTACCGTTTCATCGGCTACTTTTTCTACAGCGGCAACTCTTGAAAAGAAGAGTACTCGGGCTCCCGATTCAGCAACCATCTGATCATAAACTGTCATCAAATATTCGGGATTTATACTCACCCAATTCATTTTCTGTTTTCTCTCATGCGGTACTCCTTTTCTCGAAGCTTCAAAGATTTTCTCTGCCAAACCTCTATAAATGATTTTCTCACCATCAGAAAACGGACACCATGCCGGAACCATACCGGCTGTCCCCATCCCGCCAAGTTGGCCCATTGCTTCAATCAATAGAGTCTTGGCCCCTTCGCGTGCTGCCGAGATAGCGGCAGCACAACCACCAGGTCCTCCGCCAACTACAATAACATCCCACCGATCATCTACGGCAATCTTTGTATTCTTCAGACTCAGTCTGGATTGCGTTGTTCCTCCCTGCGTATTGAGGCTAGGTACAGTGAAAGCTGCGGTCAACAGCCCTGCCTTTTTTAAGAATTCTCTTCTAGAAGTCATAGTATTCTCTTTATCATTTGGTGAACATCAGTTCCTTTGTCCGATTCGCTAAAACTCAATTAAACAATCCGCCTATCAATGAAGCTATAAATTTAAGTTTCATCTTACTTAAGTTTATATTTCTGGCTATCGATATTCCATCCTTTCAATACCAGCATTGCTCCTTCGCTCAGTTTTTCCTTTGCCGTCTCAATCGTTACTGTTTTCTTTTCACCCGGAGTCAGGGAGAAGAAATTATCCGTATAGAATGATGGGCGTATCGGACTCATCTTTGCATTAAGAAATTGCAGTTGATTGAAGAAAGCTATCTGATTGGATGTATTTCTCATAGTGATATCAACAAAATAGTTATCACCTTCTTCCCTCACTTTATAAGCCAGTTTCACTTTAGAAGCCCGAAGTTTACTCAAATCCTCAAATCCAGAGGCTGCCGGACCGGTCAAGGTCGTCTTTCCTTCGTACTTATCGTTGGAACGCCAGTAGAAATTAGAAGAAATTTCTTTTCCCTTCTTATCTTTCAGTATTAATTTGATAAAGTGAACCTGAGAGATGCCATCGGGAAAACGAATGGTCAATGCATCATTCGCTACTCCATCTGCCGGTAAATTAACAACAGCCGATTCTTCAAACACTTTCCGACTATTTATATCATACACCTGTGCCGTAACCTTATAGTTATCGAAAGAACGATAGAAATCATTCACCACAGAAACCGTATTCTTAAGATAATCGAACTGAGCATGCAAAGGTTCCAAAGAATTGGCCGTATGATAAAGCGAAGCTGTCGGTTCAAGAGACCAGTCCCACATACGGGAAGCTACCTGCCTCATCGAGCAGTTATGATACCAGAACAAAAGACCTGAACAAAAACGGTCACCGTAATCTAGCTTATTATAGTTCCATACTTCCCAAATGCTTTTGGAGTTTATTGCACCCAGCAATTGCCCCTTCTGAGCAAATTCATCAATCGAAGATGACTTTCCATAATGATTCACCAAGTCCGTATACATCGTAGTCATCAGATGAAAACCATTTCCATCCAGGTAATCCCACACTTCTTTGTTGATGGGCCACAAGTCTTTCTCATCCATCATTTCCCGGAGTATTTCTACTGTAGGAAGAGTCGGTGCACCATATTCAGGATTAAAGCCATCTACACGGCTCCCTCTGGGAGAAGCTGTATTTTCATAATGCTGCATCGGATTCACCTGTTTATAAGGGCTGCCATCATGTACTCCAGCACACTCCGACTGCATCTGATATCCGCGTGTACCATCCAACTGATTCAGCAGTTCGGGAGTACCGGTCATTTCTGTGCTTTCATTGGAAGCAACATAATAAGCCAGAGACGGATGATTACGAATACGCTTCACTGTAGATTCCACGTTACTCATATAGAGAGCCTTGTCATGCGGATGACGAGTATCTCCTGTCATCCAGAATTCCTGCCATACCAGCAAACCCAGTTCATCACAGAGCTGAAAGAAATAGTCAGATTCGGCAATACCACCTCCCCACATACGCAGAAGGTTGACACCCGACTGGCGGGTATAGCGCAATTCAGCATAAGTACGTTCGTCAGAGTGTCTCAACATAGCTTCCGGTATCCAGTTCGTACCACGGATAAACAACCGTTTACCATTCACATAAAAGACACGTGATTTGTCAGGCGTTTTAGTATCGGAAGTGATTTCACGAATACCAAACCTTGTCTTTACAGAATCGCAGATCACTCCATCAACTGATACTGTCAACTTCAAATCATATAAGTTTTGCGGTCCTTTGTTGACCGGCCACCACAAGCGAGGAGAATTCATCACAAGTTGCGGAAACTCTTCTGGAGAAAAAGTAACCAGTTTTTGTTCTCCCCGAATCACTCGGAATGATTTCTCAAAAGATATATTCTCACCTACAATCTCACCCTTTACTTTGCAATTAATTCCACTATTGCTAGTTGACGAATTAATCACTTCTACAGATACGGTCTCACGTGCCTGGCCATAATCCGGTTTACGCAATTCAGACTTAATAAACGGATGACGTAGAGCTACCTTTCCGGTAGCATAGATAGAAATGTTTTTCCAGATACCTGTATTGCGGTCACGGATGCCATCCATAAAGGTAAAGTCCCAGCCTACAGTCATCAACATCGTAGTATTCAATCCGATATTGCCGTTACCACCATTATGGAATTCTCCCGCAGCCCCCCAAGACTTCGGCTTAGTACTTCCGGGAACATCAACCGGATACACTTTTACAGCCAGTGCATTATTCTCCCCTATCTTTACAAAATCGGTCACATTAATATAGTCCTGTATAAACATACCATTGATGGTACTAAGCAAATTCCCATTCACCCATACTTCTGCCCGATAATTGATTCCATCCAGCTGTAACCAAACATTCTTCCCCTTAAAAGATTGAGGAACTGCAAACTCGGTACGGAACCAATAAGTATAAAAATCTCGTCCGACCTGAGAAATATCAGGAATCAGCTTCGATTCAATCTTATTATTAACTCCATAATAAGGTTCAGGGTATTTTTGGTTATACACTAAAGAATTTAAGACTGTACCGGGAACAATGGCTGGCAACCATTTTTCAGTCGGATAATCTGATGAAGATATCTTCTCACCCGGATCTGTGGTATCGCCTGCTTTCATCATTTTCCACTGATAATCTCCATGATGAGTGACTTCCGAATCAAGCCAAATACGATTTGGATCTCTGGCGTCATTCATCCTATTTTGTGCAGTCAATACTGAACAGAAAAATAATAGCAAAACAGAAAAAAGGGTCTTAACAAAGTTATGCATATTTATGTTATAGTTTTAAATGTTTCTTGGCATGGAACAAAAGTAGAGGTTTCCTTTTATTCAACCTGCCAAAAACAGGTCAATAAATGAGATTTTAGTCCCAAATTATTTTAATAAAGGACATAATTGCCCGTATTCACCGTTATTTTTCCAGAAGAGCAACCGTACACCAAAGATAAGGAGCCTGACCGTGATAATCACCGGTATGACGAGGGCGATCATAATAATACTGCTTACTATTCTTTTTATTCGTTCCCACACACACTTCTCTTACATCATTCTTCTCATTAATATACGGTACTAAAGCCATCCATGCTTTGCGGGCTGCCGGGCCATATTCTTTTGCCTTGAGCCATCCTTGCTTGACTCCGGTAATAAATGCAAAAGTAAACATAGCAGATCCCGAAGTCTCAGCCCAACAATCAGGCTGGTCTATTAACTGATTCCACAAGCCATCGGACGTCTGATATTTTTTCAGACTCTTCATCATTTTGCGATAACCTTTCAAAATACGCGGACGATATTTACTATCCTCAGGCAAACATTGAAGTAATTCTGCCATCCCTGCCGCCATCCATCCATTACCACGTCCCCAATAAAAAGGAACGTCCGGTGCATGGTAGAAAAGCCCATTCGGGCGTTGCAACTCATCTAAATAAAGCACCATTTCTTTGGCTGCACGATCAATATATTTCCGGTCTCCGGTCACTTTGTAAGCCTGAGTTTGTACAATGGTAATCATATACATATCGTCAATCCATAGACGAGTTTGCCAAGAATATCCTTTCGCATCCCATTCCTTTTCTTTGGCTTTTGCATTCCCGGGAAGTTCCCATTGCGTATCAGCATAAGAGATTCCTAAGTCCAAATAACGTTTATCTTTAGTTATTTTGTACAGTTCCAAACATAGACTGCCGAACATATTCCAATCTACATGCGTCTTTTTAGGCAAAATATTCTTTTTTGTCGTAAACAACGAATCAAACTTATTTTGCAACAGCTTAACCAGCCTTTCGTCTTTGGCGATTGCTGCATACTTAAGGGCACCACTCCAATTAAATGTATCAGCATAACCAATTCCTTTTCTATCGCTTATTCTATATTTCTCCATAAAACGATATGCCAGGCGATTACCGACTTCTTCCGGAGTATACCCTTGAGGAAAATCCGTCAACTTGCTCTGTGCCATTAATAGCTGAAAAGGCAAAATGCATAATAAAAAAAGTATTCTTTTATACATAACGATATTTTTAGTCATTAGATAATAAAAAGTTTATTCTTCTAGAAGAGCAACCGTACACCAAAGATAAGGTGCATGCCCATGATAATCCCCCGTATTACGGGGACGATCATAATAATACTGCATATCATTCTTTTTGTTAGTACCGACACACACTTCTCTTACTTTATCATTCGAGTTTATATAAGTAAGCATAGCCAACCATGCTCTTCGAGCAGCTTCACCATACTCTTTTACCGGTAACCATCCATATTTCACTCCCATAATAAATGCGTAAGTAAACATAGCCGAGCCCGATGTTTCTACCCAGCAGTCCGGTTTATCAATCAACTGTCTCCACATACCCTCTTCTGTTTGATAATTTTTCAGACTTGCCATCATAGTTTGGAAACCTCTTACAATAGGCAAATGATATGGGCTCGATTCCGGCAGATAGCGAAGCACTTCTGCCATCCCTGCCGCCACCCATCCGTTTCCTCTTCCCCAAAAATAGGGTACATCCGGTGCATGATAGAAAAGTCCATTCGTACGTTGCAACTCATCCAGATACATCGCCATTTCTTTAGCAGCGCGCTCAACGTATTTCAACTCACCGGTCACTTTATAAGCATGCGTTTGAATGACAGGAATCATATACATGTCATCAATCCACAAGCGAGTTTGCCAGCTATATCCCTTCGCTGTCCATGACTTCGCACTTGCACTTGCATTTTCCGGTACTTCCCATTGGGTATCTGCGTAAGGTATACCCATTTCCCGATATCGTTCATCTTTAGTGATCAGATACAATGTGAGAGGAAGACTACCGAACATATTCCGGTCAACATGGTCCATCCCAGGCAAAAAGTGCCTATCAGTAGTAAAAAAAGACTCAAACCCATCTTTCAAGGACCGGATCAGTTCATTGTCTTTCGCTACTTCCGCATATTTCAATGCTCCGTTCCAAGTAAAAGTTTCCGGATAACTGAGAGTTTTCCCATTATGTTTCCCCTTTGCAAAAAGTTTTCCCAACCGTTTCCCTATCTCCTTAGGAGTACTCCCTTCCGGAAAATCAGTCAGTAAGGGAGTATCAATTGTCCGCTTGGTCTGTAACATCCATTCCTGAATTTCGATTCCTTTTCCGCCTTGATTCCGATGAATGGTCAGTTTATAATACTGATACGCCTCCTTATGTCTCAACTCCAAAAACTTTTTCTCCCTTTTTTCAAACTCCTGCCGAATTCTATTATCTAGTTCGGCCCACTTCACATTGTCATTCGATCCGTAAAGAGACCACGCACCAGGTGCATTTCCTTCTTTATCTCCGGTTGCCATAACCGAATAATAACGCGCTACAACCGGTTCTTTTCCCTTCCAGATGATAGAGACAGAATTATTAGGAGTATAGAAAGAAGTTGTCCAGTCTCCATCAACCAAACTACTAATATCTTTTCCCTCAGGAGAGTCATCATACTCAGGAGAGATAGTACCCTCTGTCGGCATATTATAATTATCTGCCTTCAACTGATACACATAGGTGTATTTTTCCTTTTCGTCATTTTCCGTACCTTCCTGAACCGGTGGCACAGGGTCTTCATTTTCACTGGAACAGCTATAAAGCATACCACCCGATGTCATTATCAGGAATATGCAACACAGTGCCTTCGCTATATCATGTATCCAACCATCATTTTTCATTTTATACATCTTATTCTTCATTATTTTCCTTCTAGTTCCAGTACAGCTAAACGAGCCAGCATCTCGACAAAAGCTCCTTCGTGCAGGACTTGCCAAGAAGAATTCGTTTTACCGATAAAATAATTATTACTCAGCAGATTAGTTGTTTGATTCCGGCATTCTGACATCCAAGCCTGCAACATGCTCTTCTCGAACGCAGTGACATAATCCCTTCTTCCATCAATCTTATACAGTTCAAGGAAACCACGAAACAATACAGAATAAAACCAGACATGATCTCCATTTATACGATAGAACTTTTCTCCCAGTTCTTTTGAGTCATACAAGGTAAACCACTTACTGTAGGCTGAACGGGCAATCTGCTGCGCTTCATTCAGATATTGTTGTTCTCCTGTTATATTGTACAATAAACAAGCAGCCTGCATTGGCTGACCGGAATTGTAACTGTACTTACTTTTACCTATAGTCATCGAAGGAGTAATATTATCATAGAAAAGGCGATCACTCGGATCTTGCATGTATTGTATCAACCATGCATAAAATTCTTTAGCTTTATCCAGATACTTCTGCTCTTTGGTTATCTGATATAATTTACATCCCAATACTGCAGCCGGTGCGGTAGAACATGTATGTTTATTACTGTATGCCGGTATTTCCCTCCAAAGAATACCGCCACCACATGAACTGGTGTTTCCCACCATCAAATAATCCCAAACCATTTTCGCCTTCTCCAAGAAACGATTTTCCTTTGTCTGTTCATACAGTTCCGCCATATCCAGTCCTATCCAGACATTATCGTCATAATACCTTTCATTTCCGTTTTGCGGATAAACTGCGTAAGCGCTGCGCTTGTTATCAGTTGTGATAAAACGATTGATACTGTTAAACATACGGTCAGTCAAATCTGCATACTTTTTTTCATAAGCAGATACCCCGATTGAAGCTCCACGCAAAGCTACATAGCCAGAAAGCCCTGCTCCTTGATCCCAGACTACGGCATCTCCATCCCAATAAGGTCCGGTAGCAAGCGGATATCTTGTATTCCAACAGTCACGTGCAGACTTTCCGAAACAAAGATTCATTAACGAAGTCATCAGGATGTCAGCTCTTTCCAGGAAACGGGTTCTCACTACCTCTTCTTCACGAAGCGGCGTAGCAGTGACCGTCAATTCCTCCGAGCGTTTCCCATAATTATCGACAGCGACGGCAGTCACAATATATGTTCCCGGTTCAGAGACAACTATTAACAGTGAACCAACCTTTTCTGTAGCAATACGTATGTTTTTCTTTGCTGTGTTCTCAGGTTTATCTCCCTCTAACAAATAAGAGATCTCTACAGAAATAGCTCCGACAGGATTAGTCCAGCTTACTTGCAATTCATTCGCTCTCTCCGTTTTCTCCGCCACAAGATTGGTAACCGGAGGTACTGTTTTTGGGCCCTGTCCATCCTGCTTTCCATCATCTATTCCATCCGTGATAGGCGAGTCGCCCCCACCGCATGCACCTAATAATGCAAATAAGAGAAAGAAACAGATTCCTAACAGCATATTAAATCGGATATTTTTCATAATATTCCTAGTTTATAGGGTTACTTTATTCTCACTGGTTCAATCGTTTCTCCTGTGATACTAATTACTCCTTTATCGGAGATATTAAAGTTACTGATATAGGAAGTACGGGGGCCTACACTTGTCTCACTTGCATGAGCATGAAAGATATATTTATAACTTCCATTGGCACAGACAAACGGTGCTCCATGTCCTGTACCGACTAGCCCTACAGACTTAGCAGCCTCTTTGTCTCTCCGGAGAATCGGATTTCCGCTATACTTGGTCCAAGGTCCTTTAGGAGAACTAGCCGTTGCATATCCTACAGCATAGTCTTTACTTTCATAGTGGTTTGCTGAATATATCAGGTAATAAGTATTCCCTTTCTTCAACAACGAAGGACCTTCGGCAATCGTCCCTTGTTTCTTCTCCCAAGGTTCAGTAGCACTTATACACTTAGTCAATGTTTCTTTTTTTATACTGGTCAAGTCGTCATTCATTTCTGCTACCCAAATCACGTTTCCCCCGGTAAATCGTACATAATAGAGATAAGGAGTACCATCATCATCTATAAAAAACGAAGTATCAATTCCTTTTTCATCTGCTACAATAGGCTTCTTTTCCCTCTGTATAAAGGGGCCTTCCGGGCTAGTAGAAGTAGCTACACAAATATGTTCTTCCACCGAATAGAACATATAAAACAAATTCTTTGATTTCACATAATATACTTCCGGAGCCCAATACCATTTAGTTCCCCAGGAATTTTCCGGTGACAAAGCCTTTATATCATTTCGCTTCCATTGCTTCAAATCTTCAGAGATATACACTTCGAATCCGTTAACACGAGTTCCATATGCATAGTATTTACCTTCATGGTATAACACAAAAGGATCGGCAATCGGCAATTTATACTCTGCTATTATATCCGGGTCAATCGCGTCTTTTTCGGCTGGAGTAGCTGAAATCGTCACTTTCTCGGAACGCTTACCATAATTATCAACGGCTACAGCAGCAATTTGGTAGGTTCCAAATTCTGGTAATTGGAGTGTATATTTGCTATTTTTCTCACCATATACACGCACATTAGTAGTCAATGGAGTTCCTCCGCCACCTACTTCTAAAGCATAAGAAATCTCTACTAATACTGCATCTGAAGGATTTTTCCATTTCAGTTGCAATTCGTTAGCTTTTAATGTGGCAACAGCAGTAAACTCAGTGATCGGATCCATGCTATCCTCCTGAACATCTCCGCTTTCCGTGTTTTTTCCTTCATCCAATGCTTTTTCATTATCATCATTACATGACACCAAGCATGTCATCCCTATAATAAACAAAATATTGAAGAGTATTCTTTTTCTCATACCTTTCCTTTTAAAAGAAGTAAATAATTAGGTTAAAAAAGGAGAAGACTTAAACAGATGTCAACCTTCTCCCTATAAGTTTTATTAGAATAGAAAAAGGGGGAGAACCTTCCTATCACATAGATAGAATCCCCCCCCAATATTTATAAGAACTAAACAAACTTCAGTTTACCACTGAATCTGCTGATCTTCGTCAGGAATCAAAGTATTCAAATTACGCTGCATTGCCAAAGAACCTTCTACCACGTATTCAAGCTTTGTACCAGGGACAGTTGTATAATCCTTAAAAGAGTAATATAAATAAAGAGTAATATAAATCTTCTTCAGATAAGGCTTTAACTCATCCATCTCTTCATTCATTGTAAAGGTACACGCCTTTTTTTCATCAAGTTCTAATTCAATCTCTGGATTATCAGACCACACTTCTAACAATTTAGAATCTGTACCTTTTTCCGGAAAACGAATAAACACTTTGTACTGTTTGCGATCAAGATAATCTATATCTCTTGTACCTGCATAGATAAAAATTGTCCTATCATCTACCACAAAAGCTCTTTGCGAGGATATAGTGAAAGGATTTTTCACATCAGGCTTAAGAAATATTCGATATTGAGCCGCATCATACGTGCCTGAATAATCATTGAACGGAAGTAAACGCAGCATAGCTCTACGATAATATTTACGCGGGTTTATCTGATAATCATAAGATTGGTCACCCAATATCTGTATGGGTAACACCCACTTATCTGCCTGATCAAGCGTTTCATCCAATTTAAATTCAATCGGCAATGTTGTCAGACATTCACCAGCCGGCATTTCAACAGACTCCGGCATACTATAATACTTACTTGGCAACTGTTGAAAATAAAGTTCTTCACGATGTCCATATTGTTCTATATTTAACCGTTCCAAAGTATCAGGATCCAAAGCAAAATGAATTGTATGAGATTGACTAGTCATAGTAGATCCACTCATAATAACCGGAAGGTCATATTTCACCACTCCACCTGGCTTAAATCGAACATACGTCGTGGTCACTCCCTGATCATTAACATTCGCTTTGAAAGAAGCCATATGTAAATATTGCTCATCTTCCCATTCTTTATTACAGGCTGTGCTACAAACAATTAGCACAATACCCCAAATTATATTATATATATTCCTCATTTTATTTAATATTTAAAAAGGTTATTCCGGATTTGTCCAACCTGGATTCTGGACCAAATTAATATTATGCTTCAATTCAGTATGGTCAATAGGACAGAGCCACATCTTTTCTGCAAAAATAGTAGGCAGCGAAGTACACATTATTGGTGTATGGAACTGCTCCGCCATATCTTTAGTAGCCAGCATATTACAGCCATATATAGGAGTGGTTTCTTCTACAGGTGCATCTAGCCAACGACGTAAATCCCAGTAACGATGTCCTTCAGCAAAAAATTCAATCTGACGTTCCCGTTTTAACATCATCCGGAATTCGTTCGGATCATCATAGGCTGTTTCATGCCCTTGAACATTGTCATAATCCGGTAATCCCGCACGAATACGGATCGGACGAATTCCTTTCTTCATCTCAGTTACATCACGTTTTACAGAATGGACTTTACTACCATCCCAAGATGGAATTTCATATGAACCAGTCAACTCATTTAACGCCTCTGCATAAATCAATAATATTTCAGCGTAACGAATAGCCGGATCTGCTTTATGTTCAATACGTTCAACGTCATACGAATTTTTCTGCGTATAACTAATATCATTAGGATGTACATATTTCTTTATACCGATACCTGTACGAAGCCAATAAGAAGAATTAGCATATCCATTATTTCCACCACGATAATAAAATACTTGTATATTTTTCTCCTCGGCATGATTGTTATCATTTAACGCATTTAACAAATGCCATGTACTTCCATTATAACCTACTGATGCATAAAATCGAGGTTCACGTTGTACATATTGTTTAGAAACCCCTGTTCCCAGTGGTCCCAACTCTGGATAATTGGCCAACTCCTCAGCTTTCACATATCCCTCTGCCCTCGGGCGAGAATCATAACGGCCTTTATATCCATCAAACTCCTTATACATGTCATTCATACCAGGACAATTTGTACCATCGTTCATGTAATAAGCATCACATTGCTTCTGGGTCATACCTTGCGAACCATATCCACCAGCGCCATTACGTGGAAGTTGATGAACAACCATAATATCTACACTTTCACGACTTTGATTCTTGCCTCGAGTAAAGATTAGCTCTTCATTCTGACTTACTATAATACTGCCATCAAACATTTCACGATATGATTGAAAAGGATCAATATTTTTCCAACCATTTGGCCAAGACTGATCAGAAAATTCATCATCATGTGGCGGAACAATTGTTGCCGGATATGCTATATCACCAGCATTGCTATTGAAATAAGCCACATGTATGCCATAAATATTCAAATCCATCACATCCTTAGCAGCAGCTGCTGCTTTTGCCCACTTAGACTCATCGTAGGTTTCTGGAAGCAACCGTTTTCCATCTTTATTTACCAAGGCTGAAGATACTACTTCTGGAGCTTTCCCATTAAATAATGGACTAGCCGCATACAAAAGAATTTTAGCTCGCAAAGCCAAAGCAGCTCCTCTCGTCGGGCGAAGAACTTCCTGTACAGAACGTTGTAATGGCAATTGTCCTGCAGCTTTCAAGAGCTCACCAGTTATGTACTCCACACATTCGTCATATGAATTTCTGGGGTAAGCTAATTCATCATATTCTTTCGTATAATCCACTCCTTCATCTGGTATAATAGGTATTGGACCAAATGCACGGAGCATCAACCAATAGTAGTAAGCTCGCAAAAAATGCGCCTGCCCCTTAAAATCTATGATCTCTTCCTCTGTGAACTCTTTGTTCTTATCTATATTATTTAAAAAAATAGCTACCTGACGAATACCTAAATAAGCATTCTTCCAAATACCACTGCTAGAGTTATTAACTCCGCTTTCACTATAATGCCCACTCTTCCACTTATCGTAGCCACCATCTCCATAATACATGTCATCAGCAAAGTTAAAAGGATAATCTCTCTTACTACAAACATCTTGTAGATAACCATTACTTAAATAAGAGTATCCTCTTGCTAACCACCTATTTGTGTAATCCCGGTTACTGAAAACATCTTCAATAGTCATTCTCTCATCAAATAGATAATCAGAATCTAAGTAATCTGAACATCCTACCAAAGAGGTTAATCCCACAGCGAAGGACAAAATTGTTATTATCTTTTTCATATGTTTTTTTATTTTTACAAATTAACAGATACCCCTAAAGAAAGTGTCTTATTAAGCGGATATGCTTTTCCTGTTGAACTTCCCATTTCTGGATCCCAAAGTTTAAATTTAGAGAAAGTCAGCAAGTTGGTACCCGTAAAGAAGATACGAACTGTATTCATATGGGCTTTACGAACTATACTTTTAGGAAGCGTATAACCAACGTCTAATGTCTTCAAACGAAGATAAGCTCCATTCCTAAGCCAATATGTAGAAGCGCGGTTATTATTATCATTCTTCCCATAAGTCAAACGAGGATATTCTGCATTCGGATCTTCATTTACACCCAAAATCCAACGGTTACTTTCCGCCATCTCTTTCAGTACATTTCCCCAACCGTCACCACCGGAGAACATATAAACAGTAGAACCATCTATAAAATAAGTAGATTTACCCACACCTTGGAAATGTACATTTACATCCAAGCCTTTCCATTTAGCAGATACACCGAAACCATATGTAAAGTTCGGTTTTTTCGTTGCACCGATTGCTACTTTATCATTATCATCAATTACACCATCTCCATTAATATCTTTATACTTAATATCACCAGGCATAACATCACCAAATTGTTTCGGCCAGTTACGAATTTCTTCATAATCTTTAAATAAACCTAATGCAACCAACCCCATAGCTTGATTAACCCGATGACCTTCCTGCATCTTATACCAGTATATAGTATTTTCTTCATCACGCTCTAAAATCTCATTTTTACTATAGGTCATATTTCCACGTATAGTTAAATCAACCTTATCTATTTTATGGCGGAATGAAAAGTTGCCATCAAATCCACGTGCTTCTACAATTCCGACATTTGCATAAGGATGAATATCCTTCTCATTAACCTTATTATCTTTATATTCCGTCCACGTGCCTAATGAGGCAACCCAAGGCAAATACTTACGTTCCATATAAATACCTTCTCTACGTTCGTGGAAATAATCAATAGATCCTGACAATTTATCATTAAAAAAAGAAAAGTCTATACCTAAGTCTTGTTTTGTAGCTACTTCCCATGACACATTGGTTGAAGCAACTGAAGTATAACGCATACCACCATAATATCTATCATAGCCAAAATCTGCAAATTGATAGCCCCCAACAGGCTTATTGCCACTTACCACATTTCCTGAGTTATCTCTTTCCCACAGAGTTTCAAGATTATATAAATATGGGAAACGAGTATCTCCTAAATTGTCATTACCGGTTTTACCATACGAATAACGTATTTTAAACATATCCACCCATTTCAAATTATCTTTAACAATAGACTCTTCTGCTACATTCCATGCACCAGAAATAGCAGGAAAGAAACCAAAACGATTATCTTTATGGAAATTTTCCGATCCCGTATATCCAAAGTTAAAATCAACAAAATAACGATATTTCCAATTATAATTAGCACGCCCTGCTAATCCTTGGTTACGCCGTGAAATACCATTTTTGAGATCTGAGCCAATCCCTTGAGTAGCCACCTTAGCAGATTGTGTATACTTTAATACTGCTCCTACATGATGATCTTTAAATCCACGATTATAATGCAATTCCCATTCGAAAAACTCATTGCGTTTTCCATTGGAACCAGAAGTTTGCGTCATTTTCTTCTCTTCTGAAAGTCGAGTAAAAATCAAATCACCATTTACATCACGATAAGGCTCTGCTTTATATAATTCTGGCCACTTCACTCGCTTTATCCAATTGGAGTTCTCCGTATCATATCCGAAACGACCGATAAATTTAAGTCCTTTTGTAATAAAGTCCAACTCCTGTTCTAATGTCACATTTGTTTGAATATTATTCTGCCAACTCTCATTATACCCAGTCATAGTAGCCTGTACCCATGGATTGATATTGTCCTCCTTTCCAGTCCAAGATGCTATTTTACCATCTGAATATGTCACTGGCATCATTATAGAGTTATACCCCATTAATGTTGTCCAAATTGCATCAGTTCCTACACCTGGATCATTCTGTTTACGTAATGAACCGGAAACACCAACTTTCAACAAGGTTGTTTTAGTTATATCAATATCCACATTCATACGATATGTCCATTTGCGAAAATTAGCATTAGTATTATAATTCTTCAGTGACTTATCCGTTTTATACATACCTTGCTGATCCTGGTAACTACCACCTACATAATAGCGAGCTGTTTTACCACCACCAGTCATATTCAATGAAGCACGGGTACTCCATGCACCATCACGCAACATCAAATCCATCCAATCCACATCTGGATATAAGTCCGTATCAAGTCCTAAACGGAACAATTCCAATTCTTCTGGCTGATATAAGGGTTCTTGATTACGAGTAGTTTTCGCCTCATTTGCCATAGAAGCATAAGTATATCCGTCTACAAATTCAGGAAGTTGAGTAAACATACTATAAAAAGATTCAACCTTAGCATTTATGTTAATTTTACCTTCTTTACCACGACGAGTATTAATCAAAATAACACCATTAGCACCTTTACTACCATAAATTGCTGTAGCAGAAGCATCCTTTAATACTGTAAAAGATTCAACATCTTCCACATTAATCTCATTTAAATCACGTTCAAATCCATCAACTAAAACCAATGCTGCATTACTTGCACCAAAAGTAGAAATACTTCGTACCCAGAACTCAGAAACTGCCCCCGGACGACCATTGGATTGCATAGCCTGAATTCCCGGAACAACACCCGCTAATGCATCAGCCATAGAAGTACTAGGGGTCGTTTTCAACTCTGCAATATCTACATTGGTTACAGCACCAGTCACAGCTATTTTCTTCTGCACACCAGTTCCAGTAACCACTACCTCATCAATAAGAGTAGCTTTAGCTTCCTCCATAGCTACATTTACCGTCCGCTGTTCTTTTACCAAGACTTCTACTGGTTCATATCCTATGTAAGTAAAAACTAATTTATTGTAAGGAGGCATTTTAAGCAAATACTTACCATTTATATCGGTTATTGCACCCAAACCGGGCATATTCGCAATAGATACATTGACACCTATCAACGGTTCTTTGTTTGTATCAGTTACGATACCTGTCACTACAATCTCTTTCTGCGCAGAAGCATGAATTGAGAATCCAAGTAACATCATACATATTAATAAAAAATTTCTCATCATAAGTGCGTTTATCATTATTAGTCTTCCATAGCAATTTTTCGGATACGATGATTATTTGAGTCTCCTACCAAAAGGCACTCTCTCTTTTCATCCCACACTATACTAGCAGGATAATTAAAGCGAGCCTCTTTACGTAAATCTCCATCATTAAACCCTTTTGTTCCATCACCATTAGGTCTTCCAGCATATATCTTCACACGACCTGTAGGAGTCAGAGTACGAACGCAATGATTTTGTTTATCTACAAAATAAAAATCATATTCGTCTTTCTGTCCTGCATACTCTTCGTTTTTCACAAAGCATCCTTGTTGCGGTTCATTCATGCGAACATTGCCTCCAACACCATCTGTAATGCCCTTATCATCATATTTTCCACACACCAAATAAGGAGTGGTAAATGTTTTTTCATCAAAATCATAATCCGCACGATAAATTACATGTTTATTTCTCACCATGATATACATGTAATAGCCTTTAGGATGAATAGCAACAAAGAGATCTAAAGAGCCATAAGGCATTTGAATTTCGTCCATTTTATAATCTCCCGTTACAGGATCATATCGTCCAATCCACCCTTTATCATATCTGGAAGTATAAATTTCTCCATTTATAGGATGGGGAATCGCTGCTCTACAACCACGAGCTGGTAGTGCTTTTACCTGCGTTTGAAAATTAGACTCCGGTGAAAAAAAGAAAAGTCCGTTTTTATTATCTTGCGTTATATTACAGACAACTATCAACTGTCCATCATTTGTAAAACTCAAAATATTAGTTGCAGCAGATGCCTCACCCGTGAATTTAATTGAACTCAGTGTCTCCTCGGCAAAATCAACAATTCTATGTGTCTTGGCACCTCCACAGACGTACAAACGGTCTTTGTTGTTCGGATCAAAGACCAACCACTCCATTTTCTCTAATCCTCCACAATTTCCCCACGGCCCATCTATGATCTCAAAGTTCTTATCCTCATCCAATATTTCAGGATCAGTCTCTCCTACCAAAGTAGATACCAGCATTTTCTTCTTATAAACAAATTTTTCATCTATCTCTCCATAAGCAAGTTCTTCTCCTCGCCCATCAAGAACAGTGACTTCAATATTACCTGCATCAGCACCACGTGGCACAAAACAATACAAATTATCATTCGTCACAGTAATCACCTTCGCTTCTTTCCCTCCGATAGTTACTTTCACTTTAGTTGGATCATCGCCAAAATTATTTCCATATAATAATAAACGAGATCCCCAACCTCCCTCCTTGGGAATAAAATCAGAAATTACCACTGGCTTGCTTGGATCAAAAGGTGTCCCTTTCTCACCTCCATCATCATCCTTACAACCAATGAAGCAAAAACTAACCAACATCAGCAATCCCCATAAGAGAAACCAATCATGATTTTTTGTTTTCATTCTCATAATACATTGATTTTAAATGTTAATAAATATACTTTCAATTTTAATTATAAAATACAGGAATTAATTCTGAATTAGAAGGGATACAATTCCTGATATAAGGCCACCCGTCATCAGTCCATAATACGCGATCGAGCATTCCTAAACGCCCCCCGACTCCACCATCCTTTTTCAGGTAACTATGATAGATCATCCAGTCTGTACCTTCATCATCTTGAATAATGATAGAATTATGTCCAGGTCCTATCCATTTTTGCCCATCTCCTTCCAACACAAGTTCCCAGTTGTTTTTAAGCATATCCTTCCCGTCTTTATCAACATAAGGACCAAGAAGGTTTTCCGAACGCCCAACTACCACTTGATAAGAAGCATTCACGCCATTGCAACAACTACCAATAGAAGCAAACAAATAATAATATTTACCTTTTTTATATATATTAGTACCCTCAAAAGCATCTCCACAAACTTGTTTCTTCAAAGTCGGTTTTCCATCATGTCCTAATTTAACAGTCAACCCATCATCTTCCAATTCAGTAACATAAATACCTTTAAAACTTCCAAAGAACATATATTTCTTTCCATCTTCTTCATAATAAAACTGATCTATACAATTAGAACCAAATTCTTTATTCCCTATCAATTCTTTACTATCTAGAAAAGGACCCATAGGAGTATCTCCTACAGCTACAGCCGTGTAACTAATATCAGCACCATTCATTTTAGCCCATGAGTAATAAAGTACATATTTGCCATTAAGGAAACGAATTTCCGGGGCCCAAAATGCCCCTCCTCCCGGCAAATCTGGTTCGGTCGCTTTATTAAAAGCTGTACCTTGATATTCCCAATTTACTAAATCTTTTGAACGATAAACAGGCATCCAATAAGTCTTAGTTTGTGTAGCATACAAATAAAAATATCCATCATTAGCACGAATCACACTTGGATCAGGCACACTCTTATCCGAAATAATTGGATTTGTGTATGTCCTTCCAACCCGAAGATAACAAACCTCATCACGACAAATTATGCTTTCATTCGAGCAGTGGCCTAACTGTAAAGGAAGCAAATAATTTACAACAGCCATCCCTTCACGTTTAATCGAAATTTCTCCATTAGCTTGATTTTCACCAGCCTTAAAAGTCACACCTTCACCTAAATCATAATTACTAACAGGTAGAAGTTGATAAGAAGTCTTATAAACTTTATTATATTCTGCAACCAATTCTTCTGCATTAGATGGTACAGCGAAACTACAGACGAAATCCCATGGATTGGTCGTAGACACTCCATCTACCGTATAATCAAGTGTTGCACCAATAGATACAGGAATCAAATCTTTATTCACACTAACTTCTGCAGCAGAAGCAGCAAGACCAACTGTTGGATAATCAAAAGAAATACTAAGTAGTATTCTACTCTGACTATCTCTGACTTGGATTTTATCGCTACTCAGCTTCAAAGCAATGACATACTCAACAGTTTTTTCCCTAAACTCTGCAAACACTTTAGATGGATTAAACTTAACCTCTACATCCATAGTGGAAATTCCTTCTTTAAAAGATACTTCTGTAGAAGTAAGAGAGTACAATGATGATGGCAAAAGAACATATGATGTTTTCTCCTTATTATTATATGCTTTCAATTCATCCTCACTCCATGAATTTATTTGGGCCTCTCCTCCTTGATTACTTTCATTCCCTACAGCCTTGATTTGGAAAGGAAATACAAAGTTTTCTTCTGTACAAGAAACCTTGATTGCATTCAATCCATTTGGTTGTAATTGTAGATAATGATTCGTTGTATTGCCAGGATCATCAATCGGAGCATTATTATCCGATCCGCACGATAGGAGTAAGAGTATTCCCGCCAACATATATATAAAGCGGTGTGCACTCATAGTGATACTTCTTTTTTCAATCAGTTTGTTATTCATTACATAAGATTTAAGTTGACTCAATACAAGTCCTTGTGTTACATATAGTTTAAAAATTTTAAATAAAATGTGTTATCCTTCAAGCAGTCTTCTCAACCATATAAAAAACCAATCATCATTTTCTTTACCTTATTTATTTTCTTTTATTATGTGCTCACATAAAAACGAATATAGTAGTTCTTATTATCGACACAAAAGTAGAAAACCTATTGTATTTATAGTAATAAAAACAGGTCAATTAATGGAAAATTAGTCCCAAACCATTTTTAACAACTAACAAGAAAGGGTTTCGCAAACTATAATGACCAATTATTTGCATTATGAATAATTTATGTTTTTTATTGAACACTTTTTTTCTTTTTACGAAAATCAAAAGTCATATCTTTGTTATAATGAACCATTTTACATTCTAATATGAAAGCTAAGCAATCTTTATTAATGTTCCTGATAGTTGTTTTGGGAACAACATCTACATTAGGACAGCCAATAATTTCTCCATCGTGTTTCAGCAATAGTCACGACATCACTTCGCTACAAGCTTGGGGACCTTATTCAAAACGCTATGCCGGAATCTCTCACATCCCCGATATGCAAGCTGGAATACGCTTTGACTTTTCCGTAATGCCTGGCTATTACCGCAATCGTCAACTAGTTCCTCATGTTCTTTTTGAATCATCTTATTATCCATGGGACATCAACCCCTCTATGAACCGTATCACATACCGCTATGAAATGGAGTGGAAAGATCGTGTATTTACTGACGTCACCTATTATATATTAGATGAGCAACGAATATTGGTAGGCATGAATTGTGTCAATAATACCGCTGTTAATCAAAATCTCGTTCTTAATTTGATGGCATATATCGATTATGAAGGAGAACAACCTCAGTTCAAAATCCCTGAAGATGCAAATATACAGTGGCATAATGCAACCGATTATATATCAAATGAACCTATATACAAATCTCCACAGTATAATTTAGTATACGATGGATGGAAAAGGAACGAAATGCGAACTTCTCAATCACTCAGTGGTTTTGTTCTAGGAAAAGGATTTGGGAAAAATAAAGGGGATAAAGTGAGCTATGAAATAAATATTCTTCCTGAAAAAGAAAAAGGAATGATAGGATTCAGATACAATACTCCTAAAGGAAAAACAAGTACTTTTCAAGTAAAAGGAATAACTGAAAGCCGCCTAGAATTACAAGGTACTGGAGAATATAGCATAGCCTCAATCCCATATACCTGCAAAGAACCAGGAAAATACACGCTAGAATTAATATCAGAGGGTACTTACAGTACTAATTTAGATGGTTTCTTTATCGGTAGCGAAGAAGATATAAAGCAAATCAAGATACTACCTAGGAAGCTTTCTTTTATTCCCGAAATTAAATCGGGAAAAACGAAACAAGATTTTATCTTAAAATATCCGGAATGTGATAACTATTACGGAATAGCATGGAATTACCAAGAATCTCAGATTCGGGAAGTTCTGGATGACAATCTAGAATCTTTCTTCCGCAAAAAGACTCACGACCATGTATCATCGAGACTAATAGGAAACAGAGAGTGGCATTATTCTAATGCTTTTCTACGCCCGATTGTCCTGACACCTCACTCCGAACAGACTATATACGCCTTAGTCTGCACCGGAACACCCCAACAAGTCAATGAACAGATTCAGAAGTTTCATTCCACACCGGAAACTCTGACCTCATTAATACAAAAGGATTCGAATAACTCTGAAGACAGAATATTAGCAAATGGTAAGAAGTATGAATTCGGACATCGCTTATTGCAATCAGCATTATTATCCAACATTGTTTATCCCGTTCATACCCAAGGGCAATATATCCGGCATTTCACGCCCGGCAAAAATTGGAATAGCCTTTATACATGGGATTCCGGTTTTATAGCTCTGGGATTAATAGATGTGGATATTACTAAAGCTTTTGAGTGTATCAGAGCTTATACAACTCCTGTAGGCAGTGAATCTGCATTTATTCATCATGGCACTCCATTGCCCATACAGATGTATGCCTATTACGATTTATGGAATAATACACAGTCAAAAGAAGCATTGCAATTTCTATACCCACGACTGAAGCAGTTCTTTGATTTTATGACAGGTAAGAATCCCTACTCCACAACCCGAATGAAAGGTTCTGGTCTGCTACGAACATGGGATTACTTCTATAATTCAGGAGGATGGGATGATTATCCTCCTCAACATGCTTTACGTGACAAGGCTTCTGTTACTCCGGTAGTATCTTCGGCTTATTATATCAGAGCTGCTAAAATTTTACGTTTAGCAGCAAAAGAACTAGGGCTTAAAAAAGATGTAAAAGAGTATGAGCAAACCATCAAACAACTGTCAAATGCATTACAAACCTATTCATGGGATGAGGAAACCGGTTATTTCGGATATGTAATGCATGACAAAGATGGCAAACCTAAAGGCATCTATCGATATAAAGATGGTTCTAACTTTAATAAGGGACTGGACGGAGTAAGCCCACTTATTGCAAACATCTCCTCCAAAGAGCAAACAAGCAGGATGATAAACCATGTATTTTCTCCTAATGAAATGTGGACAGAAGTAGGAATTTCTACAGTGGACCAGTCTGCTCCATATTATCGTACAGACGGTTATTGGAATGGAGCCGTTTGGTTTCCTCATCAATGGATGGTGTGGAAAGCCTTGCTGGACCTTGGGGAAGGAGAAAAAGCCTATCAATTAGCAACTACAGCATTAAATACATGGGAGAAAGAATGTAAGGAGAGTTATTACACCTTCGAACACTTTATAATCTCCTCACAACGTGGAGCCGGATGGCATCAATTCTCTGGTTTATCATCTCCCATACTCAACTGGTTTGCTGCATACTACCGGATAGGGAAAGTTTCAACCGGCTTCGAAGTGTGGATTTCCAACAGTCATTTCAATGATGATTATACACAGTATCAGGCAGAAATAGCTTTTGATGATTCAACAGTTCCTCATCAGCGAACAATTCTTGTTTGCATGAATCCGGAAAAAGATTACCAGATAACTTTCAATGGGAAAGTAGTAGAAAGTAGAATATACCATCAAGGATTATTAGAAATTACATTGCCTAGTACAAACAAATCAGGAAAACTTACAGTTGCATCAATCTAACAGCATAAATTTCACATAGCGTAACCACACCAAAAGTTTTTATTCGTTATTATACAGGATGAATATAACTTTTGGTGTAGTTATTCTAAAAAAACACGTAGTTCTTTAAACAATTTCTACAACCCACTTCTCTATATTGCGAGTTTTAACACTGAAGTTCACTCCTATTTTGAATAGTTTCCGTTCATCCATTTCGAAGGGGAGCGCATAATGCTTCTCGTTGATCTGCTGTAAAGCCTCTTCGGCAGTACCTTCCAACTTAAACTCCATGATATAGATAAATTTGTCCGTCTTCAGAACGAGATCAATGCGTCCATCATTCGTGTGATACTCCACTTGGGTATAAAAGCCGAGCAATTTGAATACGATAAAAAGTACGTTTTCATAGTGCAGCTCCTGATCACGAATCACCTCGTAGGTAGTATCGGCAAAGAAACTTTGTAAACGACGGAAAAAAGAATCATAATCACCGGAGCGTATCTCACGGACAAATTTTTGAATCTCAAACGGCGATTCCACTTTATTCACGCTGGCATAATAAGGAAGCAAGAAGCGAATAAATCCCTCTTCCACTTCTCGGTTGGGAAAACCCAAACGATATATACCAAATTCCTCGTCATATCCCTTGATCGTAAGATATCCGCTTTGATAAATCACCGGAATGGGGTTAGTGGATTCGGAGTCAATGCTGTTCAACACTTGCGCATCAGTCTCTTCGTGCGCCATTCGTTCCAGATCGTAATGATGCTTTTTCAGTAATTCCACCAAATAGGTAGGCGTTCCGGTTTCAAACCAATAGCTACCGAATTCCTTATACTTAAAAGCATTGAGCAGACTGAACGGATTGTAGATACCAATAGAATTATGTGTAAAGTGATAGCCATCGTAACGCTCTCTCAACTCTGAACAAAGTTTATCATAGGTCACTCCCCGTATATCGGCAAAATCATGAAGTTCGGCTTCCAGATTATCATGAATCTCCTGTTCGCTAACACCACAAATGTCAATGTACTGATTCCGCATAGAAATATCATCCAAATTGTTCAGATCGCTGAATACACTGACTTTACCGAACTTCGTCACCCCTGTCAGTAGGGCGAACTTGATGCAACCGTCCATTGTCTTAAGCGCTCCATAGAAGGGCTTTAAGGTGTCCCTGAATTTCTTTTGAAGCTCCACATTACCGATGGATTGCAGCATGGGCTTGTCGTATTCATCCACCAGGATGGCAACGCGTTGCCCGGCTTTCTCGTATGCACGCTGTATAATACCTGCAAAACGCAGGGAAAAGGAACGTTCAGACGGTTCGGCACCATATAGTTTTTCCCATGCTGTCAGAGACTTTTCAAGTATATTGTCAAGGCTCTCCAAAGTATCATATTTCTCGATATTGAGGTCCAGATGCAAAATAGGATGTTTATTCCAATCCTTTTCCAACTTTTCCATAGCCAATCCCACAAATAATTCCTTTTTGCCTTGAAAGTATGCTTCCAGAGTGGATATGAGAAGACTCTTTCCGAAGCGACGAGGACGGCTTAAGAAGTAATAACTACCCGTCTTTACCATTTGATAAATCAATGCTGTTTTATCAATATAGAAATAACCGCCATTCCGAATCTTTTCAAAATTCTGTATGCCAATGGGATAAATCTTATTGCTCATATTCTTCTGTTTTTATACACCAACACACAAAAATACGAATTTCCCTCTTATCTCCAATTATCTCCAACACTATTATTTGAGAAACTTCTTGTTTTAAGATGGATAGCAGGAATATGATTTTCTACTATAGAGTACTAATAACAGAAAATATAATTCCTCATAATAATATCAGTACATTAATAAGATTCATTTTCAACAAGACACATCGCGAATAATTACTCTTTCAATTTTTCTATTAGTAATCTATCACAATATCATGAAATGCTCTCACAGCTTTATCACCTATATATGCAGGGGTCCATTTAGGCATCCGTAAAACGATTGGAATCATTTCTTCATCAAATCCGAACATATTTCCCTCTATTACACAAGGAGAACTTATGGTACCATCCTCTTCCACTATAACCTTTATTATTCCACTGATCTTCCTCCTTTGAGGATTCTTCAGATTTTTTTTAAAGAATGCCTCTAATGCTTCATCCCCTCCCGGGAATTCAGATTTCTTGTCTACACACCAATAAACCTTATTCACCCGACTTCCATTTTCTCCTTTTAAAGGTGTTATGGAATATACTATTTCTTTTTTCTGCATTCTTTTACCCAAAGGTGTCATATAATAAATCCTATATTCAATAAATGCTACTCCTTCTAAACAACTATTACCAATAATGATCCCACTACAAAATTTCTTGGTTTCTCCTGGAGAAAAATAGGTTCTTATATGTCCATTTTGAAGAAACAGATTACCTGTTCTGAAAGACTTCCATTGTACACCATTGAAAGTATATATATCAATAGTACTCCCTGCACCTGTAACCGCATCTGAAACCAACCGCATTTCAACAGAAAAGTCCATGAGACTGGTTATCTCGCTGCAGATCTCCTCCGCTTTCAAGAAAGAAGATATTTTCCAATCAATGGAATCACACATTTGACCGGCCTCTATTATTATATCAGTACATTGATTATACATTTCCCGCTTTAATAATGGAAAATCATTATTAAAGCAAGAATAACTTGTTTCTAATGAGAGTAATAAAAAGAATAGAAAAGCAAACAATATTTTCATAATTCAATAATTTAAGGATTAAGTTCTGAATTTTCTCTCGCTTTTTGCAGTAACTGTTCATATCTCCACACCTTATACCTCCTCTCTAAAGCATACTCCGGAGTAACCAACGAATCAGAACAAACTTCTATTTCATGTTCATATGCTCTTAATTCATTCTCATAATAAATAGGAGAACTTAATTCGCTATACATAGGTATCATAATCATATCCAAATAAAGTTATACATAAGCAAAATAATAGCAGTTAACAATATATCTACCACTAACTTACTAGAATTCTGTAACATGTGCAACCTTCTCATTTATCAATATTAGAAATTTAATTCAACCAATGAGTATATAAATTATTATCCTTATGAAATTATCTTCAGACGTTTCTTTATATCTTCCAGAATTTTTAATCTTTGTTTATTTCTCATCAAAACTCTTTCAGCCTTATCAAACGCACTCATTTTCTCTCTATTTTCATTAAGTTCAAAAGAATTTTTGATAAAGAAAATCCCCCCATATCGTTGGTATAAATTATAAGGATAGAACTCTCGCGGAGATTTTCTATCACCTTGAAAACGAGATAAAACGATAGTATCAAAATAAGATGTCATAGGAACATAAAGAACATCACTTTCTATCTGATTCAAAATAGATTCAATGCTTTCAGTAGGTGGACGCTGCAGTTCTTCTCTTCTCCTATTAAACTCTTGATCATAAATAGTCATACTACCATTGCCCGTTAATAACAGTAGTGGCAAATAATCATCCTCATATTTACCTTTCATATACTTACCAAAAGGTTCACAATGCACAACAGGGTAGGTTGAAATCGGATTAATATGCACACTATGTGCATAAATAATAGCTTGATTTTTAGAAAAAGATGGAAAATGATCCAATAGAAAGTTCGTGTTAACAAACATCACAGAATCACGGTTTATAAAACGTTTTACACGGTCACCTCCAATATTATTAGAAAGGGAAAGAATATGAGTGATACATTCTATTTCATCTATAGTTAATATCTTTTGAAGATTACTTTTGTGTGTTTGGAGATATTGAACCGCATCCTTCCAATCTTTCTCCATCAGTAAAACAGATAATTGATCAGCTTCTGGTATTTTCCACTCACGATTCAAATGCGTCACAAAATCAAAAATATCTATTGCCGAATTTTGGGCTGAATTGCAGACGCTATTATAATCCATACCTAACAATCTCACTTTGCGATCTTTTTTTTCCCCTAAGTTATAACGCTTCAGCTCCTTTATAAATTTCATTCTTTGCTCATCAAGAAGACTGAGTTCTATGGAATCGAGCACAAATTCATCATCCAACACATATCTGTTATAAACAAGTGATTTTTCCATGGGCATTTCCCAAATTATCAGCTTGCAATCTTTGTTCTTCACACTCTCTAACATCAGTTGACATGCAAGGCGACGAATAGAGTTACTCCCATGTATAGATTCTCCTAAAGCTATGATTTTTCGAACTTCCATTACACTAGTTTTGTCACATAGATTTTCCGCACTTGATTGATAAGGAATATAATTAAAACCTTTCGGTAAAAGCAGTTTAGGAAATTCTCTAACAGGATATTCATTGATATTCTTATTCCCAATCATTATATCCAACTTGGAAAATGCGATATACGCTTCCGTATCAGTAACTCCATCTGCACGAATACGAATATTCATCATCTCTACTCCCTCTAATGATATCTTTTTTGATACACTGCTAAGAAAACTATCTGGAACAAATGTCATTGTATCTGAAAAAACACATTTTTCCTTATCATCAATCCCATCTATTAAAATAGAAACAGCTTTAATATTTTCTCCTTTAGCTTCAAATGTTACTAATCCTTCTTTTTCCTTATGAATAGGAAGTAGAATTCTCTGTTCAAGTTCCGTTCGAAGACAATCAGACGGAAAACCTTTAAGATATTTTTTTGCAAACAAAGTCCTGTTAGATTCTTTCATCTCAACATTTATGGAACAACCAGTATATGCTGCATTTTCCATCCATGGATATTCAATAACCATATCCTCCTCCATAGAAAAATGTAAATTATATGCATCTATATAATTTATAGGGAGTGGTTGAGCTACACAAGACGATAGTCCAAGAATGCATATAAAAAGACAATATATATATTTATTCATAAACGAGTAATTTAGAATAATTCTTATGACTCATTTAAATTAAAGTCATAAGAATTATATTATAAAAATATTCAATACCCCATTGAAGCCTTACCTTTTGCATATCCTTCTCTGATGCCTTGAGAAAAATATATCATCTCGTAATCTACATCTCCAAAGTCGCTTCCGGCTGATGCAGCAGCCAAAAATGCGGCAGCTTGAGCACCAACACTAGCCCATGTACTTCCAGATTGCCCAGCTTCATATCCTAAATCAAAACCACTACGATACATCATGTCGTAGAGCTCTACTCCCGTTTTAGGCAATTTATTCGGATCATAAGTTGTAACATTGTTATCCGGTCCCACATAGCCTACTCCTTCTACATATCCACCATTCCATGATCCCTCCCAATAGAACAAATCATCTAATGTGTATTTTGGACCTCCATAAGTTCCGTAAATATTGACATCAGGATAAACATAACCCATACCATAAACCCAACCACCATACCAAGGACCTTCCCAATTATCAAAATCATATTGAGAGTAATAAGAACTATCGCCAGAACCAGAAGAACCGTAGTAGTCTCCACTACCATTCCAACCACTATTATAATAATAGCCATCTGAGCTTCCACCGACATAATGGCGCATCTCTTCTTTTTCTAACACAGGGAATAACTGACGCAATCCCTGAAAATTTGTTTTTGTAATCTTTTTCATAATTTATTAATTTTATGATTCTAATAGAGCAACCATCATTAATGCACGTTCTAGTACCTGATCCATGTTATAATATTTATATTCAGCCAATCTACCACCAAAAAAAACATTATTTTGTAGCTGAGATAGTTGATAGTATTTTTCATATAAGCTATTATTTTCTTTATTATTTATAGGATAATAGGGCTCTGCTCCATTTTCAAATATAGCCGGAAACTCTTTAGTGATAACTGTATCTGGTTGACAGCCAAACTCAAAATGTTTGTGCTCAACAATACGTGTATATTGAATATCAGCATCAGTATAATTTACGACTGCATTCCCCTGAAAATTTGCTTGACCTTCAAGTAAAGTAGTCTCAAATCTCAAAGTGCGGTATTCTAAAGTACCATAAAAATAGTCGAAATAACGATCTATTTCACCCGTATAAACGATGTTATCCGCCAAAGTATCCAAATATGCCTTATCTGAAAAATAATCTACTTCCAACAGTAAGTCTGCTTTTGCCAACATTTTCTCAATAATCGAAGTATAACCTCCAATCGGTATTCCTTGATATCTGGCATCAAAATAGTTATTGTCAAAAGTAAAACGCACAGGCAAACGCTGAATAATAAACGCGGGTAAATCTACAGCAGACCTCCCCCATTGTTTTTCAGTATACCCTTTTATCAATTTCTCATATATATCCCTCCCTACAAGAGATATCGCTTGCTCTTCCAAATTCTGTGGCTCCTTTATACCTGCTTCAATCCTTTGAGTCTCAATCATACTCAAAGCCTCCGCTGGAGTTCTCACTCCCCACATTTGATAAAAAGTATTCATATTAAAAGGTAAATTATAAAGTTTGCCTTTATAATTTGCCAATGGAGAATTCGTATACCGATTAAACTCTGCAAACGAATTTATATAATCCCATACATATTTATTGTTTGTATGAAATATATGAGCACCATATTTATGAACGACAATATCATTCTCCTTTTCTGTATAAATATTACCACCAATATGATTACGCTTGTCTATAACAAGGCAAGTTTTCCTCTTCCTAGTCAATTCTCTTGCCACGACAGAGCCGAAAAGACCGCAGCCCACAATTAGATAATCATAATGTTTCATAGTCTGTAAATCTAACTATTCAATAATTGATGATATAGCTTTTCATATTGTTTTGCTATAATCCTTATATCATAAGATTCTTCTATCCGGGCTCTTGCATTAACCGACAATTCATCATTTAGCTTTGTACTACTGAGAACCCACTCAATTCCAGCCGCCAAATCTTTCTCGTCAGCATACCGGGCCAAGTAACCGGTTCTCTTATGTTCAATTATACTTTCCGGTCCGGTTTCCAAGAATGAAACAACAGGTGTTGCGCATGCCATAGCTTCCGTTACTGTCTGTCCAAAAGCTTCTTCTAATGAAGGAACAACCATAACATCAGCCGCAGAATACAAAGCTTGCAGAATCTGATGATCACGTACATACCCCATAAATCTAAAAGGAATATCCAAATCCAGTCTCTGACGTTCGGCTCCAAAAATGACAAGATAATATTCATTCTTATATGCGTCTGACAATGACTGGAGCGCTTGCAATAATAATGAAAAACCTTTTCTCATGTCATTTATAGCATTAGTAGCCCCATAAAGTATCACCTTTTTATCTGACGGAATATTCAAAACCTCTCTTGCTATTTCTTTTCTAACAGGGTAGAACTTATCAAGATCAAGTCCATTAGGAATAACAAAAACTTCCCTCCCTTTTAGAAGAGTACTGTTTTCAACACACTGCTTCATCCATAGAGTTGGAACAACTATTACCATATCCATCTCCTTCCATGCCTTCTCTTTACGTTTCCAAATTTCATGAGACAAATCATCCATGTCTTCTGAGCCAAGTTTCGGACATTTGCCACAACCGGTCAAGTATCTTTTACAATCCCCGTAATAATAACATCCTCCTGTCAATGGCCAACAATCAGCCAAACGCCAAACAATCTTCTTTTTTATTTTACCTAAGTCTTCAATCTTTATATATCCGGCATTTATCCAATGAATTTGCACTATTTTGGGATTAAAAATATCAATATACCTATTCACATCCGTACCTGCCATAGCAGGAGCAAACGTATGAGATGCCATATTATATGCAGGATACTGTTTTAAAGGCTCCAAATCATTATGATAGCCAACTTTTTCTTGCGGACTTGGAATAGCCACATGAATATTGTCCAATAAGTTACCCTTTTCTCCCAAATTTGAATTTAAGACTAACATTTTAGAATCAATTCCTATCGCTCTCAATCCTAAATGTATTCTATGAGCAGCCCTAAATGCACCTCCTTGTCCTACAATAGAACTTAAATACAATACATCTATACTATTCATCCTTCTTTTAGATTGTGCTCTTTCCTTTAAATAGTAGCAAATTGAATGAGCTTCAGATATAATATTATCTATAGAATTCTCTGAGATTTTTCCATTAAGCAACAATTCTATTTCAATAGGAGAACAAGGATTGATAATTGAAGAAGATATTATTTCCACTTCATCTTTACAATCATACAAAGAATATGTTTTATTTAAGAAGGATATTCCTTCCTCAACCAAACAATTTAAATTACTATCTAATCTTTCAATAATAAATTTCAGAAATAAACTTTCCCTTTTAGATATTATCAATGAGTCTGAAATAATCTTCTTGGAAGATAGTTGTGGAACATATGAGAAACAACACTGCTTATCCTTTACAATATCATCAAAAGGCTCAATACATTCAATGTCTGAATCTACAAATATTCCCCCTTCACGATATAATATAAAGTAACGACTTATTTCTAATAGTAGTTTATTATTCAAATTATTGTCACAAAATGTGGCAAAGTGAGGAAATTCACAATGAATTAATTCTTTTATATCATGAAGACTCCAAAGTTTATATTGCCATAAAGGATGATTTTCTACCCATGATTGGGATAGATTTGAAAAAAAATCCGAAAACAGCGGTTGTGTCTCCTCCTGAATTTGATGTATTATTTTAGGGATATTATTCATAATCTATTTTAGTATATTAATTATATCACTTCATTATTCTAATATAAAAGTGGGATGAGGAAGAGGAGGAGCATTGGGGGCTAATAAGCGTTTCCCATCAGCCACACCTTCCCGTACAATAGTATCAATCTTCGCTGGATTAAAACAAACTCTTTCTGACATATTAGAATTATAAGAAATATCCAGATACTGTATATTCTTATGGTTTAGACAAACAGATGACAAATCATTATGTGACAATGAAATCCGATAAAGAGGTTCACCTATATTACTGATACTATTCAATATTATTCTATCGGTTTGTAATACCTCACACTAATAGGTCCTACCAAACGCTCTCCTTCAGCAACGCCTTCACGTATTACAGTGTCAATTTGAGTAGGCTCAAAACAAACTTCAGATGGCATATGTAAATTATAAGAGATGTCTAAATAGCGTAAATTCTCATGGTTAAAGCAAGCTATAGTCAAATCATTATAAGATAAAAGAATCCGGTATAATGCTTCATGAATATAAATTGCTTGCAGATCATTGTGAGACATATCTAGCTCTTTTAAATAAGGAATCGACTTTTTCTTTATTTGCAAATCCCCTTTATATCGATTAAAAGAAAGATTTAGTCGTTCCAATTTTTTAGGCAAATTATCTATAACAATAGTATCCAACAAATTACAAGATAAATCAAGTGACTTGATATTATAAGCAGATAAATCCGGGAAATTGCTAATACTATCATTTGATAAATCATACACCTGTATCACTGAATCTTGAGGAAGCGAAAAAAGACTCTCTAACTTGGTCAACGCCCTTTCTTCCTGAGAAAATTCTAAAGAATGTTTTTTGTTACCAAACGTACATGCCGTTATAAATAACGAGAACAATGTCAGATAAATATAACCTTTCATTTTAACCTGCATTTACTTACTATAATCTTGCCTATATTCCTCTAAAGCAGCATCAATTACCCCCTGATTATATTTATCCATATAATCATGCATATTAACAACCTGCTGATCACCTGAAACATAACTATATTTGCCATTTCTACTCTCAATAAATATATCTACGTATTCCTGATTATATCCCCATTCCTTTAATAAGTTAGCTGTTTCAGTTGGATCATCATGTGCTTGCTGTGCAGCATCAAAAAAACGCGCAACATGATTAGCATGTTGAGACTCATGTGCTAATACAACCACCAATGCCTCTTCTGCTGTATGTACTTTACTCCAATCATAATTCATATTATCATGTCTCAATATTTTACTCCACCCTTCATCATCCATAAATTGTTCATTAAAAGTAATATGGAAAGAATCACGAGACGGATAAGTAGTTTGAGCCACACTATTCATATCAGCCAAATCGAATGTCAAATGTATTACTCCATTATTAAAATAACTAAGCAAAGCTTTAAGTACAGAGTTACTTTTTAGAATATTCACCATCTGTTCGTTAAATACAGGTTGAGAATCTAGATTTAAAGTAAAGTTTCTTATATTGCCAATATCTACGCCGTCAGTCAAAGCATTGCCGGAACTATCTCCGAGAGCACTACCGGAACCTCCACCACCAGTTAAATACCCTTCGCCATAGTTACCATATCCATAGTAGTAACCATTTCCAGTATAACCGGGATAATATCCACCATAATTTCCATCCCAATTAGGATGTTCCAAAGGTTCATCATAATACCACCAATAAGGATACTCATAAGGATTGCCTCCAGGCTTATGCCCATAAATATATGTATCCGGAGCAACCCAACCCATGCCTTCAACCCAACCACCATACCAAGGACCTTCCCAATTATCAAAATCATATTGAGAATAATAAGAACTACCACTAGAACCAGAAGAACCATAATAGCCACCATCACCATTCCAACCACCAGTATAATAGTAACCACCAAAGGTGCCACCTATATAATGACGCATCTCTTCTTTTTCTAATACAGGAAATAGCTGTCGCAATCCCTGAAAATTTGTTTTTGTAATCTTCTTCATATTTAAGTTCTATTTATGGTTCAAAATATAAAAATTTCGAGTTGTTTTATTTTCCAGTTCACTTTTTGTCAAATGCCCCACTTCACCTGTCACGGAATCATAATATTTAAAATAACCATTTATGCTATTTTTTACGCCTGTGACAACAACATCATGCAATTGCTGATATGAAACACTACTCACCTGATCCTCTTGTTTTATCAACCGCATACAAACGGTTTACCTAGAACTACAGATTTGGTTATTTCAGACACTTCTCCTACTATTATTACATCAAAATAATCATCCAAAATATTTCCCAGTAGCTCATCCCTTATCACATATCTATTAATGTTATTATCTTTATAACTTTTTAGATCGGAAGTAATGGATGATACAGATAAATCTATACCTAATAACACTATCACAGAACAAACAATCTCTTTCATCGTCCTCATATTCAAATCCTAGTTGAAAATCACTGCATATTTCTCTTTCAAAATCACTAACCTTAAATACTTTACTTCAATTTAAACATAATAGGTATAGTATAATAAGAACGTACTGCCTTACCATTTCTTAATCCAGGTTTCCATTTGGGCATCTTTTTAATAATTTCTAATACTGCTTTCCGAAAAAAAGGATTCTTACCTAAAGGATTCCTATCCAAAATAAAATAAGGATGTGTTACTTCTCCGTCTTTTTCTACAATTACTCTTACACATAAATATTCTTGTTCATGTGATGAGGCATATACACTTGTCTGCTCCGCTAAATAATGAAGCAATGCCTGTTCTCCACCTGAAAATTCGGGCATTCTCTCTAATTTATCATAAACATGCTCACCGCTCAATTTTTCTTTTCGAACAATCATATTTTCATCTAATCGTGTTCTCCTGCTTCTATAGGGTAAAATATTAAATGTATCAGTATAACACTTCCAATCGCAATCCGCTGGAGGAGAAACAAAATTACGTGAATACTCCATTTGCAGATATACTTTCTGATAATCCGGCGCATCCACTTTGTATTTTAGCAAATAAACCTTACCGGAAGCTATTTTAGCAAGCACATTCATTGAGTCAGTTGCAACTAATTCATATTTCTTTATCTTATCCAATTTATATAGTTCATCAGCTTTATAAAACTTAATAAAGCTCCCTCGATCCAATAAAGACACTATTTCCTCATACCGGAAATTCATCAATTCTAAAGTAATTTCATTGTGAGCGGAATAATAAACCCGAGCATCAACCTCCTTACGATGACCAATATAAATTATAGAATCCTGTTTCGGTTCAACAAACTCAATATAATCCTTAGGATCACGATACCAAAACACTCCATTAAGTGATTTCATATAGTGTTCAAAATTCTTTTTCCCTTCATTATTGTAGAAAATATACAAACAGATATATCCCCGAGTATTTTTCTGTATAACCATTACCTGACAATTATTATATTTATTCTCATATTTCTTCCACATTTTCAGAGGATAAGTAAGTACCGTATCAGCATTAAAGGCACTTCGGGCATAATCGGAAGATTTATAGCTGATTGGGCACTGATCCAATGAAAGATTCTGACCGGTATTCCAACGGAAATCAAATCGTATATCCTTGCAATGACTCGTATTTATTTCCTGTTTCAGATCAGGTAAAAGGTCTGCATCTATATACACAGAATCCCGACTAAAAACAGGAGGTATTTCAATAAATACAACGAAATTCTTATCCTTTGAAATAAGTTTATCTACAAAAATAGTCAAAGAAGCAGGATTGAAACTAGTATACTTCTCCGAATGAAAACATTCCAAATAGTCTTTTCCAGACCGTACTAAATCAAAATCAGCAGGTTGTGTATACTTCACTTGATTTCGACTTAAGGTATAAGCACTATGAACAAAAATATCGCCTAGTTCTTCATAACTTTGTGCATGTAACTCAAACAATATTTGTATCAATAAAAATACAACAGAAATTAATCGTTTCATTATCAATATCTAATTAAATTTATCACAATTGAATAACCATCTTTAATGCACGCTCTACTACCTGATCCATATTATAATATTTATATTCAGCCAATCTACCGCCAAAAACACATTACTTTGTAGCTTAGTTGATAGCATTTTTCACATAAACAATTTTAGTATTTTAATTATATCACTCATTACTCTGATATAAAAGTGGGATGAGGAAGAGGGGGAGCATTAGGGGCTAATAAGCGTTTCCCATCAGCCACACCTTCCCGTACAATAGTATCAATCTTCGCAGGATTAAATGTAACCCTTTCCGACATATTAGAATTATAAGAAATATCCAGATACTGTATATTCTTATGATTTAGACAAACAGATGACAAATCATTATGTGATACAATTATGCGATAAAGAGGTCCACCTACATATATGCTACTCAATGCATTATAGGATAAATCAATTTCTCTCAAAGCACATATTGTACCCTCCTTAATTCTCAATTGCCCACTGTACCTGTTATGTGAAAGATTTAGTATCTCCAACTTTTTAGGCAAAAAATGTGGAATAATTGTATCCAATAAATTACCAGATAAATTAAGTGTTTTAATAGTATAAGCAGATAAATCAGGGAAACTCACAATACTATCATTCGATAAATCATATGCGTTCATTACCGAATCAGAAGGTAATAAAAATAGATGTTCTAATTTAGTCAGTTTCTTCACTGAGACATGTTCCAAAGTTCCTTTCTTACTTCCTGCATGACAAGACAATAAAAAAAGAAGTACAAAAAATATAAGACCTGCATTTTTCATATTATTCCCTATTTATAATCATTTCTATATTCTTCTAACGCTGAATCTATAACGCCCAAATCATACTTATTCATATACTCATGCATACTAATATCACGTTGTTCATTAGTCGTCCATTCATTGGTATCTTTATCTATAAAAATATCAATAAATTCCTGACTATATCCTTTTTGCTGCAAGATATAAGCCGTATCAAACTTTTTATTTTCAGCTTGAATACGAGCATCATTAAATATTGCAAAATGATTCGCATGTATAGCCTCATGGGTTAAGGTGACAACTAATGCCTCATCAACAGAATTCACTTTACTCCAATCATAACCAATATTATCTATCCTATTGAGTGGAATATACCAACCTTGATCAGTTATATACTGACTATTAAAAACTATATGATAAGAGTCATCAGATTTCCATGTTGTATAAGCTGTAGTATTCTCATCCATATCTTCTATGCTAAATGTCAGATGTAAATAGCCCTTATCAAAATAACTAAGCAAAGTTTTAAGTACAGAATTACTCTTTAAAATATTCACCATCTGTTCGTTAAATACAGGCTGAGAATCTAAATTTAAAGTAAAGTTTCTTATATTGCCAATATCTACGCCATCAGTCAAAGCATTGCCAGAACTATCTCCGGAAGTACTACCAGAACCTCCACCACCAGTTAAATACCCTTCACCATAGTTACCATATCCATAGTAGTAACCATTTCCAGTATAACCGGGATAATATCCACCATAATTTCCATCCCAATTAGGATGTTCCAAAGGTTCATCATAATACCACCAATAAGGATACTCATGAGGATTGCCTCCAGGCTTATGCCCATAAATATATGCATCTGGAGCAACCCAACCCATGCCTTCAACCCAACCACCATACCAAGGACCTTCCCAATTATCAAAATCATATTGAGAATAATAAGAACTACCACCAAAACCAGGAGAACCATAATAGCCACCATCACTATTCCAACCACCAGTATAATAGTAACCATCAAAGGTGCCACCTACATAATGACGCATCTCTTCTTTTCCTAATACAGGAAATAGCTGTCGCAATCCTTGAAAATTTGTTTTTGTAATCTTCTTCATTTTTTATAACTATTCATGTACTCTAATCAACTTTTCCTTTGCAAATCAAAATCACTATTTCACATGATTCAAAAGATTATTTGCCGTTTCCTTCAACATATCTTCATACGATGTAGCATAATCGCCATCGTCCCATATATTTTTAGGAGATCTGAATAAGTGCAGACCAAATATAGCATCACGCCTGTAAGAATTACAACTCTGAAGCGCAGAATAGACCACCTTATATTGTGATTCTGTTAGTACACTGGACAACAAGACTGTTATATCCGCCCCATATAAAATTATTTCTGAAGGAATATAATCTTTTACCTCCTTTTTCACTATGTTCATCGTATGATTATAACGAACCCTTTCCATTATTTTATCTTCAAGCAGATCTTTCTGTTTTTCCTTCAACAAGGTATAGGTCGAAACTAATGACACAAATCTATTTAATACTCCTACCGTATCAGCAGGATTATATCTTTCATAGATCACATAGTCTTTTTCTAAAAAAGATTGCATTCCACGTTTATCATTAGGATATAATGCTATTCCATTATACTCGTCGCCCATAAGACTAAGGTTATCTCTGACATCATTCAGATATATCTCGCGAAACTTATCGATAGAACCATAACGGGTTTTGAGCAAATCAGAAAATGAATATAATTCTCTCTTACCCCAAGTTAATCCATATAAATATCCGTCACACTTTTTCATCCCATAAATACGATAGATAGGAAGATCAGGCCAACTTAATGATTCATTTTTTATAGAAACAATAAATAGACTGTCTTCGCCAAAGAATAGTTGTGTATCAATTTTATTAATATCAAAAAATTTCCTTCGATAGACATGGGATTTACCAAATCGATACTGAACAAATAAGGTATCTTTCGCTTTTATACATATATCCAAATATTCCGGGCTATGTATAAAAGCGTCATTGACTATTGCCAAAAAGTCTCTTGAAGTATACCTTACAACAGGTATACGTTTATACAAAGAATCGCTAGAAGACACTTGACAATAACAAGTCCCATGTAAAGAGAAAAGAATCAAGAAAAGAATTAATATGTTCTTCATATTTAAGTTCTATTTATGGTCCAATATATAAAATTTTCGCGTTGTTTTAGTTTCCAGTTCACTTTTTGTCAAATGGCCTATTTCACCTGTCACAGAATCATAATACTCAAAATAACCATTCATACTGTTATTTACACCCGTAATAACAACATCGTGCAATTGCTGATATTCGATACCATCTACGGTATTTTGCTGTATTATTAATCGTACACAAACAGGTTTACCGAGAACTACCGGTTTGGTTATTTCAGACACTTCACTTGCTATTGTTACATCAAAATAATCATCCAAAATATTTCCCAGTAACTCATCACTTATCACATATCTATTAATCTTATTATCTTTATATTTTTTTAGATCGGAAGTAATGGACGATACAGATAAATCTACACCTAACATTATTCCAGCATTGGCTATTGCAGCAACAACACACTCTCCATCATTAAGATGTATTAAATTGGGATTACCATCATCATCAGAACTTACATTTCCACCACTTCCTCCTCCATAATAACCAGTATCATAATAGCCATAATAACCATAATAGCCATAGCCTGAATTCCCATTAATCCCTGGATTTCCATTATAACCTTGTTGACCATTAGAATAAGGATATCCACCATTAGGATTTTCCAAAGGACCATTAGGAAATATAGGCCAAAAATCTCCTCCACCTTGATTATGATTTGGATAATATCCATAAACTGTCACTTCAGGAAGACGGTATCCCGAGCCATCATAATAATAACCATTATAGCCTGTATAGCCACCATAATCAAAATAAGAATAGGGATTATTCCAGTTGCCATTCCAATAACCATTAGAATAACCACCGACATAATGACGCATATCTTCTTTTCCTAATACAGGAAATAACTGTCGCAATCCCTGAAAATTTGTTTTTGTAATCTTTTTCATCTTACTTTTTTTATTATTATCAATTATTAAAAAAATAAATAACGGCATTGACCATCAACCATTTATTGCTATATATCCCGCGAAGGATTCTTCATAAGCCATAATCCAACAGCTGTAAGATTGCTATTTACTATTTGCTCATCAAAATACGACTCTTCAACCTTTTTATCAACAAAATATTCTATCTTATCCAGCGAGACGTCTTCTACTATAGCTATATCATAGATGATACTCCACCATAAGTTATCATACCAGAAATTCATACTATTTTGAGGTGCGGTAACGACTAATTCTTCTACCAACTTTCGTAACTGTTTACATTCCACTTCCCATATTGGAGGCAATTGAGAGAAAATTCTTTGGAATAACACTATATCGGTCTCACGATGACATCCTTGGAGAATAACTTGATGAGACAAATAAAGTATATCCCTGAACAGACTTTCCAAAGTATCTACTTCTATTTCCCTCATCTCTGATAATTTCAAAGACACATACAAGATTGAGTTTAAATATGGAAGTCTAAGCATTCCATATTTCTTTTGCCTGATACAATCCGATAATACAAGATTAGCTTGCACTATAACATTAGTTACCCATGCCTGATCTACAGTATCTTTATCATAATAAAGACGAGACAACAAATACAATCCTGAAGAATATAAAGGATAGGGGCTACGTAGTTCCTTCATAGAAGAAGAACGAATATCACAAAGTAGAATCTTATCAATATCATTCAACACATTATCTTCGGGATCACTTTCCACTAAATGCTCCCCTAAGAGTACAGACAATCCATGCCCAATACCACCTAATCCGTCAACTATGCTGGGAGAAATATTGGGTTTTAATTGATTGAATACATCATCTAGTAATTCTGAAGCGATCTCTTCATAAACTGTACTTCCTGAATAATGAGCGTATTTGTACAAGAAAAGAGCAATTCCGATTTTTCCATTGAAAAGCCCTATCAATTCTGTATTTTTCAGATTAGCAACAATAGTATTGGCTATCTGCTGAAGTATTTTATCCATATATATTCTGTTTTTTTATTCTGATTGCATCTCTGAAAAGCTGAATTAATTGAGGAACATAATAATCAAAACTAAATACCTCCCGACTACGATGCATATTATCTGTCAATTGTTTCATTCTTACCTGTTCTTTCAACTTATTCGATAATTCATAAAAATCATGAAAGAAGATGCCGACATCCAATCTTTCAGCCAGTTCCTGAGTGGCCGCAATATGTTTACTATTATCAGGAAAAATCACCGGAAGCCCGGCTGCCGCATAAGTGCTAATCCGAGCAGGTATATTCAAATCATCCCAGGTAGCTTTCAACAAATCGCCATTATTACGGCTTTTAAAGCAATGCAACCATCCGGCATCATATTGCGAGAATTCTTTCGTCCAACTATCTGCAGAAACATGAGAATGAATATGGAAATGCTTCGGTGCTATCTGCATATAGCGCACCATCGCCTTTTCCTTGCAGGCATGATAGTTTTCAGTATACAAATGAATATGAATGTTGTTCCTTACCAGAACAGACAGATCATTATTAGAAATACCAATCATCCTTCCGGCAATCAAAGTATGTACGGCTCCATCTTGTGATGATAGTTTAGAAGAGAAATCGTCCTTAAAATAATCTTTCTTGGGTAAATCTCCATCCATTATGAAAGACAATCCATGGTTTGGTGGTAAGAACTGTTCAAACCATAATTTAATCGCTTCATTCAAAAAAATCTTTCCTGTCGCATGGGTATACAGGTATATCAGTCTGTTCCACATACCATTGCGGAGGCAAACAGATGGGCCTTCTTTGAAATGCCATACAAAAGGTATGTCCGGAAAAGCCTTCAGCACATCATATGCCAAAGGAACTGCTCCAAAGTTTAACAAACCATAAATGATGTCTGGTTTCACCTCCTCGATACCCTGTTTCCAATTCTCAAACGGAATATCCTCTATATGTCCAAAAGGTAAATGTCCTACTGTAGAGAAACTATAGGTAGGATTTTGTATCCACAGCCCATATAATATGTGTCCGCCCTGCTCCAAAGCATAAATACGCTCCGGATTATAAGCCAGTTCTCCTAATATCAAAATTTTCAGAGGATTCTCACAAGGCTTCTGTTCTTTTCTAAAACTCTCATATAGTTTCTCTTCATCTATGAACTTATATTTGGAAACTTTCATCCTGACAGGAGACTGAATCTTATAGTAACTCCTATATTTATTGATTCCTCCTCCATATTTCTCACCAATGATGCAATGCCGCTGCGCAGGATGCAATGTCCAGTAACAAGATACCTTATTAGTCATACCAAAAGTACCGGACTTTGTCAATTTACACCAAAACATAGCAAACAGATCTTCAGTCACCCATTCGCTTCTTTCCAGCCAGCGTTCATCCGTTTTTTTATGCGCTGTCTGAACCAATTGTAAACAACATCCTTTTTTTAATCCTTTACTTTCGGTATCAGATGTATAGTACATGGTATCCGGAGAGGTATATTTCATACCTGTATATACAAGGACCAAATCATCGTATTCTTGAAACTTCTTATAAACCGACTCCAAATGATCCTCAAAATAATAATCATCGGAAGGCAAATAGGCTATCAATTCGTTTCGGGCAATTTTAAGTCCTTGATTTAAAGCATACCCCAGACCTTTATTACTTTCATTTTTAATATATACGATTCTTTCATCATTCAGGAAGTCGGAAATAAACATCTCCGTATCATCCGTACAACCATCATTTATAATAATTAATTCCCAATTGGGATAAGTCTGTCTTTGTAGGCTTAGAATAGCCCTTCTAATAAAAGAAGCCTGATTATAGGTAGGCATTATAACCGAAAAGTGTGTATTCATAATATTTCAGGTTTTGTTGTTATGCGAAGACAAAGAACGGGTATAATAAGTAAAAATAATGAAATTTATGGCCCAAAAAATGAAACTTTCTATTCATTTATTAACTAAAAACTTGAAAACGTATACCAAAAGAACAAAATCGATTGTTATGATCAATTTCTTTCATTTATTGAACAACTTTTCCCTCGTTATCACTTCAAAACGTTTTTACTTTACAGAGAAAAACACCGAATGTTGTTTAAATCTTATTTTATGGAAGCACAAATAGAAGAAGAAGCAAAAAAAGAAGAAGTCGTACAACGAAGTGAAGAGGTACAAACCATTATTGACAGGATGCCTACAAGAGGTGCAACCTATGCAATAATACTAACAACACTACTTATTCTTATAATTCTGATATTAGGATTTGTTATTAAATATCCTGACTCTGTAGATGGTCAGATCTCAATAACAGCGCATATTGCCCCTGTCAGGCTAGTGGCAAATACATCCGGTAAGCTACATTTACTACATGAGAACAGAACATCCGTATGTGAAGATCAGGTAATCGCCTATATAGATAATGAAGCTAACTACAAGGATATCTTGCTTCTAGATTCCTTATTAAATAGGTATAGCAATCAAGATCTTGAAGATTTCCCTATCAGATCCGGGCTTATATTAGGAGGGGCGAGCTCCCCGTACAACTCTTTTTGTATTGCACATTCCCAATATTATCGGACATTGCACTCTGATGTCTATAAAACAATGTGCAATAGCCTCCAACAACAAAATGAAATAAATTCTGAAATCATAGAAAATCTGAATAAGGAGCTTCTTTTAAAAAGGAAAAAGCTAAGTATTGAAAAAGAACGATTGACTAAAGACAGCATCCTGTATCTTGCAAAAGCTATCAGTGAGCAAGATTTTCAACGCCAGCAAAGCACTTTTTACGATTTACAGGCAGCCTATAAAGAACTGCATAGCAGCAGACTGTCGTATACCGCACAGATAAAAAGGAATGAGCAACAGATACAACAATATTTATTACAAGAGCAAGAAGCTCTGGATAAGTTGAGAGAAGAATTATCCGTCAGCAAATCCCAATTGACCAACACTATTCATGCATGGAAAAAGCAATATCTACAAATCAGTCCTATTAATGGGCAAATGGAATACCTGGGATTCTGGAGAGAAAATTATTTTGTACAAAACGGGCAGGAGCTATTCTCTATTCTTCCCGATCAAAATGAAATCGTTGGTGAAATGATAGTTCCATCCTATGGTATCGGCAAAGTTAAAATAGGTCAAACCGCCAATGTAAAAGTTAACAATTATCCATATATGGAATATGGACTAATCAAAGGTAAAGTCAGTTCAATCTCACGGTTATCAAACAAGGTTCAAATGCCATCAGCCACCCAAGCAGAGAGCAATGTTTATCGCATAATCATAACATTTCCTGATGGATTACAGACCAATTTCGGCAAAATACTCGATTTGGATTTTGAATCTCAAGGCACATCCGAGATTATCACAAAGCCGAAACGCCTCATAGAAAGACTATTTGACAACCTGAAGGCAAACGCAGAACAATAAACTTCCCATTATAATTCTATAAAACAATGATATTTCATAGATTTCCAGTCGACTACCAAATGGATTCACAAGATTGTGGTCCGGCATGTTTAAAAATCATAGCCAAACATTTTGGACGATATTACTCTTTACAATATCTCAGAGACCGTTGTGGCATAACCAGTCAAGGTATCTCTTTACTGGATCTAAGTACCGGAGCCGAAAGTATCGGATTACGTACACTTGCCATTAAATGCACATTGGAAGATGTCATCAATCAAGTCCCTTTCCCTGCTATTCTTTTCTGGAAAGATTCTCATTTTATTGTTGTCTATCATGCCAATAAGAAATACATATGGGTATCTGATCCGGCTAAAGGACGCATTAAATACACTCACGAAGAATTCAAAAAAGGATGGTATCAGAAAGGAGCAACCAATGGCGTACTTCTGGCAATAGAACCGACTATAGATTTCAATAGAAGCGATGTCGAAAAGAAACTGGAGAAAAATAGCTTCATCAGTATCCTACGTTATTTTGTTCCTTACAAAAACAGCTTTGCAACGATATTCTTCATTATGCTGGCAGTTACCTTGCTACAAGGAATACTTCCTTTTATATCCAAAGCCGTTATTGATGTAGGCATAAAGACCTCTGACATCAATTTTATTAATATGGTATTGATCGGCAATATCAGCATATTGCTGAGTATTACCATATTTAATGTCATACGCGACTGGGTGTTATTACATATTACTTCACGAGTCAATATTGCACTAATATCAGATTATCTGATAAAACTCATGAAGCTTCCTGTGACATTCTTCGAAAATAAACTTTTGGGAGATATACTCCAGCGTGCACGAGATCATGAACGTATCCGAAGCTTCATTATGCGTAATTCACTGTCAATGATCTTTTCTGTCCTGACATTTATCATATTCGGAATCATACTTTTGGTATACAACCCGATTATATTCTATATTTTCCTGTCCGGTTCAATATTATACGCAGGCTGGGTATTATTATTCCTCCGTATCCGTAAAAAATTGGACTGGGAATATTTTGAACTCATATCCCAAGACCAAAGTTATTGGGTAGAAACCGTATCCGCTATTCAGGATATCAAGATATATAATTACGAGAAACACAGGAGATGGAAATGGGAAGGAATTCAAGCCAGACTATACAAAGTCAATAAAAGAGTGCTCAACATCACTAATGCACAAAACCTGGGAGCCCAATTCATTGAAAATATAAAAAACATGGGGATCGTATTTTTCTGTGCCAGTGCAGTTATAAAAGGTGATATCACCTTCGGAGTAATGATCTCTACGCAATTTATAATCGGAATGCTTAATGGTCCACTTATTCAATTCATCAGTTTCGTTGTATCTGCTCAATATGCCAAGATCAGTTTTCTACGCATGAATGAGATCAGACAACTACAAGATGAAGAAGAACTGCTTTCTATTGGCAGTACCTCTATTCTGCCCGAAAACAGAGACATCAGTTTAAACAATATAATATTTCAATATAGCCCTAATTCTCCACTAGTATTGACTAACATATACCTGACTATTCCGCAAAATAAAGTAACGGCTATTGTAGGAGGAAGCGGTAGCGGAAAATCTACTCTGCTCAAACTATTAGTCAGACTTTATAAACCGACCTTTGGAGAAATAAAAATGGGTAACATGAATGTATCGAGTATCAACCTGCGTACCTGGAGAAATATGTGCGGGGTAGTCATGCAGGATGGCAAACTATTCAGTGAAACAATATTAGCAAACATTGTATTGGATGACGAACATATTGATTACGATCATCTGCACAAAGTGTGTCAGATGGCCCAGATAGAGGATGAAATCAATGGTATGCCCAAAGGATTTGATACAGTAATTGGAGAGAAAGGACGAGGAATAAGCGGAGGACAGAAACAGCGCTTACTGATAGCACGGGCACTATACCGTAATCCGGATTTTCTCTTTCTGGACGAAGCAACAAACTCATTGGACGTCATCAATGAGAAGAAGATTGTTGAAGCACTGAACAGTGCTTTCAAAAACAGGACTGTTATCGTAGTAGCTCACCGGCTAAGCACCATACGAAACGCAGATCAGATTGTTGTTCTTAATAAAGGCAGAATTGTAGAAGTAGGCAATCACGAAAATCTTATTGCCAGAAAAGGTGAATACTTTAACTTGGTCTCTTCCCAATCATAGCTATATAAAAACTAATATTCAACATAAATAGAGACATTCATATGAATCTTAAATGGATAACAATATGGTTTCTGCTATTTCCTGCACTTTTACAGGGACAACCATATCAGATTTCTTTAGAACAAGTACTAAACGAGTGGTGCCTGATGTCACCATCGGCACAAAAAATCAAGTTGTCACACGAGAATTCCATATTGGAGTTTGAGAATTACAAAAAAGAATTTCTACCGTCTGTCGCTTTCTCTTTAAGCCCTGTAAACTTTAACCGCTCACAAAAGCTAATGCAGAACTCTGAGAGTGGAAATTATTCATATGTAGAAGATTACTCCAACAACAGCAGTACAGAAATAGCCATCCGACAAAAAGTCGGTATCATCGGAGGCGAGCTCAGTGTCAGTTCACGACTCAACTACCTCCGGGAATTCTCCAATAACAGAAATCGTTTTGGAACTAATCCACTTTACATCAACTATTCGCAACCCTTCATCGGAGGTTTCTATAATTACAAGAGGCAAAGAGGTATACAGTATGCAGTATATAATAACTCACTGAAACAATATTGCTCGGAAATGTCAGATATCCAAACAAAAGCTGTAAACCTATTCATGACCCTGTTCTCAAGTAAGCTCGCAGCTGATTTGTCACATAAGAATCTTCTCATATCGGATACTCTTCTCATTGCCAGCAAAGCCTTACTCGACAATGGATATTTTACCGAATATGAATATCATCAAATGGAGCTACAACAGTTGAATAACAAATATGCTTTCGAGAATTCCACTAAGAATTATCAGAAAGCACTTAGAGAACTTAGCACATTCCTGAACAGGCCTGAATGGATAGATGAAGAAGTAGAGATATTAACCCCGGAATTCAATTTACCTTTGCAGATCGACGAAAAGTCAGCTATTGTTTATGCCCGTCACAATAGTCCGTTTGCCTTATCGCAAGAAGAAAAAAGACTAAAAGCCGAACAAACACTATTTACCGCCAAACTAAACAACCGCTTCAATGGCAACATTAAAATAAGCTACGGACTCAACCAATATTCCGATCATTTTCTGGATGCATACCAAAAGCCGGATTATACTCAAGGAGTCATGATAGGCATTCAGATTCCAATTTTTCAATGGGGTATCAACCGTAACAAGATTCGCATGGCAAAGAACAACTATCAAAACAGTATGATAGAAATAGATCAGGCAGAAGTCAATTTTGATAACAACATAAAAGATATAGTGGAAGATTATAATCACAATATGAATCTATGGTTTGTTGCAACTAAAAGTTATCAACTCTCTCAGGAACAATATGTATTATTGGCACATAAATTCCACTCCGGCAAAGTATCCGTTTATGATTTAGCCTCTGCACAGCAAGAACAATACAGCGCCATGCAAAGATATTACAATGCCATACAAAACGCTTGGAATAGTTTTTGTGTTCTACGCAAAAATACACTGTTCGACTTTAGCAAACAAACTGAGTTAAAAGATTTATTTTTTCCTATCACATCACATGACAATTAACTTTTTGTAAAGATCGTATTTCTCAAATACATCTTTGAGTTGTATGTCATTCTGTTGTTGCCCATGATTAATATGATGTAAAGCACAGTTTTGCACACTCAGATTTTCCAGATAGTCATTGCCCGATCTATTATGGGTGTAGACTTTCTTACATAACTTATCATTATAAAGTGCCATAGCTTTAAACCAAATATCATCACTAAACGGACATATATTCATAAAAACCGATTCATTAAAAACCTCATCAGAAAAAATATGTGGCGGATAAAGTATACCACCAACACCTGTTGGGAAATTCAGAACAGATGCTTCCATATCAAAACATTTTTTCCACCCCAGATACGGTAAAAGCTTTCCATCTTGCAAATGAATACGACGCCCTCGGTTAAAATAAATAAATTGAGGATCTTTGATGTAGCTATTGACTAATTTTTCTATCAGGTCAATATGATATATCGCATCGTCATCAATTGTAATTATTGCATCATCAGGGTAGCTACGCAGTGCTGGTATCAGTTTCTTATATGAACGGATATCCTTACAGTATCTTACTTCCAGTCCTCTCTTCATTTGCAGTTGTAAAGTATTGGGCAGAGTTGTAGTTTTAAGTGAATCAGGTAACCATAAAATGATTCGATTCGCTTTTACGGTTTGCTGCATTATCGATTCAATAGCCAGATAAGTTTCATATAAGCGTGGCTCATATGTCGTAAGTGAGACTATGATTTCATGATCACAGTAATGTGTATCTGTAACACCACTTTCACAACTGTGCAACAAATAGTCATTCAACTGGATGACCCGGCTATTATAAATTGAGTTTGTGTAAACTAAAGCAATATCTGCATAAAGTCTATCAAGATTATCGATTTTCTTAATAGCTGCTTCTATTTTTTTTATTAAAGGTGTCATTATAGTATATAAATTAAAAGTTCTACTATGATCCAATACAAAAAGGAAGACTATGAGCCTTGTGTACAAAAATAAACATACTGATCAGAAAAAGATAGAACATATAGTCCAATAAAAGCAACGATTTATTCATTTACAAAATAGAATCCTGATTATTAAACTGTGCTTGTGGAAAAACTAAGTCCCTTCTCCGAAAAAAGTAATATCTTTGAGTGCATAAATTAATTCGTCCGGCTATAGGCATTCTTTCGTCCGGCTATAGGCAAACGCAACGTCGCCTATAGGCAAACTTGCGTCCGGCTATAGGCGGACGAATTAATTTATGAAGAGAAAGAAATTATCCGTAGAACAAAAAAAATATAAAGTAACTATGAGCATTTATTACGATTTATACACGAGTGGTAATCCACAAAAAAAGGAGGAACAACAGGCACTTTATGCACGTGTTATTCCATCAGGCAGCATTGATGCCGATAAGTTCGTTGAACTAGTATCCAAATCCAACGGCTTCAGTCCAGCCACAATAGAAGGTTGCCTGCAAGCCGTCAGTGATGAGCTACAACACTGGCTCGCGCAAGGCTGGACCGTAGAAGTCGGGGAAATCGGACATTTCTCCCTATCACTGACATGTGACCGTCCGGTGATGGAGAAGAAAGAAATTCGTTCTCCTTCCATCCATTTAAATAAGGTGAACCTGCGCATTAACAAAAAGTTTCGTGAGAGTCTGGAGCCATTACAACTGGAACGCATAGAGTCACCCTATCGTACTAATAACGATTCCAACGAAGAAAGATGCCGTACCCTCCTGATACAACATCTGGACAAACATGGCTGTATCACTCGTACCGATTTCATGAGATTGGCAGAAATAAGCCGCAACAAAGCGATTGAACTACTCAATAAGTTTTTGAAAGAAGAGATAATCCGGAAGTATGGAGGAGGAAAAACTGTCGTATATCTAAAGAAGTAGTTTTTCTAATAGTAGTATCACACTACAAAGCAAGCTCATAGTGAAAAAATGACGTTCATTATCAGCAATATACGGATTATTAATTATTTGTTTAACGCACTTTCGAAAAATAACTTGCACAGTAATTTCAGTTGCCATATCTTTGCATCGTGATCACAAAACAGAAACTCGATTTATAAACTATTTAAAAAACTAAAATTATGGCACTGAAATATGTAGTCAAAAAAACAACCTTTGGTTTCGACGATACCAAAGCAGAAAAATATGTAGCGCGTCCGTTCAATGTAGTCAACGTTGATTTTAAGATGCTGTGCGATCAGGTAACCAAAGTGGGATTCGTTCCACGCGGTACAGTAAAAGCCGTCCTCGACGGACTCATTGATTCTTTGATAACGTACATGGAAATCGGAGCATCCGTCAACTTGGGGGAATTTGGAACTTTCCGTCCCTCCTTCGGATGCAAGAGCCAGGAAAACGCAGAGGAAGTCACTACGGAAACATTGAAAAACCGTAAAATCATCTTTACTCCGGGGGAGTTGCTGAAAAATATGATAAAGTCTGTCAGCATTCAGAAACTGGATGTAACCAGAAACAGCAGTTCTGCTCCTTCAGGTGGTGGTGAAGAAGGCGGAGGAAACGAAGGCGGTAATGACGGCGGTGATGAAGCACCGGACCCGACAGTATAAGGAATCATTTTATATTGTTATATTTAGAGAAAGAGGATGTCTCCAATCAGTGGGGACATCCTCTCCTTTTATACAACAAAATATATCTGTCTTTTACTTATTGTTCAGCAAAGCATAAGCACACCACAAGATAGGTGCCTGTCCATGATAATCTCCGGCAATGCGAGGACGGTCCATATAATATTGCTTACTATTTTTCTTTCCCGTTCCAATACAAACTTCGGTAAGATCATTCTTATCGTCTATGTAATTGCATAGGCCCAACCAGGCTCTGCGTGCAATAGGAGCAAATTCTTCTTTATCCAACCAGCCGTTCTGAACACCTAAAATCATGGCATAAGTAAACATTGCCGATCCGGATGTTTCAGTCCAAAAATCAGGCTGGTCAATCAATTGGTTCCACAGTCCATCTTTATTCACGTATTTCTTCAGATTGTTCATCATCAAAAGATAGCCTTTCATAATCCGGTCTCTGTTCGGATCATTTTTTGGCAGATTGAACAGAAGCTCTGTCATTCCTACAGCCATCCAGCCATCTCCACGTCCCCAATAATAAGGAACATCCGGTGCATGATAGAAAAGCCCGTTAGGATGTTGTAATTCATCCAGATATAGAACCATTTCTTTGGCAGCTCTATTGATGTACTTAGGATCTCCTGTGGCTTTATAAGCCTCAGACTGTACAATAGTAATCATATACATGTCATCGATCCAAAGACGAGTTTGCCAAGAATACCCTTTTTTATCCCATTTGCGTTCTTCTTCGTTTGCATTGGCAGGCAGCTGCCACTGAGTATCAGCATACGGCAACCCCAGATCCAGATAACGCTGGTCCTTCGTTATATTATAAAATCTAAGAGGCAAGCAACCAAACATATTCTGGTCTACGTGTATGGGTGGAGGCAAGAGTTCTTTTTCCAAGTGGAACAATAGCTCGAAACGATTTCTCAACAGTTTGATCAGCTCTTTGTTATTCGTCAATTCTGCAAAACGAAGAGCTCCATACCATGTACATACCTCAGCATAATGTATTCCCTTATCAAAATATAGCTGATGTTTGGTTTCCATCAAGCGTCTGCTTAATTTATTGCCAACAGTCTTAGGATCTGCCTTTACAGGAAAATCTCCAAAATAATTTTGAGCAGTAGCTACATTGGTCGTACAGAATGCAGCCAGCAACAATACACAAATTAAGTAATAATTCTTTTTCATCATTTTAATTGTTTACATATAGTTAATACTCACGTTATAATTAGATTATAGTCCTGCCACTGGTATCCAGCGACTTATGGAAGATACATCACTAACCGCTTCCTCTTCTTTATTATCAGTAATAGAGAAATTGACCAGCACCTGTCCCGAAGAAATTGTCAAACTGGAACGCGGAATAGATATTTCGGCAATGTAACCATAGTTGTCAATACGATCTTCATTGGTATCATTGCACACATAGGTTTTTACTTCTACCCCCATTTCCGCGCTATTCCATTTACCGGCATAAGTTTCGGTACTTTTCAATCCATCCATTGATACTTGTATCCGTTTAGCACCGTTCGCCAAACTTTTACTATCATCCGGAGAGAGATAAACAGTAGCATAATCACCTCTCAGTAAGCTCCGGTCAAGTACTTCCACCAGGAAATATACATTCTTGTCATCACACGAACAGCGGAGAGTTCCCTGCACTTGCGATTTTTCTCCGACAAAAAGCGCATGGTCCGTATTCGCCCATTCCTGATTGTTGCCATCTACCTTTACACTGCGGCATATTGCATCAATACGATGATTAAGAATAAATTGTGATAACATGATTGTTCCATTAGAAGTATCAGGCATCGCTCCCACCAATTGATGCGAATTTTCCAGATTCAGCGTTCCCCAATATCCCTTACCCGAAAATGGTGAATAAGCACTTCCAAAATTACGCGCTTTGGCATCCCCCATTTTCATATAGAAAGTAGAAGATTTGTTATACGAAAGCACAGTCTCACCCGATGGAAACTGAGATAAATATGGAGCGCTACCTAAAAAAGACAGATTGTCGCTATCAGCCGGTCCTTCCTGATCCGCATCAAGATGATCCCATTCACCATCTTCACCGGAATAAGCCAGTGATATATAATATGTTCCACGGTTATTAGTTTCTACAGCAGCCGCCAGTTCATTGCTACCTTTAAGTTGAATAACAGACGGCATCTGATGATTGAAGTATGTTTTTCCGTCTTGCTCCCACTTCATCCGTATCACATAGTAAGGGATACTACCAAATGAAGGCGTCCACGTTTGACCGCCATCTCTGGATATGACCATTGCAGTTCCGGTGTCTTTGCCTTCAATACCCGTACGGCTACTGTCCGTGAAATAGCAATGGATTTCTCCCGAAGACAATTCCAGCAAATACGGCTCCCAGTTGACACCCTGATACACTGAGACCGGTTCACTCCATGTAACGCCATTATCGGTACTACGCCTCATTTCAATACCTGCATCTTTAGGCAAGTCTCTATACCCATTATTAGCCCTATAGGAGGCTACGGCCAAAATATCTCCGTTGGAAAGTACTAGCCCATCACAATTTGAATAACGCCGGTCATTCTTTTCACCTTTACTGTCGATAATACTGTAATTAGCAAACAACTTGCCTTTATAACTCCATGTTTTAAAGTCCGTACTGGTCGCATAAGAACAACTGGCACCAATCTGATTGTTGTGATAGAACATGATATAACCATCATTAGCCAATTTCTTAACCCGTACATAATTAGGTTTGGCAGATTTTAGTACACTCTCTCCCAATTGTGAATACGTCCGAAAGTTCATCTTCAAGGACGAATGCGAAGTGACATCAGCGTGCGAATTAATCACCGGAACACCTTGATTGAGTTTGTCTATAGGAGTAATATGAGCAACAAATGGTTGTTCCGATTCTTCTTTATCACCCTTATTGCCAGTTCCGCCACCATCACCTCCCTTTTGATCCAATGCATCCTCTCCACCACCTCCACAAGCCATGGCTGTAGCGCAGAATGTAGCCAATAATACAGCTGTTTTCAACAATCCTTTCATAATACTATTTTTGAGTAATGATTAAATATGATATTTACGATACATTCTCTTGGCTGTCTCCACTGGATCAACACCAGTCTCAAGCACATACTTATTATGTGCATTTATCCACGCCTTCTCCACTTGAAACGAGTTCGGAACAGTAAGTGAACGTCCTTCCAATGTACCTTTAAGATAAGCGATGTAATTAGTCCAGCGAGGCAGATAATAATCCTTCAACAGTCCGCCCCATTCCTTGTGGGCATAGTCGCGCACCGGACTAAGCGTCTCCGTCCATGTCCCGATCAGCATACGGGCATTGTACTCATACAAATCCTGCAATTCAGGCTGCTTTGACTTCGAACGGGCCATATCCAGCCAGCGTCCCACGAAGAAGCATTCGTGAGTGGACAGTAACTCATTTTGATCCTTAATCAGCTGCAGAAACCTCTCCGACCAGTAATCAAACTGTTTCGTATCTTTCGCCCGATAAGCATCCACCAGATTGTAATATGCTTCCCGTCCTAAATCCGCAAGATACTGACGGACGAAATCGACTGCATCATACTGATAAGTTGACGTCTGCTTCAGATGATCTGCACTCTGCAAGAATAGTCCTACTCCCTGGGCGAAAAGATCCGGATCATAAAAGATTCGGCATTGGCTCCAGGCAGAAGCCGTAATTTTATCCCTTTTTAAACTAGGAGGTGCACAAAATACAGACTCTGATGGACGGCGATGACCGGAATAAGTTCCATAAGCTGTACGGTGAAAAATGATCCACGCCTTTTTCAAATTCTCATCTTCCGCCCCATAACGACGTACGGAATACTCTTTCAGCCAAGTATCAATATCCAAATATTCCGAACGCCAGCGCATTTCATTCAACAAATCAAAAACCACCGGATTCACTTCTATTCCTTCCGGTGTAGAACTGGTTCCTTTCATACTTGGTGATGCCTCCGGGTCTTTCCGACCATCTATTGGACCAGTAGCTATAGCATCCAAACGCCCATGTAGCCCAATATTAGCTCCATAATTGGAAATATGCGACCATAGCCAAGGGAAGCCGTCAAATCCCTTGCGTTTCCGCCAGTTATCCCAAAACTCAGCAGCAAGATCAACTATCAGTGTATGCTTTCTATCAAGCCCTGCCAACAATTCTTTTTTCGGATTTCCCAACCATGCCTGAATCACCCAAGTCGCATCCGGATTATATTGCTTCATAGCTGTTTGTACCCGACGGGCTGCATCCGTAACATCAATCCCCCCGGTTTTCCCACCTTCATGAAAAAGGTCACCGCCAAACAAATCAGCTTTACCATAAAGCTTCTCATATTCAGTATACCATACCCTTGCCATCTGCTCAAACAATGGATCAGCAGGATCGAGTACCGGTGGGCGTTGAAGTGAATTCCACAGCCCTTGCTCTACCAAATGTGCTTCCGGATATTTTTCTTTCAATGAGGACGGAACCATTCCAAAGAATCCCTGAAAAACGGGTTTCATCCCATACTCACGCATACGGGCAAGTATTTTCTTCTGCAAAACGGTCTGTTCCTTAAACCATTCATCAGGTAGAGGACCACCGATATTCTCCAAATTCCCCATCAACAACCAACCGAAATAAGCCGGACCACACAAAAACTCTTTCACCTCAGGAAGTGTATATCCAAACTTCAACAATGTATTCCGCCACACAACTTCTGCCCCAACCATGGCCATCGGCATGTTAATGCCGCTTAGAGCCATCAGGTCTATCTCGCGTTCCCAACGTTTCCAGTCCCAAAAAGCTGTAGTATAACTAAAAGTACAATAATTCATATAGAAATTGTCGGATAATACCGTTTCATGGCGTTCTTTCACCTGAGGCAGATCCACAGGTAAATCCGGTAATCTGTCCTCACAAAAAGACACATGAGCATGGCAATAATACTTCAGATACCAATTAATGCCAAAAGCAGCACTTACATAATTATTAGCACGGACTGTGACTTTTCGCCCACCACCATACAGTTCAAAGTAATCGCCCTGGTCAGAAGAAGAACGGATTTCAATTTTAAATCGGTTGGAAAGACCTTTCTGGAAACGTTCCAACATTTGCTTTACCGGATTAGCCTCAACAACTGTGGCCAAAAGCAAAAAGAGTATAAGTAAAAAGTGTTTTTTCATCTTGGTATTATTTGGCAAAGGATATATGCGAATCAGCAACTGAATACTGATTCGCATAACTTGGTAAATAAAGATTGAATACAAACCCTATCACCCATAATCATAACAACTATGGCAATCCTTAACTACCTATTAATCAAACAACTCTATTTCCTTGTCGGTTGTGGTCCAAAATAGGAACGTTTCATTCCTCCAAAGTCTAATACAATCTTTTGCAGTACTGTTCCGGCATCTCCACAAATAATTTTCACTGTATGCTTACCCGGTTTGTCAATATGCAAAGTTGTCTTATTGATTCTACAGTTTTTCAATACACTCTCATACCAAATTTGCGCATACTCAAAAGAAGAAGTAGACGGATTCAGTACAGGGCCCTCATCAATACACACTCCATATTTAGTTTCAATGTTCGTAGCTTCGTGTCCGGCATATCCTCTATCCTTACTTGTCACAAAGGTAGGCAGCACATAGGTATAAACATCAACTGAACCTTGCTCAAAAGTATAGAAATCGTATTCCAGACGTGGCGTGCTACGCCCTGCAGTTCGTTGCGGCGCAGCTGTCGGATCACCTAACTGAATAGCCGTATTTTCGATACCCAGATTAGGTATTGATCGCATTTTGATTGCTTTATTTTCCACTTTCCGATGGAAGCTTGCCGCATCGATAGAAACATATCCGTTATGTTCTACAAATAAAGTATCCATTTCGGCCAATGAAGGAGAGGAAGGATTAAATACAGAAACATACACATTTTCCTTCTCACCTTGGGCGGAAGTAATCTCCAGTACCCCAAATACTTTTTCGCCGGTCGGAACCTTTTCCCAGTCAATCGATACTTCAATCCGTTCCTCTGTGGAAGTCTCACCCGCTTTCTTACTCAACAGTATCCAGCTATCCGTTACAGATGCTTTCCATTTCAACGGACTTGCTCCTTTATTGAAAACATCTACATAATAAGACTGACGCAGATAAGTATTGAAGCAAGGCAATGAATGGAAACTCTTCAGCCCCTTCAGCACATCTTCTCCCTCTGCCATTACTCCCAACACAGCAGTAGGTGCCAATGAAGCTTTTCTCAATGCCGGAAGTTCAAAATAAGCAGCAGCGAATCCTTGTTTCATAGTCATTACATGATTCCATTTACCACCAAGCAGCGAATTATACCCTTTTGTTATCACTTGCAAACTGTCATAGCAGGCTTTCACCGTTTTTTCCAATTTTCCGGTAGCTGCTCTTTGCTGAATGGAATACCAACGATTTCTCTGTCCGTCCAGTATCATTCTGTTCAACAGTTCACATCCTTTCACCGGATAATACATTGACTGATAAAAACATGCCTTTTTCTCTTCCGGTAATTTATTCAATATTTCCTCTGTAATACTTCCGATTCGACGATATTCACTCAGGCGAGAATCTACTTCTCTATAATTCGTCAAGGAGAAATCAGTATCTGTATTCCGCTCTCTTCCATGCTTGTCGGTAGCCCACTGATAGCCCCATCCCATAAATTCCGGTCTGCGGGCGAAGGCCAGTTTATAGAATGAATTGAGCACATCTTGATATTCATTACGGTATTCGTCGCCCAGCATACCACATAACCATTCTGTCCGATAAGCAGCCGCTCTGTCAAAATTGAAAGAATCGATATCATATGCCATCGACAGGAAAAAATCGACAGCGAACTCACACGCCTTGATATCACCGGCATTGAGTAACCAGATCCGATCTGCTGTCATATCGTAAGCCTTTCGGAGCTCTTCATACATCAATGTGGGCGAAGTAGTATTCATCCAAAGATGGTCGTGAGGCTTGCCCAGATAAGAAGAGTGATAATAAACCCCCGAACGTCCGGAACGTTTCTGTTCTTTCGGGCTACTCAAACGCTTCATATATCCATAATTATCATCCGGCCATATAATCGTTACATCATCCGGCAGTTCCAAACCTTCATCATACACATCCAATACCTCCTTATATGGAGTAAAAGCTTGCGGAATATCTTCTCCACGTTTACCTGTTGCATCGATCAACATTTTTCGTTGTGCCATCAACGCATCCTGAAGCATCTGTTTTCTATCCGACATGTTATTACTTGCGTTCATCGCTCTATCGTGCAACCCACGCAGTGCCAGAGTGTATACATTTTCAAAAGGAGCACATTCGTTTGCACGAGCTCTCAGAACACTGTCCACCCCTGCCCTATTATTGATGTAATCCCATTCCCCCATCTTATCACGTTTCCATTCGCTTGCCGTATTGAACAACAGCGGTTCGCAATGAGAGGAACCCATAACGATAGCAAAACTATCTGCAACCAATCTATTTTCAGGGATACGGTGGAATGCCATAGACGCATCGTGCATAGCCGGGCAGAGATAATTAGCCTGAAGGCGGAGCAATAATTCACAAACTTGTGCATACGTTTTCGGTCCAAAGTTTCCACGTTCCTTCTCATAATTGTTCTTTGACCAGCGGTAAAGTCCCCAATCTTCGTCATTGATAAAAATACCTCTGAATTTAACAGTAGGTTCTTTTGAAACGAATTTATGAACATTGACAGCCAGCTTTTTCTGCTGTTTTATCGGAGCGTCGGCCCACCAATACCAAGGAGAGACTCCTATTGCTTTCGATATGGAAAGAAGTCCGTAAGCAGTACCACGTCTGTCACTACCAACTACAACAATGGCTTTTTTAATTCCCGGTGCAGGATTATCAACCGTTTCTATCATATACCGTTCCCATCCACCGGCGATAGGAGTTATATCTATTTTCTTTTTAGCTGTCAACGCATCGATCCAAGCACTTTTTCCGGCTGTCCCTACAATAATAGCATAACGAGCCGAGACCTCACCCGGATTACTTGCTTGTGCTTTCAGATCCTGCCCTGTCACGCGACGGACATCATCTGTAAATAAAGACACACTTTTACGAACCACAGTCTCATCCTTTCCATCAAAACAAACCACTACATTGGCAGACGGAGAAACAATAGGGAAACTGTTTTTACCAGCGTTCTTATCCAGTAATACTTGTGCTTCTGTTGAAATAAGGCTACAGCAAAAAAGCCCTGCTAATAAAATCTTATTTTTCATATAAAAGTTAGATTGATAATCGATGGTACAAAGAAAACCAAAAATCAACAGAAGTAATAAAAGAAATAGACCGATAAATGGAATAATATGGTCAAAAGGCTACTCTAAGTCCGTTTTATCATCCCAAAAAGGAAAAATCCAGTCGTCTAATAACCAATAAGGAAGTAGTCGATAAGTAAAGGACGAAGATTTACAAGCAAAGCCTCGCGTTGTTCCGGACTGGCGGCAAACAGAGCGGTAGACAGTATTTCTCCGACAGCTCCGTTCTTTGTTACAACAGCTATCTGTTTAATGCCCTCTACAAAAGAGGCATCGTGGGGAGAAATGATATGTTTGCGTCCATCCGATTCATTTCCGGAAGTAGTAAGGCATTCATTACAAAGAAGAACACTCTGCTTCATACCTATTTTATCTGTTTCCAGGCGGTTTCCAAAATTAACTTTCCACCCTGTCCCGGCTGGATGATCACCTAAGGCAAGTACAGAGCTGTTGCCCATATTAATCAAGGCATTCTCTATACAGCAGGTGTTCAATATAGCTCTGACAGTTTCCAGGGCATATCCTTTCAAGAATCCCGAAAGGTTGATGGTAATTCCCGGTTGCTGGAAAAAGATACTGCGTTCTTCCGCTGACAAATACACCGAATGAATGGTGTCCGGATTATAATTCTCTGAATGAACTGTGACATCGAAGCATCCTGACGTTTTCCCATGATATTCCATGCACAAATCAATCATTGTATAAAGTTGCCTGCTCAGAATCACTGGACATATAGAAGCGGTCCGGTTAATAACAGCCAGCTCGCTGGCAGGGTCATAATAATTAGCTATTTTTTCCAGATAACTCAATGCTGCATGTATGCGTTCAACCACAGACATCAATTCTTCTTCTGGCTTCTGACTGTACAAAAGAATATCTACACGCGTATGCATAGAAGAGAACCAAGCGTAAAGTAATCCGTCCCCCTCATGGGATGGTCTGTACAAATGTTGAATAGCTATTTTCATCTATCAAAAGTAAAAGGAGTTATGCCTGAAACTAAATTCATTCGCAGAATAAGATTTTCGACACAACTCCTTCTTTTTTATACAGGATATTCTTATTTCAATTCCTTAATCTTCACATTCTTGAACCAAACTTCATCTCCGTGGTCTTGTAAAAGGATATTGCCTTCAATAATATTTCCGAAGTTAGGCCAGTTCTTATACTTACTATAAGCAACTAATGCATTCCACATCGCATTATTACGGTCGTACTCAATCAGCTTTTCTCCATTCAGCCAGTGTTCTACATGATTGCCCTTAACAATAACAGTAGCTGTATTGAACTCTTTCTTATGGAAAGGTTTATTCTTAGGAGCCGGAATCAGATCATACAATGAGCCTAACTGTCTGTTACCTTTTACACCAAGTTTAGCATCAGGATGTTTATCATCATCCAGAATCTGGAACTCGCAACCGATAGCAGAACCAGCACCCTTATTCATTTCCGGATTAACGAAGTACTTGATTCCACTATTTGCACCTTCAGTTATCTTGAAATCTACGGTCAGAATAAAGTCCTTATATGTGCGGGTAGTTACAATATCACCGCCATTGGCAGATTCAGCGCCACCACTCTTCATCACCTTAAGAATGCCGTCTTCCATCTTCCAGCCTTTTGCAGGGAAAGTAGACAGTTTCGCTCCTCTCCAGCCTTCATTAGTCTTGCCATCCCACAACAAAGCCCAGCCATCTTTCTTCTCACGCGGAGACAGTGTGTTAGGAATCAGATTTCTTTCCGGTGCAGCCTGAGACTCCGGTGTCTGATAACGCTCTACGTCTGCTGTACAAATACGGATATTCTTCCAGCTCACAGTTTTTCCTTCGTCAGCAGCATTACCAATAGCGTGTACCTGTAAAGCTATAAATCCGACAGGAGTCATGTCGTCCCAGATATTAGCGCAAGGCACTCCGTTAATCCAAGTACGGATAGAGTTACCTATCGCTTCAATCCGAGCCTTGTTCCAAGCATTGTTCTTGAAAGCTGTACGTGCCGAAGGATTCCAGTTCAAAGAATAAATCCAGTTTCTGCGAGCCTCATCATAGATACCACCGGACCAAGCACGTTTGGAAGGATCAATTTCGAACTGATAGCCATGTACGCGACCTTTATTATATTCTTTTTTACTCTCACTACGAATCTGCACTCCCGAGTTTAAACCATCATCAATCTTAAAGTCAAATTCAAGGATAAAGTCTCCATAATTTTTGGTGGTTGCCAAAAAAGTATTGGGAGTTCCCATTTTTGATACTCCTACAATAGCATCGTCTACGATTTTATACTCAGCTTTGCCATTCAGTTTTTTCCAGCCTTTCAGGTTTTTACCATTGAAAAGAGGTTCCCAGTTCTGTGCCGATAAAGAAGCAGCACAGAATAAAAGTAAAGTCAATACGACATTTTTCTTCATACTCATGTTGTTATTATAATCAAACTTTATTCTGTTTTTATATTCCCTACCAGCTTTTATAATTTATAGAATTCATCCCAGCCTTTACGCGGTGGGAGTCCGGCCAACATTGAATTCGCAAATTCATTATTTGTAATCTGCTTCGTGCGAGGATCGAAGAACAACTGAGTGTTAAGACGCTGTGCCATTACTCCCAATGAGAATACCTGGCTCAAAACGCCATTAATCTCGAACGGTGAACGTGTCTTTTCAATACCATTGCATGCCAACAAGAAGTTCTCGAAGTGATTGGATGGACTTTTAGGAACTTTCGGCAACTTATCTGCCATTTCCTTTGCCTTTTCTTCCGGAATAATAGACAAGGTACTTCCGTGGCTACCCCCTTTGAAAGTCAGTTCTTTTGAATAGATAATCTTTCCCGGATTCAGTTTAGCAGGAGGAACATCTCCCTGATTGGTTTTAGGAATGTTCGGGTCTAGTCCGGAAACGCCATAACCTGCCGGGATAGGAGGAAGATTATCCAGACCGTCATACCAGGTAATATCTACCGGTGGCATTCCTTTACGCTGCGGGAAGCGGAAAAGAATAGTAGAAGAATAAGGGAAGAAGTAATCATTGTGTCCTTCCTGATGTGTCAGAGTCACTTCATAAGGCAAGCCCAATTCAAGGAACTCGTGAACAGTATCCAATATATGTGCCCCCCAGTCACCCAAGGCTCCCATACCGAAGTCATACCAGCAACGCCATTCACCCTGATCATATTTATTACAATATTCATGGTAGGGAACAGCTCCCAGCCAGGTATTCCAATCCAAATCCTTCGGGAGTTGCTGACCTGAAGGTAGTTTATAAATGTTCGTATCCCACTTATGCCAGCGACGCGGATTATTCATATGAGCAGTAACAGCTGTCACATCCTTAATGATCCCCGCATCCATCCAAGCTTTAAACTGGAAGTAATTTGCTTCCGAGTGTCCCTGATTCCCCACCTGAGTAGCCAGGTTGGGACGTTTAAGGGCAGCCTGCATCAATAGTTCTGCCTCATAAAAAGTACGGGCCAACGGTTTCTCCACATATACATGTTTGCCGGAAGCCAGAGCCAGCATGCTGATAGGGAAGTGAGAGTGATCAGGAGTAGCAATTGCTACAGCATCGAACTCATTACCGGCTTTATCAAACATTTGGCGAAAATCTCTGAACTGCTTCGCCTTAGGATACATACCCATTACTTTTCGTGTATGTTTAGCTCCCATGTCTACATCACACAGGGCTACAACTTCTACCATACCGGTACGTGCAAAATCCTGTATAATTTGCTCTCCACGGTTTCCAATGCCAATATAGGCTATCTTTACCTTTTCATTTCTTCCCTTTTTAGATGAAATAGTTTGAGCATTCAGTAACTCACCAGATCCCAGTGCCAATCCTGCAGAAGCCAGTGACATTGTCTTTAGAAAATCTCTTCGTGTTGTCATAAATTTATCATTGATATTGATTAGGTACATTTTATTTAGCTCTGCCTCACAGTCTGTTTTTCTTCTTTGCCAATAACGCCTTCACTCCATAAAAAAGGAGGCGCAGAAGCGTCCAGCAAGCATAGAGAACAAAAGCAAATATGATTATATAGAAAATAGAGGTTATCATTTCCATCATAGATCTGTTATATGCGATAATTGCATAAAGATTCACCAGATTGGCAAGTACAAAACATACGAGTAAGGTGATTATCTCTATTTTCTTCCGCCGTGCGGTCAAAACTGTATCTTTCATGTTGTTTCGGGTGTTTTAGATTGATGGTTCAGATAGTCAATTTTGTATTCATCGGGGAAATAAAGTGTTTTTTCTTCCTCCATGGCCTGATGTCCTAACAGACAGAGCATACTTGCATAGTAACCTTCTTCAGCAATTCTTTCCGGCTGTTTTTGTGTTATTACAGCTTCTACGAATGCTTCCAGCAGTAAGGATGTACCGTCACTTTTCGGACGTTCACCTATAATAAATTCACCCTTGTTTTCATTGGCTGTCTCCGGTGCCCAACTTGTACCCGCAAAAGGCAGTGAGTCAAACATCTTGTTTTCCCAGTCATTAACCAGTTGCAAAAATGCCGGAGCAGGAGCAACACTTTCAAAGTAGTATCTTCCCTTTTCAGGTTCCACAGTCCCGAGATTACCCATAATCTGTTCTTCAAGACCATAAAATTTATTGGAAATGATGGAATCGAATGTCATCTTCACACCATCATCAAATACGTATATGCAACTCACATTATCATATACCTCACGTCCGTCCTTCCAATAAGTGATGGCTCCATGCCCCATTACTTTCTCTGGAAGTTTCCGCAATGCCCAACTTCCTATCTGGAGCTGATGACAGGCTAGTTCTGTCATTAACCCTTTCGAGAACTCTTTATAGAGTCGCCAGTTTATCAGACGCTCCAGGTTTGGCGAAGGAACAGAACGTCTCCAATCTCCATTTCGGTTCCAGAATGTATGGATTCCGTTTATTTCGCCGAATGTACCGGCATGAATCATTTCCATAGCCTTGATGTAGCGTGGGTCAAACAGGCGTTGTTGTCCAGTAAAGAAGATTCTTCCGGTGCTGCGATGCTTCTGGTACATGTGGTAACATTCTTCCATCGTATAGCCGATTGACTTTTCGCAGAATATATGTTTCCCTGCGTCAAAAGCGTCCATCACTATTTTGTAGTGTGCACTGAGGGGAGTAGCCACCAAGATAGCATCCACATTTTTATCTTCCAGCACCTCCTGATAGTTACCGTATACTTTTGCCTTAGGAGCAAGTTTCAATGCTTCGTCAATGGAGGGCTGATAAATATCGCATAGCGCTACGATTTCAACCTTCGGATTCTTTACCAAGAAACTCATCAAAAAACGTCCTCGCGAACCGGGACCGATAACCGCCAGCCGGCATTTTTCATTTGATGTATTCGTGATTTCTGAAAAAGCAGAAAGCCAAGGACTTGCCGCTAGGAGCGCTCCAGCCCCAGCTATTCCCATATTTCTCAGAAAATCCCGTCTACTAATAGGTGTATCTTTCATTATTTAGTTAATTAATTTCTCGTATTTTATTTTAGTTCCCGTATCCGGTTACTACCTACTCAATCCACAAAATCTTTTGGTAACACTCCAAACTGCTTCTGAAAACATTTGGCAAAATAGGATGGAGAGTTAAAACCGACCATATAACAGATTTCAGTTACCCGTCCTTCTCCTTGTTTTAACAACTGGGCAGCCTTTTTCAAACGTTCCAGACGGAGATATTCATTCGGACTCAGATCTAATACTCCTTTTATCTTCCGATAAAAGTTAGAGCGGCTCATATTCAAACTATCCGCAATATCATCCATGCTAAACTCCGGATTATTAAGGTTCGTCAGAATTACTTCATTCAGTCTCTTTATAAAGTCCTCATCGGCCTTAGTCAATGCCATGGTGTTGGCTGCCACAAAAGGAGATTGAGCAAAAGTCCGACGCAATTTTTCTCTGTTCTGAATAAGATTGGAGGCACAAGCCTGCAAATATTCCACAGAGAAAGGTTTTTCAATATAAGCATCCGCACCTAGTTCCATGCCTTCTATCTTTGACTGAATATTCGTTTTCGCAGTTAGCAGAATAACAGGAATATGACTATAATTCAGGTCTGATTTAATCGTCTTACACAACTCAAAACCATCCATAACAGGCATGACAACATCGCTCACCACCAGATTCACATAATTGCCATCCAGCATTTTCAACGCTTCCGCACCATTGGCAGCCGACAGTACCGCATACTCTTTCGACAACTGACGGACCACAAAGGCAAGCATATCCGGATTATCCTCCACTACCAGTACAGTGGGGCGATTATCTTTTATTTCTCCTTGCTCCACTTCCACCGTAGGTTCATTTACAGTTTCCGGTTCCATTTCTGTTTCCGGAGTCAACGTAATTGTCATATCCTGGACAATAGGTAACGTCAGGCAGAAGGTATTACTATCTTCTTCTTTTCCCATAGCCAATGTTCCTTGATGTAGTTCAGCCAGTGACCGAGAAAGAGCCAATCCAATACCTGTTCCGGTAGTCACCTTTCCGTCATCTCCTTCATTGAAACGGACAAAAGGCTGGAATATTTCCTCTCTCATTTCACGAGGTATTATCACTCCGTCATTCACTGTGCGGATACAGAATACCTTATTTTCCCCTCCTTCTGTCACCTCCAGAAATACATGTATATAGTGTTCTGAGTATTTCACGGCATTATTGAGCAAGTTACTGATGATCTTTGTAAATGCTTCCTGATTGACATGGGCATAAAAATCCGCTTCGGGCAACTGCAAGGTAAATTCCAATCCTTTCTGCTTAGCAAGAGAAGTAAACCGTAAATGGGTTTCTTTCAATACCTCCGTAATATTACACTTAGCAAAGTTCAAACGGAATCCCTGGCTTTCTGTCTTACGGAAGTCCAGTAACTGATTCGTCAGATTTAGCAGACGTTCCGTATTTTGCTTCATAACATTCAAGTCTTCACGCGTCTCCGCATCTACTTTTTTCTTAAGGATAATATTTTCCAACGGACCTTTAATTAAAGTCAGCGGAGTACGTATTTCATGAGCAACATTCGTGAAGAAATCAATCTTCGCATGATATATTTCTCGTTCTTTTTCCTGCTCAAACTTCTCCATCTGCCTGCGATGCCTATAACTGCTACGTTGCTTGAAATACCATATTGCATACAGAGAACAACCTATAATCAGCAAAACATAAACGCAATAGGCCCAAATAGTGAGATAAAAAGGAGGAAGTATACGAACTATCAAAGCTACTTCTTTCTCGTTCCATACTCCATCGCTATTAGCTGCTTTCACCCGGAAAGTATAATCACCATACCACAAATTGGAATAAGTTACCACAGGACTCTCGCCGACCGGCAACCACTCCTCATCAAAGCCATCCAATTTACACATGATCCGATTCATTCGTGGTGCCTGGAAATCTAAAGCAGCAACACGAAACGAGAAAGAATTCTGATTGGGCTGAAGAACCAGCTCATCCAGAAAGTTTATGCTTTTTTTCAACGGAGACGAGGGGTCACCAGCATATACTTCTTTTCCAAATAATAAAAAGTCGGTTATCACAATAGATGGAAGGGACTTGTTCTCGGAGAAATTTTTCGGATTGAAAGCGACAAAGCCATCAATACTTCCCAAATAGATTGTCCCGTCCTCTGTCTGAAAGCTGGAACGATAGTTAAACTGGTCACCTAGCAATCCATTAGCCGTAGTATATACTTTCATGGCTCCTGTAGCAGGCTGAAAAGATACCAGCCCATTATTAGTTGTCAGCCACATAAGCCCGTCTTTATCTTCCACAATCTGATATACAACATCATTCGGCAAGCCGTTACGAGAATCATAGCTGGTAAAGGTTTCCGTTTCAGGATGGAACAGACAGAAGCCTCCACCTTGTGTAGTTAACCATATTTGCCGATGAGAATCCTCAAAAATGCTCAATACCTTATCATACGGAAGACTTTTCGGATCTTTCTCATCATGAAGATAATTGGTCCACTTCTTTTCATTCACATTATAGCAATAGGCTCCATTTGCATAAGTTGCAAGCCATAGATTGCTGCCAGAGTCTTCCTTGATGTCATACACAAATTTACCGTTCAGTTCCGGTATCCGGTCAAAATCATCGGTCTGCTTATTGTAGCGTAATAAACCGAATAAAGTTCCCAGATAAATATCTCCTGTTGTTGTCCGGCAAATAGAAAAGACGCTGTTATCCATCAATGAACGGGGTGAATCCGTCTTCTGATACGTTTTCACAATCGCTCCCGTGCGTGTATCAATCACCTTCACTCCTTTTGCAAAAGTCCCTACCCAAAGATGATCACCAACCAGACACAATCCATGAACATTGGTAAAAGCAGTGCTTGGAGTGAAAAAAGAGAAGGTTTTGGTTTTCGGATCAAAGCGATTTAACCCACCATCTTCCGTACCGATCCATAAAATCCCCTGATTGTCCTGACAGAATTCACGTACTCTTTTTCCATGCAATCCATTATTTGTACCTTTCGGATAATATTTTTCAAAATAAGTATGGAAACGAGGATAGTAGTTCACTCCTCCGAAATAAGAACCGATCCAAATTCCTCCTTCGCGATCTTTACACAATGAATAGATGGCATTATCTGAAAGAGAATAAGGATCATTGATTGAACTACGAAGATGGACATATTTACCCATCCGGAGATTATAGATATAAATCCCCGATTCTGCCCCAATCCACAATTCATTATCAGAAGCAACCAGCAAATTACGGCAAAGAACAGGCTCTTCATTTTCATCAACGGAAAGCAGATCATGTAATTTATTAGAAGTTAAATTCAGTTCTTTTGCACCACCTCTCAAAGAACCGATGTACAGACAGTTATAGGCACCTTTTACAAGAGTAGTTACAACATCATTCTCGAAAGTTTCCTTATTATCAACAGGAGAGATATAAGGTTGAAGTGTTTTCAAACGGTCTTTTGAATAAAAGAGCCCGTCACCATAGCAACCTATCCAAAGAGTTCCACTATTATCAAAAACAAAAGACTGAACATTAGTAGAAATAAAAGGGAAGTTCTTCAAGGTATAATTTTGAAGTCGCTCTTTCTCCAAATCATAACAAAAGAGTCCCTGAGACTCTACCGCAATCCAAACACATCCTTGGTCATCTCCCACAATCGCTGTTACAGTATGCTCTATCTTTGTGTCTTCCACACTCAATTCTTCAAAATGCCGGAATGAATCATGTTCCGGATAATAGATATAAAGCCCCACATCCGTACCAACCCAGATATTTCCTTCCGCATCCTCATAAAGCGCTGTTATGAAACTATTACCAATGCTTTGCTGACTACGGCCATCGTGTTTAAATTTCCGGAATGATAAACCGTCATACCGATTCAGTCCATCTTTTGTTCCAAACCACATAAACCCTTGTTTATCCTGCAAAATAGCATTGACCGTATTCTGGGATAATCCATTCTGTACACTTAGGTTTTTGAAATAGTAATGCTCATCCATCACTTGTGCATGACAGATGATTTGATAGCATATAAAACCTATAAAGAGTACTAAAGCTTTCTTCATACGATGTTTGTTTTCTACCTTTTGTTTTGAGTTATCAAATGTAGGCAAAAATACTGCCTAAAGATAGAAAATATGTCCCAATGAATAAAAGAATAGTCTTATTTTTCTATTCGGATACGTGCATCGACCGCTATAACAGCCTTCTCAGTGGCCAGAAGCGGGTTTATATCCATTTCTTTTATTTCTGTTGCAAACCGGAGTAAAGTAGATAAACGAACAATAATTTCAGCAAATTTATCCTCATTCACTCCCTTTTGTCCGCGTGTTCCCTGAATAATTTTATAGGCACGCAATGAATGGATCATTGAATAAGCCTCTTCATAAGAAAGAGGTGCCAGACCGGAAGATACATCTTTCAATACCTCCACAAAGATACCGCCCAAACCGCAAAGCACCACGTGTCCGAACTTCTCTTCATATTTTGCACCAATAAACAGTTCTGTTCCTTTAAGCATAGGCTGAACCATAATCGCTTTCGCATCGGGAATCTGCATCATGCGGTCAAATTCGAGAGCCAGATGCTGCTCACCTTTAATATTCAGCACCACTCCACCTACATCTGATTTATGCACCGGCCCCACCACCTTAGCTACTACCGGAAATCCGCATCGCCGGGCAAAATCCACGACCTCTTCTTTCTTATTGGAAACAAATTCATCAACCAATGGAATACCGGCTGCATGCAGCAAAGCCTGTACATAATGAGGTTCAATATAACCATTTTCCGGGATAGAATCAATGATACGACGAATTCTCGACACATCGACTCCAAACAGTTCAATCTCAGGAACCGCCGGTCTCGGAGCGTTGACAATACGGGAAAGAGCTGTTCCTAAAGTCACTTCATCGGAAAAGTTCACGTGTCCTTTGGCAAGAAATGCCGCCACTTCCGCTCCGGCTGTATTGATGGAAGGGAGAACCGGGAATATAGGCTTGCAGCAGGTCTGCATCTTTTCATGAAGGACATCATACATTTCAAACATAGTCACCAGTCCGGGAGTACCAAAAATGGCCATAATAGCATCTACATTCTCTAATTTCTCTTCGCAATAGTCAATGCAAATACGTAAATGATCCGGTGTGCCGGTGGCTAAAATATCAATAGGGTTTCCTACGGAAGCTCCGGGAAAGAGTTGTGCTTTCAGTTCTTCCGCCAGTTCGCCTTCCAGTTTAGGTACGTTCAGGCCTCCCTTACTCAGAGCATCCGTCAGCATCACTCCCGGACCTCCGGCATGTGTGATAATGGCAAAGTTCTTTCCTTTCAATTCGGGAAGGGTGAATACACAGCCCACGGTAGTCAATTCTTCACGAGAGAAACAACGCACAATCCCAGCCTTACGGAACAGTGCTTCTACAGCCGAATCGGAACTGGCAATCGCCCCGGTATGAGAAGAAGCAGCACGGCTTCCGCTTTCTGAGCTACCTGCTTTTATCGCTGCAATCTTACAGCCTTTTCTGATCAATGAAGAAGCATGGAAAAGCAATCTGTCCGGATTGTGTATACTTTCAATATAAAGCAGTTTGATACGGGAGTCTTTCTCCGGATCAAAATTCTCATCCATAAATTGCAGTACATCTTCCACTCCAATCTGCTTGGCATTTCCCACCGACCAGACTGAGTTAAACTGCAAGCCTTTTGTCACCGCACTTTCAAGAATAAAGACCGCCGTAGCACCGGAACTGGAGATCAGGTCGACTCCTTTCGGGTTTAAATTCGGAATAGGCTGACTGAAAACACTGTGGTGCCATGTATTCATCAGTCCGATGCAGTTCGGACCAATCAGAGAAGCACCGTACTTATTGACAGTTTCCAATATACGTTCTTCCAGCAGTGCCCCTTCGTGAGTCTCTTCACCAAATCCGGCAGAGAGTATGATAAACGCCCGCGTCTGCTTTTCACTTGCCAGTGTCTCTACAATGTCCGGACACATAACAGCAGGAACAGCCAACACCGCCAAATCGGTATCCGGCAGTTCTTTTACGTCTGCAAAAGCAGGAACTCCCTGCACTTCTGTCTCCTTCGGATTCACTGCCCGAAGCTCTCCCTGATAACCTCCGTTTATCAGATTTTTCAATATAGCGCCACCCGGCTTATGTACATTATTCGAAGCCCCTACTACAACTATGCTTTCGGGACGAAGCAACTGGGTTGTTATCATATCATACACTGGTTTACATTTAACTAGGATACAAATATATTCTTTCCTGTGAGAAAAAAGAAAGAAAAAGAAGAGAATTATAGGTGGAAGTTTTGGGAAACAGAGAATAACACTTGGTTTATTCAACTATAAGCTAACTTTTTGGTCAGTTCATGTTCATTCTCTACCCCATAATTTTGATTCCTCAGAGAAAGATAAGCGCTATTGAACCACACATAATCAGGGGAAATAAACACTACTTTACTACAATCATATTTTTCAAAGAAACAACCAATTATATTTATCCATTACTAAATATTTATCCTCAACAATGACTTATAATTTTCATTCATTTTTCTAACAGGTATTAGGGTAATATTATTTTAGTACTAGCATAATTATATAAGTAATTATGCTGGATAAAAAAGAAACTTGAATCTTCACCATGGAAAAATATACTATCCTTATTTGTAGTTACAATTCCATAATTTCCAATTCCATCCTTTATACTAAACTCCCATTTTTGATATAACATTTTATCTATAACCTCGGAATACTTATCAAATAAAAAATCCATAATAACTACCACAATGAATAATCGATTCTCTTTTTTAACACATATAGATCCAATAGCAACATTAATGACAGATATAAATATTACAATAAAAAGATTAGTAAGACCATCAAAAACAACAGGCTCTTTAGTATAAAATATCAAGAACCATAATAGTACATCTAAACATATCAAAGCCAACAATATAACAACAAACAATTTCATATTCTTAAGTCAGGAGACATCATCGGATTCAAGGGGATCAACAACTTCAGCAATGTGATTTACGGAGAAATGTATATTGTAGCATTTCACCTCGACGGCGACCAGTATCTGACGGTGAAATACGTCAACCGGTCAGAGAAAGAAGGATATGTCAAACTCGTAAGCTACAATCCGCATCATGAGCCCATGGACTTGCCGGTAGACACCATTCAGGATATGGCCATAGTCAAGTTCTCGATAAGGAAAAATATGATGATGTAAAACGGAACAGGATAAACAGGCCTTTTCCGCAGATTTCCTGTCACATTTCTTCCTGAAATCTGCGGAAAGCATTATCTTTGCACGTTGCAAACCGTATCATTGCACATTGCAAGCAGTAAAATCATAAAATCACTCTATATCAATGGAAAAGAAATTCAAGAGAACCACCGTCACATCGGCACTGCCGTATGCGAACGGACCTGTACATATCGGTCACCTGGCCGGTGTATATGTACCGGCAGATATCTACGTGCGTTATCTGCGACTGAAAAAAGAAGATGTATTATTTATCGGAGGTTCGGACGAACACGGAGTACCCATCACGATTCGTGCAAAGAAAGAAGGAGTCACCCCGCAGGATGTAGTAGACCGTTACCACTATCTGATAAAGAAGTCGTTCGAAGAATTCGGCATTTCATTCGACGTATACAGCCGCACCACTTCGAAGACGCACCATCAGCTGGCTTCGGATTTCTTTAAGACATTATACAACAAAGGAGAGTTTATCGAAAAAACTTCCGAACAATATTACGACGAAGAAGCGAAAACGTTCCTTGCCGACCGCTATATCACCGGAGAATGTCCTCACTGCCATTCGGAAGGCGCTTATGGCGACCAATGCGAGAAATGCGGAACTTCCCTGTCGCCCACCGACCTGATCAACCCCAAAAGCGCCATCAGCGGCAGCAAGCCTGTCATGAAGGAGACCAAGCACTGGTATCTTCCTCTCGACAAACACGAAGGCTGGTTGCGCCAATGGATTCTGGAAGATCACAAAGAATGGCGTCCCAACGTATACGGACAGTGCAAAAGCTGGCTCGATATGGGATTGCAGCCACGTGCCGTAAGCCGCGACCTCGACTGGGGTATTCCTGTGCCCGTTGAAGGCGCTGAAGGAAAGGTGCTGTATGTATGGTTCGATGCTCCTATCGGATATATCTCCAATACAAAGGAACTGCTTCCCGACAGTTGGGAAACATGGTGGAAAGATCCCGAAACCCGCCTGCTCCATTTCATCGGAAAAGACAACATCGTGTTCCACTGCATCGTATTCCCTGCCATGCTGAAAGCAGAAGGCAGCTATATCCTGCCGGACAACGTTCCGAGCAACGAATTCCTGAATCTGGAAGGAGACAAGATTTCGACTTCCCGCAACTGGGCAGTATGGTTGCACGAATATCTGGAAGACTTCCCCGGCAAGCAAGACGTGCTCCGTTATGTGCTGACTGCCAATGCCCCGGAAACGAAAGACAACGACTTTACCTGGAAAGACTTCCAGGCACGCAACAACAATGAACTGGTAGCCGTATACGGCAACTTCGTAAACCGTGCCATGGTACTGACCCAGAAATACTTCGACAGCAAAGTACCCGCACAAGGCAATTTGACAGAGTACGACAAAGAAACGCTGAAAGAATTTGCCGACGTGAAAGCAGAAGTAGAAAAACTGCTCGACGTATTCAAATTCCGCGATGCGCAGAAAGAAGCGATGAATCTGGCGCGCATCGGCAACAAGTACCTTGCCGACACCGAACCTTGGAAACTGGCTAAGACCGACATGGAACGTGTAGGTACCATCCTGAACATCTCGCTGCAACTGGTTGCCAACCTTGCCATCGCTTTCGAACCGTTCCTGCCTTTCAGCTCGGAGAAACTCCGCAAGATGCTGAACATGGAAACTTTCGAATGGGCAGAACTGGGCAGAAACGACCTGCTACCGGTAGGCCATCAACTGAACAAGGCGGAACTCCTGTTTGAAAAAATAGAAGATAGCGTGATCGAAGCACAGGTACAGAAACTGCTCGATACCAAGAAAGCCAACGAAGAAGCCAACTACAAGGCAAATCCGATTCGTCCGAACATCGAATTTGACGACTTCATGAAACTGGATATCCGCGTAGGTACCATCCTCGAATGCCAGAAAGTGCCGAAAGCCGACAAGCTGCTGCAATTCAAGATTGACGACGGACTGGAAACACGTACCATCGTATCGGGTATCGCAAAGCATTACCAGCCGGAAGAACTGGTAGGCAAACAGGTTTGCTTTATCGCCAACCTCGCACCGCGCAAGCTGAAAGGTATCGTCAGTGAAGGCATGATTCTGAGTGCCGAAAACAACGACGGTAGCCTGGCAGTGATCATGCCTCAGAAAGAGGTGAAGCCGGGTAGCGAAGTAAAATAGGCGATAAGCTAATACACCATCAACAAATGAGGAACGGAAGGATGGGATGTGTCACTGACTTTTGGCACACCCTCCTTCACCGATTATAATAATATGAGTGAAGAACAGTCACTGAAACAAAAGACAGCCAAAGGGCTATTTTGGGGAGGACTTAACAGCAGCATACAGCAACTATTAGGACTTCTTTTCGGAATAGTACTGGGAAGATTACTGGACCGTTCCGATTATGGTATGATCGGCATGCTGGCCATCTTTCCTGCCATCGCTTCCGCTCTGCAGGAAAGCGGTCTTGTGGCAGCGCTGGCCAACCGCGAGAAGGTCAGCGATAAAGACTACAATGCTGTATTCTGGTTCAGTATCTCCTGTGGCGCCACCCTGTACGTCCTGCTCTATCTTTCAGCTCCTCTGATTGCTGACTTTTACGACACCCCGGAGCTAACGTCACTGGCCCGTTTTTCTTTCCTCAGCTTTTTTATAGCCAGTTTCGGAATTGCTCCGCGAGCTATCCTCTTCCGCAACCTGAAAGTGAAAGAAAATACCATCATTTCCCTTTCAAGCCTGTTCGTCTCCGGAATGGTCGCCATCATTCTTGCCGCGAACGGATTCGCCTATTGGGGCATAGCGATACAAACGATGGTTTTTGTCCTCATAGGCACTATGCTCAACTGGTACTTTGCCCACTGGAAACCCAGTTTCCGCATCGACTTCTCGCCTATCAAAGAGATGTTCGGATTCAGCAGCAAAATGCTGATTACCCAAATTTTTATCATCATTAATCAAAACCTGTTCTCGGTCCTGCTAGGTAAGTTCTATACCAAGCAAGAGGTCGGAGACTTTAGCCAGGCCAACAACTGGAACAATAAGGGGCACGCCCTCATCACCGGAATGATCAACGGAGTCACCCAGCCTGTACTGGCAAGTGTAGCCAATGATCCGCAGCGTCAGGCGGCTGTATTCCATAAGATGCTGCGATTCACAGCCTTTATCTCTTTCCCCGCCATGTTCGGGCTCAGCCTTATTGCCAAAGAATTTATTCTGATTACCATCACGGACAAATGGCTCGCTTCCGCCCGGATCATGCAGCTGCTCTGTATATGGGGAGCTTTTATCCCGGTCAACAATCTGTTCTCTTTATTACTGGTCAGCCGCGGACGTTCTTCCGTCTTCATGTTCAACAGTATCGCACTAAGCGTACTGCAACTGATCACTGCCTGCATCAGCTATCCTTATGGCATCACTACCATGATTTATCTGTTTGTCGCTATCAATATCCTGTGGATGTTCGTCTGGTACCTCTTTGCCCGAAGGGAAATTCCGCTGACCCTGTGGAGCATACTGAAAGATATCGCTCCGTACTTTCTGCTGGCAGCTTCGCTGACCATCGCCGCCCATTACATTACGCTGGGCATCACCAGCCTGTATCTGTCACTTGCCATCAAAGTTGTTTTCGTGGCTTCTCTATACGCACTTGTTTTGTGGAAAATGCAATCAGTCATTTTCAATGAATGTATTCAGTTCATTAAAAAGAAAAAGATATCATGACGACACCTACCAATTACATAGCGACTTGGTTCTACAAAGAATCCAAAGAAGATGCCAGTTTCTATCCGCAGGCAGGCAAACGGGGAGATTCCGCCCTCGTCCATTCCATATATATGCAGATACAAGTACCGTTTTTCACCACCTTCAGGCATTATCATCCGAATGACAAGCTGCTTTTCTTCAGCAATCTGGATCAGTTTCCCGATTATCTGGAGCGGCTATTCAAGGAGTTACAGATTGAAACCGTCTGTTTGCCCTACCTCTGCATCCCGCCCGAGGGATGGTACGGAGCATGGAGAAACCAGTTCTACCTGTATGACATCCTGCGCTATATGGAGAAAAGGATGCAGGCAGACGATACATTGCTCGTCTGCGACGCGGACTGTCTCTGCATGCGTCCGCTGGATCAGCTTTTCAGCGATACCCGGAAACATGGCTCCGCCCTGTACGACGCATCCGACCGACCGGACCTCAGCGTAAACGGAATCACGCTAAAGGAAATGACGGACATCTATAACGACTGTTACGGAGAAGCGAAGAATCCAGAAATAAAAGAGGAACTTGTCCATTACTACGGGGGAGAATTTATCTCGCTGCGGGGAGATGTAGTGGCACAAATCAATGAAGCATATCCCGCCCTGTGGAATTACAACCTCGAACGCTTTGCCGCCAACCGACCCAAGCTGAACGAGGAAGCCCACTTCCTGAGCGTAGTGGCGACAAAGCTCCACATCCACAATAATATCGCCAATCAATACGTCAAACGTCTCTGGACCTATCCCAAATACAATACGGTAGAAAAAGGAGACGAGCAACTGGCAGTGTGGCACCTTCCCTATGAGAAGAAAAGGGGATTGTATCTGCTGTACAAACACTTTGTGAACCACCCCTCTTTCGACGATGAAGAGGCATTCCGCAAGAAAGCTTCCGCTTACACCGGCGTGCCCACCGTTACTCTGGGGAAACGTATCCGTGACTTCTACACCATTCTTCTTCTAAAAATAAAAGACAAATGCATATACTGATACTTCCTATGTACTATCCTGAGAAGGACTCCTCTCCACACCGGGGATATATGTTCTTCGAGCAGGCTATGCAACTGGTTAAATCGGGCTGCAAGACAGGGCTTGCCTTTACAGAGCAAAGACCCCTGAAAAACTTCACATGGAAACGGTTCCGCAAAGAAAGCCATTTTCAGATTTCGGCGGAAGATAACGGCAGTTTCGTCACCATGCGCATGCATGCCTGGAACCCGAAGCTAAGTACCCGTACAGGAGGAATCATCTGGTCATTACTGACCGTCCTGCTAGTACGGAAATACATCCGCACACAGGGGCGTCCCGACCTGATTCACGCACATTTTGCCACGTGGGCGGGGTATACCGCCCGGCTGATTTACAAATGGTACAAGATTCCCTACGTCATCACGGAGCACGCATCTTCCATTAATGGTAATCAGACAACTCCGTCGCAGGCAGTGATCTTAAAGAAGTCATACAGCGAAGCACGAAAGATTATCTGCGTCGGCACAAAACTGAAACGAAGCCTCTACCCTTATATCAACGACCTGGATAAAGTGACGGTTATACCCAACTTTGTAGATACGAGCACCTTCAAGTTCAGCCTCCATCAGACGGAGAAAGAGAAGCATTTCACCTTCATCAGTACCGGAAACCTGAATAAACGGAAAGGATTCCGGGATTTGCTGGTTGCCTTTCACCGGACATTCAAAGAAATGCCGCATGTCTCTTTGCTCATTGCCGGAGACGGAGAAGAAATGCAGTCACTCACGGAGCAGATTCAGTCTCTTCAGCTTCAAAGGCAGGTAAAGCTGACCGGTCGCCTGTCACGGGAAGAGCTGTCCGAACTGCTGAGCACTTGCGACGCTTTTGTACTGGCCTCCTATGCAGAGACGTTCGGCATTGTCTTTATCGAAGCGATGGCAACAGGTCTGCCAGCTATCGGCACCGAATGCGGAGGACCGGAAGATATCATCACTCCCAAAAGCGGCTTTCTCATTCAGCCGGGAGATGTGGAGGCCCTCGCCGGGAAAATGAAAGCATTGTACGATACCTATGAGCAGTTCGACAAAAAGAAAATCCGTCAGTCCATTGTCAACCGTTTCGATTTTCAGTTGGCGGGACAGAAGTTACTGCAAGTTTATTCAGAAGCATTGAAATCATGAAAGTTACCGTCATTGATTGTTCAGTATCAGGCCATCGGGAGACGTACTATAAACAGTTTGCCCACACTTGGGCCGGCATGGGTTACGAAACGTCGCTCATCGCTCCCGACGGGAAACATATACAGGATACGGTCGCCTTTCAGCCCATTTCGGCGCATCCGCTGCTGCCGCTTCCTGCCGGGAAACCGTTGCAGAAGAAGCTGGTTGTATTGCGTAATGCAATGATTCGTTTGCAAAACTTATACAGGCTGCGCCGGAGCCTTAAACGGCAGCATCCCGATCTGGTATTCTTCGCCTGCCTCGACGATATGTTGCCTACCCTGGCTCCATTATGGCTGTTCAATCTTCTGTTGCCTTATCAGTGGAGCGGGCTGCTTGTTCAGTCAGCCCTGCCGCCCTACCAGCCGGGGATGCCCGATACACGGCCTTTCCTGCGCAGCAAGAATTGCGTGGGGACAGGTATACTGAACGAATACTCGGCAAAAGACCTGAAAGCATTTCAGGGCAACATTCTGCTGTTTCCTGACTTTGCCGATCTTTCGGCTCCCGCCACCACTTACCCGTTGCTACAGGAACTGAAAGAGAAGACTCAAGGAAGGAAAGTCGTATCATTGCTCGGTTCAATCAATTTCCGCAAAGGAATAAAACTGTTGCTGGAAAGCATCCCTTTACTGCCCGAAGAAGACTACTTCTTCCTGATTGCCGGAAAATCTTCTCTCACCGCACAACAGGAAAACGATCTGCGGACTTTTGAAAAGTCAAGAAGTAATTGTCTGTTTTCTTTAGAGAAGATTCCCGATGAAAGCTGCTTCAATGCCCTGATAGCGGAAAGCGATCTTATCTTTGCCGCATACAAACAGTTCACCGGCAGCAGTAACCTGCTGACCAAAGCAGCCGCCTTCCGCAAACCGGTCATCGTCAGCCGTGGCTTCTGCATGGGACAAAGAGTGGAACAGTACGGCACAGGCCAGACCACCGGAGAAGACAATGCCGGAGAATGCAGCGCAGCTATCCGTTCGCTGTGTAGCGAAGCAAAGACACCCCTCCACGCTTTCGACCGATACGCCCACGAACACACTGTGGAGAAACTAATCACATGTTTTAATCAAATCAGCAAGCATATACAATGAAAGTACTTTTTACATTCGGAGGAATCCCCCACTACCTGAATGCCATGCTCAACAGACTACAGGCAAAAGGAATCGAAATAACCGTCGTCAGCCCCCAAAAAGGAAACACAACGATTGGCAAAGGGGTGAAAATGGTAGAAGGAGGCGCCTACAAGCATCTGACAACGCCGGAAAAGAAGTTGTTCTACGGAAAAAGCGCTTTTCCCGCACTCCCCGAAATCATTGCGGAAGAAAAACCGGATATAGTAGTGGTAGGATGGCCCTACTTCCTGCAAGTTTTCTTCCAGCCTGCACTGAGAAAAGCGATCAAGTCTTGCAACGCCAGACTGGTGATTCGCGAAATCCCCTTCCAGACTCCGCCTTACGGAAAGATCAGGGAATATTTCAAGGCCAACCCGATGCACGACGAAGGTATGCGTCTGCTCAGCAAGGGTACCGGATTTTATCTGAGACAATGGGTAACGGCCCAGATACGTAAGTACTGCTATGCCAAGGCTGCCGGAACGCTGAACTACTCGACAGCCGCCTACGATATCCTTCCTTCTTACGGAGTAAAGAAAGAACAGATACACGTCACCTACAATTCGACCGATACGGATGCGCTTCTCAAAGAAAAAGAATCCGTACTGGCTTCTCCCTCCATCCTTCCGCCGTGCGACCGCCGCCTGCTGCACATCGGACGGCTGGTAAAATGGAAACGGGTGGATTTACTGATAGAGGCTTTCCGGAAAGTAGCCGCCGACTATCCGGAAGCGGAACTGGTGATCGTAGGCGACGGACCGGAACTGGACCGCCTCAAGCAACAGGCAAGCGACTTGCAATTGGCAGACCGTATCCGCTTTATCGGAGCCGTCTACGATCCGAAGATGCTGGGAGCTTATATGAACGAATCGAGTATCTATGTGCTGGCGGGTATGGGAGGACTTTCGATCAATGACGCCATGACGTACGGGATGCCTGTTCTTTGTGCCGTATGCGACAGCACGGAACGCGACCTGGTCATGGAAGGCAGAAACGGATACTTCTTTAAGGACGGAGATGCCGACAGCCTGGCAGAAAGAATCAGAGAGATGTTCGAATCTCCCGAACGTTGCAGAGAAATGGGAAAAGAATCGGAACGGATCATCCGGGAAAAGATTAATATGGAAACGGTCAGCAAACGCTACCTGAAAGCTTTTCAGGAGATCATTTCCCAATAACAGACTCATTTCCCGGTCTTGGCTATATCCATACAATCGGACTTCATCCGTACAATTGAGCTGCCTCATTCCTCTTTCGCATTCCGGTAATGAGCCGGAGAGGTTCCCAAATGCGTCTTTACGTATTTACCGAAAAAGGACTGGTTGGGGAAATTGAATTCTTCCGCTATTTCCTTGATAGACTTCTCCGAACGCTTTAGCCGGTACTTGATATGCTCGATGGTCGTTTCATTAATCAGATCCAGCGGAGTTCTGCCGCACGCCTGCTTGATGACTTTCGAAAAATGCTTCGGAGTATAGCATAGTACGTCGGCATAATAGCTCACTGAACGGTGCATGCCCTTGTCTTCCGATAACAGTTCCATGAATTTCCGCATGATATAATTTACCTGCTTGATCCCTTCTTTCGAATGCTCCGCTTTCTCGGAACACTCGAATTCCTTATGAAGCTGCCCCATCATCTCGCAAAAGAGAGCGGAAAAGAGATATTGCATCACCTCCCTGTGATAGTGGTGATGTTCATCGTTTATCTTCGCCACAATTAAATCGCGGTAGGATACGAAAACGGAATCATCCTCCTCGCCTTTGCCTACAGACTTCACCGGATTGTTGTGGATATGAATGGCAGTATTCCACGTTTTCTTTTCCATCTTAATAATACGTCGCAGAAAACGGGTAGAGAAGCCCGCAAGCCTTACCTTATATTTAGGGCTCAGCATCGTATGACTGATAATAGTACTGGGAAGACCGAGCAGCAAGTCACCCGCCTGCAACTTATAAGTCCGGTAGTTGATGTCCAGCTGAAGGCACCCTTCCACACAGATAGCAATGAGAAAACAGTTCAGCCTGATTGTCTCATTACTATGAGGGATTCCATCCAGACTGTTGATGATCGCAAAGTCATCATCTATATAATCAAGGACATGCTGGCTGTTCTTAAAGTCTTCAATATCCACGGTCACAATGTTCTCTTTTTCCATATACTCTCCTTTTTTACTTTCTGCAAAGTTGGTAAATAATAGGGAAAACAGAATCTCCCAAATCCCTTCATAATTGTTTGATATGTCTTTTATCTGCAAATAGTTAGCTAAAATAAGCATAAACCACGAAAACGGGACATTTATAGAGGAAAATCGAGCATCATTGCCTTGTTCTTTTCTCCTACTTTTGTTCCGATTTTAATAAAAGACAAAAAGAGTAAGTATGATTACAGTGAACAAAAAATGGATACGGCTGATAGGGATTGTCGGTTGTACAGTGTGGATGGCATCTTGCAAGCAGGCACCGGATGCAGGAGTGAAATCTTCTTATGCAGTAATGCGGATAGAGACAGCGGACAAAGAACTTTCTTCCTCCTATTCGGCGAGCATACGCGGACGGCAGGATATTGACATCTACCCGCAGGTATCGGGAACAATCGAGAAACTCTGTGTGACCGAAGGGCAGAAAGTACGCCGGGGACAGCCACTTTTCATCATCGACCAGGTGCCTTACAGGGCTGCACTCAAAACCGCCACCGCCAATGTGGAAGCGGCACGCGCTGCAATGAGCACAGCCGAACTGACGTACCAAAGCAACAAGGAACTGTATGCGCAAAAAGTGGTTTCGGAATTCAGCCTGAAGACAGCCGAAAATTCTTATCTCACTGCCAAGGCGCAACTGGCACAAGCGGAAGCTCAGGAAATAAACGCACGCAACAACCTCTCTTATACCGAAGTGAAAAGTCCCAGTGACGGAGTCGTAGGTGCATTGCCTTACCGTGCAGGTGCATTGGTCAGTGCCAACCTGCCTTATCCGCTCACTACGGTCAGCGACAATTCGGACATGTACGTCTATTTCTCCATGACCGAGAACCAGCTGCTTGCCCTGACCCGTCAGTACGGCGACATGGACGAAGCGCTAAAGAACATGCCGGAAGTGGAACTGCTTCTGAACGACAATTCGGTTTATAATAAGAAAGGAATCATCGAGTCCATCAGTGGAGTCATCGACCGACAGACGGGTACCGTAGTGGCCCGCGTGGTATTTCCCAACGAATCGCGGTTACTCCACAGCGGAGCATCGGGTACGGTAGTAGTGCCCAACATTTATAAAGACTGTATCACCATTCCGCAGACAGCCACCGTGCGGATACATGAATCGGCTGTATCGCAGATGGAAGCGACCTATTATCAGGTTCAGAGTTCCGTCCTCGACTTACAGCAGCAGATCAATCAGGTAGAAAACAGTCTCGCTTTATTGCTGGCAGAGACACCCCGCAACTACGAACGCGGAACGCTGGCGGAGCAACAGTTTCCCACAGATTTTGCCATAGGGATTCCGGTCCGGATGCTTTCTTCCCGCCCCGATGTCCGCACAGCTGAACGGACACTGGAAGCAGCGTTCTATGGTACCAATGCGGCACGTTCGGCTTTCTATCCTTCCATCACCCTGAGCGGGAGTGCCGGATGGACGAATTCTGTAGGGTCTATGATTCTCAATCCGGGCAAGTTTGTAGCATCAGCAGTGGGTTCGCTCACACAGCCGCTCTTCAACAGAGGACAAGTGGTGGCCCAGTACCGCATTGCCCGTGCACAGCAGGAAGAAGCTGCCCTCGGCTTCCAGCAAACGCTGCTCAATGCCGGCAGTGAAGTGAATGATGCGCTGACAGCCTATCAGACCAGCCAAGGGAAAAGAATCTTGCTGGACAAACAGGTCGCTTCTCTGAAAACAGCGGTGCGAAGCACTTCCCTGTTGATGGAACATAGCAATACGACTTATCTGGAAGTACTTACTGCCCGACAGTCATTGCTCAGTGCACAACTGTCACAGACAGCCAATCATTTTACCGAAATACAAAGTCTAATTAACCTATACCGTGCTCTAGGGGGAGGGCAGGAATAAAGTATATCTTACTCTCTCTGTTTTTTTGATTCTCAATGAAGAAGGGCTGCCGAAGAAGGGATTCTTTGGCAGCCCAATTTTGATATTGGAGATTCTTAAGATTAGTCATCATAGAAAAAGTTACAAATTAGAAGTTAAAACATCTATTATGGGGATATATACATTTGAAAATTAAGCAGATTCTATTGTCATCTGTCAGGTTTTAGTGATTAAAATGCTGCAATACAGTTATTTGTGTCATGACAATAAGCCTGATAATAAGGCTGACAATAGAAAAACAGGCGTTTTATTGTCAGCCTCTTTTTCAATTCTGATAGGATGCATCAATGAGTTCCCTTATTCTTGCGAATCTTGAAGGGGATAAATGACAGGGCGGATGTTTTTACTTGCTCATCTGTAGAAAGCTGTTGTTTCGTGTTTATGGAATTGTCGTTTCCTTGCTTGGAACTGTTGTTTCTTCTATTGGAAACGGTTGTGCCAAAGGCTTGGCACAGCTGTGCCACCGTATTGGCACGGTTGTGTCACTACGTTGGCACAACTGTTTTACTGGTATGGCACAACGACTTTGATTAGTTGTCATAAGCAAAGTGAGCGCTCAAAAAATGCAAAGAGAAAGAGAGGATATTTAAATCGCAGGATTTATCTTTGGGTAATGGGCTGACAATAAAACACCTGTTTTCTATTGTCAGCCTTATTATCAGGCTTATTGTCATGACACAAATAACTGTATTACAACATTTTAACCACTAAAGTCTGACAGATGACAATAGAATGCCCTAAAACTTTTATGTAGAAGTTACTCAATCCCGCTGATTTCTATATGAAATAGGGGATCAATCCGAAGCTCCGGTTGTTTTCAGTTTGTTTCTTTCCGCACGGAAATGAACAAAATTATAAATTGAGAATTAGGCACGGATTACACGGATTTCACGGTTTTAGTGCTATGATTACGTAAAACAACCGTGTTAATCCGTGTAATCCGTGCCTAA
>CDYK01035929.1_pt1 | contig 169439 bp, 140 predicted proteins | sample 554841 | NCBI WGS metagenome assembly CDYK01 (sample SAMEA3182102, study PRJEB8094) | gut metagenome | biome: human; feature: gut; material: Stool; isolation source: human stools | place: Canada | collected 2013-02-18
GTGTTTTCAGCCCCTGATAGTCTAAGCCTTTCTTCTGTATGCACAAACCCTCACGGGTTCTAATCGTTACCATGATGCTCCCTTTATGGGGAGATGTACGTTTAGGCTTGCCTTTAGTAACATCCTGCTGCTCTTCATTGCCTGTCTGGATCAACTCTTCCGGAATCCCTTCAACCTCTACAGGTACAACCTTCTTTTGTGTCTTCTTGAACCAGTCATAGAATGCCGTGTATGGAATGTTGTTGCTAATGCAGAATGAGTTGATGGAAACTCCTTTGGGCTCACCCTCGGTCTTGTAGAGGAACCACAGTCTTTCAAAATCTTTTTCGCTAAACATAATCTTTCAAGTTTTAAGTTTAGCACGAAGGTATGGGAAAGAAACATGCTAGTCAATACGCCAATTTTGGATGGTTACCCTATAATATTACCCTAATAATAAAATTATAGAATATTAGAATATAAACTGGTATGGTATATAATAACCTGTTTCTTTTGTCAATTCCCTCCAAAACATCAATATACCATATAATACAGCAAATAAGAAAAAACAAAAACGCCATTTTGAGATACGAACTTTACTCATCAAAGCCGGTACTAAAAATATATTTGCTATATAACAAACACTGGCTAATCGCTGAGATAAAGCTCCAAAAGAATTAAAAACTAAAAAAGAAACTATACCTACAAACAGCATATTAGAAAGGAAGAATCTTTTCCTATCAGTAAAACTAAATAAGGAAATGAAGCATATGAAAATATTAAAAAATAATCCTATAGAAAACGTAACTTCATTCAATTCTCCTTCATGCCCTCCACTGAGATAAAAAGCAAGCCGATTATCTGTACCAACAAGTGGTACCAACAACCGATCAAATATTTGAAGAATGACATCTGGATATTTTGCTATAAAAAAAGAAAAAATTAAGACTAATATATATATGTATATAGGATATCTTTTTGAAGAACAGCAAATAGGAATAATCAGTAAAAAAGTTAAGCTCAATACATGAAATAAAGCACCTAAAACAAGCAAAAAAATAGCACTAACCTTTTTACTTTCCAGCCAATAATGACATGCATTCCAAACAAATGCTGCCATTACCCCATGGCGAATTACATTAAAATTAAACGATAAAAAGAATAAAGCTACATACAAAAAAAAAGATAAAGACAAATTACTTGAAAAATATGGGAATACTTTCTTAAAGTTCAGAATTATAATAATTAACAAAAGGAAAGATAAGATTTCAAATGGTGCATGTAAATATCGCAGTATAGCAGAAAGTATTACATAACCAGGTTCTAAAAGAAGAAAATCAGAAGTAGTAAGTTCTGTAATATCAGATGTATTCTGAAAATGCATTACATAAGTAAAATAATCCGCACCTATACCATCTCTAAAAACAACCAAAATAGTTAGAAATAATAAAAAGCAAAAAAGAAGATATTCTCCGAGTTTCCTAAACTTACCATCTTGACAAAGTAAGGATGCAAGAACACCTTCTATCAGTAAATATATATATATATACATAAAAAAATATTCTTATATAGAATGAAATAATTTTGAATAGGCAAAAATCATTTTCTCTTTAGTAAACTTCTGTTCAAACAGACTCTTTGACCGTTCTCCCATTCCAATTAAGTCAACATTCTTTTCCAATAAATCAAGTAAAAGTAAAGATAGTTTCTGATAATCAGGTGGTATCAAATAGCCACTTTTCCCATCTTCAATCATTTCAGGAATTCCAGCAACTTGAGTAGATATGATAGGAAGAGAACAGCGCATTGCCTCAAGAATAGAAATTGGCAAACCTTCATCCTTACTTAATAAAATAAATACATCTGCAGTCAATAAATAAGAGGTTACATCCGCTACACTACCAACAAACTTAACCTCTGTATGTATATTCTTGCGACTAAAATTCTCTAATTCATTTCTAACATTTCCGTCTCCAACTAATGTTAATGAATATCTTTTCTGTAAATCATTAGGTAAAGATGCTAATGCTTGAAGAATACCCATTTGATTTTTTCTGTCGCAAAGAGTTCCGACACAAACTAATTGAATAATAGAAGATTTAATATCTCTATCCTTCTTAATAAATGGCTTTGTTTCCAACCCATTATAAACAAAAAATGTTTTATCAAAAGGAAATTCTGGATACAATTCTCCAAATTTCTTACGCGGATAATCTGCAACGAATCCCACTCTATCGATACGCGAAAACGTGTAACGTTCTAAATATCTAAATAATGGTCGTAACCATACAACATTCAATAAAGGAAATGTCTCAAAAAACATTCCCCATATATCTCCACTGGAATGTAATGATAGCAAGATAGCCTCTTTACCTTTTTTTTTCCTTCTTAAATATGCATAACAAGTAAAAAACTCATGAAAATAAACTATATCAACAACTCGATTTTCTTTTTTATATTTATTTACTATATAAACATGGTTCTTCAAATATAAAATATAGAGCAACAGCAATGAGCCTACAGTGGTTCTTTTAGCCATTGAAAAAATACGTGTTCGTAATGTTTCCTTACTTTCAACTTTTCCAAAGTTATAATTCGTGCTCCACGCTTTATAATCCCCTTTAGAAATAATATTCATATCCACATTTAAATCCGAGAAGCTATCAGCTGAACACTTCAAACCACTAAGAAATTTAGAAGCACCATTAGGAGCTTCTAACCAGCCAGAGTATACAATATCAACCTTTTTCATTACAAAATTCTTTTAATAACAATTCTGTTGACTTGATCTCTGAAATTCCCCAATATTTTTCCACAACCTCTCTCTGAGAATCTTTTATTTCAAGCCGATATTCAGAAAAAGCATTTTCTATTTCTTGTGTCTCTTCCATCTCAGTTTCAATTTCTTGATTTTGATTACGTACATTTTTAATGCGTTTTTCTTCCATAGTTGAATTTGCAATATAATTTACAGATTGCGAAAAAATATAATGAGGACGATTTAAATAGATGCAATATCCAATATGTGTACCTACCGCATTAGAAATAGTCATATCTGCTAACTTTATCAAACTTTTCAACCTTGAAAGGAAGCACACATCAAAGCGATTCCCCGCAGTTACTATAACACAATTACTGTTTCGATATAATGAAACTATTTCTTCATTCAAAGCATCCAACCAGTATAGCGATACCAATACCGTATCAAAATCATTACGTTTAGAATTAATAAAAGTAATAAACTCCTGAATATCATAATCAGCTGTTACATTTTTTATCGAATGAGAAGGAAACACTAATAAAGTCTTTCCTATTTTAGCTTTCGTGTGTTTTAGCTCTTCCTCATTAAGAAAATCTTTAGCATAATGAATATAAGGCCCTATTTTTATTATAGGAAGCCCTATTCCACCTTGCAATAAAAATTTCTTTCGATTCTCTGAAAATGTAATTATTCTAGAAATGTTCCATAAACGCTCATTTTTAGGTATTACAGAACCTAAAAAGACCCCATGTTCAATATAAGCATCTAAATCTCCCTTATAATGCATATATTCTTTTAAAGCATTAGATATACCATAATAATTATTATCCGTAACTTTATCATTTGGATAATATGGCAGGGGAGTTGCTAAAGAAGAATAATCAAAAAGATTCAATCCACTCCTTTTTTCTATTTCTTTCTTATAAATATGCCCATTTTTTATTTTTATAAGGCTATTCATCAAAAATATTAGAAACTCGGAACGAATAATCAAACTACGGATAGTATCTAAAAATATTTTCATGTCACACTATATCTCCACTTTTCCAATAAAGTATTTCTTTATGATTACAAGGTTTAAAAGGTTCTATTCCAATATGATGAGTACACCTCATATTTTCAGGCGGCAATTGCATATAGTCTCCAAAATACTCTCTCAAATAAGCGTCATAATTATTGGGGATAAAAAAAGTATATCCTTCAAAGACATGTTCCTTTAAAGGAAACACAAAATGTTTAGAAAACTGAAATGTTTCATTAATCTCCATTCTATAGGCTAACTTTGATGCCCCTAAATAATCTGAATGAAATAATTTATTGAAAAATTGATGTATAGGTAGATTCAGTAAAGAAATAATTTTTCTATTTATTCGTCCGATTGTCTGTTGAATCAATGATTTTATAGGAGAGTGTAATTCTGAGTAATTGGTACCATGCAAAAATAATTTCAAATTTCTTTGCATAAAAGGATATCGAATATAATCCATTGGGAATATATCAATAAAAATACCTTTATGACAATTTAAACGAGCAACATTTTGTTCTTCATAGGTGCTGTATTTATCCCTTAATTTAGTGATATACAACGGATACTTTTTATCCGTCTTTCTTGTCTGTAAAAAGACATCATCGGGAAGTTCTTGTTGTGCAATTTCTATAAATTTTTCATAATCATCACTCAACATAGCAACATCAATATCATCATCCCATGGAATAAATCCATTATGTCTAATTGCTCCGATTAAGGTTCCACCATCCAACCAATACTTAAGATTATTCTTACGACAAATGTCGTCAAAAACACGAAGTAACTTTAACATTACTAACTTAGCTTGCCCTAGTTCATCGCAACCTTCTTCTCTATTATCTAATATCATAATATATTATAAATAAACTACATATTTTTTTTACGTTTTATTAGACTGTATAAAAGCCCCTTTTCATTTCTTGTTAAGCCCAATAACAAAACTGTTATTCCTAAAAACAGGATAAATAACCCTGTAGTGACAAATAGTTTCATCCACCCCTCATCCATATATAAAGCAACATAAATAGGTAATGGCAATGTTATAACTGTAACTACAAATATTTTAACAACAACTTTCACAAAATACTCCCATAAAGGTAATCTGATCAGATTTACCATATAAATTGGTCTCACTACAGAACAGACAAAATTTAATATCGCTTTAAGAGCTAACGCAGTCCATGCATCACAACCAACTTTTAATAAAAAATAAGCTAAAGGAATATTGAATAATTTTATGATAGACATTAAAAGTTGATGATTCCTCAAATTACCTGTTGCATAGACAGAAATCCATAAAGGTGCCGAATAAGAGTCAACAAGTGAATACAATACAACAAAAAAGATAAATAAAGAAGTATCAGTAGGTACCTCACCTAACCATAGATGCAAAACAAAATCAACATTTAATAAGACTGGTACAGATACTAAAAATAATAAATAGTAAGAAATCTTCGATGTTGAATAAATTAAGTTTAAAAAATAGATTCTATCCCCCTTTGCATAAGTTTTGATTATCTGTGGTTCAAATGCTTGCGTAAAACTATGCAAAAATGCATTTAATTGTCCATTAACACTGTTAGCTATACCTAATGCAGCATTAGCAACTACCCCGACAAATATATTAAAAAATATAACTATTGATTGAGTTATTCCAACATCAACAGCACTTACCAGTAAGCTCCAGCCTGAGTATTTTATCATTTTAGCCAGCAAAGAAGAATTCCAACAAAAATGATAATTACATTCTTGAAACGTTCGTTTACAATGCCAATAGTACCACAATAGAGTTAACAGTCCCACTAAAAAAGTAAGAAAGGAATATAAAATCAATTTATCAAAAGATAAATAGATTAATAAATATAGTGTCCCTAACTTTAATAGCACTTCTATAATACTGGTATAAGCAAAAAAATTCATTTGCTCATGTGCAATAATAGAAGAATGATATGGAGTCTTTATAATACTTACAACAAATGAAAATATTGCAAATTGATACGCCCAATTGGCTGCAAACAAACGACCATCCGGCAACACAATTTTGGTATTAAGAAACCATAACCCTACTGTCTCTGATAATATAAAAATAATAACAGCAAGAATCCAATGGGTATTAATACTCATAGAAAAGGTCTTTTTCAGCCTTTCCTTATCATTTAAACCTAAATCATATGCTAAAAACCTATATGTCGCATTTGTCAATGCACTTTGTAAAAATGAAAAAAGGACAACAACACTTCCTATTACATTATAAACACCATAATCCTCTATTCCTAATGTTCTAAGTACAACTCTTGATGTGTATAGGCCTACACACATCACTATAATCATTCTTAAAAACAAGAAAAAAGTATTCTTTGCGACCCGTTTAGTGTTTTCTGAATTATCCATTTAATTATCCTATTTTTCTTGCTAGTGTATTCTTTAACTAATGTAACTTTGCAAGAAACGGCTTCCTTTCTCTAAATCTTGATTCACTTGCTTACCTAATACTTCCTTCAAATATTTGGGGGGTAATCCAAATCCCGGCCTTACAGAACGTACATTTTGTTCAGTAATAAGCTCCCCTTCTTTCATATTTTCTGCTACATATAAAGAACGGCAAAATTCTCTACCAGACCTCATTTTATCTGTCAATTCATAAGAAATCATACCAATTGACGCCTCTGCCATTCGCACATCTTTAACCATTTGGGTAAACTCCTGTTCATTCATTGAAAAAGATGCATCAGGTCCCCCTATTTCACGATTAACAATAAAATGCTTCTCAATCATTGTTGCTCCCATCGCAACAGCTACAATAGGAGAAACGCTACCAATGGTATGATCTGATAACCCTGATTGTACGTGAAAACGCTCAGATAAATTTTTAATCATACACAGGTTAGCTTCTTCGACAGGTGCAGGATACGAAGACGTACATTTCAATAAGGTTATATCATTATTACCAACTGAACGGCAAGTATCAACTGCCAATTGTATATCATCCATTGTTGCTATACCAGTAGATATAACAACAGGCTTCATTTTACTCGCAACATATTCTATCAAGGGCGTATCGGTAATTTCAAATGAAGCTATCTTATAAATCGGATTATTCAATGATTCAAGAAAATCGACAGCTGTTTTATCAAAAGGCGATGAAAAACAAATTAATCCTTCTTCTTTAGCTACATGAAATAATTCTTCATGCCATTCCCAAGGTGTATAAGCTTCCTGATATAAATCATATAGAAATTTTCCATCCCATATAGTACCCTGTTTTATCTTAAAGTCCTCTGCATGGCAATTTAAAGTTATTGTATCAGCAGTATATGTTTGCAACTTTATAGCATCTGCACCTGCCCTTTTAGCAGCCTTTATTGTTTCTATCGCAAGTTTTTTCTGACCATTGTGGTTTGCAGACATCTCTGCAATAAGCATACATCTATTTTTCATTTTCTCTTATTTTATCATTCTCAATATTTCTTCCATTTTACCCATCGTATCTGTTTGAAGAATTATATATCCTAAACGATCCAATGAACTCATAATTACCGCATCCGAATACGGTTTTATATCGTATCTAACAACAGCCAAAGAATATGATGACTTTACAAAATTGACACAACGTTCATAATTCAATGTATTAAGAAATTGTATAGCTGAACATTTATGGTATTTATGAACAATATCAATAGGCATACCTAATGAACAATTTATTAGATTTCCCAACATATCTACACCTGTAGAAAGAGGTACTAAATCTGATGTAATATAATCTCCACCCAGGCGGCAGGCGATTTCTATTATATAAGCACCAGTATCATTCAATTTAACTTCTGTATGAGAAGGACAATTGTCCAATCCGATTAACTTGATAGCATTTAAAACTGTATCAGCAATGAGTTTATATTCCTGTTCGCTTATCCGTGCAGGTTCTATATGTGTATCTTCGACAAAATACCCTTGTTTCTCACCTATTACCATTTTTTCTGTTATCGCAACAATACTTGTTTCATTATTTTGGGTAAAAGTTTCTACACTGAATTCACGTCCTACTATAAAGTCTTCTATTAAAACTTGATGATGACGAGAATATAACATAGCATTTTCAAAAGCCTTTCGTAATTCCTCCATACCATTCACCAACTGAACTCCTCGACTGGCAGAGGAATCTACCGGTTTCACAACATAAGGGAAATCACAAAAAGAGCTCAATTCTGTACTTTGATTACATAAATAAAAAGAAGGTGTCAGGATTTGATTTTCTCGGAATAATTTTCTTTGAAGATACTTATTTGTACAAATAGAAGCAACATTTGATGACATTGCAGGCAAGCCAAATTCTTCAGATATAGATGCTACAATATTAACAGGGGCATCGGAAGTCGTAAGAATGCCATCAATATCAAGCTCCAAAGCGTATTGCTTCAGCATATCTAAATCCATTGTACTTACAACTAACGCTCTATCTGCATACTGCATACCAACAGCAGAAGCATTCATATCTGCAACAATCGTATAGACACCTAACGATTTAGCTTTCTCTATTATTGGAAGTTGCATTTCACCAGCTCCTAGAATTAAAAGCTTCTTCATATAAAACACCGATAAATATTATAGATTTAAAAATATATCTTTCACTTTCACTGCTTGAGATTCATAATTAATATCTAGCTTTTTATAATAAAAGTTTGTGATATCATCCAGACAAAAACTCAAATCACCTGAAAGAAAATTACCCAATGGATAAATAAAATGTTCTCTTTTTAAATAATTATAAAATTCAATCTGATTATCTACATAATAACCTGCTGCAATCGGTAATTCTACTGCCAGAGCTTCATTACATATAGTACTCGCTGAGAATATTCCTAAATCAGCTTTATTAAATAATTGAACAATCTCTTGAGCAGAAGCTTTGATATATCGATCTATATATTTATAATGCTTTTTAGAAATATGAACAGTATCACCAGCTAATACCATTACATTCAAAGATTTATCAAGTAATAAATTAATTAATCGATCTGTTAAATTATAAGGATCAGCCCCACCTATTCCCAATATAATATTCTTAATTTCATTGCACGCAGGGCGAGTATATCTATTTTCCAAAAAAGGTTTTCTCAAAAAAGCCCATTCTAAACCACCATAAAAGCGAGTAAAAGTTTCTAAAGAATAAGAATCAATACTACAAGGATCTGGACAGAAAAGTACGTCACAATAAAAATGTCGAGTATGGATATCATCAATACATACTAATTTGCATCCTTTCAACTTTATTGTTTTCTGAAAATTAGTATCAAAGAAATAGTTATCCAGTACCACAATATCATCAGTATTTAAAGAAGAAAGAAAAGCGCTATTATATTGTAGTATATCATTTCCTTCTAATGGAAGGTAGCTGCAAACATTCGTTATTTCATTTAATTGATAAGTACTTGGTTTATAAGTTGCAAAAAAACATATAAAATGCTCCCGAAGTATATTAGCTAAAGCCAAAGTGCGTGTAAAATGACCATAACCAATACTTTTACTAGCATCTGCTCTTAGAACAACTCTTTTTTTCATTTTTTCATCAATTGATATTTCATCTCTGCCAACTGCCAATCAATTTCAGTATCTAAGTCTTGTACCTCCAATTCATTCAAGATCATAGCACCTGTATTTTCTCCCCAAAAATCATTATATTTACAAAAAGACTGCCATGTAGCTATATAGAACTGACCTGCATCATGATATATTGTTTGCAAATCTTGTGAACGAGAGTTTACAAACTGTGGTTCTCTCATTTTTACACGTTTAAAAGAATCTAGAATTAAAGATCTCTGAATAGGATATGAAAAGGCAACTATTGGGAAAATAGAATCATATCTACTTTCTTGCATCTCTTGATACGCTTTCTTTAATATATCTTTTGTTATAAAAGGTGCTGTTGCATAAATACAACTAATAATATCAAAAGCCTGATTTCTCTCATGATAATAACTTATCACCTCATTTATTACATCAGATGTGGTTGCATAATCATTCGCTGTATCAGCGCTTCGCATAAAAGGAACTTTTGCACCATATTGTTGTGCAATATTTGCAATTTCATCATCATCTGTAGAAACCATTACCTCATCAAATAATTCAGATTGTAATGCAGCTTCTATTGAATACGCAATGATAGGTTTACCCATAAAAGGCTTGATGTTTTTTCGTGGAATACGTTTACTACCACCACGTGCAGGAATAATTGCTATATTTTTCATTTTTTTTGTTTAATAGTTAAATTTGGACTATAACCAAAAACGATACAATTATCAGGTACATTTTCATCTTTCACACCTGAATTAGCCCCAATAATTACATTATCACCTATATTGCAATCTCCAATAATAGATGAATTAGCACACATTTGAACATTCTGTCCCAAAGTAGGATAAATACCTCGATTATTTCCCACTGTACAATTTTGGCTAAAACTGAACCCTTCCCCATATCTTGCTCGTCCCATTACACTACCTACTGGGTGATCTAAAGTAAAAAAATCAGGAAGTTCTACCTCATGATACAAATCACATGCATTCATTATCTTATTCAGATAGTACAATTTATCTGCCAACAATTGATTACCCGTTTCATAAGATATTGTATTGGCAAAATAATAGAGAAAAATAGTATATTGAGCAGATTGATAAGGATTAAAAAATGTTTCTCCATTATATGAATAATACTTGTTTACTGTATGAGAAAAACAATACTCACAACGAGAAATTACTCTTTTCATTTTGAATTTTATTAATCCTATATCTTCTTCGCTCAGAAAGAAAAAAGAGGATAGCTGACGTAAGAGTTGTTGTTCAATAGTTTCCAGCGGAATAGAAGTAATCATTTTTTTATATATTCTATAACTTTATTAATCACATATTCCTGCTCCTCATCCGTCAATGTAGGATACATCGGCAAACTAAGACAATGTTCATAATACTCCTCAACTATCGGTAAATCTCCTTTCTTATTACCTAAATGCTGATAGTATGGCATAAGGTGAAGAGGCACATAATGTACTTGAGCATAAATATTATTTTCATGCAAATAGTTATATAGGCCTAAACGGTCTTCCACCTGAATAACATACAAATGATAAGCATGATAAATATTATCTGCACTATAAGGAGTAGTAATGCCTCTAATTTTTGAAAAAGCTTCATTATACCTGTCAACGAGTTGATGACGACGATTTAATCCATCTTGAGCACGTCTCAATTGAGAAATACCTAAAGCAGCTTGAAAATCGGTAAGACGATAATTATACCCTAACTCTTGCATTTCGTAATACCAGCCACCATGATGTTCGTGAAGTTTATCATCATCTTTGGTTATGCCATGAGTACGATACAAGCAAAGCTTATCATATAACTCCTTATCATTGGTTGTTATCATACCACCTTCACCAGTTGCAATATGCTTTACCGGATGGAAAGAGAAAACCGCACAATCTGCGAAATTACCATTTCCACAATATTGTTTTTCTCCTTTACTGTCAATGAAAAATCCTCCGGGAGCATGACAAGCATCCTCCATAATCCATAAACCGTACTCATCGGCAAGTTTTCTAAAAGCCTCCAAATCCAAAGGATAGCCTGCAAAATCAACAGGAACAATACCCTTATAAGTTCCTTTGGGAGCTGCTTTCAACATTGCTTCCAACTTATTGATATCCATCAGGTATGTATCCTTATCAATATCACAAAAAATAACATCACCACCACAATAACGAATGCAATTAGCACTGGCCGCAAAAGTCATGGGAGTTACTATCACTTTATCTCCCGGTTGTACGTTCAATGCCGTAGCTGCAAGGTGAAGTCCAGAAGTAGCATTATTCACAGCTACAGCAAACTTTGCACCAACATATTCAGCAAACTTTATTTCAAACTCTTTTATTTTAGGCCCTTGAGTTAAGTAATCGGACTTCAGCGTTTGGATAACTGCCTGAATATCGTCATCTGTAATATATTGACGTCCATAAGGGATAGATTTATCTATCATTTTACTTCAAAATTAGGATCTACAAACCTTTTAATATTCTCACGCATAGATTCTACTGTTTCCCATTCTGTATTGTTATCCGAACTATAATGAAAGCCCTCCGGAACAGGGACAGCATGATGATGTTCTATAAATTCTTCACGTGTATGCTTGAAGGAAACAGAAGGAAGAATCACATAATACTTACCTAAATCAATCGTATCCAACGCATCCGTCACGGTTATCATTTCTTCATGCAGTTTTTCACCCGGCCGAATGCCAACCTCCACTTGAGGTAAATTGGGAGCAATGGCTATCGCCACATCCTTAATATGATATGAAGGAATTTTAGGAATAAATATTTCACCACCTAAATGATGTCCTATAGCATACATCACTAAATTAACACCCGCCTGAAGAGATATATTAAAACGAGTCATACGCATGTCTGTAATAGGTAATTCTTTAGCTCCGCTATCCCGTTTATTAATAAAAAACGGAATTACAGAACCACGAGACCCCATAACATTTCCATAACGGACTACCGAAAAGCGAACATCCTTTGAACCGCTGATATTATTAGCTGCAGTAAACAATTTATCTGAAGTCAACTTAGTCGCACCATACAGATTGATAGGTGCACAAGCTTTATCCGTAGAAAGTGCCACTACATGGTGGACGCCGGTAGCCAAAGCCGCTTTTATCACATTTTGAGCACCATGTACATTCGTTTTAATACATTCTTCCGGATTATATTCAGCCGTATCCACTTGTTTTATGGCAGCAGCATGAATAATTACGTCTACTCCTTCGCAAGCTCGAGTTAAGCGTTCCAAATCGCGTACGTCACCTATGAAATAACGCATCTGTGGATACTTTACTTCCGGATACTTTTGCTTGAGCTCGAACTGTTTGAGTTCATCTCTCGAATAAATTATGATTTTTTTTACTTGTGGATAGTCACGAAGAATAGTTTCCACAAACTTCTTACCGAAAGAACCTGTTCCTCCAGTTATTAATACAGATTTGTTATTAAGCATTATAATGAAAATTAGTTAAGACAAATACAATTAATAAAAACTCCCCTATTCGTTATATGTAATATATTTACGGTGTGGATAATTAATCTTTCGATAAATAGATAATAGCCCATTAGCAACTGAAAGCATGTTTAGAGAAGCAAGTAATACAAATATTTTCGTAATATTAGAAGGATAATACTTTACCACAGTCCAAAAAGAGATATCCGAATAATGCTGATTATATTTTTTCTGCAAACGACCACCACTATAACAAAGAAGTCTCTGCCAATTTCTCATTCTCAATAGTAATAATTCCCTATATAAAGTCTGAGACAGCCCAACATCTGTATAAAAATTCAATAGATTCTTTTCCACTAATAGTATATCAGATAACGATTTACGAGAAACAGAAGAACTGTATGAATTCGGATTATAACAAACATAGTGTACAAAAGCTAATGGTAAATATACCACCTTATCTGCATAATAGAATAGTTTATGAGAAACTAATTCATCCTCTCCCATATCTATGCCAGGTATAAATCTAATATTATTATCTTTATAAAGATTATGTCGAACTAATTTATTCCACACAGCTACCATAGCATTAGTTAGAAGAGCTTCAACGTACTCTCTTTTAAATTTGGGAACATAATCCGCACTATAAACTTCTTTTTCTGGATAATTTATATAACAATCTGCCACTACAATATCTGCATTTTCCTCTATAGCTTTTGAATACATTTTTTCAAGCATATCAGGTTCACAATAATCATCACTGTCAATATGAAGAATATAATCACCCGTAGCAGCACTCATTCCTGTATTACGAACTGCGGCCAACCCGCAATTTTGTTTATGGTAAAGCAATTTAAAACTGATAGTACCAGTATAATCCGCTATAAGCTTTTCTACAATTTTCATACTATCATCTGGTGTACAATCATTTACAATTATACATTCCACTCCCTCTGTATAAGTTTGATTCATTATAGAACGTACGCAACGCTCTACAAATTTTTCAACTTTATAAACAGGAATAATAATAGATATATTCATCATCATATTTTATTAAGTATACACAGTAATCAACATAATAAACTCAAATATCCTGATCATTAAGCTATTATTTTAGATTATCATATTTTCAAACAACTTTACAGTCTTTTTAAAATAATGTAATGTGCTCTCCATTACGAAAGCATTCAATCACACCCGCACTGGCTACCATTTCAGATGTTGTCAATCTGTGAGAAGTAAGAATACGCTTGTTTATGCAAGATATGAACTCCTGCAGCTCATAACGAAGCCCCTCACCCGCATATGAATAGAAATACTTTCTGTTCATGTTTATATCCTCATAGCGAAGCTCGAAATAATCAGTTTTCCACCAGGGAGCCGGAACATAAGCGTAACCGCGGGTACCGGAAATAACCAGATTGCCTTCCGTCTTCACTCCTAACCCTATCTTAAACGAAGCCACGGCAGAAGGGTACTGCAAAATCCCTTTGGTGTAAATATCAACACCACCTTTGAATGAGGAAAAGAACATGAGATCCTTATAGCCGGTACCAAGAAATTTAAATATCGGCAATAAAACAAAGGAGATATTCTCCGTCACACTTCCTCCGGCTTGAGAAGGGTCCATTTCACGAAGCCCCTCCTGTCGGAGTGTAGACAGGGAAGCGTCAATATCGACAATCGTACCTATCAGACCGGATTTTATCAGGCTTATCAAATGATTGAAAGCCGGAAAATGGGCCGTCTTGTTTGCTTCCATCAATGTAAGATGCCGTTCACGCGCGAGTTCTATGAGAGAAACAGCTTCTGTTGAAACTAAAGTTAACGGCGTTTCACATAAGACATGCTTATCATTCTCCAACAGCCATTTCACATAAGAATAATGCGTCAGGTGAGGAGAAGCCACATAAACGGCATCGACACTATTCAGAAACTCTTCCGGTTCAACAGTGGAAACCGGTATGGAATATGTATCGGCAAATGCATCGGCTTCCGTCGGATTGGCAGGATTGTAAACAGCCGTAACCCGAACACCGTTTACATGTTGTACCTCCGGGAAAAAACGGTTAGCAATACGACCTGTACCGATAATACCCAGGCGGACAATATCTTCATTACGAAGTTGGGTACTTGAAATACCCTCTGTTCTTTCCAGATACACAACCTCGCAGTATTCCTTTAGATAATCAAAATGTCCTTCCCAATCCGAGCCTATGGCAAATATGTCGACATTATATCTCTGTATGTCGTCAATCTTTTGACCAAGATATTCCTCTATGATTATCTCATCGGCAAGCCCGGTTTTACGCACATTTTCAATACGCTCCATTACATTGTTGCGTACATTCAGCTTGCCGCGATCCAAATCAAAATTATCGGTAGTTACCCCTACTATCAGATAATCGCCCAAAGCTTTGGCACGCCGGAGCAGATTGATGTGTCCCTGATGCAACAGGTCATAAGTGCCGTATGTAATCACACGTTTCATCTATCACAAACTATCTAAAGTAATTCCACCTGATGAATTGTTTCCGCCAAAGCAGCAAGAGACTTCTCATCCTGAATTCCCAAATGGGAAACTCGAAAATAGCCGGGAGTTCCCCCAGGCATTATATAGATGCCTTTTTCCATCATCTTTTCAAAAAGGATATCACCATTTCTTTTTACAAAAAAACCGGTAATGCAATTGGAAGGGGTTTCTGCCGGTACTTCCCAGCCATACTTTTTACACAGACCTCTGAAATATAAAGCCCGTCCCCGGACAGTGGAGATTATCGCATCAACACCGCATGCCACATCCCTCTTCAAGCGTTCATGCAATTGTAAAAAGAGGGTAGTAGCCGGACTATAAGGAGTCTGGCCACGCTGAAGATTGTTCAGGTTCTCTTCAAAATCAAAATAATATCCATTAGCATTGAAAGAAGCGGAAGACAATTTATCAGACAGTATTACAAAAGAAAGGCCGGGAGCTATATTCAGACCTTTCTGGCTGCTGGTTATACAAATGTCAATACCCAATTCAGCCATATTTAAAGGGTCTGCTAAAAAAGAACTGATGGCGTCAACAACAAGAGACACATTATATTTTTTACAGAGGACAGATATCTTTTCCAAATCAAACAACTGTCCTGTAGATGTTTCGTGATGCTGGCAAAGAAATATTTCCGGTCGTTCCGATGCAACCTTTTTTTCCAAATCCTCATAATCGATATCTTTAGCGAAGGGAATCTTATATAAGGTAGAAGAAAGGTTATAATAATCACATATGTTTTTCCAACGATCACCGAAAGAGCCACCGGATATAATAAAAATTTTCTTATAGCGGGAAACGTAATTAGCAACGACAGCATCCATTGCTCCTGTACCCGAAGCGGTATAAAAGATAACCTTACCGGTCGGACAGCCTATCAAGTGCAAAAGCATTTGTTCTGAAGATTTCACTACTGCAGAAAAAGCTGCCGTACGCATATAAGGTATAGGCCGGGACGCTATCAAGGAAATTTCAGGCTCTATATTGCCCGGAAAAACAAATGATTCCATAATTTATAATTAATTAGAATAATCTACAAGACCTACCGACAGTAAGGAAAAACGTATTGTTCCGCATAAAGAAGGTCGCTCTCGTCATCTATCTCATACCACTTCAAACCGGGAACATTCAATACATAAACAGGAGATACGGAACGTGACATACGAAGAAGTTCGTATTCATAACCCAGTTTGGGCTGTTCGGAAAGGATGACCTCGTAATCCCTGCACATCTTGTCATAGAAAGCATGGGATAGCTTATGAATACCCACAAGCTCACCTTTCACATCAACATCATCTTTATTGACAGAACAGTTGGTGAGAGTATGCTCCGAATCGTATTCCACATAATACTGGTCCTGAAACTTGGTTACAGGAGTTATCAGCATCACATCTGAAAATGCACAGTCGAGCAGGCTGCGGATCGCCTTCGGTTCAAATATCAGATCGGATTCAAGTAACAGAAAATCATCGTCACCTAAAACCTCACGCGTATTATAAAGCGTATACATGCTGTTCGTTTCAGCATAAAGAGGACTGAAACAGGTTTCTATCATCGGATAATCCTTCTTCAGCTCCTCGTATACCTCACATCGATATCCCGTACCGATGACAATACGGGTGATTCCGCAAGAAAGAAGAGCTTCTATACTGCGTAATATCATCGGTTTATCGCCGATGGAAACAAAACCTTTGGGAACAAGGTCGGTATAGTGACCAAAGCGGGTACCCATGCCCGCAGCCATTATCATTGCCGTCTTAATCATTTGTATGAGGTATCAGGTCTATAGAATTGAGTTGTTTACGGAAATAACGGTAAATCAGAATGATGGTCAGGACAGATATGGCGCCTACAACGATAGAGGTACGGATAACCATCGAAGTCCAGGACACGTCCCAATCACTGAAATTCTTCACCAGAAAAACCACGGTAGTACCCAGATAGCCGAAAGAATCGGCAAGGTATATCAGGAAGACGGTGGTACTTACCACTTTCAAGGAAGCAATCAACCGTTCGACCAGATAAGTAAAGGGGATATATCCCATATAAAGTCCCAAGCCGGTAAGGATCATCCAGGGAATGGAAGATATGTATCCCCAAACATAAAGCAGGGTGGCAAATATCATCAATACTCCCCCAAGCAAGGTTATCACATAGATGATATTCAGGGCAAGCCTGTTATTGCGGACAAAGACTATGAGCGACATGAGCAGAAGCACAAAAAAGGCTATGGGAATCTCTGTCTGGGTAAAAACGAAAGCACCGTTCACATGAAGCTCGCTCCAAATGTCGGCAGCGAAAGAATCACGAAGTTCACGAAAGACTGTCAGCGCACCGTAAAAAAGAATCAGAAGGCAGATACCACCGAAAAAACGGCGGAGAAAAAGACGACGTTCCGCACCGTTCATAGGAAGACGTTGCGAGCGGAGCTTGATATCCATTGCAGTGGGAGCGGGCACCTGATTCAAAAGGTAGACACACAGAAGCATGAACGGAAAGCAGACAGCACCGGTTACAAAAGGCATCCAATACTCGGTGACGGGAAAAGCGTCGAGGATGAACTGCCCCATAGTCTTGACAAGACCCGAAGAGATAATCAACGCGACACTCAAACCCACATTCAGCACCTCACTGATACGCCGACCCTCAATGTAACTGAACAGAACACCCCAAACCATACCGAGGGGAAGACCGCTCAGAAAAATCGAAAAAACTTTCAGATACGGAGGCAAAACGGCAAAACCCAAAAGCGCAAGCTCGGAAAAGCTCATCATACCGATGATGTAATAAATGCGCTGGTGGGACTTCATTCCGGGAAGCAGACGAACGCCTATGAACTTGGACAGTGCATAACCGATTATCTCGAAAAGGACATAAAGAATCTTGATGTCAAAGCCCCACAATGTTTCACCGGAATACAAACCGACTGTGAAAGGTTTGCGAAAGGCATAGGCACAGGTATAAACCAGAAATATCAAAATACTGGCATACAAGGCCAAAACATAAAGAGGAGAACGGGAAAGGTAACGCTTAAGCATCAAAATTATATTTCAAAATAGATTTATTGATTCAGAACTTTTTTCCGAACGCAATATTCATAAACGTCATAAAAAGTATCTTGGTATCAAAGCCCCAGGAACGATGCTCCAAATAGAATAAATCATAACGCAAACGACGGATCATTTTTTCCAAAGTATCGGTATAGCCATTGTAAAGTGTAGCATACGAAGTGACTCCCGGACGAATCTGGAATAAATAACGATAACGGGGATCTACCTCCATAATCTGGTCTATAAAGAACTTACGTTCGGGACGGGGGCCGATAAAGGCCATATCACCGCAGAATACATTCCAAAGCTGGGGAAGTTCGTCCAGATGATGGTCACGAAGAAACCTGCCGACTTTCGTCATACGAGGGTCTTCAGCACCGGCATAGAGGGCGGGGCCATACTTCTCCGCGTCCAACTTCATGCTGCGGAACTTATAGATATTAAAGGGGCGACCGAATCTGCCGATACGCTCCTGCTTGAAAATGGCAGGACCACCATCTTCACGTTTCACGGCAATATAGCAAATCAAAAACAGAGGAGAAAAAACAATAAGCGCGCCAAGGGCAAGAAAACAATCACCTATACGCTTCACATTGCGCTCGAAAGCATTCATTCCGTCGGGAATAAAATGGTCATCTTTCTCAATTGGTTCCATAAAATTAAAAAGTCTTAGTTTAGATAGTCGAATAGTTTAGGTTGATGAGTGAAATTATTCTATCACTTCATAGGGGTATTGGTTTTCTTCAAAGCTCTTTAGCTCTTCTATTATATCCACTTGCTCCAAAGTCAAATCCGCCTTATTCCAAGTGGCAATAATGTCATGAGCTTGCCTGGCCAGTTCTTCATCATAAACTTCGCTATAACAATAGACAAGAAGTTGAACTTTGAGTAAAGATGCAGGCAGTTTAGGAAGAACTTCCCAACTACGGTCCAATACCTGCTGAATGTATTGCTGCTTATGACCATTATCATAAATGGTAGCGGCAAAAGCAGCTAAAAGACCGAGGCAAAGCTCAGCTTCAGACTCTACAGTCTTGCCGCGAGTGCCATAAAGCTCCAGTGCCTGCTCGTAAACTTCACGGTTCAAACGTGTAAATTCGTCTACATAGATAGGGCTCCCGTCAAGCCCGTAAGTGAGAAGACGATGGGCTAAGGAAAATAATGAATCCATTGATTTGTGAATTATGATTTGTGAATTATAATACTTAGAAAAAAGAGAATTACTCTTTTATGGGTTCTACCAGAGAAGGCGGAATAAAGGTAGTAGCTACGGCCATGACACCCTCGATATTAACTACTACACGACGGTCATGGCGAATACGGACAAACTCGCCGATTACTCCCTCAAAGACACCACCGGTAATACGTACTTTCTGCCCCTTAACCAAATGCAATTCGGCCGGCTCTACATAAAGAACCGCTTCGTCACAATTGCCTGCCACCAGAATAAAACTACGCATTTGCGCCTCGGGAATTACAACCGGACGGCAATGCTCGCGATTCATAATAAAACGTATAGGCATAGACGGTTCGAGTTTATCTTTCAAAACATCTATACGTTTACGGGTGGAGTAAACAAAAACGAGATTGTGAATAGCCGGAAGCAGTTTACGGACGCGTTTCCCCGATTTCATGATATATTCATAGCGCATCGGAATGAAGTTCTCAATATTCTCGGCATCCAGAATTGCTTTCAACGCTAATTCGCGGCTATAAGAAACACGAATCGCAAACCAACATTTATCTACGTCATTTTCAGTAGATAATTGTCTACCGGGTTTACATTGTATCTCAGAAGATTTATTTGTTGATAAACGGGGCATTAATCTGTGATAATCGCAAGATTGGGAATAACATGAAGCCTTGTGAAAAGGGTGTTCTTTAGGGACACCGGAGTAGCGTAGTACCTACCGGTCAAGTCATGTAATGCAGTTATTTCCAATAGTTTAGTTAGCATCCATATTGTTTTAGAACTTCCTACCATCACGGAAAAAGAAGTAGAAAAACAGTTATGTTAGTTATTAGCTTACAAAAAGCTGAAAACGAATAGTCTAAAAAGAAAAAGCATCTTTTAGACGTTCGTTTAAAAGACACTCTTTTTAGGGGGATTTTTTAAAGCATTATTTATATAAATAATAAAGTAATAATGAGGTCTTTTTAAGTGTAGATAATAAACTGGTTTAAAGATATTTATCTAAATAAGAACTTCTATTTGGAAATATTCTTATTAAACATTTTGCCCGTTTGAGAAATAGGTTGTATCTTTGTGCACAATAAACGAACGTCTAAAAAACACTTCCCCCTTCCAGGTATAGTAAATTAATTACCAACCTATTACCTCTCCGCACGCCTCTACCAAAGAAAATACATAACTCAATTTGTTTGTGTATATCACCGATAAAAACTACTTTCGGCCTCGATTATTTTTTCATCATTAATTATCATAGGGCATAAAAACAAAGAAGACGATGAAAAAAGCTATAGAGAACAACAAACTAAAAAAAACAAAAGTGTAAGTAAAGCATTTAGTAAATCAACAATAAATCAAGGCATTAAGAAAAAGCGGGGAGCCAAGCCCGGTGCTCCCATCACAGGTATAAAAGAACATCGGGAAATCATTGAAAAAGCCTTTCTGGAAATGTATCTGAAAGAATATTTGGAAGTGGCTCCCACAGCCGGAATAACCACTTTAGCAAAGTTCCTTTTTGAGAAAAAACTATTCTTAACCAAGAGTAATAAACCCATAGCAACCAATACTATCAGAGGCGAACTTACCGATTTGCTAAAGGATATGAACTGCGCAAATCCCAGAGGAAAACAGAACAAGAAATAAGTAAAAAAACGCCCATAATTAATGATGAACAACCTATCAGGAAAGGCTCTACCTTTGCCAACTATTAGTAAGGATTAAGCCACACTGCAAGGATGCTGTTTCTTCCTCAAGAGAAGCAGCATCTTTCTTTTTTCCACTACTTGAACCCCACTGAATATTACCTGTTTTTTAAATCTACAAAATTAAATGATGATGAACCGAAAAAAGCCCGCTTCACTTCACGAAGCCATTCGCAATCTATGGAAAATCCGTATCATGCTGGAAAAGAATTACACGGAAAACTGCGCCACATGGATGGCAAAACGTATTGAAAGTCTCATAGACCACATGCAATACGGACATGCGCTCATTGCCTATCATAAGCAGGACGGAACATTCAGACTCGTCAGGGCAACACTGCTTCCCTACAAAAACATGTTCAGACAAGACTATGACATCGCAAGAGTTACAACTACCATTGCATATTGGGATATCGAACAACAAGCATGGAGAACTTTCCAACTTGAGAATTTCCTTGAATGGAGCCCCGTATGTTGATTATTAATCACTCAAAAATTAAAACAAACTATGGCAATGAATTATGGGGGAATCATGTATTTCCCATTGAATGTGAATTTCTTTGATGACGCACCGATAGAACTCGTAGAAGCCAAATGCGGACTGGCAGGAATTACCGCCGTAATAAAACTACTGTGCAAGATGTACAAAGAAAAAGGCTATTATCTGTTGTGGGACAAAGAGCAATGCACGCTCTTTGCCCATAAAACAGGCATTGAAGAAACAAACATGGAAAAGATAATCTGTATCCTCATAGACAAAGGATTTTTTGACCGTAAGTATTACGAAGAACAATACGTGCTGACGTCCGCCACCATCCAAAAGGTATGGCTGGAAGCTACCAAACGAAGAAAGAGGGACTTAAACACCCTACCCTATTTATTGGAAAGCTGCATACAGGACGAAGAAAACAGTATACCAAACAAAGAATATTGCATGCAGCCTGCAAACATTTCATCCCAAAATGCAGACATTTCCGAACAAAGTAAAGTAAAGCAAATAAAAGCAGAAACAGAAGAAGGGAGTTCCGACGAGCATTCTCTTCTGCCTATACCGGGATATGCCTACAACAAGCAAACGCATAATTATGACGGATTGATATTCACCCTACGGCAAATGAAAATCACAAAAAACGAAGAAGTGAATGCCATTTTGCGCCTGTCCGACTATGGAAGACTGAAAGGTTATGTATGGCAAGTGATACACAACACGCGCTGGAGTGAAATTGTAGCCAAGGGGAAATACCTCATCGCCGCATTAGTCAAAGAGAAGAAAAAGACAAGGAATTAATATCCGGAAATTAAAGAAAAAACAGCAAAAAAAAATGAAGTTAACATCATGCGGCCAATGATGTTAACTTCATTGCAACTACGATGTTAACTAACTGCATGGCATACAGTTAACTTCATCGTAGCAATACTATCAACTCTTACACGTAAGTCTCAAGCAGTTTCACTCTCCCGCCTTCCGGCACGATTGTTACTTCCTGAACAGCAGCAGGCAAAAGCACCGTTTCCCCCGCACGCAGAGTTATTTCGTTCTGATTGTCATCCGTCAGACGGCAAGAACCTTCCACGCAAATAAAGATAACGAATGAGTCCAGTTCCGAATAGTCACAAGTGATTTCTTCCGTCATATCATACACGGAAGTAGTGAAGTAAGGACTTGCTACCATTTCAACGGGCTCATTCTGGATACGCTCGTATTCCGTACGGAAATCGTCTTGCACATCGGAAAAATTAATGGCATCCATCGCCTGGCTGGTATGCAAGTCACGGGATTTACCATCCTTATCTTTACGATTGTAATCGAAGATACGATAAGTTATATCGGAAGTCTGTTGAATTTCCGCAACAAATGCTCCGGCTCCGATACCATGTACACGACCGGCAGGTACATAAAACACATCCCCCGGTTCTATTGTGCAAGTCTGAAGTACTTCGGCAAACGTTCCGTTGTGCACTCTGTCTTTATACTCCTTCGGAGTTATCTCCTCGGAAAAGCCGGAAATCAGTTTCGCGCCTTTGTCCGCGGCAATCACATACCACATCTCGTTTTTACCGAAACTGTTATGACGCTTCTTGGCAAGTTCGTCACCCGGATGCACCTGAATGGATAAATCCAATTTGGCATCAATAAATTTTATCAATAGCGGGAATTTACTTCCAAACCGCGCATAGTTTGCTTCACCCACCAACTCGTCTTTATATTTACGAACCATTTCGGGCAAAGTATACCCTTTGTCCGCACCATTGGCTACTACCGATTCACTACCTTCTACCGCTGAAACTTCCCAACTCTCACCTACATTCGGCAGAGTTTCATCCAAGTGTTTGAATGGGATAATCTTGTCGCCACCCCAAAGTGTCTGTTTCAGGATAGGCTCAAATTTTAGAGGATACATTCGTTGTTTTTAATTAGTACAATTCAATACTGTTACAATACTTTTTCAGATTAACGCGACAAACATACAAAAAATATCAATTTGTATTCTAATTGTTAAACGCTAAACTTTCATAAAATGTTCTCTACATTTCTTCTCAATTACTTGGGGGAACAAAAGAATTTCTCTTTATTTGCAAGAAAATTAAATAATACCATGAATATGATAGACACTGCTCCAACAGAAAGTAATTTGTCCGGTTTGGACAGAAAAAACTTTCAGAAGAATATAAACAGCAAGAAAACAGATTTATATATCCTCAAAAACGCTTTGGGCATGGAAGTGGCGGTAACCAACTACGGTTGTGCAATTCTTTCGATTATGGTGCCCGACAAAAACGGAAAATATGCCAATGTTATTTTAGGCCATGACAGTATAGAGCATGTAGTCAACAGTCCCGAACCTTTCTTAAGTACCACGGTAGGCCGTTACGGTAACCGAATTGCCAATGGAAAATTCACTTTATACGGCGAGGAGCATCAATTGACCGTTAACAACGGCCCCAATTCACTGCACGGCGGACCAACCGGCTTTCACGCCCGTGTATGGGATGCGGTTCAGCCCAATGAATCGACCGTCATTTTCAATTACACATCCGCCGACGGCGAAGAAGGCTTTCCCGGAACTTTGGAAGTAGAAATGACCTATCGTCTGGAAGATGAGACAAACGCCCTGGTTATAGAATACCGGGCTACAACCGATAAAGCTACTGTTGTTAATTTAACCAATCACGGTTTCTTCAACCTCGCAGGTATTTCCAACCCCTCGCCTACCGTTCTGAATAACATCCTCACTATCAACGCCGATTTTTACGTTCCTATCGATGAAGTGTCCATTCCCACCGGAGAGATTCTGAAAGTGGAAGGTACTCCTATGGATTTCCGTACTCCTCACGCCATCGGCGAGCGTATTGATGATAAATTCCAACAATTGGTAAACGGAGCCGGATATGACCATTGCTATGTATTGAATAAAACGGAAAGCGGTGAATTAAGCCTCGCCGCCACTTGCACAGAGCCCGTAAGCGGACGTACGATGGAAGTGTATACCACAGAAAACGGCGTGCAGCTCTATACAGGAAACTGGCTGGGTGGATTTGCAGGCGCTCATGGAGCAACTTTCCCCGCAAGAAGCGCCGTGTGCTTTGAAGCGCAATGTTTCCCCGATACTCCCAACAAGGCGCATTTCCCATCGGCAGTATTGCTTCCCGGAGACGAATATCAGCAAATTACCATCTATAAATTCGGTGTACAAGAATAGCGCATCAATGAAATAACTAACCTAATTATAAACTTATAAATTTTTCAAAACCATGACACAACAAAAACAGAACGGGAACATCGTTGCCATCATCGTAATGATTTTCTTGTTTGGTATGATTTCATTCGTAACAAACCTGGCTTCACCGATGGGTGACATTTTGAAATTTCAATTTGGCGTACCCAACTGGATGGGCACTCTCGGCGTATTTGCCAACTTCATCGCCTATGCTGTAATGGGATATCCGGCAGGCAATATGCTGCAAAAAATGGGATATAAGAAAACGGCTCTCATTGCCATTACGATAGGATTCGTAGGAGTAGGTATCCAGACGCTTTCCGGTGTGGCCGGCAGCTTCGGTATTTACTTGTTGGGGGCATTCATTGCAGGTTTTTCCATGTGTTTGCTCAATACGGTAGTAAATCCTATGCTTAACTCCCTTGGCGGCGGTGGAAACAAAGGTAACCAGCTTATCCAGCTCGGCGGCTCATTCAACTCATTGGCAGGAACTTCCGTAATCATCCTGACCGGTATTCTGATACCTTCCATTACCAATGCCAAAATCAGCGACGTATTCCCTCTGATGTACGCAGCTTTGGCTATATTCGCATTCGCATTCATCGTTATCTTCTTCTCCACCATACCTGAAAAAGAAAAAGCAGAGGTAAAAACCGATTCCACTCATTCTCAATACGGACCTCTGTCATTCCGCCACTTCATATTCGGCGCCATCGGTATCTTTGTTTATGTGGGAATAGAGGTGGGAGTACCCAACGTATTGAACAAATGGTTACAAAATCCGGATTTGGATGTTTTGGGTGTAAATGGAGCAGGAGCAGAAGCCATTGCAGGTTCCGTTACCGCTACATACTGGTTGCTGATGTTGGTAGGCCGTCTTATCGGCGCAAGTATCGGTAGCAAGATTTCAGCCAAAGCGATGTTGGGAACGGCTTCTGCCATAGGAATTATCCTGGTTATCTCCGCCATGTTCGCGCCAACAGACTCAATGGTAAATATGCCGGTATTCAAGAACAGTTCCGAAGGAATGTTCGGACTCGTACATGTGCCTGTCAATGCGATGTTCCTTGCGTTAGTCGGACTTTGTACATCCATCATGTGGGGTGGAATCTTCAATCTTGCCGTAGAAGGATTAGGTAAATATACGGAAAAAGCTTCCGGAATCTTCATGGTTCTGGTTTGCGGCGGTGGTATTCTGCCTCTATTGCAAAACGCCATTGTTGACTGGAATGACGGAATCGGCTACCTCACAAGTTATTGGCTGATTGTAGTGGCCCTCGCCTATCTGCTTTATTATGCACTGATAGGTTGCAAGAACGTAAACAAGGATATTAAAGTTGATTGATAGATAAATACAGGTAATTAGATTTATTCACCTTAAAAAACAATATCATGGATATAGAATACGTAAGAAGCCGTTTCATCAAGCATTTTGACGGAACAACAGGAGCTGTTTATGCTTCTCCGGGTCGCATCAACTTAATCGGTGAGCATACCGACTATAACGGTGGTTTTGTATTCCCCGGAGCAATCGACAAAGGTATGATTGCAGAAGTGAAACCCAATGGCACAAACACAGTCAAAGCTTATTCCATCGATTTGAAAGATTATGTGGAATTCGGTCTGAACGAAGAAGACGCTCCCCGCGCCAGCTGGGCAAGATATATTTTCGGTGTATGCCGCGAAATGATTAAACGCGGTGTAGAAGTGAAAGGATTCAATACCGCTTTTGCAGGCGATGTGCCTTTGGGTGCAGGTATGTCCTCTTCCGCTGCATTGGAAAGTACTTATGCTTATGCATTGAACGACCTGTTCGGCGACAATAAAATCGACAAATTCGAATTGGCTAAAATAGGTCAGGCTACGGAACACAACTATTGCGGCGTTAACTGTGGCATCATGGACCAGTTTGCTTCCGTATTCGGTAAAAAAGGCAGCCTTATCCGTCTGGATTGCCGCTCACTGGAATATCAGTACTTCCCGTTCGAGCCGAAAGGCTACCGCTTGGTACTGGTAGACTCCGTAGTAAAACACGAGCTTGCTTCGTCCGCATACAATAAGCGTCGCCAAAGCTGCGAGGCTGCCGTTGCCGCTATCCAGAAAAAACACCCGCATGTGGAATTCCTGCGTGACTGCAACATGGAAATGCTCGAAGAAGCCAAAGCCGAAATCAGCGCGGAAGACTTTATGCGCGCAGAATACGTGATTGAAGAAATCCAACGCGTGCTCGATGTTTGCGATGCTTTGGAAAAAGGCGATTACGAAACGGTAGGCCAGAAGATGTACGAAACACATCATGGCATGAGTAAACTGTATGAAGTAAGCTGCGAAGAACTCGACTTCCTGAATGACCTTGCTTTTGATTGCGGCGTAACCGGTTCGCGTGTTATGGGCGGCGGCTTCGGCGGTTGCACCATCAACCTCGTTAAAGAAGAACTGTACAGCACCTTTATCGAAAGAGCCAAAGAGGAATTCAAGAAGAAATTCAACAGAAGTCCGAAGGTTTACGATGTCGTAATCAGCGACGGTGCACGCAGATTAGAATAAACAAATCAAAAAGCGATAGAGAGATAGGGTGATAAAGTGGTTTTCCACAGTATCACCCTATTTTTGTCGCTTGCATCTATCCTGCTACCTTATCACTATACGCCCTTTTTTATGCAGTGTAACAGTTTCCAAAGAGCGTACCCCACATTTTAACAATAAAACGTTGATGTAAATAACAAGCGGAAAGTTATTGTACATCCGCCGGGAGCACAAGCCCGAAAGGCCGTAGGAAAAATTATTACTTCCTTACGGATAACAGGCCTTAATTCCTTTTAAAACCCCGGCAAAGTGAAATCAGTACCTCTCAAAGAGATAAAAATCAATAAAGAAGTTCTGAAAATAAAACTCCCCGCCCAATCGGTTGTTACCCTTGAGTTACAGTAAATCAACCGCAAAGACTTATTGTAATTAAAACAAGAAGCGGGTGACGGGTGCAAGAAAAAAGAGCGACTTTCTATGTTGCGGATTAGACATAAAGAGTTATCTTTGTCCTGTTAAAATTAACAAGCAAGAAATCAACCCGCTTAAAGAGTATTCAAATTATAATTATTTTAATAATATGAACGACAAGAAACTTATGAACCTTGCAGCGGACAACATCCGTATCCTTGCTGCTTCTATGGTCGAAAAAGCCAACTCCGGACATCCCGGTGGCGCTATGGGTGGTGCCGACTTTGTGAATGTACTCTTCTCCGAGTTCTTAGTATACGATCCTGAGAATCCCGCCTGGGAAGGTCGCGACCGCTTCTTCCTTGACCCGGGACACATGTCACCGATGCTTTATTCCACATTGGCGCTGGCAGGCAAGTTCACGCTGGATGAGCTGAAAGAGTTCCGTCAATGGGGCAGCCCCACTCCGGGACATCCCGAACGCGACATCATGCGTGGCATTGAAAACACTTCCGGCCCGTTGGGACAAGGACACACCTTTGCCGTCGGAGCAGCCATCGCCGCCAAGTTCATGAAGGCTCGTTTTGAAGAAGTAATGAACCAGACTATTTACGCATATATCTCCGACGGTGGTATTCAGGAAGAAATTTCACAGGGCGCAGGCCGTATTGCCGGTGCGCTGGGTCTGGACAACCTCATCATGTTTTATGACGCCAACGACATCCAGCTTTCCACCGAAACGAAAGATGTAACCATCGAAGATACCGCCAAGAAATACGAGGCATGGGGCTGGAAAGTCATCAAAATCGACGGTAACGACGCAGATGCCATCCGCGGCGCACTCAACGAGGCTAAAGCCGAGGCAGAGCGTCCTACACTGATTATCGGCCATACCGTTATGGGTAAAGGCGCGCGCAAGGCGGACGGCAGCAGCTATGAAGCCAACTGCGCTACCCACGGCGCTCCTTTGGGCGGTGACGCTTACGTAAACACAATCAAGAATCTGGGTGGTAACCCGGAAAATCCGTTCACAGTCTTCCCGGAAGTGGCCGAACTTTACGCTAAACGCGCTGCCGAATTGAAGAGCATCATGGCAGAGAAATATGCAGTCAAAGCCGCATGGGCAAAAGCCAATCCTGAAAAGGCGGCCAAACTGGAACTGTTCTTCTCCGGCAAGGCTCCCGAAGTGAACTGGGCTGCTATCGAGCAGAAAGCCAACGTGGCTACACGTGCCGCATCGGCCACCGTGCTCGGCGCTCTTGCCACTCAGGTAGAGAACATGGTTGTCGCTTCCGCCGACTTGTCCAACTCCGACAAGACCGACGGTTTCTTGAAAAAGACTCACGCCTTCAAGAAAGGCGATTTCAGCGGCGCATTCTTCCAGGCAGGCGTATCGGAACTGACAATGGCATGCTGCTGTATCGGTATGGCGCTGCACGGCGGTATCATCCCCGCTTGCGGAACGTTCTTCGTATTCTCCGACTATATGAAGCCTGCCGTACGTATGGCTGCCCTGATGGAAATTCCCGTAAAATTCATCTGGACACACGACGCATTCCGCGTAGGAGAAGACGGCCCTACTCACGAACCGGTAGAACAGGAAGCACAAATCCGCCTGATGGAAAAACTGAAGAACCACAAGGGACATAACTCTATGCTGGTACTTCGTCCCGCCGATGCGGAAGAAACAACCGTAGCATGGAAACTCGCAATGGATAATATGTCTACTCCGACAGCTTTGATATTCTCCCGCCAGAACATCGTCAACCTGCCCGCAGGCAACGATTACAGTCAGGCGGCCAAAGGCGCTTACATCGTAGCAGGCTCGGACGAGAATCCGGACATCACCCTCGTCGCTTCAGGTTCCGAAGTGGCTACGCTGGTGGCAGGTGCGGAACTGCTGCGTAAAGACGGTATCAAACTGCGTATCGTATCCGCTCCGTCCGAAGGACTGTTCCGCAGTCAGGCTCCGGGCTATCAGGAAAGCATTATTCCGGCAGACGCAAAAGTATTCGGTCTGACCGCCGGCCTGCCCGTTACGCTGGAAGGCTTGGTAGGCGCCCACGGTAAGGTTTGGGGACTGGAATCGTTCGGTTTCTCCGCTCCTTACAAAGTATTGGACGAAAAACTGGGCTTTACGGCAGAGAACGTATACAAGCAGGTAAAAGCAATGATTTAATAAACAGGCGATAAAACGGTAAGGTGATAAAACGATGGAACTGTCACCTGCCGTTTTATCACTTATCACTCTATCACTTTATTTTTATATGAAAACTATTGGACTTTGTTCCGACCACGCCGGATTCGAACTGAAAGAGTACGTTCGCGGTTGGCTGGAAGTAAAAGGCTGGCCTTACAAAGATTACGGAACCTACTCCGCCGAGAGTTGCGATTATCCCGACTTCGCCCACCAATTGGCACAAGCTGTCGAGGCAGGCGAATGTTATCCGGGAATTGCCATCTGCGGTAGCGGAAACGGCATCAACATGACACTCAACAAACATCAAGGCGTTCGTGCCGCCCTTTGCTGGACTGCGGAAATCGCTCATCTGGCACGCCAGCATAATGATGCCAATATCCTTGTCATGCCGGGTCGTTTCATCGGCACGGAAGAGGCGGATATGATTATGACCGAATTCTTCAACACCGCGTTTGAGGGCGGACGTCACCAACGGAGAATAGACAAGATACCGGTACAAGGATAATCTCCGGAATAAGGGAAGCCCTTAACCTGTTATTTTCATCTCGCGAGACGGAATTATTCATCCCGTGAAATGAAAAAAATCATCCTGTGAGACGATTTATTTCCTCTCACAGGATGATTTTTTTCATCTTAGGGGACGGATTTTTTATCCCAAGCCGACGTTAATCCGTATAATGGAAGTCTATTACTTTAACTGTTCCCGCTTTGGATTTTGACAGATAAACGGCTTTAATCTTACGTATGCCGTCAAACTCCGCTTTCAGCTTGTTTTTTCCCATATTTATCTGTCCGAGCTTTACATCCTCTTCCTCACCCTCATTATCATAGATGATATGGAGTTCAACACGGGAATCGGTGGGTTCTATCTCAAGAACGATGTAAGTATAGGCCGATAAATCAGCTTTAAATCCTTTGTTCTTCCATCCGAATTTACCATAACCTTTGTCATAAGTAATCGTTTGAGTCTCCGCATTGCCTTTGGTATAATATCCATAACTGCGGGGAAAGATTTTCACCGGTTCCTGTTTCGCTTGCACGGCAAACGCCATACACATACAAATCAATAGAAAGATAACTTTTTTCATATACATACAATTGTTATTTAGTTAGACATTTATATTTCTTTTCACGGCTTTTTTATCAGTAAAGTCACCACGCTATATGCGTCCACATCTACTCCACCGGCCAGTTTCACTTTTGATTGAACCATTTCCTTTACTGTTTCGGCAGGCGTTGTTCCGGATGTCGTAACCACTTTGACCGCTTTCGCAGCTTTAAACGGCAGCGCTATTTTCAGACCCCGCATTACGTTGGCCGACGAGTTTACCAATATGACGGATATATCTCCTTCGGCGTTTTTATAAGCGGTCGCAGAGATTCCGGAAGGAGCGCCTTCCGGTAAAGTTGCCTTTACCCGTATCCGTCCGGTAGCATATTTGGCAAAATGCGACAGGAAGTATCCCCGTGTAGTCACTTCACTACGAACCGAACCACCGTCACCATCGCCCAACATGCTATAAAAACGTCGCAAATACCACCAGATATAGACGTTGAAGCCCAAATTCATGCAGTTGTTCAGTTCTTCGGCGAAGGCCATGTTCTCCGTACGCAACGCTTCAGGGCCCGTCAGCACTTTGTCTTTCCAGGCCTTGTTCAGATAATGTTCCGTCATCCAGTATTCCTTGCCTTTCTGAGCAACCAAATCATAGCTCACCAATCCTCCACCGTAAATATGTCCGCCGATGCAATCCACATTTGCGGCAACTTGCGCATCCTGTAAAAGCGGATCGGTGAAATCATGGTTGAACTTGGAATGTTCGGAAGCCATCAGCTTGACCCCGGTAGCACGCAGTTCAGCGCCGTACTTTTTCACAAAGTCATATATCTGAGCCGGAGACCATTGACAGCTCTCGTACTTGACATCGATATCCGGTTCGTTTTGAATGGAGAGTACATCGATATCCGCACCATTATTCTGCATATAACGGACAAAACTTTTCAAATACGCCGCATATCCGTTGGTATCGGCCAACTCGCCTTGCACAATACTATGATTGTTTTTCAAGCCGATAGGTGGTGTCCAAGGGGTAGCCAGAATGGTAGCCCCCAATGATTTAGCTTTTCTCACCGTACCGACAATCTGTTTCCAGTCTCTTTCACCATTCGGGGAGATACGCACTCGCAATACGTTATACCCGAGCTGCCCCTCTCCATTACCATAAAGAGTGGTTATTTCATTGTCGGATAAAGTGGAAGCCTGCCATTTGGTATTCATGCCGCCAAAACCGATTACTTTCTGATATTCGGTATCTGTATCAATGATAAGGGGAGTAGCGGAATCTGTGATGCCAGAAGTTCGTCCAATCTCTACTTTCTCGCTGCTCCCCCCACATGAGAGGAGCCACAAAAAGATAAACAGCCAATAGGTTATTTTCATATATACTACTTATTCTATAATAGGTTTAGTATAGGGAACAATACGGAAATTACCGAAATAAATACGGAAATCGCTCATGGCAGAACCGTAGCTCCACTTTTCATTGCAAGAAAATTGTCCAAATATGAAAGTAAACTGTCCTATACTTTCTATCTGAGCAGCGTCCGCCACCGTTTTTCCTGCTACACTATTTAATTCAGACAAAGGAATTGTAACTGTTTTCCACCCTTTAGAGAAATCAACATCAACATCTTTATATAAAGCTGTATAGTTTTTATGCCAAGGAGTAAAAGTAAATTCCTTTGCATCGGTAAATCCAAAGCGAATAGCTCCGCCAGCCCATGTACAAGACATATAACAATCTATTTGTACAGCCAAGTCAGCACACATAATGGTAGCTGATAGTGCACCATTAGTAAGTAAATGCTGCCAAGCATTTTTTGTTACAAATTTATAGTACCCGGAGCCATTCGAACTAGCGTCTGCAACGTAATCAGTAGGCCCTGTTGCTGGATAGGCACGATACACATCGGGATTTGTCGGGTAATCATCCGATTTTCCAATGTCAAGAGATAAGTTACTTGAAATGTTCTTCCCTTCTTTGTGAGTATCCCAATTATCGCTATTAAATTTGGCAATAAATACATTGTCTTTACAGTTTATATAACTGTATGAGTATCCTACGCCATTAATACCCTCTACTTTAATAGCACCGGTAGTCTGATCACCGCCTGAAGGAATCAGAATAGATAAGGTTTTACAATCCTCACTCACTCGCATAGTTGCTAAATCAGCAACAACTTCACCAGGGAAAACGACTTTCTCAATATCTATAAAATTGTCTCCCAACAATTCAATACGTTCACCCGCTTTTGCCAGCGTATGTGAAACTCTATTAATTACCGGAACCGGCCCGTTTCCTCTGAATATCAAGTCAAATGTAGCTTCACCAAACTCTGACACAATCCTAATCTTATTTTTTACACTTTCATCTGTCACCATAGACCCAACCGGCAAATCAGTAGGAAGTGCAAGTAAAATAGATTCGGACGTAGCATCAAAGTCTGTCAATTCTTTACCATTGCAGTGTATGGAAGTCACTGTTTCTAAATGGGTGCCTATTAAACAAATTGTTTCACCTCCACGAGTAACAGTTATTATTTCTGTCCCGTCGGCCGAACGTACTTCTGCCAATGTCGGCGGATTCCCCTTAATCACAAACGAGTAAATAAATTTCTCTCCGAACTCTGTTTCTACGGTAATCGTATTTCGGTCTGCGTCCGCTTCCACATTAGTTCCCAACGGAGTATCATTCGGAATATGCAACGTTATGCCGCCCGCAGATTGCGAGATAAACTTCTCCTCAGTCTGCTTACCATTAAAATAAACGGCCGTTACAAAATCAAGTCCCGCACCTTGAATCTGAATCTTGCTTCCCAACTCTGCCTCTGAGACCGTAGTAGCGCCCGGCACAGTTGCCTCTTCGCTATTGTACAATGCAATACCGCTTATATTCAACGACTTGCTGATAATATTCAACACCGACATAAATTCATTTATATCCGTAACGACCCGGACGGTATTTTTCACGGCCTCATCCGCAACCTGATGACCGATAGGAGTTTCCTCCGGTACCGTAGCCTCAATATAAGTCTTACCGAAGTTAGTAAAATCATCGGCTACAACTTCATATCCGTTAAAATAGACTGCCGATACATTCTCCAAATTATTTCCCTCTATCCGGACGGCCGTACCTATGCGTACTTGTACAATCGGAGTCCACTCTTCGTTTTCCATTACACGGACACTCTCTATTACAGCCTTTGCCGAATCCGTAGCGGTTTTGCCATATTTATCCTCATCCTCACACGACATCAGTCCTGTACCTATAACAAGCAGGAGAAAGAATAACCGGCTATATTTAAAATATTGTTTCGTTTTCATCATTTCTTGCAGTTAGTTATTGCTATAAGATTTCTTAGAATAAGGAACAATGCGGAAGTTACCCATAAATACCCGGCAATCGCTCATGATAGTTCCTGTATAGTATGTTCCGCCAACCTGGAACTTACCCAATTTATAGATAAATTTTCCGGTAGCGTCTTTTACGGCTTCCCGCACCTGTTTCACATTCTTGCCTTTCACGGCAGCCATCTCGGATAAAGGCATAGTCAGCGTTCTCCACCCCTTAAAGGTCACAGGAGCAAGCTCTCCATTCTCCACCCATGACACCGTTGTCTGTCGGTAATCACTTTTACCCTCGACCATTTCCCAGCGGAAACAACCCGTAGACCATGGAGCAGTGGCATAATAGTCAAACTGAACAGCCAGTTTATCGCAAGAGGTGGATTCCTTTATCAATCCGTTGGAGTTAGCCAGCACAATATCCCACATCTTCTGAGAAAACAATCTGAAATTAGCGATTTCGGTATCATTCTGCGTCACCGGGTCAAAATCTGCCGGTCCGTCTTTAGGGAAAGCTCTGTAATATTCGGGACTTCCCGGCTCGCCATACGTATCGGCCGGTAATGGGTCATGCATTGTAGCCGTTAAAAAATTACTGTAATTATATGCATCACTCTCTTTATTAAACTTATCGATGAAAATACAGTCCTTACAGTTCATATAATTATAGGAATATGCTCCTCCGCTGATACCTTCTACACATATCTCGCCCGGAAGCAAATCTCCCCCTTCGGGCACTGTGACTGTAATCATTGTATAATCGGAACTTTCCGTAAACATACCGGCTTCTACCACAATATCACCGGGAAAGGTTATCTTATCAATGCCGCGAAGATTGGTACCGTAAATATGAATCAGCTCTCCCGCCTTTGCAAGCGTATGGGAAACTCCGCTAACGGTCGGCGTACCGCCCAACACCGGGATGGAATAAACAAAATTATCGTATTCCGTCACAATCCGTATGGTATTCAGTTCCTCTTTATTCTTCACTTCCGAACCTATGGGTATTGATTTCGGAATCGTGAAGATGATTTGAGTATCGGTAATAAAATTGCTGTTAACCCCCGAAACGGACACGCCGTTACAGTAAATAGCCTTTGTCGTTGCAAATCCATTGCCTTCGATACGAATCATTTCTCCCAAACGAACCTGCGCCAATTCCGTTTCCGTATCACCTACTTTCTGCGTACAGATGCGGGTTACCGTTACCAAAGCCTCGTCCTGGCACGCCGAAAAGCCTGCCATCAGCAATACACCCAATATGCAATGTATCCCTATATATCTTAAAAGTTTCATCTGAATTCTATTTTAAAAGTTATTATTCCTCTGCAATATCAAAATGAACAGGCTCTTCCCGTAACAGCGGATTCATCGTCGCCTCATTCAGAGGATATGGCAGTAACAATCTTTCCTCGGTTGCCGGCTTTGCCTCACGACCGTCGGACTTGCCCCATTTGAAAGTTGTACCGTTATAAGTATATTTATATCCCCTGTTCTGATTATTCAAGAAATCAAGCACCCATTCCTTATCCCAGAATGCCCGGCGTACAATATCATACCAGAACTGTCCTTCCATGGCCAGCTCGCAACGGCGTTCCACCCATATATCATTCAAAGTCAACTTATCCAGGTCGGCCAAAGCTTCATTGGGCTCTTCCGCTTCTTTGTCACGGGCACGCTCACGGACCCGGTTAAAGTACTGCAAGGCTTTTCTGCCCTCTACCGTCGTTGCGTCAATCTCATTCCCGGTCCCCAATACGGCTTCCGCATAAAGCAGGTACACCTCCGCCAAACGAAGCATAGGAGTAGCCAGACCGGAGTTTTCGGCAACCGCACCGCCATCCGTATCTTTCGTACCGCCTACAATATGCTTTTTCACATTACACATACTGCGACCCGACACAACCCATTTGCCCGCATCCGTATCCGTGCCGATATAGTCATACACCGCACCGGTATAGAAGAAAGTGGCACGCTTACGTGACAATTCTCCCCGATTATGCATCAGCTCCACAAATTCAGCGGACAAATATCCGGAACCTCCGTAAGCTTTCAGTCCGCCCAGCATTTCGGTTGAATAGCACAAATTAAGCTGCAAGCGGTTTCCTACGCCATAAACGGTACTGCCCGGCACCCATTGAAGGGCAAAGAGCGATTCCGGATTATTATTGTTCTGCACACGGAACAATTGCTCATAGTCACTCATCAGTGAATACTGCGTTCCTTCCTCAAGCACCGTCAATGCCGCTTCGGCCGCCTTCTGATAATAGAAATCAGGATTTGTTTCATAACGTTCCGGAGTAAAGTTTCCGCCCCGTGCATAGCAAGCCGCCGTGATATACAGACGGGACAACATTCCCAACGCGCTATAACGTGTCAAACGTCCCGGTTCGTCACTCTTTGGCAGATTGGCCGCGGCGAACTCCAAATCTCTGATGGCATACTGCAACACATCTTCCCGATGGTTGGAATGTACCACGAAGTTACCGGACAACTGTACCGGATCTTCCACAATAGGAACATTACCCCAGATGCAGGCTAAATACCAATAAGCCACCCCCCGCATAAAACGCGCTTCACCTTTGCAGGCATTTACCACTTCGGCATCCACCCCATTGTCCGATGCACGATAGATATTATTCAGGATATGGTCTGCCTGACCGATTACGGAATACAGCGCATCCCAACCGTTCTCCAAATCGTCCGTATTGGAAGTCTCCATAAAACGGTTGAATACGGAAGAAGCGTAAGTCGCCAAATCGATGTACATATTATTGGCACGCGCATCGCCTATCTCCCACATGAACTTACTGTTAAAATTGAACCAGACGGCATTGTAAAGAGCTGCCGTCGCAGAGCGGCAATCGCTTGCGGTTTTATAAAAAGTGTCGTAAGTCAGTTCCTGGTCGGAAGTAACTTCCAAGAAGTCACTGCACCCAACGCCGGCAAATGACAGCAAACCTATCATCAATATATTTTTAATCTTTTTCATATCGCTATTGTTCTTGTTTAAAATCCTACATTGATACCGAATGTATATGTACGCGGAGAGGGATACCGCCCTGTATCGAATCCGTTAAGAAGAGCGCTCTGACTATAATTGGAATATTGGTCGCGCGCCATACCCACCTCCGGATCATAACCGGAATACTTGGTCAATGTAAATAAGTTGGTAGCATTGGCATATACCTTAATCATGTTGAGCCCTATTCTTGCTACCCAGCGTTTTGGGAAAGTATAACTCAAAGAGACATTCTGCAAACGCAGGTAAGAGCCGTCTTCAATGATACGGGTTGAAATACGGTTGTTCTGATTAGGGTCTGCCGGCAAGATACGGTACATGCGTTCCGCACCGCTCACCACATAGTTGTTATAAATATTATCGGCAGAACCATTCGGATCAATCAACGCAACTTTGGCATAATCCACCGCTGCGCGTTTCGTTATGTTGTACATGCGCTCATTCGGATTGTCAATATTCATATTCAGCCAATTCATGATATCATTGCCATAGGAGAATGTGAAGTACAGATTCAAATCAAAACCTTTATAGGAGAATGTATTTCCAAAACCACCGGTAAACTTAGGCAAAGGATTACCTATAACAGTCTGGTCTTTTTCATTGATAACACCGTCATGGTTCAGGTCTTCAAAAATCAGGTCGCCCACCCATACGCCTGTTGTCTTGTTTACCGTCAGCCCTTCGGGAAGCGCAATCTTGACCTTTCCGTTTTCATCATATAAATCGTAGGCAGAATTTATGCGCCCGATACAGTTATAGCCATAGAACTGCCCTATCGGACTGCCTACCTGCGTGCGGGTAACGATGCGGTCTTTTCCGCCTGTCTGATAAGTCTTGTCTACAAAAGCGTTGGCAGTGTTCAGGCTAAGGACTTTATTTCTGTTGAGAGTAAATATCAGATTGCTTCTCCACTGGAAATTACGTTTGCTGATATTGACAGTATTCAGCGTCAGTTCAATACCCTTATTCTCCAACGAACCTACATTATCCCACGGAGCCTGAGTAGTGACATTCATTGTTCCGTTCGTTCCGGTGGTACCCGGCAGGGAAAGGATAAGAAGCAGGTCATCCGTTTTCTTATAATACCAGTCGGCGATGAACTCCACGCGGTTATTGAACAATGCCAGGTCCAGTCCCACATTAAACGATTTCGTCGTTTCCCAGGTGATATCCTCGTTGGGAATGCGGGAGAGCATATTGCCGTTTCCCCAAATCGTAGGGATATTTTTCAGCACGGAAGTATAGGCAAACTGAGACACATTGGAATTTCCTACATGACCGTAGCCGGCACGCAGTTTCAAATTACTGATCCAGTCCGCATCTTTCAGAAACTTCTCTTTATTGATACGCCATGCCGCAGATACGGAAGGGAAACATCCCCAACGATGTCCGTCGCCAAAATTCGAAGAACCGTCATAACGGAGAGTGGCAGTCAATAAATAGCGGTCGCGTAACGAATAATTCAAACGGCCAAAGAAAGACAGAAACGCACTCCGGCCCGTATACCCGCTGTTTTCTGCCGTCAAGGCATCCCCCGCACTAAGGTCGGGCAGACGGTCATTACCATTCAAGCGTTTTCCATACAGACGATTACTTTCACGTTCGGTCATCTCATGACCCAACATCAGGTTGATACTCTGGCGTTTCGTCGGTTTATATTTGAAATTCATCTGATTGCGCCATGCCCAATAATAAGTGTTCTGAATAGTTTCCTCACGGGATGCTTCAGAGTTCTGGCTCCAGGCATTGAACCAATATGTAGGAACAAAACTGTGTGTCTCGTCGGAATTGACATTTGTAGAGAACTCGGTCTTGAAGTCAAACCATTTCACCGGAGTCAACGTAGCGTATACATTGGCACGAACAGACAGTTTCCGGTTATTCTTATCCGCCAGGCGAGATACGGCCAGCGGATTGGACAAGTCATTATCCTGTTCTTCCGGAGCTGCGTATGAACCATCCAGATTGGTGACGGGTATATTGGGTTTCTGGCGTACGGCGCTATTAATCAAGTTCCAGTCAGCAATAGTTACAGTTTGCGTCGTACGCGAAAGAGTTGCCCGTCCACCTATTTTCAGCCATTTGCGCACCTGGGAATCCAAACCGGCAGTCAGCGTGATACGGTCGAAATCGGAACCGCTTGCAATACCGTCCTGCGTCAGGTAATTGGCGGAAAGTTTATAAGTAGTTCCCTTTGAACCGCCCGACATATTAAAATTATAGTTCTGCATGGAAGCCGGACGGAAAATAGCCCTCTGCCAGTTCGTTCCTTTCCCTAAAGTAGACGGATCGGCAAACAGGCTGCTCTTTCCATAACCCAGCGCATCATAGATATCATTGCTGTGATAGGCAAATTCGCGCAAATTAGCTACTTCCAACTCACGAGGCAAATACTGAATACCATATTGCGCCTCCACATTGATTTTCGCTTTTCCTTCTTTTCCGCTTTTTGTAGTGATGATAATAACGCCGTTAGCACCCTGTGCACCATAAATGGCGGTTGCCGAAGCGTCTTTCAATATTTCCATAGACTCAATGTCCGAGGGATTGATGGACGAGAGAGCATTATCGGTTTGCGTACCCGTATCACCGCTGATGGTAACGCCGTCAATTACGTAAATCGGCTCATTAGTACCGTTGATGGAGTTCAATCCGCGAATCTGGATAGAAGAACCGCCGCCGGGCATACCTGAATTCTGCGTCATTTGCACACCCGCGGCACGTCCCTGCAACACTTGGTCGATAGATGTAGGATTCATCTGCTCAATCGCATCCGCACTGACCGAAACCACAGAACCGGTCAGGTCCGAACGCTTCATCGTACCGTAACCTATGGCGACAACCTCATTCAGAGCTATCGCATCATCTTCCATCATTACATTAATAACGCTTTTGCCGGCTACCTTTACAGATACCTTCTTCATTCCCACAAAGGAGAATTCAAGGGTTTGCCCCGATTTTACCGCTACCGAGTACTTTCCGTCCAAATCGGTTATCGTGCCTTTGGATGTGCCCTTTACCATAACACTGGCACCGATTACCGGTTCGCCTTCAGAATCCGTTACCACACCCGTCACGCGAGAAACTTGTTGCAACGCTTCTACCACAGCCAACTTTCCCGCCGCCATTCCCTCTACGGAATACGCGGAAAAGGCCAGCATGCATACTCCCGTCAGAAAACAAAGCAAAAACTTAGTCGGATAGTAGAACTTTTGCTTTTCAATGTCATTTTTCATATTACAAATTAATTATTAAAGATTACAAAGGTCAGTCAAAGCTCCGGCACTTTTTCTGACTGATGCAAACTTACGCAAGCCGCCGTTAAAACACGTTTACATGCGTTTCATAAGGTAGAACGGTTGTTTCCACCATTATTCTATCCGTTTCATTATGGTTTCAAAAGGTAACGACATGCCTTATAACGGCATTACAGCATTGATTTTATCCGCCATTTTCTCCCTTTGCCGCATTTATGATATAGTCCGTAGGAGAAACCCCATAGAACTTTTTAAAGGCTGTCGAGAAGTGGGTATGATTGACAAAACCAACCGCATAAGCGGTTTGGGAGATATTCATTTTTTTATCTTTCAAAAGAATCGCGGCCTGCTTCAAACGAATGTTCCGGATAAATTCACTCGCCGGAATACCCGTGAGCTCTTTCAGCCTGCGGTGCAGTTGTACGCGGCTTAATCCTACCCGCTCCGCCAGCATCTCCACATTCAGTTCCGGATCATCCAGATGAGCGTTTATGATGTTCATCAGACGCTCCATCAAGAGCTCGTCATTAGATTTTACTTCAATGGATTTTACCTTGTCCTCCTGAGCCTGCGCACCGGAAAACTTACCTTTCAACAAGATACGATTAGTGATAAGATTGGATATCAAAGTCAACAGCTCATCTACAACAAAAGGTTTCGTCAGATAGGCATCCGCTCCTTTGTCCAACCCCCGGATTCTATCCGAGTGTTCTATTTTAGAAGTCAGCAATACAACCGGAATATGATTGGTGTTGCTGTTTCCTTTCAATTTCTTTACCAGTGTAAAGCCATCCATTTCGGGCATCACGACATCGGACACTATTATATCGGGCTGCTGTTTCAGTGCAGCCTGCAAACCCTCCATACCGTTTTTACAGGTTATCACCCGGTATGTAGCGCTCAGTTCCGCCTGCAAAAACTCACGCACTTCTTCATCATCATCCACTACCAACACTTTATAATGCGTCTTGCTCCTGCCCGCTTTGGTCTTTTCCATATTTTCCGCCAATTCGTAAGAAGGTATTTGCAGCGCCACATGGCTCCCGACGGACGGCTCTACCATCTCGTCTTTTTTCAGATGGCTGTTTCCCAACGGGATACGGATGACGAAACAACTTCCTTTACAATCCTTGCGGTTGAAAGCTACAATTGTGCCATGATGCAGGTTGACCAGCAAACGGCATAGGTTCAATCCTATTCCAAAACCTAACGGAGCCGACGACAAATCCGCCGAAGCCTGATAAAAGCGTTCGAATATCTTTTCCAACTTATTTTCATCTATCCCGTCACCGGTATCCGATATGGCTATTTCGGCATAATTCCTAAGCGCGCCCGATGCCTTTTTATCGGTTCCGGATGTAAGGCGGACGGTTATCTCTCCTCCGTCGGGCGTATATTTAAATGCATTGGAAAGGACATTCAGCAATACTTTATCGAAGTTGTTCCGGTCAATCCATACGGGAAGCTCCGCCTGTTCGTGTTCAAAGGTAAAGCGGATGTTACGCTTCTCCGATTGATAATCGAAAGTCTGAAATAATTCTCTTATGAAACACACCATATCCGTCTCCGAGCAAGCAATGCGCATCTGCCCCTTGTCTATTTTACGTATATCCAGCAATTGATTGAGCAAACCGATAATGCGATTGGCATTCCTATACATGGAACGCAACGCTTTCGATGTAACCTCATCGTAATCCCGCTTCAACAAAGATTCCAAAGGACTTATGATCAGCGTCATCGGCGAACGTATTTCGTGAGAAATATTGATAAAGAATTTCAGTTTCTCTTCGTTTATCTCTTCCCGTCTTTTCCTCTTTATATAAAAGTAGACTTGCATTCCCAACACAAGCAAAATGATGGAATAACACACGTATGCAATGGTCGTCTGATACCAGGGAGAGGCAATATGAATACGGAGTTCCTTTACAGGAGTGTACGAACCGTTTTCGCAAGCCCGTACCTCTAATGTGTAGCTGCCGGGAGACAAATGACTATAAGTGATGCGGTTAATTCCGGGGAGAGTACTGCTCCACAACGTACTCAGCTCTTTCAGCCTATACTCATAATGGATATTCTCCGCCTCACGGAAGTCCATCGTAGAAAACTCGAAGGAAAACGTATTATCTTCGTGGGATAAATAAAAATCCCGGGAGTCTATCAAGGTTTTATCTATTACCGCTTTTCCGCCCGAAAGTGTTTGCACCGTTACAGGATGATTATCCAGATACATATTGGTAACCATCACTTCTTTATGAAACACGGCAGGATGAATCATCTCCGGCGCGAAATGAGTAATTCCATAATTTCCGCCAAAATAGATACGGCCTTCTTTGTCATGGAAATAAACGCCACGGGAAAACTCCTTATCAATCAGTCCGTTGCCGGTATAAAAACTGATAATCCGTCCTTCGCCGGTCTTTATTTGATTGATGCCCCTGAATGTACTGCACCAGATATTACCGTCTTTGTCTTCCGCCAACCCGCAAATCACATTATTAGACAGTCCGTCTTCGGTGGAAAAACGTCTGAAAGTTTCCTGCTCCCTGCTCCATGTGTACAGTCCGTTATTGGTTCCCATCCAGATGTCTCCGTTACGGTCTTCCAACAAAGAATAACATACGTGGCTATCCATAACCGAATCCCCTTGTATCTTAATATAGCGGTCGTTTCGGGCGTCATAACAGCTTATTCCTTTATAATTGCCAATCCAGATAAGGTCTTTTGAGTCGCACAGTAACACGTTAATCCACCGGTTCTTCATCAGCCCCCTTGTTTCAGGCGCTGCCGAGGCAAGTTCCCAAACCTTCCCGGTAGAGAGATTATACCCTTTCAAGCCGACACCAAAAACCGATATATATAAATTCTTCCGCGAATCTTCCACCATACTCTTTATACGCTGTCCGGCCAGCTGGGGTAGGAAACGGCATTGATTGGTACGGGTATCCAATGCAGCCAGTCCGTTATAATAGGTACCTACCCACAGCGTATGGTTGCTGTCCTCGAACATGGAAACAACAGTTCGGGGAACGGTGATATGCTCCAACACTTCTCCCTTTTCATTGAATTTAAAAAGCCCGTTGCCCTCGAGCCCTCCCCAGATATACCCTTTGGAGTCCCGAAAAACAGACGTAATAGTTCCACCCGATTCATACTCCTTCTCCGACATATCCCAAAAGTCAAATGCCATCGGGCGGTTCGGAATCATCAATATACCCTTCTGAAAACAGCCCAGCCACAGATTCTGGTTACGGTCTTCAATCATGGAAACGACTTTGGCCGTATTCACATTGAAGAACGGGCTGTATATATTCTCGACAGGAAGCAGCCGGCATTCTTCCTTATCTATCAGGAAAATGCCATTGCCATACGTACTGACATATACTCTTCCGTCTTTGTCAAGGGTCATATTGCGTATATCAAGCCACTCGCCACCGTGGTTACGAATTGGCACAAAACTGCTATCCGCCTCATTCAGTTGCATTACTTTTCCGGCAACAGCTACGAACAAAGCGCCGTCCTTGTCTTCAATGACGGTGGAAGCCGATACTCCCGGCAACTCCGGTGTTGTATATGATTTCACCTGCTTACGGGAAGAGTCAATACAAGTCAGTCCCTTTTTCCCCGTACTGACCCAAATACGGTTAAAACGATCTTCATAGAGATTATTTATATAATGAGTACCGCATTTCTTTGTCAGCTCGTTCAATGGCCGGATTCTCTCGTTCTCCATATCCACCTCAAAGATTCCGCGACCGGACGCCAATACCCAGATTTCACCCGTACGCAACTGATAAATCTGAGTGATGCTCGGAGATAGATTCCCGTCAAAGGGAATGGTGCGGAACGCATCCTTTTCGGGAACATAATATTGTAGGCCGTTACTGCATCCTATCCATAACCGGTGACTGCGGTCTACATATAAACTGCGGATTATATTGTTCAGTAAAGAAGTGCTGTCATTTTCCCGGCTCAGATATTGCGTGAAACGCACTCCATCGAATTTATTCAGTCCGTACTCTGTTCCTACCCAAATAAAGCCCCGGTTATCCTGACAGATTTTCGTAATCAGGTTACAAGACAATTGACCGGAGTCGTAGAAACGAATATTTTCAGAGAAACTTTGCCCCCAAAAGAGGCAGAGAATAAACAATATACCCAGGTGTTTCTTCATAGCAACTTATATTATTTAATATATCAACGCTGCAAAATAGAAAAGTTTTCATGAATTAAACAAATGGAAAAGAAGCTTTTTTATACGTTTCACATACCCTGCACGAGCGATGTAACAAATAGAAAACGATATGAAACATCAAGAACACCCGTTGTTACGTACAATCATGGAATAGAATCAAATAATTCACTGTTTATGCCGAGGATGGCTTACCTTTGCCATTAGAAAAACGAATCGTGATTAACCATTTTACTTGTAAACCATGAAAAATATTTTTTTATCATTCTGTCTCTCATTCATCAGCCTTATGGCTTTCTCGGCAGACCGATTTATAGTATTTAAACCGACCGGCGACTGTTTCCCGTTAGCAACCGATGGAAAGCCTTGTCCCATTATCATCGATGCTGATGAAGACCCGGGAGTAAAAATGGCCGTAGATAACCTGCAACAGGATATCTTCAGCGTATGCGGAACTAAACCCGAGATTAGTACACACGTAAATAGCCGATATGCCGTTTTAGTCGGAACATACCGGTCTCCGCTGATACAACGCCTTTTGTCTTCCGGCAAATTAGAGAAAAAAGAATTGGAAGGCAAGAGAGAAAAGTATCTCCTGCAGACCGTATCTTCTCCTTGCGACGGAGTGGAAAAAGCGCTTGTCATTGCCGGCAGCGACAAACGCGGAGCTATCTACGGCATTTACGAACTATCCGGACAAATAGGCGTATCCCCCTGGTATTGGTGGGCGGACGTACCTGTACACAAACACAAACATATCTATATAAAACCGGGTATATACACAGACGGTGAACCTAAAGTAGAGTACCGTGGTATTTTCATTAACGACGAGTGGCCGTGCATGGGAAACTGGGCAAAAGAAAAATTCGGTGACTTCAACAGCACGTTTTATAAGCATGTTTTCGAATTGGTATTACGTTTGAAGGGTAATTTTATGTGGCCTGCAATGTGGGGAAGCGCTTTTTATGACGATGACCCGCAGAACGGCGTATTGGCCCACACCATGGGGGTCGTGATGGGAACTTCTCATCACGAGCCTATGGCCTTGGCGCAACAAGATTGGAAACGGCGCGGCAAAGGAGCATGGGACTATACACAAAACAAGAAAGGTCTCAATGATTTCTGGACTTACGGCATAGAACGCGCCAAAAACTGGGAATCCGTAATCACCATAGGAATGCGCGGCGACGGCGATGAACCGATGAGCGAAGGCGCCAATATCTCATTATTGGAGAATATAGTGAAAGACCAGCGCGAAATCATTGAGAAAGTGACAGGTAAAAAGGCCGATAAAACGCCACAGGTATGGGCGCTTTATAAAGAAGTGCAAGACTATTATGACAAAGGAATGCGTGTTCCGGACGACGTTACCTTGCTGTTGTGCGATGACAACTGGGGCAATGTACGAAAACTGCCACGCCCGGATGAGAAGCCGCGTACCGGCGGATACGGCATGTACTACCATTTCGACTATGTGGGCGCCCCCCGAAATTCCAAATGGATTAACATCAACCCCATTCCCCGTATCTGGGAGCAAATGCATCTGACTTACGAATATGGCGTACGCAAGTTATGGATAGTCAACGTAGGTGATTTGAAACCTATGGAATACCCCATCACCTTCTTCCTGGACATGGCATGGAACCCCGACAAATTCAATGCCCAAAACCTGCAACAGCATGCAGAAGAATTCTGCGCCCGGCAATTCGGCTGCACATATGCCAAAGAAGCGGCACGCATTCTTTCTCTTTATGCCAAATACAACCGCCGGGTCACTCCCGAAATGCTGAATGCCAAAACGTACAGCTTCAATTACGGCGAATGGGAACGTGTCGTCAATGAATACAATACGTTGGCGCTGGATGCGCACAATCTCGGTTTCTTGTTGCCATCAGAATACAGAGACGCTTACGACCAGCTTATTTCGTTCCCGGTTCAAGCATGTTCAAACCTATATAATATGTATTATGCCCAAGCCAAGAACCAAGCGTTGGCAACCAAAAAAGATCCGGAAGCAAATTACTGGGCGGATAAAGTGGAATCCTGCTTTCAACGCGACTCCATCTTGACCGATTATTATCATAAGACAATATCCGACGGAAAGTGGAATCACCTTATGAGCCAGATTCATATCGGCTATACTTCCTGGAACAATCCGGAAAAACGAACCATGCCCAAAATAACCCGTGTACCCGAACGTTCCGTTCCTTATACGTTTAAAGAAACGAAAGGATATGTATCTATCGAAGCCGAGCACTTCACACGCGCCGTCAGTGAAGGTAAAACCACATGGAGCATCATTCCCGGATTCGGAAAGACACTATCGGGCATCACCACCCTTCCCGTCACCCTGACACCGGAGAAGATGTATCTGGAGTATGACATAGAAATGGAAAAGACCGGAAACGTACGGGTAGAACTCTTACTTGCTCCTACCCTGAACTTCAACGAGAACAAAGGATTGAGTTATGCAGTCAGTTTTGACGGCGGGAAAGAGCAAATCATCAATTTCAACGGTCATTATACCGGAGAGTTGGGCAAATGGCAGTCCAATCCGATTATCGAATCCCGCTCAATCCATCAGTTAGCTAAAAAAGGCATGCATACATTGCGTATTCGTCCGTTGAATCCGGGTATCGTTATCGAAAAGATTCTGATTCACGCAGGCGGACTGAAACCGAGCTATCTGGGTGCACCGGAAACGCGAAAGCCCCTTTGAATACCTATATAAACCCAAAAGGACATTACAAAACATCTGATACTATGAAACACACAAAAAAAGGAATATTCAAACCGGGAATACTTTTTCGCACAGCCTTATTTTGCATCTGCATACTGACCGGGTGCAAGGATAACGAACTTCCTGACAAGGCACCGGACATAACCGGCAGGCAAGAAACTTTAAATGACATAAACAACAATATAAAAGCGTTACAACAACTCATAAAAGCCGAAGAAAACAACGTAGGAATAAAAACATGCACACCATCCGGAAACCGGACCGGCTATCAGATTGAACTGACAAACGGCACGCTTATTACCGTATGTACGCAAATCGCCGCACTGGACGGTGAAACCAATCAGACGGTCTATGCTCCCCTGATAGGAGCCCAAGAAAGAAACGGCGTCTATTACTGGACTATAGGTGGCGAATGGCTTTTTACCAACGGCGCCACCGGCAGCAAAACAAAAGTAACAGGTTCCGACAGCGTCTTGCCCGAAGTCGGTATCGCAGAAGAAGGTTATTGGAGTATCGATTATGGAAACCGGACATATACATTGGATGAAAAAGCGCAAAGCGGACGTATAGAGAGCGTCTTCCGCGATGTCGACCTTTCAAACAGCGGATACGTTACCTTTACATTTACCGGGAACACATCTTCCATAGTCCTGCCTATCAAGGAAAACGATGGGGACAATTCTGTTACGGGAGCGTTACGCCGCCCAATCTCGCCCAACCGTCCTATGTGGCTCATTCATATCGATTCCTGGACTTATCCCGATCCGGAAAAAATCATTGATATGATACCGGAAGATATACGTCCGTTCGTAGTCTTCAACATTTCATTATCTACTTCGCCTCATGATGCCGCCAATTTTGAACGTGTAGAATACGGCTACGAAACAGCCAAATCCTGGTTGAGAGTTTGTGCGGAAAAAAACGTATGGGCAATGGTGCAACCGGCAAGCGGGGCGAAATGCCATTTCCCGGACTTCACAGACTATGCGGAATTGGAAACCAGTATGTATGATGAGTTTTACAGAGACTATCCCAATTTTCTTGGTTTCAATTATAGCGAACAATTTTGGGGATTCGACAACAGCCTGTTTAATGTACGTTATGAAGACCGGCTCACTCATTGGAGTAATCTGATGAAGTTAAGCCACAAATACGGCGGATATCTGGTAGTCAGCTTCTGTAATGCTTATTGGGGAGCTTCCCACAATCCGATAGCCATGTTCAAGCGGAGCGGCAGTTTCAGAGAAGCTTGCAGCCTGTATCCGGAGCACTTCATTTTATGCGAGAAATATACCTCTCAAAACGGTTTCTTCGATGTGGAAAGTACTTGTCTCGGCGCTTACTTATCCGGATATGCCGGGCAGTATGGCATACGTTTTGACGAATGTGGCTGGAACGGACTATATGGCGATACCGATTTTCCTGTGGCTGCCGGAGCCATCCCTGCTTTGGAACATATAACGCTGACCGGACAAACCGTAATCGACGGTCCAGAGCTGATATGGCGTCAATGTTATAAAGAGGGGAGTATTACAGACAACGGCGGTTACAAACAGAGAAATTGGGAGATGTTCCCTCAATTCGAGAATATCAATCTCGATATCTTCCGTAAAATACTGGACGGAACCGTATATATACCCGGACGGGAAGAAGTAATAGAACGAACCAAAGCTGTCATTGTGCACGATGTAAATTCCGGTAGCAACATGCAGAAGTACAGTGCACCTGTCGGTTTGTACGAAGGGCTTTATCGAATGGATGACGACGGAAACAATCAAAGCGAACAAGATTATAACAAGAATTACTTCAAGAAAACCGGGCGTTACCCTACCATCCCCATTGTGTATGGCTTGAGAGATGCCATAGCCAATACATTCTCCGTACAAGTGAACATGTCCGAATATGCAAGCCGTTGGGGAGACAAGGATAAAAAGGTACAGGAGTTCAAGACCCTGTTTCCCGAAGAATATACGGGTAATCTCTATGCCGGCCATAGCGATAACCGTTGGGTGACTTATAATCCTACCGGACAAACAGCCTCGGCCACCCTTCCTCTGAAGTACAATACATGCGACAAAATAGAGCTTACCTATGCAAAATATACAGCGGGAATAGTCAAGGAACATACCGACAAATTGACTTTCTACCTCACCAATTACAGCAATACCAACACTTCATTGAAAAGTGAGGTTATCAGGATTTTCGGCAGCACACAGAAACCGACCTACACTTACAATGATAGAGGCAGCCGTACCGTTGCTCCGCAAATCAGTGAAACATGGAATAACAACATACTGGCTTTAACGGTAAAACATAACGGTCCGCTGGACATTACGGTAAATTGTGCCGGTAATGCGATGCAGCGTGAAACCGGTTATCGTACGGCAACGATTTCCACACCTGCATCTCCGCAATCTTATTCGGGGCCCCGCCAGCATGAAGCCGAGAACTTCGATTACAAAAATATCAAAGCGCATGTAAAGAATGCAGCCGGCGGAAGTATACGGAACTATACGGCATTGGGTTACATAAACTTCGGTTCAAGCTCCGCTGCGGCCGTCAGAGATATGGTAAGTGTTTTAAACGAAGGTCCGTACACATTGAAGATTAGATATAGAGCGCCGTCAGCCACCGTTTCTACCGTAGAATTACACATCAACGGTAAAACGAGCGGTTTTCCCGAATTTACCCAAACCGGTAATGATGATTGGCGAGTGAGCATGCAGCAAGTGTATTTGAACAAAGGAACGAATACCATCGAACTACGCGCCAATGGCAATGCGGCAAGCGAACTTTATTTGGACAATATCATCATAGAGGGTGCATAACCATTTCAGTCAATTATTACACACTTTCAATCAAAAACTAACCTTTGTCATTTGGAGAGTTTTCCTACTTTTGTCAACGTAATCTAATTACCATTTAAGAACATAAAAGAAAAACGCATGAAGAAAGTAATCGGAATCATCTCCCTGCTTCTATCGGTAACTTTGGCAACTGCCAATCCGATAGATTTTGACAAAGCCTTCAAGGAAAGCGCCAACATCGAAAAACAAATCAAGAGAACGTCTTTCCCCGACCGCACCTATCTCATCACAGATTTTGGCGCAAAGCCCGATACGCCGGATGAACCTTGTCATGAGGCTATCAACCAGGCCATCGTAACATGCAGCCTGAACGGTGGCGGAACAGTCGTAGTACCCAAAGGGACTTTCCATACCGGCCCTGTCACCTTAAAGAGCAATGTGAATTTTCATGTGGAAGAAGGTGCCGTATTGAAATTCTCCACCGACCAAAGCCTTTACTTTCCCGCCGTCATTACCCGCTGGGAAGGTTTGGACTGCTATAATGCCCGTCCGCTGATATATGCGTACGGCGAAACCAACATCGCCATCACCGGTAAAGGTACAATTGACGGACAAGGTTCCAATGAAACCTGGTGGTCTATGTGCGGCGCTCCACGCTACGGCTGGAAGGAAGGGATGGTTGCCCAACGCAACGGCGGACGCGAACGTCTGTTGATGTATGGCGAAACCTCTACTCCCATATACAAACGCATCATGAAGCCCGAAGACGGTATGCGCCCGCAACTCATCAACCTCTATTCTTGCAATACGGTATTAATAGAAGATGTAACCCTGCTGAACTCTCCGTTCTGGGTTATCCACCCGTTGTTTTGCGAAAGCCTCATCGTACGTGGCGTACACGTTTTCAACCGAGGTCCCAACGGAGACGGCTGCGACCCGGAATCTTGCAAAAACGTGCTGATAGAGAACTGTACTTTCGATACGGGTGACGACTGTATAGCCATTAAATCCGGACGTAACCAAGACGGCCGCAAATGGAACATCCCCAGCGAGAATATCATAGTACGCGGCTGTTTCATGAAAAACGGTCATGGCGGTGTAGTCATCGGCAGCGAAATATCCGGTGGTTACCGTAACCTGTTCGTAGAGAACTGCCGCATGGACAGCCCGGATTTGGATCGCGTAATCCGCATCAAGACCAGTACTTGCCGAGGCGGACTGATAGAGAATGTATTTGTGCGTAACGTCACTGTCGGCCAGTGTCGCGAAGCCGTACTCCGCATCAATCTGCAATACGAAAACCGTGAAAAGTGTAATCGTGGCTATGCTCCTACCGTACGCAACGTACACCTCAAAAATGTAACCTGCGAAAAGAGTAAGCTCGGTGTCCTCATCATCGGGCTCGACGATGATAAGCACGTTTATAACGTAAGTGTGGAAGACTCCCGCTTTAACAATGTGGAAAAAGGCGGTAATCAAATAAAAGGAGCAAAAGACATTACGTTCAAGAATTTATATATAAACGGAGAACTTGTAAAGTAAGACAACCACATTTTCATATAGTTCAGCCCGGAACCTTTACATTGTGACAAAAAGCAATAAAGATTCCGGGCTATTTATTCCCCTTGTTTTCTTATTTTTAGCAAATAAGTTGCATATTGTCTTTAAATAAAAACTATCTTTGTACTTCAATAATCCGGAACTCAGAATGATATGGAGCAATTAAATACCATAAAAGAGCTTATCAATCAGGGAAATGTAGAGCGGGCTATCCTCCAGCTTGACGAAATACTTCAAACCGATTTTCCCGAAAAAGACGAAGCCTATTACCTCCGGGGGAATGCTTACCGCAAGCAGAGCAACTGGCAGCAGGCGCTGAATAACTACCAATATGCCATTGACCTCAATCCGGACAGTCCCGCCCGGCAAGCCCGCAACATGGTGATGGATATTCTGAACTTCTTTCATAAGGATATGTACAATCAATAAATAAAAGAACGTAAATTATGGCAAAAATCAAAGGAGCAATCGTAGTAGACACCGAACGTTGCAAAGGCTGCAACCTGTGTGCCGTGGCTTGTCCGCTCAATGTAATAGCCCTCACCAAAGAGGTGAATGTAAAAGGGTATAACTATGCCCACCAGATATTGGAAGATACCTGTAACGGATGCAGTTCTTGCGCAACCGTATGTCCGGACGGATGTATCTCGGTTTATAAAGTAAAAGTAGAATAAATAAGAAGAATATGGCAGAAGAAGTTGTATTAATGAAAGGAAACGAAGCCATCGCCCACGCAGCCATTCGCTGTGGTGCCGACGGATACTTCGGCTATCCTATTACTCCCCAATCGGAAGTATTGGAAACACTTGCCGAACTGAAACCCTGGGAAACCACCGGCATGGTAGTACTCCAGGCAGAAAGTGAAGTGGCAGCTATTAATATGGTATACGGTGGCGCCGGAAGCGGAAAAATGGTAATGACCTCTTCATCCAGCCCCGGTGTCAGCCTCAAGCAGGAAGGAATTTCCTACATTGCAGGAGCCGAATTGCCGTGTCTGATTGTAAACGTGATGCGCGGCGGTCCCGGCCTCGGAACCATTCAGCCGAGCCAGGCCGACTATTTCCAGACCGTAAAAGGCGGCGGTCACGGTGACTATCGTCTCATCGCCCTTGCCCCTGCTTCCGTGCAGGAAATGGCGGACTTCGTAAGTTTGGGTTTTGAACTTGCCTTCAAGTACCGCAACCCGGCTATCATCCTTGCCGACGGTGTAATCGGTCAGATGATGGAAAAAGTAGTGCTCCCCGTACAGAAGCCTCGCCGTACGGATGCCGAAGTTATCGAGCAATGCCCGTGGGCCACTACCGGCAGAACCAACGGCCGCAAGCCCAATGTCATTACCTCTCTGGAACTGAAACCGGAAGAAATGGAGAAAAACAATATCCGTTTCCAAGCCAAATACAAAGAAATCGAAGAAAACGAAGTACGTTTCGAAGAGATTCACTGCGACGATGCCGAATACCTGATTGTAGCGTTCGGCTCTATGGCACGTATCGGCCAGAAGGCCATGGAACTGGCTCGTGAAGAGGGTATCAAGGTCGGAATGCTTCGTCCTATCACCCTGTGGCCGTTCCCGACCAAAGCCATTGCCGCCTATGCCGACAAAGTAAAAGGCATGCTGGTCACCGAGTTGAATGCAGGACAGATGATTGAGGATGTCCGCCTGGCCGTAAACGGAAAAGTGAAAGTGGAACATTTCGGACGCCTCGGCGGTATCGTCCCCGATCCGGATGAGATTGTTACGGCACTTGCCAAATTAAAAAATGAGAATTGAGAAGTAAGAAATCTCAGTAACTCTATTTGTATTTTTTAATTTTTAATTCTCAATTTAAGAAATGAATCCTGATAAAATAAGAAACGTACTGAATATTCTCTTCATGGTACTTGCTCTGGCAGCCATCATCGTATATTTCGTGGCAAAAGACGACTTCAAGCTGTTTATATATGTTTGCGGCGCTGCCATATTCGTCAAGCTCATGGAGTTTTTCATACGGTTCACCAACAGATAAGGAGAAGTGATTATGACAAAAGAAGATATTATCAAACCTGAGAACCTGGTTGCCAAGAAACCGACTCTGATGAACGATAATCCCATGCATTACTGCCCGGGATGCAGCCACGGTGTGGTTCATAAACTGATTGCCGAAGTAATCGAAGAAATGGGACTGGAAGATAAAGCCGTAGGTATCTCCCCTGTGGGATGCGCCGTATTTATCTACAACTATATAGATATCGATTGGCAGGAAGCCGCTCACGGACGTGCTCCCGCACTTGCCACCGCTATCAAGCGCCTGTGGCCGGACCGTCTGGTATTTACCTACCAGGGCGACGGTGATTTGGCCTGTATCGGTACCGCCGAAACAATCCATGCGCTGAACCGCGGCGAGAATATAACCATTGTTTTCATCAACAACGCCATTTACGGTATGACCGGCGGACAAATGGCTCCTACTACCCTTGTGGGCATGAAGACCTCTACCAGCCCCTACGGACGCGACGTGCATTTGCACGGTTATCCTCTGAAGATAGCCGACATTGCCGCCCAACTGGAAGGTACGGCTTACGTCACCCGCCAAAGTGTGGAAACCGTTCCCGCCATCCGCAAGGCGAAGAAAGCTATCCGCAAGGCATTCGAGAACTCCATGGCAGGCAAAGGCTCCAACCTCGTAGAGATTGTTTCCACCTGTAACTCCGGCTGGAAGATGTCTCCGGAAAAATCAAACAAATGGATGCAGGAGAATATGTTCCCCTTCTATCCGTTAGGTGACTTGAAAGATAAATAATGATGCTAAAAACAGAAGAACAATGAAAGAAGAAATCATTATAGCAGGCTTCGGCGGACAAGGTGTATTGTCCATGGGAAAGATTTTGGCATACTCCGGACTGATGGAAGGTAAAGAGGTTACCTGGATGCCAGCATACGGCCCGGAACAACGCGGCGGTACGGCAAACGTAACCGTGATTGTAAGTGACGAGAAAATCTCCTCACCCATTCTGAGCAAATACGACGCGGCTATCATCCTGAACCAACCCTCGCTGGAGAAGTTCGAGAGTAAGGTAAAGCCTGGCGGCGTACTTATCTACGACGGCTACGGCATTATCAACCCGCCCACACGTAAGGATATCCACATTTACCGCATCGACGCTATGGATGCCGCCAATGAGATGAACAACGCCAAAGCATTCAACATGATTGTACTGGGCGGTCTGTTGAAGATTGCTCCGATCGTGACTTTGGAAAACGTTATCAAGGGATTGAAAAAGACACTCCCCGAACGTCATCACCACCTGATACCGATGAATGAAGAGGCCATCAAGCGTGGTATGGAGCTGATTAAAGAGGTATAAAGTACCTAAACTATAAACGGATGATGCTTTCTTAAAGGAAACATCATCCGTTTTTTCTTACCCGCCTATTCGGGGAGTTTTATAATAATAGTCAAGTCTGATACGTTAATGGCCGACATCAGTTATAAGGACAAACTCCCGTATCACGCATCTTGCACCTGGAGTTTGTAATCTTACATATTCCTCTTCCGTTGATTACATCATCTGTCAGATTATCGCAAGTCACTTTATACTTGTCCTTACCACCTGTATTGCCGGTAGCCGCAAGCACTACATAAAGAATAAGAAGCGCGATCGCCACAAATATCAATATCCAGGTAATGGTGAAAACGGCATACGTAGTCAATATCATATAGCCCCACTGCCACATCAGTCGCTTCCTGTCCTCGGGTACCGCACTACGTATTTGATACAAAGCGTAACCAATCAATGCAAGGGCGGAAATCCCCGCCAGCCAGCCAATCATATCCTGGCTGTCCGAACCGAGCCACTGCGAAAAGACCGCGACAACGCCCAGTACGGCACCTACCCAGTAATAACTCTTTGACTCCGGCACGACATCCACTCCCGACATTTCGTACAAACGGTTGGGAACAAAATTACTCCATTTGGTGAATGACAAGATTACCGCAACAAAAGACAAGACGACAAGTACCAATAATCCGCCGCACAGCGCAGCAAGATTTACCGCTATGTCATAAAAAAGACGCCAGGTTTCCGCTTTCTTATTTTCCGCCCGGCCGCAACTCAGAATACGGCGTACAATGCGCCAAACGGGATAGACCAGGGTCAACGCCACACATATCCCCGCAACCCAATAAAGCTGCGTATCCGCAGGAGTCTCGTCCATAAAAAGCAATGCGCCGGAAAGCAAACCTGCCATCATCATTATAAAACCCAGCACACCTGTTATAATCAATGTACGAAGAGAACGGAAGCTGAATGAAGAGACAATCTCCGTACCCGCTTTCTTATTGAACCAACTTTTTATCTTACCGAACCTCAAAAACAAGAGGCATGAAAAAACAAAGCCGCACAACCCTAATATTTGGGAAAGTAAAGCCAACAATACGATTAAAATTTCCATATTACTTCATTCTATTATTCGTAATAAGTAATGCTACGTTCCGCAATACCATAAGGCTGCCCGTTAAGGGTTATCACCATGCGTGTCCAGTTGCCCCGGTCGTCTGTTTCTGTATAGTCATAGGAAACTTCATTATCATCGGACGATACGCAGGTTTCCAACCAGCCTTTTTCATTATAGGTGTACTCTTTAACGGTCAGGTATTCATCCATCTCACTGTAAGCGGATTCTTTAAGTACGCGTCCCCGAGCGTCTTTCACTACATAATCACGTTCCGTATCTCCATGCTCTATGCGATTACCGTCCGCATACTCTATCTTTGAGGCATCCGCCGGATACTCATTGGTAATCTTATCACCGTCTATATACATATCTTCGATTGTATTCGCCAAATTACCGCCCTGATAGATATACTTACGGTCGGTAACCATTTTACCGTTCCGGAAGAGTTTCTCGTTGCTGACATTTCCGTCTTGGTAATCATAGACTGTGATGTACTTAACGGCATCCACCACGCTTATTACAGAGTCGAGTTGTCCGGCTGCGCTATAAATCCGGGTATCTTCTTGCGGAAAGAAATCCGTCTCCCGATAAACGTCCGGTTTGCCGTTCTTTACTATTTTATCGCCTTGTGCCTTTGCGTTGTAAATCAAGGTCTGAACCTTATGTACCTTACCGTTCAGTCCTTCCCGGCCCGTACTATTTCCGTTTTGTGTAGATACGCCACCGCAAGCGGTCAGCGCAATGGCTGCCGCCGTCATTAAAAGTCTGTTCATATTTGCCTGCTTTTTTTATTAAGTAACCGTACGTTTAGAAACCATAGGCTTGTTTACGTATCGCCATATAGTCTTTCTCCGCCAGAAACACAATCTTGGCAAACTCCGTAAAGTCGTAAGTATGGCAGTTAATGTAAACGGGAGCGCCTTCACTATGGCAGGGCACACCGGCTTGAATCATCTGTCCGGGAGTATACTCGGCCTTCAAGGAACTGTTATAAGAATTACTGTTGAAAGGGTTCAACTGTCCGAGTTCAATCAAATGGTCATTGGCTTTCATCAAGGCGAAATACAGACGGGTGTCTTTCAACGGATATTCGCCTTCGGCGCATTTACGTTTGGTTTCGCGTACTACAATATCCCGTTTGGGAGTTACCGTAACCCGTACAATTATACTGCCAGCCTCTCTGCCGGCATGATATTCCGCCACTTTAGCACCTGTTACCTGAAAGTCGGGATATACGTCTCCGGTACAAACGATTTCGCGTCCCACGAGTTTCTCACCCTCTTCCGCCGCCTTCTGATAACTCTTGGCCGCATATTCATCAAACTCTTTCAGTTTCTTTTGATAACGGTCTAAATCATCCTCTTTGCGCAAGCTTTCATCCAACGCTTTTTTCTTAGCTGCCACCTCTATGAATATGGCGGGTACACGCCCCAAAGGCGTATCACTACTTGCGGCCGAACCCGAAGCGGCACCACCGCACGCTGACAACACAACCAGTCCGCAGAACATTGCGGACAAAGTTATAACCGTAAACTTTTTCATCATATCAAACTAATTTAAATGAGTAATGTCGTCAGCATTTACGGATAGGGATAATCCCTTTGGAGATAGCCGTCATAATCAGGTCTGCCACATTCCGGGCATCCAATTTATCCATCAGATGGCGCCGGTGTGTATCGACCGTATTGGTAGAAACACAAAGTTCCTGGGCTATCTCCTGCGTATTCTTACCCTCGGAGATACGTTTCAACACATCGAGTTCACGCAAGGTCAGCTCTTCACGCCGCCCTTCGTCCGAACGCTTCATCTGTGCGCGCACATGCTCGGCATAAGGGCAATAGTACGTTTCGCCATCCAGCACACGGCGAATGGCTTCGGCTATTTTTGTAGAATCAATGGATTTAAACAGAATACCGTCTACCGAGCACTGTATCAAGTTCTTGATAAACCAGATTTCCTCGTGCATGGTATTCACAATGATACGCGCTTGCGGGTCTTTCTCCCGTATTCGCACAATGATATCCATCCCTGATATGTCGGGCAACTCCATATCCAACACGAAAAGATTGAAACGTTGAGATGCGATAAGAAGCAAAGCCTCTTGTCCCGACGATGCAGTACATACGTTTTTTATTTCCGGTAACGAACATTCCACTATCCGCTTCAAACCTTGAAGCACCAAATCATGGTCATCCACCAACAAAATGCGTATCTCTCTTTCTTTCATCAACCTATCTTTGTGTTCTAAATTATGTTGCAAAGAAATAGCATTTATTAATATGCGGCATCATCAAAAATAGTGATTTTACTCTCCGGCATAACGGTTTTCTATTAAATGGATAATGGTATTTCAAGCCTGAACTTTTGGCTTCCGTCCTGAATATTTACAGTAAACAAACCGCCGACGGTCTTCGCGCGTTCTTGGATGGTAGTAAGCCCGATACCCTTTGCCTGCACCTCGCTACCACGATAGTTTTTACCGTTGTCCGAAACTTGCAGAGTCAGCAGTCTCCGTTTCAATGTGAGGGTCACATCTATCTCCGTAGCTCCGGAATGCTTCAGGATATTGGACAGTAATTCCTGCATGATACGGTACACCTCATAAGACACTTCTTCGGGTACTTGGCTCCACTGCGTTTCTTCACTCTCTTTACTGAATGCGAGTTGTACGGATGCAGGCAGGACAAGCCGTTCCACATAAGCCTCTATCGTCTCGGCAAGAGTGGCAGACCGGAACTTAGGCGGCATCAATTCGTGGGAAATACAACGGACATCGCTACGTACTTGTTCCAGCAAAGCCAGGATTTCTTGTTTCGACTCGTCTGTGGGCTGCATGCATTGCATATTCATGCCAATGCCAAGCAGGTCGTTACATACACCGTCGTGCAACTCCTTGGCAAGGCGCGTACGTTCGCGCTCCAATCCCTCTATATAACTTTGGGCAAGTTTCAATTCTTCCTCTTTCTTAATGCGCTTACGGCGGAAAACATAATAAAGCAGAAAGAGTATCAATATAAAAACCACGACAACGGTTGCCATAATCCACCGCATGGTCTGCGCTTTCTGTTCCAACTGAACTTGATTCAAACGGACTATTTCAAGCTCCTTTTCCCTGGTATCGTATTTCACGGTCAGGTCGGACAGCTCTTTGCTGATATGCTCCGAATGCAGACTGTCACACACCCGGTAAGCCATATCGTAGTAATACATGGAGTTTTCGGGTTCCTGCAGGTCGCGATAGTTACGCGCCATCATCAAATACAGTTTGTCCATAGGCAGATGCAATCCGGCTCCGCGATACTTCAACAATTTCTTCTGAATATTCAGGCTCTCACGACACCTGCCTTGAGACATATAGATTAGGAACTGTTCTTCCAAAAATCCGAATACTTCCGTTGACTCTTCAGGTAATTGCGGTATGACAGCTTCCGCTTTTTCCATATATACGTCCAACGAATCACGATTGCCCAACGCCTTAAACATCTCAAGCATCACTGTATAGGCTTTCAGCACATATCTGGGTTTCTTCTGCCGGATGCCTTCCGTCACTACGGCACGCAACATGCCTATTCCCTCGTCATGACGCCTTTGCAGAAAGTAAATGCTGCCACAAGAATAGTTGGCATATAATATCATATCCAAATCCTGACTTTTTGCCGCCGCCTCAACAGCACGTTTACCATAAGCGATTCCCTCATCCAAACGACTTTGATTGGCATACAAAAGGGCAATACCGCACAGAACCTGCGCCTGCTCGGAATAGTATTCGCGCCCTTCAAGCAAGTCCAAAGCCTCGTTATAATAAATAAGCGCGGAGTCCAGTCTTTCTTTTTGGCGACAGACCACTCCAAGGTTGGCACTGACCGTTGCCCAAAGAGCAGTATCCCTCTGGCGAGCCGCTTCATCGTGAGCCATCGAAAAATAATGAAACGCCTTATCCAGATTGCCCGAAGAGAAATAAGCGTCGCCTAAATTACATAGCAACGACGCGTACAAAGGGGAGTTCTTGGTCTGCAAAATTTCCAACCCTTTTTCTGCATAATAACGGCAACTATCCACCGAACGGTTCGAGTAATATTCACTCAACTCGCTGTATGCAGCGGCAATGCTGTCTTTGTTATTCAATTTCCCGGCACTGATAAGTTTTGCCTGATATTTTTCTAATTCCGCATCCTGGGCATACAAAAAAGGAGTAATGGCAAATACTCCCAAAAGAATAAACAGTGTTTTCATATAACGAATGGATTTTATCAAGCTGTCAACAATCAATTATAAAGCCAATACACATAATCAGATTGTACTATCTGTGCAAATATAAAAAACTCGGAACATACGACACTTCTGTTTACAAGAAAAAGAAGCAAAAAAGACTGAATTCCGTAAGCGAATAATTTTTTATTGTATCTTTGCGCCTAATTATGAGACGAATCGTACTGACATATATATTTCTATCTATTATAGGTATCTTGGGCGCCGTGGCGCAGACGACTCCTTTCAACCGTATGGATCCTACAACGGGACGCGACCAGTTCGGCAATCAGGTAGATCCCAACACGCTGCCGGATAACTTGGAAGACAGCACCAATACGGAAATCCAAAGTATTCCGCCCAAACTTTATATGTGGCGTCTGAGTGAGACCCTGGGTGACCGTACCATTATTCCCGCCGATACCGCCAATCTGAATTTCCAAAACACCAACCTGGTGGAAGGCATGTACGGACATTACAATTATTTGGGTAACCTGGGCTCTCCCCGCCTTTCACGTATCTTTTTCGAACGCAGAGATAATGAGCCGACCATCTTCATGGAACCTTTTTCCAGCTTCTTTGTCCGTCCCGATGAAGTAAAATTCACCAATAGTAACGTACCTTTCACCAACCTTACTTATTATAAAGCGGGAAATAAAGTCAACGGTGAAGAACGTTTCAAATCTTATTTCTCGGTAAATGCCAACAAACGCCTGGCTTTCGGCTTCAACATCGACTACCTGTACGGACGGGGATACTACCAGAATCAGTCCACATCAAACTTCAATGCCGGAATATTTGCCAGCTATATCGGCAATAAATACCAGATGCAGGCGGTGTACAACAACTTCATTATGAAGATGAACGAAAACGGCGGTATTCAGGACGACCGTTACATCACACGTCCGGAAGATATGGCGGAAGGCAAGAAAGAATACGAGTCTACCACCATCCCCGTTAATTTGGAACAGACGGCAAATAAAAACAAAGATTTCTATGTATATCTGACACACCGTTACCGGCTTGGTTTTACACGTGAGACAACAACCGTAGAAGATGCCAAAACTCCCGGTATAGCGGCGGCCAACGATAGCATACCTCTGCCCAAGGATACGATTATAACCGAAGAGTTCGTTCCCGTCACCAGTTTCATACATACCATAAAGGTAGAACGGGCGCGCCACAAGTTCTCATCCGCCAAAGAAACGGAAGGACAATATCCCAATGCTTATTTCGATGAAGTGGCCAGCCGGGACTCAACTACGGCTTTTAGTGTAAAGAACGTATTCGGCCTCGCCTTGCTCGAAGGTTTCAACAAATATGCCAAAGCCGGACTGACAGCCTACATATCACATAAATTCAGCCGTTATGAATTAATGGATACATTGTCGCGCACCCGTTTTGACGAACAGGAGATATTCGTAGGCGGTGAACTTGCCAAACGTCAAGGCAAAACGTTGCACTACAACGTAAACGGTGAAATAGGCATTATGGACAAGGCGCTCGGACAATTCCGTGTCAATGCCGACCTCGATTTGAATTTCCGCCTTTGGAAAGATACCGTGAATTTCTATGCAAGAGGTTATGTAAGCAATACGTTGCCCTCTTTCTATATGCGTCATTACCATTCCAACCATTATTATTGGGACAATGAGAATATGAATAAGGAGTTCCGTACGCGTGTGGAAGGCGAATTGAACATAGACCGCTGGAAAACAAACCTGCGTGCCGGCGTAGAAAATATAAAGAACTACACTTATTTCAACCAAAGCGCGATGCCTGCACAAGAAAGCGGTAACATACAGGTACTCTCCGCCACTCTGAAACAAGATTTTCGTTTAGGCATCCTACACCTGGATAATGAAGTGACCTGGCAGAAATCGAGCAATGAAACGGTACTGCCTCTGCCGCAACTCTCCTTATATCATAATCTGTATCTGCTTGCCAAAATAGCCAAGAAAGTACTAACCGTACAGCTTGGAGCGGACGTTCGGTATTTCACTAAATATAATGCGCCCGCCTATACTCCCGCCATCCAGCAGTTCCATCTTCAGGCGGCAGACGACCAGGTGGAGATTGGCGGTTATCCGATTGTAAACGTATACGCCAATCTGCATCTGAAACGGACTCGTATCTTTGCCATGATGTACCACGTCAATGCAGGAATGGGTAAAGGCAATTACTTCCTGGTACCGCACTACCCTATCAACCCTCGCTTGTTCAAGATTGGCGTTTCATGGAATTTCTATGACTAATACCGTTCTTTTATATGAAAAAGACCAAACTATTGAAGTATATCATTTTGGGAGCAGTAGCTGCACTTGTCGCCACATTCCTGCTGCCCAAGAAAGAAATCCGTAAAGGACATCCGCGTGATTATGCCGAAATAGTAGCGGACGGTACTCTCCGCGCGGCTACGGAATATAATTCCATCAGTTTTTATGTGGACGGAGACACTCTGTCCGGATTTCATTACGAATTGATAGAGGCTTTTGCCCGCGACCACAGTTTGAAGGTCGCCATTACTCCCGAAATGAGTTTTAATGAACGTCTGGAAGGGTTGGCAGACGGTAAGTTTGATGTCATAGCCTATGGTATCTTGGTAACCAGCGAATTAAAGGACTCCTTGCTCCTTACCTCTCCGATAGTCCTGAACAGGCAGGTATTGGTGCAGCGAAAAACAGCCTCTCCCGATGACTCCCTATTTATCAAAAGTCAGCTGGATTTAGCGGGAAAGACGCTGAACGTAGTAAAAGGTTCTCCTTCCATCCTGCGCATCCGCAACTTAGGAAACGAAATCGGCGACACCATCTATATAAAGGAAATAGAGAAATATGGTTCCGAACAACTTATCGCACTCGTTGCGCATGGTGACATTGATTACGCAGTATGCGACGAAAGCATCGCCCGTGCCGCCGCCGACAGCCTGCCGCAAATAGATATAAACACTGCCATCAGCTTTACCCAGTTCTACTCGTGGGGCGTAAGCAAACAATCTCCGGCTCTTTTGGATAGCCTGAATACTTGGTTGGAGAAGTTTAAGAAAGGAAAAGAGTACGAGACAATCTACAAGAGATACTACTAAAGAGCGGCAAGCCGATTATTAAGCGTAACCGCTCTATATATACACTTTACGCGTCCTATCCATTATCACGGTTTTCAACCGTTCAATGCTTCAATCTCCCTCAGCCACATCTCCGAAGATGCATCGCTCGGCATTCTCCAATCACCGCGCGGACTGATGGAAATACTTCCCACTTTAGGGCCGTCCGGCAGACAGGAACGTTTGAACTGCTGATTAAAGAAGCGGCGGCAGAAAGTCTGCAACCATTTTTTTATGGTTTCTTCATCATAAACGTCCTTAAACGTACGTGCGGCAAGGAAGAAAATCTTGGAAGGACGGAAACCGCAACGAAGGAAATAATAAAGGAAAAAATCGTGCAGTTCATACGGACCTACCAAGTCTTCCGTTATCTGCCTGATATTGCCATTTTCGTCTGCCGGTATCAATTCCGGGCTGATAGGAGTATCCACAATATCCAGTAGTGTAGCCCGGGATGTCTCGTCCATATCATTCTCGGCCACCCACTTCACCAAGTGTTTTACCAATGTTTTGGGAATACTTCCGTTAACGCCGTACATAGACATGTGGTCGCCATTGTATGTAGCCCATCCCAAAGCGAGCTCCGAAAGGTCACCCGTACCGATCACCATTCCCCAAGTCTGGTTGGCTATATCCATCAATATCTGCGTACGTTCACGCGCCTGCGAATTTTCATACACCACATCATGTACGTTTATATCATGGTCTATATCTTTAAAATGCTGTATACAGGCATCCTTTATACTGACTTCGCGCATGGTAACACCCAACGATGTCATCAGGTCGACGGCATTGGTATGCGTACGGTCGGTCGTGCCGAATCCCGGCATAGTCACGCCGATAATCCCCTTACGGTCCCAGCCCAGCTTATCAAAAGTTTTCACGCAAACCAACAATGCCAGCGTAGAGTCCAAACCGCCGGATATACCTACCACTGCACTCTTGGCATTGGTATGCACCAACCGCTGCGCCAATCCTGACACTTGTATAGAGAATATCTCCTCACAACGTTCATTCAAAGCAGGGCCTTGAGGAACAAACGGATGAGGGTCAAAAGTACGTGTCAGATTCAAATCTCCGGAGTTGACATATTCCGTAGAGATACGTACCGGCACTTCCGGCGCGCAATTAGCGTGACAAGCTGTAAATGTAGTATTTACCCTGCGTTCCGTACGTATATGCTCCACATCAATCTCACTGATAACCACCTGCTCTCCAAAAGAGAAGCGTTCGCTGCTTGCCAGCAACGTACCGTTCTCATAAATCAATCCGTTGCCTGCAAAAACCACATCCGTAGTAGACTCTCCAAAACCGCACGAACTGAACACATATCCCGCAATACAACGAGCTGACTGCTGGCTGATAAGCGAACGGAGATAAGCGTGCTTGCCTATTCCCTCATTATCCGCCGACAGATTGAAAAGGATTTCCGCCCCCTGTAATGACAGAGAAGAGCTCGGCGGAATGGGAGCCCATAAGTCTTCACAAATCTCAATACCGAAAGTGGTATCCGCCGTCTCAAAAAGCAGATTTCGCCCCATGGGAACTACTTGTCCGCACAGACGGGCGGTGGCTTCCGATACCTCACGCGCGGAAGTAAACCAACGCTTCTCGTAAAATTCCTTATAATTAGGAAGATAGGTTTTAGGAACGATTCCCAATATCTTGCCTTTCTGTATAACTACCGCAGTATTCAGCAACACACCGTTCAAGGGTACAGGCATACCGAGAATGGATATTATATCCATCTGACGTGTATTGTTCAAGATTTGTATCAGCCCCATTTCGGCCTCTTCAAGCAGAAGTTGCTGAGCAAAAAGGTCAGCACATGTATATCCGGTAATGCACAACTCCGGAAAGGCTATTATCTGCACTCCTTTCCCATCGGCAATGATTATCTCTTTTTCAATTTGTCCGGCATTGAACTTACAGTCCGCTACCTTGACACGGGGTACAGCCGCCGCTACTTTGACATATCCGTAATTCATAAGAATCCAATTAATATTAGGGCACAAAAATACGGCAATTTATCAATAAACACAAAATAATCAGCTTTTTCGCTTTACACTGTTACAATTCTGTATAAAAAAAATCTCTAATTTCTTTTGGATAAATCAAAGAAGTACCTATCTTTGCAAGAGAATTAAAAATGTAATTGTTACAAGTTTGAATTACAGATGATATGGATGTAATAAAGCGATTGCAAAATCATAATATCAAACCGTCAGTACAGCGCATAGCCATTATGAACTATCTGATGGAGCATTGTACGCATCCCACGGTGGACGAGATTTATACGGCGCTTTCCCCTTCCATTCCTACATTGTCTAAAACAACTGTTTACAACACTTTAAAGTTACTCAGTGAACAAGGTGCTGCACAAACATTGACAATTGACGAACGAAATACCTGCTATGATGCGGATACCACTCCTCACGCCCATTTTTTGTGCAAGCATTGCGGAAAAATATATGATTTGGAATGCAACGCCAACATCAAACAGGTAGAGGACATGGATATGGGCGGGCATGAAGTGCAAGAAATCCATTATTATTATAAAGGTATTTGCAAAAGCTGTTTAGAAAACGAACAATTAACCAAAATAACGAATAACTAATTCAACTAATTAAAATCTGAAGTAAAATGAAAAAGTTTAGATGTACTGTCTGCGGTTACGTATATGAAGGAGACGCAGCTCCTGAGAAATGTCCTTTGTGTAAAGCTCCTGCAAGCAAATTCGTTGAAGTAGAAGAAGCGCAGGAAGGCGGTCCGTTGGTTTTTGCCGACGAGCACGTTATCGGCGTAGCCAAAGGATGTGACGATGAAATGATTAAGGATTTGAACAACCACTTCATGGGTGAATGTACTGAAGTAGGTATGTATCTTGCTATGAGCCGTCAGGCAGACCGTGAAGGTTATCCCGAAGTAGCTGAAGCTTTCAAGCGTTACGCATGGGAAGAAGCAGAACACGCTTCTAAGTTTGCTGAATTGCTGGGCGACTGCGTATGGGATACTAAAACCAACCTCGAAAAGAGAATGAACGCCGAATCAGGCGCTTGCGAAGACAAGAAACGCATCGCTACCCGCGCTAAAGCATTGAATCTGGATGCTATCCATGATACTGTTCATGAAATGGCTAAGGACGAAGCTCGTCACGGTAAAGGTTTCGAAGGCCTGTACAACCGCTATTTCAAGAAATAATCCGAAATACAGATATATAAAAAAAGACTTGCAGATTTTGCAAGTCCTTTTTTATGCACAGAAATCCCCGCTATGATTCCGTAGCGGGGATTTCTTCATACCCTAAGGTATTGCAATGAAAGGTTATTTTGCTCTGAAAAACAATGTTTTTTTTAGAAACGCAAGCCCAGTGTCAACAATACTTGACTACGGGTGTTCTTTACTTTCGTTACAGCGGGAGTACCCTGAAGTACTCTATACTCCACTCCGTTTTCCACTTCGCGCTCCATTTCCACGAACGGATAGAAATTCTCTTTATAAGAAGAGAACTTATATGCCAAATCCGCATAGAACATAGAACCACGGTAACCTATACCCAAAGTATAGTTGCTCAACGCCTTTGTATTGGCAAAATCCGTATCGGTCTGAATGGAATTTAAAGGCAGGTCTTTATAAGCATCATTATTAAAAATGGCAGTGCTATAATTATATCCCGCACGCAAAGCAAATTGAGGAATCACCTTATACTCCGCGCCTAAACGAATCGTACTTACACCTTTCATCATGGGCGTGGTACTGTTTTCGTATTCGAAAAGATCGGAAAAACCGTCATCCGGATTCTTAAACTTCATTGACGAGTAGTCCTCGTATTCATATTCCGCACCCAGCGCCCAACTATTGCCTATCGTATATCCCAAACTGACATTGTATGTCCACGGAGTTTGAAGACGGAATTGGCGAATCATATCACCGTTAATCATATCAGGAGTATAAATATCATACTGCTCGATATTTCCACTTACCTCATTACGTACGTCCGCCTGTACCAAAGCGCTTGTCTTATAATCCAAGCTATAGAAAGTAGGAGTATGAACAGCCAAAGCTATACGTAACGGAGAATATTCGAACGGGCGGACAATGGCTCCGAATTTAAAATCGAATCCCGAACCCTGTATTCTATTCCAGGAAGTCAGATTATATCCCTGACCGGCGTAATCTCCCGTATAATTCTCATCATAGAAAGTATATTTATTATAATCTATGGCATAAGCTCCGATAGTCAAACCCAGATATACACGGTCGTTTATATTAAAGGAAACATTAAAATCGTATTGTTCGATACCGCCACGTTCTTCCGAACGGAAAGTGGCATCGCCATTCTCATACATCCCATAATAGAAACCGGGCATCTCATAAAGCGGCGTACCGTCACTGTTCTTTATCTGATTTCCATCTTCATCTTTATATGGCATACCCGTATTATCTGTTGTCAGATTAGAAATCAGCCAACTGTCATAGCCCAAAATGGACAGCCAACCTACATTATCGTCATTATAAGGATGACTTCCCCAGCTTTCGATACCTCTGGCTTGTTCTGCCATTTGGAAGGTTTGGGAGTATGCTCCCAAGTTACCGCCCATTGACATATTCTTATAAAAAGATTTAGCCTTATGGTAATTAAAACCGAAATTCACATAACGCAAGGCTGTGGCATTACCTATCTTTGAAGAGAGTACAAAGCCCGCATTATCAAAGGAAGCCCTTGTTTTATCTGAATTTATTTTACTTCCCATATAGTTACTTTCCGTACCATAAGAAGAAAAACTGAATGACATCATCGCATCATTACTACGGTAAATGCCTATACCCGCAGGGTTTGTCCCGATAGTGGAAATATCACCGCCCAACGCTCCCATGGCACCACCCATACCAACAAAACGCGCCGTTCCATTCAAATCCTTATTCGCTATCTTAGCAGCATCGTACACAGTCTGCGCACTCACCGGGACTGTTGCAGCCAACAGCCCCCAAGCAGCCAAAGTTATTATCTTCTTCATATCCTTTTAATCTTTTTCTATTAATACTATACCTATCTTCTTCTTGAAGAACCGCCACCTCCGCCACCGGACGAACGAGTGGAACCGCCACCGCTACTGCCGCTGGAATAGCTGCGTGAACTGCTACTGCTACCCGAAGAAAAACTCCGGGTTGAAGAATTGTTTTGTACGGGCGTATAAGAACGACGGCTGCTGCTTCCCGTAGAATAGTTACGGGGCGCCGATGTGGAACTGCCACGATTATAAGTGGAAGAACTTCCGCTGCCTGAACGCCTTACTCCGGTAGAATTTACACTGCTGCCGCGAGATACGCCTGTAGAAGCAGAGGAACCCACACGTGTACTGCTTGGGCGGGTATATGCGCTACGTCTTGTAGAAGAGGCATCCGTACGTGTAGTTACTCCGCTACGTGTCCCGGATGAACGTGTACCTACCACACGCCTTGTTGTCGTTGCGCCGCTTTGCGCATTCCGTCTGTAAGACGAAGTACCCGAAGAACGGACAGTAGAGCTTGAACCGCCACGAGTCACGCTCGAACCCGACCTGCGGACCGCAGAAGAGGAAGAAGGATTTCTATAACTGCTTGTTCCCGAAGAACGACGGTAGGTATACGTATTGCGCGGGTAATACCCCCCACCCCAGTGTCCGCCACCGGGATAATATCCGGGATGATAATGGTGGTGATGTCCCCACCAACCGCCGCCATACCAGCCGCCCCATCCTACACTCCAGCCAAAGCCCCAGCTTGGACCATACCAACTGTTCCAACCCCAGCCATAATAGGGATAACCACCCCAACCGTAAGAGTTATAGCGCCAATCCCACCACAGGCGGTTGGTAAACGTCGGGAATGCATACGCATACAATCCATCCGTATATACATTCCAGTCCCATGAGTTCAGGCCATAGACCACATCCCAATAAAGCGGACTGCCGATACTGATGGCATAACGAGGATTGCGGAAACGGATAATACGCGTAGCATATTCATAATCATCTTCCGAACCGTCAAAACCGTTTACCCATTCTCCGTCCAGACCATCATCTTCCTTTTCGTCTACATAAAGCGTATCATTCTCTTGTGAAAAGTCATAGTCTTTAGAATCATAGCGGCGATTATACTCGTCTACATCACGGATATTCCCTTTACGGTCTTTCACTACAATTGTCGTGTTGCCCGGCGACGCATAAACCGTAGTCGGCGCATTCGTCTTTACTACAACCGCATCGGCAGCCGGAGTTTTTTTCTTCTCCGTCTTTTCTTCTTTTTTCTTGGAAGGAACGTAGTAAAGGTCGTCATCTATACTTTGAGCCGAAAGCACCCATGGAAGGCACAAAGCAAAAAGCGATAAAAAAACAATCTTTTTCATATTCATTTGGTTTACGGGTTTACAATTCCATACTTTTCCACGTCACAAAGATAACGCAGGGATTTACCCCATACAGAAGATTTTCCCCAAAGATTTATAGGGATTTCCCTAAATGCACCTATCTTTGTATCCAAAACAAATATACGCAGAAATAGGTTTCTCTCCTATGTCTGCCTTTTGCATTTAACAAACAATCATATTCCAATGAAATATTTAGAATTTGCTTTTCATACCACTCCTTGTACGGAAGTCGTCAACGATGTTTTATCGGCAGTGTTGGGTGAAGTAGGCTTTGAGAGTTTTGTAGAGCAAGCTGACGGCATCGCGGCCTACATTCAAAAGGATTTATACAGTGAGAATGCCCTCAAAGAAGCTCTTGCCTATTTTCCTCTGCCCGATACACAGGTGGAATATACTTATCAGGAAGCGGAAGACAAAGACTGGAATGAGGAATGGGAGAAGAATTTCTTCCAACCCATTATCATTGGCGACCGCTGTGTCATTCACAGCACCTTTCACCACGACATTCCTCAAGCAGAATACGATATCGTCATTAACCCGCAAATGGCATTCGGTACAGGCCATCATGAAACGACCAGCCTCATTATCGGTGAATTGCTGGACAACAATCTGCAAGGCAAATCCTTGCTTGACATGGGATGCGGAACATCTATTCTCGCCATACTGGCACGTATGCGCGGCGCCGTACCCTGTACAGCTATCGACATAGACGAATGGTGCGTACGCAACTCACTCGAGAACATAGAATTAAACGGTGTAGACCGCATTTCCGTTTTTCAAGGAGACGCTTCCGCACTGAAAGGCAAAGGACCTTTTGATGTAATTATCGCCAACATCAACCGTAATATCCTGCTGAACGACATGAAGCAATATGTTAGCTGCATGCACCCGGGTTCGGAACTATACATGAGCGGTTTTTATGTGGACGACATCCCTGTAATACAAGCCGAAGCGGAACGTAACGGACTGCATTTCGTACATCATAAGGAGAAGAATCGTTGGGCTGCGGTAAAGTTTGTATCATAACAAACAGGTAAACGGGAGAAAGCGGAAAGTTAACTTCAGAAGCCTCATGATGTTAACTAAGCAGATGTAAGGAAGTTAACTTATTAAACGATAACAAGTTAACTTCTTGCATCCATGAAGTTAACTATCGCAAAGTCATGCCAAGCAATTCTTCTAATGTACCGTTAAATACATTCAAATCGACTTCTTCTTCAATACCGGGGACATCACCCACATCGGTGTGCTGCCAGAAATGCCATTTACCCTCGTATTTTACGGAATCGACGTAATAGTGGGCTATCCAGTAAGGATAAGAATTAAATATGGAATCGTTGAGGTAACGTTTCTTGAATTTGTAAGAAGTGTAAAGAATCGGCTTTACGCCATAATGCGCCTCTACCCTGTCGAGCCATGTTTTAACGGCAAGTTTCAGTTCTTGCGGTGACTTCTTTCCCGTAGTTTCCACATCAAGAACAGGCGGAAGATCCCCCTTTGACAATTGTACGGTACTAATAAAGAAATCAGCCTGCTTATGCGCATCCGTCTTAGGCAGAAAATAGTGATAAGCCCCCCGGATAAAACCGTGTTTCCGTGCCTGACCAAAATTCTCGGTAAAGTTCTCATCGCCATAATCACCGCCTTCGGTGGCTTTCATAAAGATAAAGTGTATGGGAAATTTCGCTTCTTTATTATGGAGAAGCTTATCCCAGTCTATAATACCCTGATAGTGGGAAATATCAATGCCATGCACTTCGTAATTGCAAGGCATACATACTCCATAGCCTTTCAGCCCGTAACAGGGTTTCCAACGATAAGCGTAAGGACGGATAAAGAACCAATAAAATCCGGCGGAAAATATTGCAATAATACAAAAAGCCAACAAATTGCGTACCCATACAGGCATGGTACGAGATACCGCCTGTTTCTTTTTCCGGGAAGAAGCGATGCCGCGAGAAGCAGGCTTACGACGAGAGGCAGGTTTGTGGCGAGCCACAGTATCGGTTTTAGCAGGCATATGCGCGTAGTATAAAATTCAGGCACGGATTACACAGATATCACGGATTATATTTTATTCTTTCTCCGTGAAATCCGCGCAATCCGTGCCTAAAAAATCAATATCGGGTTCTTAAGGAACTTCAATTATTTACCTTGTTCCAGTTGCAAAGTCTTGGTAGGCTGGTCACAAACTTCCGTAGGACCGAAGTACTGGATAGGACCCGGATAAACATAGTCTGTTTCCATAGCCCAACGGTCACGCTGAGCAGCGAACGCCTTGAAAGGAGCGCCATCGAGTTTCACCAGAGCCTTTTGGATAACAGGCTTCATCTCACCATGACGACGTTCCATGTTCATCATCATTGTGATAGGTACACCGCCTGCAATCCAATCTTCGGCGGGAGCGGTCGTGTTGCGTACGGAAGACATATAACCGGTCTTGCCGTTAGCAATCAGTGCGGATGCCGCGTAACCCAAAGAGTAGCAGTAATCGGCATCGAAATTAGACGGAGCGGCGCAACGTCCTTCGTAACCGAAGAAGTGGTGCTGTGCAGCAAATTTACCTACGTATTTACCTTCTTCTTTCCACTGAGCCAATTTAGCGGCTACCATTTCAGACAACAGCTTTTCTGTTTCGATGAGCGATACCTGTACGTTTCCATGCGGGTCACGGTCTAATGACAACTGACGTGCAACGCCTTCAGGAAGGCTTGCATAGATAGCGGCATTTTCCGGAGACAGTTTGCGGATGATATAATCGCGTTGGTGCGATTTCTTGATTTGAGAGAATTCTTCAGCATTGGCAGCCAAGAAGTCATTCAGTTCGGCAATAAGACGTTTCATAGCCGGGATGAACTCAACCAGACCTTCGGGGATAAGAACCGTACCGAAGTTATTGCCTTGTGCGGCACGATTAGCCACTACCTGAGCGATGCCGGTTACGATATCATCCAAAGACATGTCCTTAGCTTCCACTTCTTCGGAGATAATACAGATATTAGGCTGTACCTGCAATGCGCATTCCAAAGCGATATGAGAAGCGGAACGTCCCATCAGTTTGATGAAGTGCCAGTACTTGCGTGCAGAATTACAGTCACGTTGGATGTTACCGATTACTTCAGAATACGTCTTGCAAGCCGTATCGAATCCGAAAGAAGTTTCAATCATTTCGTTCTTCAAGTCACCGTCGATAGTTTTCGGACAACCGATAACCTGTACGCCGCAATTCTTGGCAGCATAATACTCAGCCAATACGCAGGCATTTGTATTAGAGTCGTCACCACCGATGATAACCAGCGCTTTAATGTTCAGTTCTTTCAAGATTTCCAAACCTTTTTCAAACTGCTCTTCTTTTTCCAACTTTGTACGACCTGAACCGATAATATCAAAACCACCGGTATTGCGATATTCATCAATGATATCAGCAGTCAGTTCCATATAATTATGGTCTACCAAACCACCGGGGCCGAGGATGAAACCATACAGTTTACTGTCTTTGTTCAACTTCTTGATACCGTCAAAAATACCGGAAATCACATTGTGACCACCGGGAGCCTGACCGCCGGAGAGGATAACACCCACATTCATAGCAGGGAAGTTAGCAGCCTCATCGGTAGTTTCGAACTTAATCAAAGGCATTCCGTAAGTGTTAGGGAACAATTTTTTGATATCTTCCTGATCGGCAACCGACTGAGTAGCCGCACCGGCCACTGCTTTTACAGTACCTTTCAGCCCTTTCGGAAGTTTGGGCTGATAGGCAGCCCTTGCAATTTGCAATGCACTTTTAGTCATTTCTCTTCAATATTTAAAGGTGTTAATAAAGTTTCGTTTAAAAGCGTCGCAAATTTCGCTCTTTTCCGCAAGAAATGCAAACCGAAAAGGGAAATAATTAAAAGTGAGCGCTAAAACAAAACAAGAGAGAATATCACTTATATCTCTTGAAGCGCTTTCATCAATTTTTCTTCTTCGCCGCTCCCCACGGTTGAAAGCCGCAAAATAGGAATCTCATATAATGCAAGAATATGATCTTTCTTTATATCTCGTTGATACTGCAGTGTTTTCTCATTATGATAGGAATAGCCATCCGTCTCCACTACCAATATTGGTTTCTTGCTGACATGGTTAATTATAAGAAAATCCACATGAGTATTATAATTAGCGGCATATGTCCGTTCATCTTCATTTAAAAGGATAGTATCTTTGATGAGATGACGTAAAGGAATATGACATAATACTCCCAAATGATGAAACTCCCGATATTTTTTTAAAACCGTTTGTATAAAAGCAAAAGTAATATTTTCCGAATCATACTCAGATATTTTCGGATGTGCCTGAATAAAAGCCAAACGTTGACGGGTATATTGACTATACAGATAGTCAAAAATAGAATGTATCCTACTTTCACTGACTGTGAAGTTATTGTATTCAATATAAGACAACAATTCACTGATATTACCCTTCAAAAGCTGTTCGTTACCCGAGACAACCAGACAGAACCGCTCTTTGGCCCTTGATATGGCAACATTCAGCAGGTTCGGATCATCGCTGAATTCGGTTATCTGATCATCCACCACACTCATAATAATAGTATCCTTTTCCCGTCCTTGAAACTTATGAACAGTAGCAGATTCTATTTCAGGCAATTGCCGAGACAATTCATCGACTTGAACATTATAAGGAGCGATAATTCCAATATCCGTCTGTTCGGGTAAATGAGCTATCACTTCATCACGAATTACATCAATTTCTCGCTGATTGTAGTGTTTACGCGCATGATGTCCCGGCACTGTCTTGATTGCGCGCAATGTATCAGGTTTTCCATCATCCTCGGTCATAATGAGCAAACCACCGCCATAAAACTTACGATTACAAAAGTCAATAATACGAGGATGGCAACGGTAATGTTCCCGAAGCAATGTTTGCGGGGCATCGGGCAAAAGAGTACATACCGACTGTAAAAAGCTGTTTCCGGCACAATCATAACCGGAAGGGATATCGAATTCCGCGACAATAGCATCAAGCTTTTCTTTATCCTCGCCTGTCACTACATTGGGTAGCTGCAAAGTATCTCCCACGATAACAACATTTTTTGCACATGTCAGCGCCAAAGCACCCGTTTCAATAGAAACTTGCGATGCCTCATCCATAATCAGATAGTCGAATTCCGCTTGATCGGACAAGCAAATACGTGAAGAGAATGTAGTACTCAGCACTACCGGATATTGTTCCAGTACACTCTGATAATCCACTCGCAAATCCCTAACAGAAGAAAATACCTTACGCTTTTCCTTGCCGTATTTCTTAAACAAGGATACTTTGAATAGCTGCATAGATACTTCTGTTAATCTATTCAGTTCAGTTTTGGCATCATAGGTTTTCAATTCGGCTTGCAAGTTCGTTATCCGTTCGTTTAATTCCTCAATCTTCCGATGGTAATACAAAGTTTGCAGTTCCGTGATAATAGCAGATAGATCATGCTTATCAAACTTAGAGTTCAGTTTTAATACATATCGTCCTATCAAATTCATCCACCACCATTGAAGAGCCGCCAAACACTTATTCCACCATTCTTTGGGAGCAATGACATCCTTCTCTGCGTATGCCTGAAACTGCAGCCACAAATTTAAAAGACGCATGGAAGATAGAGAGTTAGCACTATTGAAAGAAGTAAACTCAAATATTTGATCCCGTTTGAAATGATTATACTCTAACTCTACAGCCTGAAGCTCTTGTTTGGACAAAGCCAACCCCTCTTGTACTGTAAAAATCCTGTCAAGCTTCCTCAAAAGATTCTCCGCCTCTTCCTCTTTCCGGAGTTTTTCCTCTACATTGCACTCCCAGTCTTGAAGTTCATCGGGTACAGCAGGCTGATTACCTATAAACGCCTCTTTATTTCCTTTCCTGCCCAATGGCGCCACTATAAAGCCAAGTCCTGCCTTATCCAGCTTCTCAAGAACATTGGTCGTAGCTGAATTGTTGTTTGAAACGACTAAAACAGTCTTTCCTTTTCGTATAATATTAGCTATAATATTGAGGATAGTTTGTGTCTTCCCCGTTCCCGGCGGACCTTGAATGATACTTATCTGATGTTCAAAAGCACAAACTACAGCTCGTTTCTGACTGGCATTGCATCCAAAAGGGTATATAAGCCGACCGCTCTTATCCTTTTTCAATGCTTTCTTTGGATTTAAATATGGAGCGATAGCTCTGCTATCATCAATAAAATCAATCTTTTCATAAAGTTTGGAAAGCAATCCGGTATTATCTTTTTCTTCCTCTTTACCGAGAATATTAGTAGATGCCACCGCCTTCAAATATTCAAATACACTTTGCGATTTACCATCACTCAAACATGAAGTCTTGATTATCAATTCTTCATCCAAGAGATACTGTGAGTAATTGGAAGTGTAAACTACATACCAATAAGTACTACCCTTATATTCAAAAGAAAATACTTCTTTTAAATCGTACACTCTACGCTGACGAATGAATATTCGATTATGATCGATGTCAATTTGTTTTGCGCACGTCAGCCATACAATTTTCTCACTGCCATATCTATATACCTTAGAAGAACCGCGATACTTCACATTAAAGCGACCCGCGTCATCCCGACCTATTTCTTCTATTTGTAAGGTCTTATTTTCTCCATTAATCAGAATAAGGTTTTGAGTAGCATCAATCATACTTCTTTTGTGTTTTAACCTAATATCAGTTCGAATAAATCCCGCGGTTAAAGTTACGGATATTTATAATATGACAGGTGTTTTCTGAAAACGAAATCTTACATACCCGTTAAAAAACCAAGAGTACTCCCGCAACCAGCAAGAGCACTCTTGGTTTCTATTGTAAACAGCTTTACGGTTTATTCCTCTATCTGCCAGCCTCCGCCCAGCGCCTTATAAACATTTACTACTGCTATCAGTTCATCACGGATGGCATTGCTGACGCCGATTTGCGCATCAAAGTATCCACGTTGGGCATCGAGAACATCCATATAATTAATGACACCGTTAATATATTGCAACTGCGCTAAATCCACATACGTTTTGGCTGAACGTTCCAACTTGAGACGCAACTGATACACTTCCTTTATTTTGTTGAAATCCACTATCGCGTTCTTAGCTTCCTTGAAAGCGTTCAGCACCGACTTCTCATAGCTATGTACTTCGGCTTCAAAGGAAGCCTTCTGCGCTTTTAACGCGGCCCGATTCTTTCCCCAATTGAAAAGCGGCGTCAGTACCGCACCATTCAGCAATGAATAAGGAGATTGAAGGAAGTCGGACAGGACATCACTCTCCAAACCGAACTGACCGGTAAGCGAAATACGGGGGAACATATTGGTATAAGCTACCTTTACACGGGCATGTTCCGCTATAAGTTGCTGTTCCGCAGCACGAATGTCGGGACGGCGCTCCAATAAATCGGACGGCAAGCCTACGGGCAAAGATTCCGGTACATCCAGTTCCTGTAAGAAACGGCTGCGTTCGATACGCGTAGGAAACTCCCCGGCAAGAAAGGCGATGTCATTCTCCTTTATGGAAATCTTGCGTTCCAAATCCGGAACAAGCGTAGCGGTACGCGCCAACTCCACCTGTGCCTGTTGATAGGAAGTCTCCGAAGTCAGTCCGCCCTCAAAACGGATTCTTGCGAGACGCACGCCTTCCTCACGGGCTTTCTGCGTCTGACGGACAATCTCCAATTCGGTATCAAGCGCCACCAGTTCATAATACGCCTGCGCCACTTCGGAAACAATTGTCATTCGCAGGGCACGCTGTGCCTCCACACTTTGCAGATAGTCGGCAACCGCAGCGACTTTCTTCCAACGCAGGTTCCCCCAAAGGTCAAGTTCCCACGACAAAAGAGCCTTGGCCTCATAGCTGTTTCCTACATCACGGCTATGACCGCCATAGTTCTCAACTTCACGTTCCGCCCCTATCTTTCCATTCAACTGAGGCAGCAGATTGGCTACACTGATACGTTTCTGCGCCGCCATTTCCTTTACACGGGCCGCAGCTATGAGCATATCCTTGTTATACTCCAGCGCACGGGCTATCAAACTGCGTAAGGTATGATCGGTATAAACCGCCTGCCACTGCTCATCGGCAATGCAGATACTGTCCTGCTGTTGCGCCAGACTGTCGGGCAACGCCATTTCGGGGCGTACATAGCTCTTGCCTACCTTACACGATGCAAAAAGAACCGAGGTGAGCAACAGAAGTATATATATATTTTTTCTCTTCATAAGTATGTAATCAGAATTCGTTTACAATATAATCATCAGTCTTTCTTGATTTTGTGCTGCACTTTCGCCTTTGCCTTATAAATCAGGACAAAGAAGAACGGTACAAGTACAATACCGAATACAATGGCAAAAATCATTCCGAAGAAAACTCCCGTACCGATTGCCTGACGGCTTGCAGACCCCGGTCCGCTTGCCAGTACCATGGGAAGCATACCCAGTACGAAAGCAAGGGAAGTCATCAAGATAGGACGGAAACGAAGTTGGGCGGCATGAATGGCCGACTGTACCAAGTCTCCCCCGTTATCTACCTGCACCTTTGCAAACTCTACGATAAGGATGGCATTCTTCGCCGCAAGTCCCACGAGCATTACCAAACCAATTTGGAAGTAGATATCATTCTCCAACCCACAGACGGCAACACCCAAATAAGCTCCTAAAGCGGCTACCGGCAAAGAAAGCAATACTGCGATAGGTACTGTCCAGCTTTCGTACTGCGCAGCGAGGAAAAGGAACACAAAGAGGAACACCAGCGTCAGTACCAATCCGGTTTGCCCGCCGGCTTGCTTCTCCTGATAGGAAAGTCCGCTCCACTCGATACCGATGTTATCCGGCAAATGCTCGCGCGCTATCTGTTCCATAATCTCCATCGCCTGGCCGGAACTGTAACCCTGCGCAGCCGAACCGCGAATAACGGCAGTGGTAAACATGTTGAAACGTTTGATACTACCCGGGCCTGTGGTATAGGATGCATTACCCAACGAGGTCAACGGAACCATTGCGCCGTTGGCGGCCTTTACAAAGAACAGGTTAATGTTCTCCTTATGCTCACGATACGGAGCTTCCGCCTGGATATACACCTTATATATACGGTTGAACATATTGAAGTCGTTTACATATACGGAACCTGTATAGGCTTTCATCGTGGAGAACACATCCGCCAACGGCACACCCAGCATCTTCACCTTGTCACGGTCCACATCAAAATAGAGTTGCGGAATCTCGGATTGCAGAGAAGAAGAAAGCCCCGTCAGTTCCTTATGCTTCTGCGCATAATACATCAACGTATCCGCTGCCTGTACCAGATTGTCAAAGGTAGCCTCACCGCGAGCTTCGAGTTGCATTTCAAAACCGCCGGATGTTCCCAATCCCGGAATCACAGGCGGAGTGGAAAGATAGACTTTACATTCGGGATATTCCGTCAGGTCCTTTTCCACCTTCTCCATTATTTCGTTAATGGTAGTATTCTTGCGGTCTTCCCAAGGTTTCAAGATAACGGTCAGCTCACTGCGTGCCTGATTGCTTCCTACACGCGGGCTGCTACCCGTTACGTTCTGCACATAAGCCACATACGGGTTCTTTTCCAGATACTTCACCGCACGATCGGTCACTATACGGGTACGCTCCAGTGTAGCGCCTTCCGGCAGTTCCAGCTCCACCTTAAAGTATCCCTGGTCTTCGGCCGGCAAGAAGCTGGTCGGTATCAAACGGTGAATAATGAAGATAGCGATTAGCACCATTCCGAATGCGCTCATCAAGCGTCTGGGATGTTTGATTACACGGCTGATGACGCCTATGTATTTATGATTGCTGATATTCAGCCATTCATTAATCTTACGGAACACGATATTCTTTTTCTTTCCGCTACCGGGTTTCAGGATAAGCGAGCACATCACAGGACTGAGCGTCAGCGCCACAACCGTAGAAAGCAATACGGATACCGCAATAGTGATGGTAAACTGGCGATATAACTGCCCGGTGATACCGCTTAGGAAACTCACCGGAACGAATACGGCGCAGAGCACCAATGAAGTGGCAATCAAAGCGCCCGTCAAACCGCTCATAGCCTTCTTGGTGGCCTCATAGGGCGAGAGTTTTTCCGTCTCCATTAAATGTTCCACATTCTCCACCACCACAATGGCATCATCCACCACGATACCGATAGCGAGAATCAATCCCAGCAAAGTCAGGATATTCAGCGAGAAGCCGAAAATCAGCATGAAGCCGAAAGTACCGATCAAGGATATGGGCACCGCGACAACGGGAATCAAAGTGGCACGCCAGCTCTGCAACGAGAGGAACACCACCAATACCACAAGAATCAACGCCTCGAACAATGTTTTATATACCTCGTGAATAGACTCCGAAATATAAGTAGTCATATCAAACGGTATCTCGTAGCTCATTCCTTCGGGGAAATTCGCGCTGATTTCTTCCATAGCCTTCTTCACGTTGTCCGCCACTTCCATGGCATTGGCTCCCGGAAGCATATAGATACCGAGAACAGCTGCGTTTTCGCCATTGATACCGCTTTCCGTACTGTAAGAAGAGGCTTCGAGCGATACGCGCGCCACATCGCGGAGACGGATGATAGACCCGTTAGCATTGGCACGGACCACAATATCCTCAAATTGTTTAGCGGAACTCAGACGGCCTTGCGTCGTAATAGGAATGGTGATGTCCAGACCTTGCACCGGCTGTTGTCCCAATACGCCGGCAGCCGACTCACGGTTCTGGTCCTTCAATGCGTTCTGCAAGTCCTGCACGGTTAGACCGAAGTTCGCCAACTTGTCCGGCATAGCCCAAATCTGCATGGCATAGTAACGGCTTCCGATATTGGACACACGGCCCACACCGGGAATACGGCGCAAGAGGTCGAGCACGTTGATGGTAGCAAAATTACTCAGATAGATTTCATCGAACTTCGGGTCACTGGAAGTCAGGCAGATGGTCATTAACTGGCTGGGCGCCTGCTTCTCCACCGAGATACCGTTTTGGATAACCTCGGCAGGCAGACGGTTTTCCGCCAGCTTCACACGGTTCTGAATTTCTACGGCAGCCAAATCGGGGTCGGCAGACACATCAAAAGTCACCGTTGCCGAAAAGCCGCCGGAGTTTGAACTGTTGGACTCCATGTACAACATGCCCGGAGTACCGTTTATTTCCTGTTCGATAGGAGTCGCCACCGCTTGCGATACGGTCAGCGCGCTTGCTCCCGGATAGGATGCGCTGATTTTCACGACGGGCGGCGTTATCTGCGGATATTGATCCACCGGAAGCATCGTCAGACCGATGATACCGACAATTACAATTACAATCGATATCACCGCCGAGAATACCGGGCGGTCTATAAAGAAACTTACTTTCATACTGTCATTACTTTGAGAGGTTGTTATCCTTTGCTTTATTCTCGGAAACGGCTTTCTTGTTCAGGGAATCTGCCGGCTGTTCTTCTTCCTCTTTTGGAACCGCCGCCTGCGCACGCACTTTCATACCCGGAGTGAGTTTGTGGAAACCTTCCGTCACTACTTGCTCGCCCGCCACCAGTCCGCGTTCAACAACCATATTGTTGCCAAACTCCGGTCCCAGTTCGATGAAACGTTTCTCAACCGTAGAATCGCGGCGCATCACATAGATATAAGCGCCACCCTTTTCAATGGTAACCGCCTTTTGGGGAACCGCTACCGCACCTTCGCGCACATCCAGCAGCAGCTTCACTTTCGTAAACTGTCCCGGCAGCAAGACCCTGTTCGGATTGGGCATCTCGGCGCGAACGGAGAATGTACCCGTTTGCGGGTCGACTTGCGGTTCGGCAAAGTCTACATAACCTTTATAGGGATAGACAGTGTTATCAGCCAAAGTAATCGTAATATTGGGTTGCCAGGAACGGGTAGAATCCTGACGGCCTATCTCGATATTGCGTTCCTTGCTTTTAAGGTAATCCAATGCGGTCATACTGAAGTCCACCAATACGGTATCGCTCTTCACCACGGTAGCGAGCAACGATTTGGCTCCCGGACCTACCAATGTTCCCAAGTCCACGTTTCTTTCACTGATATGTCCTGACAAGGGGGAACGCACGATTGTATACCCCAGTTCCAGTTCCGCCTGATCCAAATCGGCCTGGCTCATGGAAACGGAAGCCTCGGCGGTTTCATAAGCGGCCTGCGCATTATCCAAATCCAATTGGCTGGCGGCATTCTGCGCATACAAAGGGCGAATACGCTCCAGGTCACGTTTGGCCTTCAACGCCTGCGCCTCGTCTTTCTTCAACTGCGCGCGGGCCTTATCAGCCTTTGCACGGTACTGGTCCTGATTGATGACAAACAAGACTTGATTCTTTGTTACATACTTACCTTCGGCGAAAAGCATACTCTCCAGGTATCCCTCTACGCGCGCACGAACTTCTACAAACTGCTGCGCGCGAATACGGCCTACATATTCGCCAAAAATTTCCACATCACCAACTTCGGCAGGCTCCACAATCACAGTGGGCGCTTCCGGCTGAACTTTCTTCGGCCAGGTCAATATCAGATAACCGGCAAGCAGTACCGCCATACAGGCTATCATCATTATTACCCTTTTCTTTCTCAGCTTTAATTCTCTTTTCGTAAAAAATAGTCTCATGCTTGTTTGTTTATTAAAATTAACCCTGTTTCTCTTTTCAAAGCAAACGCGATGCCAAAACACAACAAAGGCTATATTTGTTATATAATAGTTTAGTTATCAGCTATAAGCATACGCATAAAGTATCCCCGTCACATTCATCTTCCACACTTGCATTGTAGAAAATCTCCACAAATGTAGAATTATTCTACGAACTACTTCTCATTAAAAACACATAAAATCCCATTTTTCCTCTCCAGTCATTGAGAAAAACACTATCTTTACCGAAAATAATTCAATTTATTCACATAAAAAGTAAAGATTATGGCAAGTAGAAAAGTATTGAAGAAGAACGTCAACTATATCGCCGGTGAATTATTCACCGAATGTCTTGTGAACAGTCTGTATGTACCCGGAACAGACAAGAAGAAAGCCGACGAGCTAATGAGTGAGATTCTGAAAATGCAAGATGAATTCATCAGCCGCATCAGCCACACCGAACCGGGAAATGTAAAAGGTTACTACAAAAAATTCCGTTCTGATTTTAACGCAAAAGTAGACGAAATCATTGAAGCTATCGGCAAACTTAAATAATAAGAATGAAGAAAAGACTATATAGTTTTATCTATTATCGCCTGTTAGGCTGGAAAACAAATGTAACAGTGCCCAACTATGACAAATGCATCATCTGCGCGGCACCGCATACATCCAACTGGGATTTATTTATCGGCAAACTGTTTTACGGCGCCATCGGACGGAAGACCAGCTTCATGATGAAAAAAGAGTGGTTTTTCTTTCCTTTGGGATTGATATTCAAAGCCGTCGGCGGAATACCGGTAGACCGGAGCCGGAATACTTCCTTGGTAGACCAGATGGCCAACAAATTTGCCGAAAGCAAACAGTTCCATTTGGCCATCACCCCGGAAGGAACGCGTAAACCCAACCCTAACTGGAAAAAGGGATTTTACTTCATTGCATTGAAAGCGCAAGTTCCCATCATGCTCATCGGTATAGATTATCCTTCCAAGACCATAACTTCCACCAAGGCAATAATGCCGACGGGAGATTTTGAAAAGGATATGCATGAGATAAAACTCTATTTCAAGGACTTTCATGGAAAGATTCCCGAGAACTTCTCAATCGGAACGATTTAAAAAAACGGTTTCCGACAACCGTTCGTCACAATGAACCGACTACGTGTCAGTATCCTGCAAACGGATATTGCTTGGGAAAATAAACAAGACAATCTCCGTCGTCTTCGCGAAAAGCTGGAAACACTTCGCGGAGCGGCGGAGATTGTTGTTTTGCCGGAAACTTTTTCTACCGGATTCAGCATGAATACCGATAAACTGGCGGAACCGGTAACAGGTGACACCATCACCACGCTGCGCCAATGGGCGTCTGAATACCGGATAGCCATCGCCGGAAGCTACATTTCCTGCGAAGAAAATTCCGTTTCATCCGAAGATAATCCATTATCCCGCGAACATCCCGCCTATTACAACCGCGCCTTTTTCCTCACTCCCGAAGGAGAAGCCTATTTTTACGACAAGCGGCACTTGTTCCGCATGGGCAACGAAACGGAACATTTCACGGCGGGCAATCGCCCTACCGTAATCCCTTACCGGGGCTGGAACATACTGTTGCTTGTCTGCTACGACCTTCGTTTCCCGGTATGGAGCAGGAATGTAAACAACGGATACGACCTGTTGATTTACGTCGCCAACTGGCCTGTACCCCGGCGAAAAGTCTGGGACATTCTTTTGCAAGCGCGTGCGCTGGAGAATATAAGTTACGTCTGCGGCGTAAACCGTGTCGGTAAAGACGGTAATCGATTCCCTTACGACGGCGGCAGCGCAATCTACTCATATAAGGGCGAACTGATGGCTCAGGTACCCGACAATGAAGAAGGGGCAGCCACCGTACCCCTCGAACTTTCCGCACTGCAAGCATTCAGAAACAAGTTTCCCGCATGGAAAGATGCGGATTCTTTCACTATCGTTTCAGATAATAGTTCACGGTAGTCACTACGCGTATGCTCTTAATATAAGGTGTATTGGCATCTCTGTCCGAAATGGAGAATTGTCCCTGCGAAGCATTCCGTATTTTACCCAGACTGCTGTCCGAGTCTTTTGCAAACTTCTCGGCTGCGGCACGGGCATTCTTCGTAGCTTCTTCTATCATTTGCGGTTTCACGTCATTCAAGCCCGTAAACTCGTATACCACATTATAGCGGTAATCGCCCCCGCTGATGGCAATACCCTGTTTCAGCAGCTCGGCTTGTTCCGACATCAACTTCCGCACCTTGTCTACATTCTTTGAAGTGACCGTAATGACCGATGTGGCATTGTACCGATAAGCTATATCACGGTTCCCGTAACGTTCGGCCTGCATGTCTATCACTTCGGGCGGAGCAATGCTGATTTCTTCTTTAGCGATGCCGTTACTTTCCAGAAACTTCACAATAACTTTGTTCTTCTGCTCCATATTGGCATAAAGCAAAGACGGATCGTTCCCAATATCCTTATACATCAAAGGCCATATTACCTTATCGGCGGGGACTTCCATCTCAGCCAGCCCTTTTACGCTGACAATACGCTCCTTATCTATAAAATCGTTTATACCCCATTTTATTACCACTCCCAACAAAACCATACCGACAGCAATAATGGCGGCTTCTGCTTTCCATGTTTTCATAATCAATCGTTTTTATTATTAATGCGAATCAAGAGTTAATAATAGAGTAGCCTAAGGCTGAAAGGCTTTTATCTCTCAGCCCGGGGTAACATCCCGGGAATAAATGTTCTCTGCACTCACGCCTTATAATGGCAAAATCTTTGAATATCAAATTTTGCCCTTACAGGGCGCAATGGTAATCATATTCGCATTCCCGGGGTGTTACCCCGGGCTGAGAGATAAAAGCCCTTCAGGCTTAGAATTTGTCTAATCAGTTAATTATCTAATCTGTTAATCATCTAATCAGTTTAATCAATTTAATTATCTAATCAATTTAATCATCTAATCGGTTTAATTGCTCAATCATACTTAGCTATTTGCTGTTTAAACTCCTGATTCGTCTTATTAAGGAGTGACAACTCCCTCTAACTCTCTTTAATTCCTATTTTCTTCAAAGTAACGAAATTAAAGTTTTCACTGACCATCATCCCGATTAAAAGATATTAAATAGGTATTTCTTTAAACATTACGCATCAAATTTTAGAGTATTTAATGAAAATACCTAAATGCATGGAGTGCATCTTACCCAAAAAGTAGTTATTTTTGTCCTTTGAAACGATGTCTGACGACTGAAACAATTAATTTATTAACACTAACCCCTAAATCCTATGTTGACTCAACTTATCAACGCACGCATCCTGACCCCGCAAGGTTGGCTCAAGGATGGTTCCGTACTCATCAGAGACGGGAAAATTTTAGAAGTAACCAATTGCGACCTTGCCGTTATCGGCGCACAACTGATTGATGTAAAAGGAATGTATGTACTGCCCGGCGGTGTAGAAATCCATGCACATGGCGGCGGCGGACGCGACTTTATGGAATGTACCGAAGACGCTTTTCGCGGTGCGGTCAAAACTCACATGAAATACGGAACCACCAGCATATTCCCCACCCTGTCCTCTTCTACCGTACCGATGATTGAACAGGCGGCAGAAACTTGTACGAAGATGATGGCGGAAAAAGACAGCCCGATACTGGGTCTGCACCTCGAAGGCCACTATCTAAACATGGCGATGGCTGGCGGACAGATGCCCGAGAACATCAAGAACCCCGACCCCAACGAATATATCCCCATCGTAGAAAACTGGCACTGCATCAAGCGTTGGGACGCCGCTCCCGAATTACCCGGAGCCATGCAGTTCGGTAAATACATCACCGGAAAAGGCATCTTGGCCTCGGTAGCCCATACCCAAGCCGAATTTGAAGATATACGCACCGCCTATGAAGCCGGATATACGCATGCCACGCACTTCTACAACGCGATGCCCGGATTCCATAAACGCCGTGAATATAAATACGAAGGTACCGTGGAGAGCATCTACCTCATGGACGACATGACCGTGGAAGTAGTGGCCGACGGCATCCACGTACCGCCCACAATCCTGCGCCTGGTCTACAAGATAAAAGGCGTGGAACGGATGTGCGCCATCACCGATGCTCTGGCATGTGCCGCCAGCGACAGCAAGGAAGCTTTCGACCCGCGTGTCATCATCGAGGACGGCGTATGCAAGCTGGCCGACCACTCCGCCCTTGCCGGCAGCGTGGCAACGATGGACCGCCTGATACGCACAATGGTACAGAAGGCTGACATACCATTGGCGGACGCCGTACGTATGGTGTCCGAAACACCGGCTCGCATTATGGGCGTATACGACCGTAAGGGTTCGCTCCAGAAAGGAAAAGACGCCGACATTATCGTAATGGACGAAGATTTGAAAATCAGAGCGGTATGGGCAATGGGCAAATTAGTGCCTGAAACCGATACTTTATCATAAAATTTATTTCAACATAATGCGAATGAACTTTGTTTTTCGTATTTTTGTTAAGTTTTGAACAAGCGAACAGCTTTAATCATTTATTAATAACCAATTATTGTATGAAAACCAATCTTAGTTCTCAAATTACTCTGAACAGAGTATCCCCCAGGTACTATCGACCTGAGAACGCTTTCGAGCGATCGGTACTGACACGTCTCGAAAAAATTCCGACAGACATTTACGAGTCTCCCGAAGAAGGAGCCAACCAGATTGCTTTGGATATCGCACAAGTGATTCGTGACAAGCAGAAAGCCGGACGTTTCTGCGTATTGGCGCTGGCCGGCGGTAACTCGCCGCGCAATGTCTATTCAGCCCTCGTGCGTATGCATAAGGAAGAAGGACTGAGTTTCCGCAATGTAGTGGTATTCAACCTGTACGAATATTATCCGCTGGCTTCGGACGCAGTCAACAGCAACCTCAACGCATTGAAGGAAATGCTGCTCGACCACGTGGACATTGACATGCAGAACGTATTCAGCCCCAACGGTACTATCGCCAAAGACACCATTTTCGAATATTGCCGCTTGTACGAGCAACGCATCGAAAGCTTCGGCGGTATCGACGTAGCCGTATTGGGTATCGGACGTGTCGGCAACATCGGTTTCAACGAACCGGGTTCGCGCCTGAACTCCACCACCCGTTTGATTTTGCTGGACAGCGACTCACGCAACGAAGCGTCCAAGATGTTCGGAAGCATTGAAAGCACTCCGGTAAGCTCCATTACAATGGGTGTAGCCACAATTCTCTCGGCCAAGAAAGTATATTTGCTGGCATGGGGTGAAGAAAAGGCCAAAATGGTAAAAGAGTGTGTAGAAGGCAACGTAACAGATACAATCCCCGCATCTTACCTGCAAACGCACAACAATGCCCATATCGCCATCGACCTTTCGGCAGCCGCCAACCTGACACGTATCCAACGTCCCTGGCTGGTAACTTCCTGCGAATGGAACGACAAGCTGATTCGCAGCGCCATCGTCTGGTTGTGCCAACTGACCGGAAAACCGATTCTGAAGCTGACCAACAAAGACTACAACGAAAACGGTTTGAGTGAACTGCTTGCCCTTTACGGCTCTGCATACAACGTAAATATCAAGATTTTCAACGACCTGCAGCATACCATCACCGGTTGGCCGGGCGGCAAGCCGAACGCAGACGACACCTATCGTCCCGAACGCGCTAAACCGTATCCCAAACGTGTCGTTGTATTCTCTCCGCACCCGGATGATGACGTCATCTCTATGGGCGGTACTATCCGCCGTCTGGTAGAGCAGAAACATGACGTGCATGTGGCATACGAGACTTCCGGTAACATTGCCGTAGGCGATGAAGAAGTAATCCGCTTCCTGCACTTCATCAACGGCTTCAACCAGCTCTTCAACAACAGCGAAGACCAGGTCATCAACGAGAAATACACCGAAATCCGCAACTATCTGAAAGATAAGAAAGACGGCGATATGGATACCCGCGATATCCTGACCATCAAAGGGCTGATTCGTCGCGGCGAAGCGCGTACGGCATGTACTTATAACAATATCCCGTTGGATCACTGCCACTTCCTTGACCTGCCGTTCTATGAAACGGGTAAGATTCAGAAGAACCCTATCAGCGAAGCCGATGTGGAAATCGTACGCAACCTGTTGCGCGAAGTGAAACCCCACCAAATCTTTGTCGCCGGTGACCTTGCCGACCCGCACGGAACACACCGTGTTTGTACGGATGCCGTATTTGCCGCTATCGACCTTGAAAAGGAAGAAGGCGCCAAATGGCTGAAAGACTGCCGCATCTGGATGTACCGCGGCGCATGGGCAGAATGGGAAATCGAAAACATCGAAATGGCGGTGCCCATCAGCCCCGAAGAATTGCGCGCCAAACGTAACTCTATCCTGAAGCACCAAAGCCAGATGGAAAGCGCACCGTTCCTCGGTAACGACGAGCGCCTGTTCTGGCAACGCAGTGAAGACCGCAACCGCGGTACAGCCGCACTGTACGACAGCTTGGGTCTGGCATCTTACGAAGCCATGGAAGCATTCGTAGAATACATTCCGCTGTAAATGTTTACTAAATAGCGATAAGAGAGTGGGAAGTGATGAACTTCCCACTCTTTTTTTGTGTATTTTTGTACGGTACTTAACTATTGAATATGAGAAAGCTATATTTATCCATACTGCTCCTGTCGGCAGGAGTTACTTCCCTCTTTTCACAAGAAATAGAACAGGCCGTCCGGGAGCGGTTGCAAACCTTCTTCCAAGCATATGCCCCTGCCGATGTCAATATCGGTACATGCCGGCTCGACAGCGTACGCGTAGACTTCCGCCGAAAAACCATCAGCATCTATGCCGATGATAAATTCTCCTACCAGCCCTTCCGGCCTGAAACGGTGGAAAAGACTTACCGGGACATCAAGAAGATACTCCCCGGCCCCGTTACCTATTTCGACATCACCGTCTTTACCGGCGGACGTTCCATCGGCGACCTTATCCCCAACGCATACAGAAACGGAAAGAAAGATAAAAACCGCCTGTTTACGGACATACATTACAAAGGCGCCCCCTGGGTGACCCGCGCATCCCGTCCCTTTGAAATAACCCGGGGACTGGAAGGACGGCACATCGCCCTGTGGCAAAGTCACGGAAGGTACTACATCAACAGCAAGGACAAATGGGGCTGGCAGCGTCCCCGCCTGTTCTGTACCTCCGAAGACCAATTCACGCAATCGTTCATCCTCCCCTACCTCATCCCGATGCTGGAAAATGCGGGAGCCAACGTATTCACCCCTCGTGAACGCGACACGCAGAAACGGGAAATCATCGTAGACAACGACGGCAACCGAAACGGAACAAACTCCCTCTATCTCGAAGTGAAAAGCAGGAAAGCACGTTGGGAAAAGACCTCTCTGCCGGGATTTGCACAGCGGAAGCGCATCTATGCGGAAGGAGAAAATCCTTTCCTTGACGGCACGGCACGCTTCGCGCAGACCGAAAAGAAGAAAAACAAAGCCTTCGCCGAGTGGGTTCCCGATATTCCGGAAACCGGAGAGTACGCCGTATACGTTTCCTATCAAAGCCTGCCGAACAGCGTGAGCGATGCCAAATACCTCGTATTCCACAACGGCGGTGTCACAGAGTTTAAAGTTAACCAGCGCATTGGCGGCGGCACATGGGTATACCTCGGTACTTTTACTTTCGACAAAGGAAGCAATGACTACGGTATGGTGGTATTGAGCAATGAAAGCCGGGAGAAAGGAGTGGTATGCGCCGATGCCGTACGTTTCGGCGGCGGCATGGGCAACATTGCGCGCGGCGGCAAAACCAGCGGTCTGCCCCGCTACCTGGAAGGCGCCCGTTACTCCGCGCAATGGGCGGGTATGCCCTATCCCGTATATGCCGGATACAAAGGCAAGGACGACCTCTCGGACGACATCAATGTACGTTCGCGTGCCATCAACTATCTGTCGGGCGGCTCCGTATTCAATCCCGGCGAACAGGGATTGGGAGTACCGTTTGAAATGAGCATGGCACTGCACAGCGATGCCGGCTTCAAGACCGACGACCGGATCGTAGGAACACTCGGCATCTATACCACCGATTTCAATAACGGCGAATTGGCGGCGGGAACAGACCGTTACGCCTCGCGCGACCTTGCCGACCTGTTCCTCACCCGCTTGCGGCAAGACATCCGTTCCACTTTCAATACGGACTGGACACGCCGCAGCATGTGGAACCGCAATTACAGCGAAACCCGCCTGCCCGCCGTTCCTTCCGCAATCGTGGAAATTCTCTCGCACCAGAACTTTGCGGACATGCGTTTGGGACACGACCCCAATTTCAAGTTCACGGCCAGCCGCGCCCTGTACAAATCCATCCTGCAATATATCTGCACGCAGCATAACAAAGAATACGTTGTGCAGCCCTTGCCCGTCAGCAATTTCGCCATCCGCTTCGGCAAGAAGAAAAATACGCTGGAGCTTTCCTGGAAAGGAGTGAACGACCCGCTGGAGCCCACCGCCACACCCCGCGAATACATTGTCTACACACGTATCGGACGGGGCGGATTTGACAACGGCGTACGTGTAAACAATCCGTTCCATACCGTAAAGATAGAACCGGGCATCGTCTATTCTTTCAAAGTAACGGCAGTGAATCGGGGTGGAGAAAGCTTCCCGTCCGAAATCCTCGCGGCCTACAAGTCCGAACACGAAAAGGCGCGTGTACTTATCATCAACGGCTTCGACCGCATCAGTGGTCCCGCTGTGGTAAACACGCCCGACGAAGCGGGATTTGACATGGCTCAAGACCCCGGCGTACCTTATCTATACGATATATCCCTCTGCGGCATCCAGCAGAACTTCAACCGTAAAGAAGCCGGAAAACGTTTGGGAGAAAGCGGCAATGAATATGAAGGCATGAAAATAGCCGGGAACACCTTCGACTACCCCTTTATGCATGGCAAAGCCATACAGGCGACAGGCGGCTACAGCTTCACTTCATGCAGTGACGAAGCTGTGGAAAGCGGCAGTGTGGCATTGGAAGACTATCCGATAGCGGACTATATTCTGGGATTGGAAAAAGCGGACGGCAACCTGTCACGGACAGCCTATTACAAAACTTTCTCCTCGCCCATGCAGCGCGCCTTGGCAGCCTACTGCCGGTCGGGCGGCAACCTATTGGTCAGCGGCGCCTACATAGGCAGCGACATGAACGATTCGCAAGGCAACCGGGAATTTACCCAAAACGTCCTGAAATACCGCTTCGGTAACAGTTTACAGACATCCGGCGGGCAAATCGGCATACAAGGCTTGGGGCGCAGCCTCAGCATCCCCCGTCTGCCCAACGAGCAGGCCTATCCCGTAACGGCCCCCGACTGTATCCTGCCTATGGCAACCGCTTTTCCAGTCATGACCTATGCAGACGGGAACCAACCGGCCGCCATAGCCTATAAAGGTAACGACTACCGTACTTTCGTCATGTCATTTCCCTTTGAAAGCATTCGGGAAGAAGCAAACAGAACGGCGGTTATGGCATCCATACTGCACTTCTTTACGGCAGATAATACGGGTATGAACAGATAATAACGACAATCTTGATAAATAATCTGTGGAAATATGCATAATCTGTGGTGAAAAACTTATCTTTGCTTTTACAGAAAACATCGTTTACTAAACATTAATCATTAAAACATTAATCATTAAAACATTAACGCCATGTACACTATACAAGCCAATCCCAGCGGAACCCGCAACCTGGAAATATCGGAAGAGAATCTCGCCACCATCGAGAAATACGGCCTCTTCCGTCATCTCATCGACAGCAACGGCATCGTGGACGAAACCGTGCTCGACAAACTCAAGCTGAATATCCGTTCCCTCATCGCCGCTCAGGAAGAAGACAGTAAAGACCTGCTCGACCTCTGCATCGACGTTATCTATCACAACAACATGAAAGCCTTCGGGCTGCAGCAGCTTATCAAGCTCTACCTGCAATGGCTTTCCCGGCAAGAAACCATAGAAGAGGAAGAAGATAAATGAAAACCATCGACACACGCGGACAGAAGCTTTACAGCCCTCTCATCCCCGCCGTAAAGGCCATGTGCGAAGCCGGGAAAGGCGAGAAACTGGAAATCATTATGGACGACGCAACCGCCTTTAATGACCTCAAGGAGTATCTCGCCGAACAGCAAATCGGCTTCCGTGAGATTTATGACGGAGAGGAAATGCTGGTGCAGTTCTGTAAGTAATTAAAACTTTCCGTATCTTTGCACCCATGAAAGAATACAGACTGACTGATTGGTTGCCTACAACCAAGAAAGAAGTGGAACTTCGCGGGTGGGATGAACTGGACGTTATTTTGTTCAGCGGTGACGCGTATGTAGACCATCCATCGTTCGGGGCAGCCGTCATAGGGCGCATACTCGAAGCGGAAGGACTGCGTGTGGCGATTATTCCCCAACCCAACTGGCGAGACGACTTACGGGATTTTAAGAAACTGGGGCGTCCCCGCCTCTTCTTCGGCGTCAGCGCAGGCTGTATGGACAGTATGGTCAATAAATACACCGCCAACAAACGTCTGCGTAGCGATGATGCCTATACTCCCGACGCACGTCCGGATATGCGCCCCGAATATCCCTCGATTGTCTATACCCAAATCCTTAAAAAACTATATCCCGATGTGCCCGTCATATTGGGCGGCATCGAAGCGAGCATGCGCCGGCTGACGCATTACGACTATTGGCAAGACCGCGTGCGTCCCAGCATCCTTACGGACAGCGGCGCCGATGCGTTGACGTACGGTATGGGTGAGAAACCCATTGTGGAGCTTGTAAGAAGATTAAAGCGGCAGCAACCTATTCTCGACATCCCCCAACTGGCTTATCTTACTAAAGAAGTGCAGCCGCAGGAAGGGGACATCACCCTTTTCTCGCACGAAGAATGCCTGAAAGACAAGAAGAAACAGGCCGCCAATTTCCGCCATATCGAAGAAGAGAGCAATAAATACGCCGCATCGCGCATCCTGCAGACCGTAGGCAGGCAAACCGTCGTTGTCAATCCGCCTTACCCGCCCCTGACGGAAGCGGAACTCGACCGTTCTTTCGACCTCCCCTACACCCGCCTTCCACATCCCAAATACAAGGGAAAGCGCATACCCGCATACGATATGATTAAGTTCTCCGTCAACATCCATCGCGGATGTTTCGGCGGTTGCGCTTTCTGTACCATCTCGGCGCATCAGGGCAAGTTTATCGTCAGCCGCAGCAAGAAAAGCATCTTGAAGGAAGTAAAGGCCGTAATGGAATTACCGGACTTCAAAGGGTATCTCAGTGATTTGGGCGGCCCCTCCGCCAATATGTACAAGATGCGGGGACGCGATGAAGCCGTATGCAAGAAATGCAAACGCCCGTCGTGCATCCACCCCAAAGTATGCCCTAACCTGAACACAGACCACAGCCCGCTGCTCGATATTTATCATGCCGTAGACAGTCTGCCGGGCATCAAAAAGTCATTCATAGGCAGCGGTGTGCGCTACGACTTGTTGCTGCACCAAAGCAAAGACCCCGAAACCAACAAAAGCACGCAGGAATATACCCGCGAACTCATAGCCCGTCATGTAAGCGGCCGCCTTAAAGTCGCGCCGGAGCACACCTCGGAACGCGTGCTCGACATCATGCGCAAACCGCCGTTCAGCCAGTTCGGAGAGTTCAAAAAGATATTCGACCGAATCAATCGTGAAGAAGGCCTGCGGCAGCAGCTCATCCCCTACTTCATCTCCAGCCACCCCGGCTGTAAGGAAGAGGACATGGCGGAACTTGCCGTCATCACCAAGCGTCTGGACTTTCATCTGGAGCAGGTACAGGACTTTACTCCCACCCCCATGACCGTCGCCACCGAAGCGTGGTACACAGGTTTCCACCCCTATACCCTGGAACCCGTGTTCAGTGCCAAGACACAACGCGAGAAACTGGCGCAGCGTCAGTTCTTCTTTTGGTACAAACCCGAAGAACGGAGAAATATCATCAATGAACTGCGGCGGATAGGACGGAAAGACTTGATTGACAAGCTGTACGGGAAATAGAGAAGAAGCTAATAATTGCCATATCTTATTAAGCGTAAGGAGTTGGCTACTAAAAACACTATCTGTATCTTCCATCTTACAGACATATAAAAAGATGCAAAGTCGAATACTGTTGGAAGAACCCGCTACCGGCTATTTCCATCTGTCCGAATTACTTAATGCCATGGAAACATCTGTAAAAGCCAAACTTACCTATCACCCTTTCAATAAAGATTCTTATACTACCTTGCTATCAGCCTATTGTCTGAAAGTATTCAAACAGCGTTGGTTGGAACAAAATAAGAGAAGAAGCCATGAAAATTATTGAAAACTATCAGAAAAGTTTATAAGATTTCACTTATCCAAGCAATGAACACTATTGATACAAATCTTTTATCGGGTCTTGTCTTGTGTCAAAAATTGACTCCACTAAAATATAATCTGAATGAACACTATAATAAATTCTAAAATATTCGCATACAAAAACACGGGTATCAGGAGCTGATGCCGCCCTATACATATAAGGATAAGAAGATACCAACCGTAATGTGCCTGTTATCATTTGAAGTAATTTACGCACATAAGCCGAATTTCCCGCTTGGGAACAATAAAACGAAGATATTTGATGAAAACATTGCACCGCTTCCTCAGACCAAATAATTTTCAGCCCAGCCATTCTTCTACCAGCTTTTCCAGTTCTTCATGCGTGATATATTCTCCGCGAGCATATTGCTCTTTTGCCCGCATGACAGATGCCAACTCATGTTCCGGAATTTGGTAAACATTAGTATCTTGTTTCTGATAAGCCGCTACGGGCTCACATACTTGCAAGGGTTTATTTTCTTGTTGTTTATACTTCTTCACAGCCTTTTATGTTTCATCATCCATACTGACACAAAGATAGAGAAGATACTTCAATAAAAAAAAGTTTTTCCTTCCAATTTTCTCAAAGACCGCTATCCAACAGCTAACCGTCAGCTATCCATAAAGAAACATCCACACTCCCATTTTCAAACACTCACTTCTTAGGAGAAAGGCTTGCTCATATAGGAAATAAGCCGTATCTTTACGCTCAAGATGAACATCTTTAGGTTAAAGACCGCCATCTCCAGCCTAAAGATACATATCTTTAAACTGAAGATACAGTTTAAAGCATAGGTTAAGTTTCCCCGGTAAGCAAGTCCGCCTACTTTCGTCCCTACCCCATGCCACTTCTTCCTTAGCCCCATGCAGGACGGACATCCATCACCGAATTATCAACCCGTAAACAACAAAAAACATCATGGCAGAATATCAAATGCAGACCTCTAATCTTCCCAACGAAGACGGTGAAAAAATACTCTTCCCCCGTATCAAGATTTGGGGACAGGTAGATTTGGACTACCTTGCCCAACGCATCAACTACGCCAGTACCTTTACTCCCGGCGACATCATCGGACTGGTAAAATCACTCACCCAGGCCATAGCCCGTGAAATGGGCGAAGGACACTCGGTGAAAGTGGACGGACTGGGTGTATTCACTCCCTCGTTAGGGTTGCGCGAAGGTTTTGAACGGGAAAGCGCCGAACAGGGCGGACAAAAACGTAACGTAAGCAGTATCTGTGTAGACAACATCAACTTCCGCGCAGACAAGGATTTCATCTACGAAACAGGACGAAGTTGCATACTGGACCGCTCTAAATGGAAGTTCCGGCACTCCTCCTCACGCTACACCGCCGGACAACGGCTGAAACTGGCGCAAGACTATTTAGAGTCGCATCCGTTGCTGAAAGTAGGTGACTACTGCGAACTGACAGGACTACTGCGCAACGCCGCCGCACAAGAGCTGAAACAGTGGAGCGAAATGCCCGAAAGCGGAATCGGCCATACGGGCAGAGGGTCACACAAGATATATATCAAAGCAACAACAGACTGACCTATTCTTCCACCTGCATCGCCACAATCTCCTGTAACGCCGCCACAGCCTCTTCCACGGTAGTGACGTCTTTCACCACCATACTCCGCTTGTTATTCTGCTCCCGCAGGTCGCAACGACGGGTATATTTCATCATGTAGGCAATGACTTTGCCGAAAGCCTGACTCTGATAGTAAGGACTGTCCGGATTGGAAACAAAGAACAGCGTCATGCGGCCGCCTTTGAGGAACACCTTTTCCGTTCCCAGACGTGCCGCAAGACGGCGCAGGGGAACGATACGGAGCAATTCTTCCGTCTCGGGGGGGATAGGTCCGAAACGGTCTTCGAGACGGGCGCGGAAAGCATCCACGTCCTTGTCCAGCGTCAGACCGTCCAGTTCGCGATAGAGCAACATACGCTCGCTGCTGCCGGTGACGTAGGTGGCGGGCAGCAACAGCTCAAGGTCGCTCTCCACCTGGCATTCGTCTACAAATTGCTCACCGCTGATAGTACCGTCGCCTTTCAGCTCATCGGCATAGAGGTCGGCAAACTCGTCGGTCTTCAGCTCGTGCACAGCTTCGGACAATATCTTCTGATAGGTTTCGTAACCCAGGTCGGCAATGAAGCCGCTTTGCTCTGCGCCGAGCATATTACCCGCGCCGCGAATGTCGAGGTCCTGCATGGCGATGTGGATGCCGCTGCCTAAGTCGGAGAAGTTCTCGATGGCCTGCAAGCGGCGTTTGGCTTCCGGCGTAAGCGAGGACAAGGGGGGAGCCAGCAAATAGCAGAAAGCCTTTTTATTGCTGCGCCCCACACGGCCGCGCATCTGGTGCAGGTCGCTCAAGCCGAAATTCTGCGCCTGGTTGATGATGATGGTATTGGCGTTCGGTATGTCGATACCGCTCTCAATGATGGTAGTGGCGAGCAATACGTCATAATCATAGTTGACAAAGTCGAGAATAATCTTTTCCAGTTCGGCGGGTTCCATTTGCCCGTGACCGATGCAGACACGGCAATCGGGAATGTTGCGCTCTATCATCGCTTTCAGTTCGGAGAGATTGGAGATGCGGTTGTTTACAAAGAACACCTGCCCGTTGCGGCTCATTTCGAAATTGATGGCATCGGTGATGATATCGTCGCTGAAAGTATGCACTTCCGTCTGAATGGGATAACGGTTGGGCGGCGGTGTCTGGATGACGCTCAAGTCGCGCGCGCCCATCAGGGAGAACTGCAAGGTACGGGGAATGGGCGTGGCGGTCATGGTCAGGGTATCCACGTTCACTTTCAGTTGGCGGAGCTTCTCCTTGACGGAGACACCGAATTTCTGTTCTTCGTCGATAATCAGCAAGCCGAGGTCTTTGAACTTAACGTCTTTACCCAGAATGCGGTGGGTACCGATAAGGATATTCACCTCACCGTCCGCAAGACCCTTGACAACGGCCTTGGCCTGTGCCGCCGTCCGGGCGCGGCTCAGATATTCCACACGGCAGGGCAGGCCTTTCAGGCGCTCCTTGAAAGTCTGGAAATGCTGATAGGCAAGAACGGTGGTGGGAACGAGGACGGCCACCTGCTTGTTGTCCGCCACCGCCTTGAAAGCGGCACGCACGGCAACCTCGGTCTTGCCGAAGCCTACGTCGCCGCATACCAGCCGGTCCATGGGGCGGGCGCTTTCCATATCCGCCTTTACGTCGGCGGTCGCCTTGCTTTGGTCGGGGGTATCCTCGTAAATGAAAGACGCTTCCAGCTCCCGTTGCAGGAAACTGTCGGGGCTGTATTGAAAACCTTTCTCCTCGCGCCGTTGCGAATAGAGCTTTATCAGGTCGCGGGCTATATCCTTAATCTTGGTCTTGGTACGGTCTTTCAGTTTCTCCCATGCGCCGGTACCCAGCTTGTTGAGGCGGGGAGCTTCGCCTTCTTTGCCTTTGTACTTGGAAACCTTATGCAAAGAATGGATGGAGACAAAGACCACATCGTCATTCTGATAGACCAGACGCATCACTTCCTGCGTCGTATCTCCGTTGGGAATACGCACCAATCCCGTAAAACGTCCCACGCCGTGGTCGGTATGCACCACGTAATCTCCGGGAGTAAACTGATTCAACTCTTTCAGGCTCAAAGCCACCTTGCCGCTGCGGGCTTTATCGCTTTTCAGGTTGTATTTGTGAAAACGGTCGAACAACTGGTGGTCGGTAAAGATACAGAGACGCAGAGTATCGTCGGCAAAGCCCTCGTGCAAAGTACGCTCAACGGGGGTAAAGGAGATGTTATCTCCCCGGTCTTCAAAGATAGCGCGGATACGGTCGGTTTGTTTCAGGCTGTCACTGCATATATAGAGGGTATAGTTGTGCGCCAGGTAGTCCTGGAAGCTTTCCGCCACCAGGTCGAAATTCTTATGGAAGATAGGCTGCGCTGCGGTACTGAATGATATTGTCGCGTCCGGTGTTCCGGTAGGCTTCGTTCCGAATTCCATGCGGCGGAAATCGAGGGCGCGCAAGGTAAACTCTCCCCCGTCAATCAACTTCCCTTCCAGAGATATCGCACCGTTTTCCTCGGCTTCGCGGGCGGCAATGGCCGCGGCGGTCAGCGATTCGTCGTGAACGGCCTGAATACGCTCGCGCAGCCAGAGGAAATCACGCATCGCCAGCAAGGTGTCCGGCCGGAGAAAATCCAGGAAAGATACCATGCCGCCATTGCCGCCCTGCTCCAGGCTACGGCTCAAATCGGGGACAATGACGATATCCTCTTTCTTCTCTTTGGAAAGCTGGCTCTCCACCTCAAACGTACGGATGCTCTCCACCTCATCTCCGAAGAAATCGATACGGAAAGGACATTCGGAAGAAAAGGAAAAGACATCGATGATACTGCCGCGCACGGCATATTGCCCCGGCTCGTACACATAATCCACGTACTCGAAGCCGTAGCTGCGCAGCACTTCCGTCACGAAGTCCATATCCACCTTTTCGCCCGTATGGAGTTTCAAGGTTTTATCTCCCAGTTCCTTACGGGAAACGACTTTTTCCGCCAGCGCATCCGGGCAGGTAACCACGCAAAGCCCTTCCTCGCCTTTCTGCAGGCGGCTCAGCACTTCCGTGCGGAGAATCTCGTTGGCGGCATCTTTCTGTCCGTACTTTATGGCACGGCGGAAGGAAGAGGGGAAGAACAACACCCGTTCGGCTCCCAAAATCTGTGTCAGGTCGTGATAGAAATACCCGGCTTCTTCCAAATCGCCGAGAATAAAGACAAACGGACATTCAGCCCGCTGTACCAGCACGGACGAAAACAGCGAAGCGGCAGAAGCGCACAGGCCGCTGCAGTAGAGGTGACGGACGGAATTGTCCTTTAGCAGCCTGCACATGCCTTCTACATTGGGATGGGCGGCGTATAATTGTTGCAGTTCGGTAATAATCATTGTTACGGTGAATTTCCGTTGCAAAAATACATAAATAATCCTTAGTTGCAGCAGATTCGTATTTATGCATTTCAATAAGGCCGTTTTTTTTCGTACGGTTCCCCGTTTATATATAGCTCGCCTTCCACGTCTCCTTGTAGCGAGCCATTCCCCAACAGGATGTTAAATCCCTGCCCGTTTAAGATAAATCCTTCGGGTATCGTCAGTTCACCGGTCACTCCGCTCCAGTCTATATTCTTGAAAAGGCGGATGACTTTCACTTTCTCACCCCCTCTTTCTTCTTCTTGATAAAATACAGCCGGGATTTCGTCCGGATTGTCCGACTGCAAAGCCGTCAATAATTTGACAGCGTCCTCTTGGGTGAATATACCGGAGCCGGGATAATGCGGTGTGTCTTGTTCGGTTTTAACACCCCAGTCATCTATGACCGATGCGCTACCGCCACCGGACGCCGCCCCATCTCTCAATTCCACATTCAGAACACAAGAATTTCTTTGAAACAAGGTTGTTATTTTCTGAGACTCTTTTTCAATACCATAGATATTTCCCGTATAAGACTTCCCGTCAAACTTCACGATAAAAAAGCCGGACTGGTCTTCCGGTCTGTTACTATCGGCATTATCCCAAAACTTGAATGGATGCAGATAGAGAGCATTCCAATTGGAGCCATAATCGGGAGTGTCTTTATTTGCCGTTTTCCAATCCAGTGTCACTCCTTTCTTCTCCGTCTCATCGGGCGTCAATGTAACATAACTATAATTCGCACCGATACCTACCTGAACATCCCGCTCAAACATATGAAAATGTTCCATATCGAATGTAGCCCGGGAAGGAAGGTTAGGAAAGATAATTTTACACTCATACACGGAATTACCTTTTTCTCCATTCTTTTTGAAATGGGTAAATGAGTTGAATATCACCTTACATACCTGTCTTTGGAAAATCAACGGCACAGACTGTCCTCCGGACAGATTCCGCGAATCTATCGTTGCTCCCACAAAATATTCCAATCCCGTGGTATAATCCCCGTACGTCACCACACCTTTTGCAGACACGCTATTATCTTCGTGAGAAAAAGCCACTCCTTTGAGGGGCTTGCCATCATCTCCTTCGGGAACAGATATGGCACGAAAATGATACTTTGTATTAAAATCAGCCCAAAACAGCTTGTACTTATCGCTGGCCGCATCCGCAACCGTCAATACACCCGCTTCATCCTGTTTGTGTGTATAATGTCCCCAGAAACACTGCTCCGGTTTATCGACCGTTGTCTGCAAGACGTAGAAAGTACCGAATTTCGCCCCCTTTCCATCGGAGCCGATAAGAGGTGCACGTGTTTCCACAAAAACATCTTCCGCTCCGGAGAAAAGCACTTCGGACATCCGTCCCGAAAAGCCGGTATTGTCCGTTTCGCCGTCGCACCCTGCCAAAAAAAGTACAAACAGCCCGATTATATATCCGATTGCCTTATTCATATTTTCCATACACTTTTTCTTTTACTGATACGGATAACCGACAAACGGACCTTCTCCCCCGGCGCTATTGCCCGCTGCTGTCAGCTCCGCCTCTTTGGCGCCGCCACCTACAAACCTCCCCGCGTAAAAGCCGGCAGGGAACGCTGCGGCGTCAAATTCGCTTAATCCCTCATTATCGCTAATCTCCCTGGCGGAATCGATAGAACCTATCACTCCGCCTATGGTAAATTGGGCTTTGGCGCTCACTCCGCCTAATTCAGGCATACCGACCTTACTGAAAGTACGACTTTGCATAATCGAGGCATTCTTGATATGCCCTACAATTCCACCGGTAGAAGAATGAGGTACGGCATCCGAATACTCGATAGCGTTTCCACCTGTTATACTTCCTGCGACAACCGCCTTGTAAACGACGGTCTGTATTCCCTCATCCGCCCTCACGGTTCCGGCAATTCCACCGGTATAATTGCGCGTGCCCGCGGCATTTTCAGCATGAATTTCCGTACGTACCCCGCACTCCTCCAGACTGCCATTGGTAAGAAGTCCCACCACTCCGCCGGTATACTGAGCGGAATATCCTTTACTGTTGTTGGTTACACGTATGAGAGGATCGCCACCATCACCGATGTTGATGATATTTTTCATCGTTCCGCTACATTGCCCCACCACTCCGCCGACACAAGAAATATAAGCGGCCTCGGTCTCTTCAGCCTCCACAGTAACGGATACGGCATCTACCAACGTAATGTCCGACAATGTCCCCGATTTCACCCAACCTACCAAAGCACCGACGTTATAAACCTTATCCTGTCCCGTCCCGTCAGGCGCTTTATTATGAAGCATGATATCCAGGCTTGCATTTCTTAAACTGACATTACTGATTCTTCCTCCGTCGCATATATGGGCAAGCACTCCCCATGCCGTATCATGGTTCGGGTCAGAAGACGGTTTCCCCTCTCCTTTGTGCTCCATCTCCACATCTTTCAAATTGAGTTCTTTCACACTGCCCGACAAGTTGCTGAACATAGGGTAATCGACTCCTGAAATGGTATGCCCGTTGCCATGAAAGGTTACTATATTAGGTAATACCACCGGATTAAATAACGCGCCTCCGAAATCCACATCTTCCATAAGCATCACTTCATTCCGGGATTCATTTTTCTTCAGCAAAGTGACCGTCTTAGTAGTTCCGTCTTCATTCGATATTGTTATATTATAGTCCTTACAGCCGGATATCGCTTCCATAAACTCTTGCGTTTCGAACTTCCCATAGATTTCTCCTTCCTCTTCTTCCCACCAACTGTCATCCATATCATCTTGCGTGATATTTCCGGTTAAGGCTTCCAGCGAAACCGTATAGGAGTTGCCTTTTTCCAAAACCATCAATTCCTCTACGCCCGATATGGTGATGTAGGGATAATCATTGCGCCGGGTGAGCGTAAAAGTTCTGTAATCGCCCGGATATAAATGGAAAGTCACCGAACGGTTTCCTGAGGCGTCCACATCTACCTGGGAAGCTATTTTCACCATCTCTTTCTTGCCGTCTCCAACCTCTTCTTTCTTTTCCGTAAAAGAGAATTCCAGTTCATTCAGCTTATCTCCTCCCAGACGTGTCATTGTACAAGCGTTGCTCAGTTTTTTTCCCTCACCCGAGGCGGGAGTCTTAAAAGTGAACCAATATTCGTTGTCCTCACCCACACCTGTTACAGTGAGACGGGCGCAGAGATGCTCGAATTCCAGATGCACGGCATGCCCGTACTCCACCTTGCCGGTCACAGCCTTCAAGGGGTCGGGATTAATGGTATCACCGTTCACAACATAACGGTCTAAGACAACCGGCTCGAGCGCGGTGTCCGTCTTGGTTATCGGTGCGGTCCACGTTTCCAGATAGTAGGCAGTAAATACGGCACTCTCGGCATTCCAAGGCCAATTCATATCTATATTCACATCCGGGTCTACCTTATTTATCCACTCTCCGTTTTCCAGTGTAAGGGCTGCGTATTTTTTTACAACCGGTTCCCCGCCGGGCGCCACCGTTCCGGATTTCAGTGTAAATACGGCCGAGACGTGCATCACATCTCCATTCTTAAATTCTTTTTTGTCTGTTATCGCCCGGGTGGTTCCGAAAGAGTCTTGCGGCCACTTCGCCGTGAAGCAAACCGGCGTTCCCTTCCGGTCTTCGCCCCGGTATAGGGAATCCGCCTCGTCACGGCAACCATACAATACCAACAATACGATGCCGCTTATCATCAATACTATATTCCTTTTATCCATAGTGCTGCTTTTTTCCTGCTTCAGACCTCAATCCGTGAGGATGACACGATTGATTATATCCATAACATGAACATTACTTTCATTTTCCACGACACCTACAACTCCCCTTAGCTTCTCATCATCCAATGCTCCGGCAACCTGCACCATACCATGAAACTTGCATACGTCCACCGTACCGCCACTCATCCGCCCTGCCAACACTCCAGCTTTACTGGTGTCTTTACAGCTCATGACCGCTTGCTTCACGGTACAGCCTATAATCTGTCCGCCGCTGATTTCAGCGGCAATACAGCCGACGGGGATATCCGCCGGTATCGTATTTTTCACCGTTACATACTCCAAATGAAGGTTTTGCAAATAGCCTCCTTCTTCTATTGTCCCAATCATACCGATCTTGCCGGTCTCCGATGCCGATGCCCCCAAATCCAATGTCAGATTCTTCAGGATATGGTTACCGCCATCCAATGTCACGTTTTTCCTCAACACATTCATAAGCACGCCGCCCATTGCCTCAATACCCTCGCAATCGATGTTGTCGCGCAAATAGAATGTCCAATGATTCCTGTTTTCGTCATAGTTCCCGTATTTTTGGAGAGTTTCGAAATCATCGCCCGTATCCGCAAAATCGTCTTCGGCATGCTTATTGTATAAGTCAAGCCAAGTCTTTAATTGTTCACGTGTATAAATGCCGTAAGGTTCCTTGACGGTTATTGTTCCCTTATCGTTCCAGTCGATGATTTTATGCGGATACACCGTGGGAGCCAGTCCGTCCATCCGGATGGTCAGCGGATACTTAAATCCCTTTTCCAATTTGGGCAACGCTTCGTTCGTGGGTTTCACTTTTTGAAGCGTACCCGTCTTATCCGTCACCTCGATGTAGTCTATTTTCACTCCGGCGGGTAGAATTACCGGGTAGACAGTGCGTGGCGCTCTTTCTGAATTCGGCAAAACATAACCTTCCTTCTTAGACGCCATGAAAGATGAAGAGCCGTAGGAATACTTCCCGGCATCACCCAACGGTATCGTATCTACCGATACTTCAAATACTTCGTAAGGGAAACCGGCCTTCCATTTCCGGACAAGATGCGCACCGAGCACGTGCTTTGTAAGATGTATCTTCAGTACTTCATTCTCCTGCATGGTTGCATCGAAGCCTTCACCCAAGAACAGCAGCAACATCGAGAACTCATGATGAAATTCATAATTTATATCGGTATACTGCATTTTGGTAGCGGTAAGAAAATCCACTACTTGGCCTTTTTCATTGAAGATATGAATATAATGGTGCTGTTCTATCTTCGAGGGATTGAGCGGGTAATCCTGCGGTTTTTTTTCAGTACCGGCATAAGGAAAATAGGCGAAAGTCATACCCAACTTATTCAGAGCTACATTCCGTATGCTGTCAGATATGAATTTACTGCCGGAATATACCAACTTCTCGTTCTTTATATAGTCCTTATCGTCATCTTTACAATTATTCTGCTGATGGAGCCATCGGTCAGTCAAGGTACATGTTTCCTCATGGAAAGCGTAAAAACCTATCGAGTCGTTATCCCCGAAACGCGTAAATGACATGTCAAGTATATCCTCGGTCTTCGCCTTGGTAGTCGCCATACCGGTACCCACAATTTCACCCTCTATCTGCAAATAGCCGGAAGGTTGCGGAATGCTCCACTCCTCCTCGCTGTTGCAGGCAGACAGAATGAAAAGGAACGGCAAGACCCGTGAAGCGATATATCCGATATTTGTTCTCATCGTATCTTTTGTTTTTAAGATTTACTATTTCGTACAATACTTTCCTTGGTTCCGGCTATTACATTTCCCTGGCTGTCTGCAATAGTGTAACCGTTGAACTCTATCTCGAAATCGTCCGTATCGAACTTCGGCAATTCCACTTCTCCTGCGGGCATTGTTATGTTGCGCCACAAGTCGAATTTCCACCGTCCGGTGTCCTCATTGTAAACTCCGTATTTCATCAACCGATAATTATCTTCCGAGTGCTCTCCTTTATTATACAGTTCTACCAATAATACATAATCTTCCCAACTGTTAATTCCACTCTCACTCAAAGAAGATGTCTCGGTCAGTCCCTTGCTCCAATCAGCCACCTCGACTTTTTCGAAAAGTACCGGCCGTGCCGCGGTTGCAGAACTAAGCTTCACATTGAACGTAAGGTGATAACCCGCCTTGAAGTTCAGGCTCTCTTCTATCCAGACTTCTTTCCCTTCTTCGTCAACCTTACAATATTTTATTTGTTGGGGCAGCATGCCGCCATATTTATGTCCATTCCCTAATATGATAGTCATTTCTGGTCCGGGTGAACTACCTGCCGCATATTGATTCGGCGGGAAAATCCATACCGGAGTTGAATGATACTTCCCGTCTGCCTTACCGGCTGTTTCGACCGGCTCGAGTCGTCCTTCTTTCACCAAACAAAGTCCGTGTTGGATTTCCAAATATCCCTTAACGCCAAACGTACCGTCAGCACGTTTAAACGGAATAATCTTTGCATCTTTCTGTTCACCAATCACCCCTTTAGTTTCCAGCCAAGGCCTTACATAATCCAAGTAAACGGTTATGCCGTCTCCTTGCAGAGCGGTTACCATATCCTCATCTTCACTATAAAACCGAAATGAAACGGCACTCATCTTATGCTCCAACTTAAATTCAAGCAACTTACCCTTTTCCGGCTTGGAAATACGATTCCAAATAATATCCGCCTCTTTGGCTTTTTCACTCTTCACCGGCGCTGCCATCCACTTATAGTTATAGTCGGAAGGCCTGGGATTCGCTCCATCCAAGAGAGGCAGTTCCTTGTCTTCCTCGCTACTCCTATATCCAAACCTCATCGCCTGGAAGTTATCGTATTTTTTCAAGATATCCTCGCTGGAAGGGTCCGGAGTTTGTACCGGATAGTTCACCAGATTATCCAGGTAAACCGCATCCAGAGCGCCTTCCGGGTATGCGGCGGCATCCCGTCCGGTATCTATTTCATCCCATCTCAGCAGCTTGGTCTTCTCTTCATCGGTATAAACAACCCCATATCCCTCTTCATTGAAAGTACAAACCAGACTCTTCATCTTTCCGCCTTCCGCCTTAGAGGGATAGGTGAAAAGAAGCTCACGACCGGCCAGCCCGTTGTTCATGCCGTCTCCGTCAGCCGTCGCACGAATCACTACCGGCTCGTCATTGTCCGCCGAAAGCATCGCTGCGTCGTCCTTGCATGCCGCCGACAATAATAAGATGGCGGCAAACGGCAGTTTCTTCAATATGATATTTAATTTTCCTCCCATATTATATCCGTATGAATCATTAAGGCTCAGACTTAGGACCTATCTCCATGTCCGCCTCCGCCCTTCCCCAAGGCAATAGTTCCGCCTGTATCATTGCCACATCGAATTCGTTCTCTTTTATATCCAACCGGAATGCAAGGATATGCGACGACAGCAATGTGAGGTTCTTATCAGCCGGTTCGAACCGATAAAGCGTTGTCTCCTCCTCGGACTGTCCGTGCTGGTGCACCTTAAAGTAAAGAAATTCCTTGCCGCTCTCCAGAAAGTCCTGCTCGGGAACGATACCTCTGAAAATGTATTTTTGATATTTGACCGGTACTCCGTTATCGTCCGTCCCCGTCTCAAACTCTTCTTTCTCGTCGATGGGCACCCGATACATCCGGATGTCTTCCCTGCCTTCGTCTCCCACACCTTCCGCGGCAGCACCGCGAACCGTACGCAGAGCGTCGTTATCGATTGTTTCCGAATAGTTCACCGTGTAACCGGTCAGCATCGACCGCATATAGACTTCCCTCAAGGCGTTTTCCGGATACGGGCCGGCAGCTGCGGTTTCACTGACCGGCAACTTCACCGTTATCTCCACCATGGCGAAAGCATGGTGAAAAGTGAGCTGCACAGCCTGACCTCTCTTTTCAAGTATCTGGCGGTGATGGGCTATCAGCATATCGGCGTTTTTGAATTCTTCTTCCTTATCTTGCCCGACAGGCACCGTGCGCAGGTAACTCTTTCCCGGAAAATGCCTCGCCTCGAACACATAATAGATAGATGTGGGCTGCAAGGTGCGCCAACTGAAGCCACCGGACGCCGATGGCTGGAATTTATAAGGCCAGTCAGACCAGTCGGGGTTTTCCGGTTGCAGGGTAGTTTCCTTGTATGTGTAGATATACATTCCGTCGGCACCGTCCTCAAAATTCGGGGTGGCATGAGCCTCCGGACAGCAGATGCGTATCTCGTCACCCGGATTGAAATAGTTCTGTTCGTACACTACTACGCTTCCGTTACCGACAGAGGTTTGGAAGTCCAGCTGGTCATTCTCTTGCGGCAACGTCATAGCAACTTCCTGCTCTGCAGAGCAAGCGCCCAGCAGCAGACACGTAAACAATATGTATGCTATTCTATGCATTGCCTTCTTTGTTTATTTATCACCTTCCACTACATCCCAGCTTCCGCCGATGGAGTCTTCAGGCCGTATCCATGTTACGACGCGCACACTGAGAGTGTTGTCTCCTGCCGCGGGCAGGTTCTTGATATTCGCCTCTATTGCCACATGCGTACCGCGCACCAGCGATTGCAGGTTGGGCAGTGTTACCGGACCAAGAATAATGGGCGCATCCGTTTCTTTTGCCGATACTTCTTTGACGCCTAAGGTCAATCTATACTCTTGCCGCTCTTCCTCATCGTCATTTTCTCCGCTTTTTTCTTCGGCAATCAGGTTTCGGCTTTCATGCAAATAGTAGATGTCCTTATCCTGACACGTTGCTCCCGGCTCCAACGCAATGACGTTCTCGTATTCTTCGGTATGCAAGTCATGCTTGCTTCCTTCGGGAAGCTTATACTCATAAATCCATTCACCCTCGCCTTCATTGAATACCGAGCCTGCCAGTTCCTCCAACTTCTTCCAAGCATCCGGCGCCATGCGGGGAATCAAATATGAATTATCGGATACCTTATCCACGCTCCAGTGTACAATACTGATTTTCTGTGCAGTTGTCGTGCTCCCGTCTCCGCCTAATTTATTGTTGTAAGACAAGGTAAACTTCACCGCAGCATAGGCCATCGCAATGTCGGTTTTCATGACAAATATTCCACCGGTACCGGTATCTTCCTTAGGCTGCACCTCGTATCTCACGGAAGCAACGGGAACATTTTCTCCCTTGCTTATTTTTCCTTTCAGTTCTATCGCGTCCAAAGCCGCCATCACCTCCGGGCCGGAACCGGACTTCGCTTTATCCGTCATCAAACGTTCGGCGTTGGCTAACGCATAGACATATTTCGTTCCTACCGTAGCAGATACCTGCTTACGGATTTTATAAACATACTTATTATTGGTTTCTCCTTTCACCTCTTCCTTCAATGCATCCAGCTCGGGGGATACTATCACTTCATTCATGTCCACCACCCCGCTTTCCTTGTCTACCACAACGATACGCAATTCATAGACCTGCTCGTATTGCGGTATGCCCTCCTTCGGCACGGACATAGTAATGTCCAGATGAACCCCAACGGGATGGACAGAGCAATCCCGCTCTTCCGGAAATGCATTCTCCGGTACATCTTGGCAGCAGGTTAGCAATGGCAGCAGCAAGCTGATAACGATTATATGAAATAAATTCTCCTCTCTCATTATCGATGCATCATATCAGGTGATATTTATAAATTCACATTCTGAATTCTGACAGACCAACTGAGTACGGATATGCGCAGCTCCACATAGCTCCACGTATCCCCTTTCAGAAAAAAGTCGAGTTTATAATTGAATTCCCTGTCCAAAAACTCCTGCGGAGAGTAGATTGCCTGCTCCATGGAGTTTCGCCCTTGTGCCAGATAGTCGGGCAGGTCGATGTCTGCCACTGTAACTCCGGTCTGTCGGTTCACGATAGTGAGGCGGGCGTTCTTCTGCCGGTGGTCTTGGTGATACATCAGACGCGGGAAACTAAGGTCGGCGTGTGCGGCACGTTGCACCACTTGTCCGTTATCGTCCTTGAAGTCCGTATTCCAGCGAGCATAAGGGAGATAGGCCAGATGGTTATCGGGCAGCAGGGAGTTGTCGTAATTCACCCAACCGTTGTTGTCGGTCAAGCGTATGTCGTAATCTTCACAATCTATGTTTACAGGATCGTCTATTTGACGCAGGGTGACTGTGAGATTGTTGGTGTGCCTCATCAGATTGGCGGTAGCGGTGGTTGTCTCTCTGAAACGTACCTCGCCCCGGCAGTCGTTGCGGCTTATCCACAGGGTGTCCAGTGGAGCAGTATTGTCCACATAGCTTATACCTTCGGCATCGGCAGGCTTACGGTCCAGCTTGATGTTGAGTTGGTCGATATGGTCGCCAATCTCCGGTTGTGTACGGCGAAATTTGGCTCCCGGTGTGTTCAGAGCTTCTTTCTCTCCTTTTTGGAAAGCTACGGTCACGAAACGATAATTGCCCGGTTCCAAGTCCGTAAAGACCATTGCATAGTCTTCCCTTCCCAGCAGGTAGGGGGCGGTTTCTTCACGCTGTGCCAGCACGCAGTCGTTTTCGTCAAGGACAAATACCGTCACGCCTCCCACATGGTCTTTGAATACGTCCGAATTCATCATGTTATAGTCGTATTCGAACTTGAGTTTCAGTTCTGTGGGCGGACATTCGGGCAAATCCTCTTTCACCCAAGAACAGGCTGTGAAAACGGACGGAAGCGCAGTAAGCAGCATGCCCTGTACCATATACCGTATGTATGACTGTACTTTCATATATTTCTTGGTTTCCACAATAGGCTGTACAAAGGGAACAGCCTGTATTGACTTGAAAAATGGGGGATGTGCCAAAATGAAGCGAGCCCCGAAAGTTGGACACATCCTCCCGATGTTATGAGAAAAAGTAATTGCTATTTACTTATAAATCTACATTCTGATTTCTTACTGCCCAAGAGAGAACATTGATACTTGCATCCATCAAGAATTCAAATTTATCATCCGGTTCTTCAGGAACTTCCGAGGTATTATCCGTTACCGGTTTTCCTAAAGCCTTAATCGAATTAATGTTTACGTTATAGACATGGTTGCGGACAATACCGTAACGGCCTAATTGGGTATTTTTATTAATGTCGGTGCTATTTGTAAGAGGTACCTCTGAATCAGCAAAATGACGAATGGGAACAGAGTAATAGCAGTAACCGTTTACGTAGACTGTGTACTCGGAAAGGTCTTTGGTTAGTTCTGTTATGAGTGCATCTTTTTCTTTTTCTTTTCCGTTTGCGTCATATACAGTTTTCACTTCGTCCTTTAATGCTATTTCCGGTTTTAATGTATAACCAATCTCACCACCGGCGGCGGCACCAGTAGGTCCGAATACAGTCTCAGCAGAGGCTTTAGCTTTTAATTCAAAGTCGTCTGATGTTAAAGCTGTCTGTTTGTTATTATCTTTATAATATGCATCCTTAAGCTTCTCTGTCAATACCAGTTTAAGAAAATTATCTTCACTGTAATATACAGGACTACTGCCTTTAAGACCATAAGCTACAACATTACCAGTTTGATTGGCTCCATCCAACTTGAATTGTGCCAAAACAAGGACAGAAGTTGTTTCATCCTGGTTTTGCCCTTTGTTACTGAATGTATTTTCCAAACAGTAGAATGCATTGGCGCTTGTGGTGAATTCTTTCAATTGAGAGAAATCTGTATGCGTAAAATCATCAGCATAGTCTTCACCACTATAGTTCGGGTCTACTGCCCAAAAGCTACGGAAATTGCCCGCGTTATTCCACTTCGCTCGACTTGCAGGCCAAGATGAATAATCGTTGCCGTCAACACCATGTTCAAACATAATAGCCAATTGTTTTACGGGGTAATACTTCTTATTCAAGATATTCAATCCCCATGCCTTTACAGTAACAGTTCCTTGTTTTTTAGTAGGATCGTCAGCATCTTTAATCTCAAAGCTACCGCTGTTATTTGCTGCAAAAGTTACTTTACTGCACACACGTTCCACATAAACAATCAATGCTTTCTGTTTATCACCTTTAGTTCCTTTTTCATATACATTATTCTTGGTTACTGTTCCAATAGAATTTTCTATATTATCATCAAAGGAAGCATCAGCCCAAGGCTCATCATTATTGTTACCTGTATAATATACAGAATTGGTCATCATAAAAGAAAGATTCCCGCTTCCCTCATTCACCTGGGTTCTGAAACTCTCATAAGTTTGTCCGGTTGCCGGTTCTGTAAAGCCATTATCTCTGTTCAAAACAACGATGACCTTAACTTCATCTTCAGAGTCGTGAAGCGCATCTACCACTAATCCGGGAACAGTGACTGCAACATTACTTTCTATATGATCGGTTTTATTTTCATCTAGTTTTGCTCCAGTAATTGTTATTTTCCCACTGGAACCCAAATAAGCTCCACCTGCCTTAAAGAAATAAAAAGTTGCATCCTTCACTTCGGATTCATCCCCTGTACCGTCTGCATAGTCACCGGAACCATCCACTCTCGTTCCGGAAGCATTATTAAACTTCAACTCAACCAGCATTTCACCTTCTCCGGTAAAATTCAGTCCGCCGTTGTCCGATGTTCCCGGCTGGATGTCTTCACTACATGCTGCCAAGAGCATCAGTCCCGCAGCAAACAATAAATTTTTCTTTTGCATAGTTCTCTGTTTTTTTTCTGTTTTAAAAATGTTATTATGTTTACTTTATTGCTCAGTCTCTTTCAAATACTTCTCCAATTCTTTCAGTGCTGTTTCAGCAAGTTCTTTCTCTTTGCCGGGGGCAGCCTTCTGCAAGTAACCGGCAGCAGCCACAGGGTCTTTGCGCAGCAAAGCGGTATTAGCGGCATTCAGATTGGAAACCGGGTCGTCGGGATAGAGCCTTACGGAAATCTCAAATACCGCATTGAACTCCTTGCTGCCTGTTTCATATGTTTTCGCCACCCGATACATTTCATCCAAACTCAACTGCCGAGGATCGGTATAAAGCAACACTTTCGCCTCTTCCACCGTGAAGTTCCGGATCGTATACCTCACCACATAATCGGAATGACGAAGCGCCGGATAGATATTTTGCAGCAGATAGCGGTAAGGCTCACCCTTGTTCAAGCGTTTCAGCACCTGCTCACGTTCGTCAGGGTCTGCAAGCCTCGGATTGCGTATGATGGCAAGCAACTCTTCTTTATCCGGCAAAGCGGACGCCATAATCCTTTCTTCCAACCCTTGCCAATCTTCAGGTTCCGACATTACGGTGAAGCGCACCCCATCAAAATGATAAAGATTCTTCACGTATTCTGATAAAGTAGCGGCCCGGCCTTGCGCAAGACGCGCATTATTGGAATAAGAACCCTCGGGAGAGGCGTATCCCTTAATGGAAACCTCCGTAATAGTGGTATAAGGGTCGGTACGGACCGAATCGATAGTAGCCCGTATTTTCCATAATTCCAACGGATTGTTACGATAGTCGGGATATATATTCGTCTTATTCACCGGAAAGTCCAAATAAGCGCGTCCACTCTTTTCACGAGTTTTCACCTCCTCTTTCATCGGAGCTATGTAGGCCAACAACGGTTCGTACTTGGGGGCTTTCACTTCCGCCAACGTCATTTGCCTGTCTGCCAACGAACGCCATCCACACCCGCACAAATCAGTTATAAGAGCCAATTTGGCTCCATCCATCCATTTTTCCGCTACCACCCACGTAGAATAGTCGATGTATTGAGCGGTCCCGTTATGACGCCTGACCACACGCAGATAGTCGGCATATCCGGCTTCCCCCTCACGTTTATAAATAAGGTGACGTACACGTCCGTTCACCAATATACGCGGAAGTTGTACCGTATCCTTGCTCCCTTGCAGCAGAGGAATAATTTCAACGGATTGGTCGGGTTTTATATAGAGGTCGCTCAAGTCCAGCCTCATGCTTATATCCATAGAGGGTTTCCAAACCACGGAAACGCTGTCTGCCGTTACCGTTCCGGTATTTTCCCATTGCGCATACATCTGCTGAGAAGTAAACAGCAAGACAAAAATGATACTATATAAGATACGTTTCATATTACTGAAATTAAATTAACCATATACTCTGCAGAAACTCAGAATACATAAATCAAGTTTAAAGCAGCCTTAGTCACTCCCAAATAGTGTTTTTTGCCGGACTCTAACAAACTGCCACATGTGTCGCAAGGATACTTTTTAAAGTGCGAGTATACATATCCTACTCCCAAAGTCGCCTCAAAGCTCCAGTACCGAGATAGAATCCATTGGTAACCGTAAGTTATGCCTCCACCTACTCCCCAGCCTTCATAACGCGCATACCGGGTATTGGGATATACCCCGAATGGAAGTTTCGTATTACCTATATTATACTCTCCCCCAACCGTATGTGCACCAATAAAATGACCGTGAAAAGCCTCACAGAACCAGTATCTGTATTCGAGCATAGCCAACCAGTGCTTCCATTTCTTGTTATCTTCAAAGCTAAACGGATTAACAGAACCATAAATATCCAGAGTGGAATTTCCGCTAATCCTCAGTTCAGCGCCAAAGTTGGGACTTACCGTAGCCCAACCCAATAAATTTGTCTTTACTGCCACATCCTGACAATATCCATCCGAATAAAAGTATATACTTAGAAATAAGAATAGATAATATCTTATTTTTTGACGAACCTGTTTCATACTTTCATATCGCTTTTAGCATTTATCACTATTTTAATAAATCGCAGACATAAAAATAAAACTAAAATGAAAGGAATCAGTGTGAGAAATATTCCCGGCAACTTTAATCAATGCATAATGAACACCTTCTTAAGCAAACAAGAATATAAAACCATTAATAGAAACACACTCTTTGCTCTCCAGTTCCATATTCCAAAAGAATGAAATTTAACCAAAACAATGTAGAAATAGGTTGGTACGAGCGTTCTCTGATCCTATTAGTAATTATTTTTATAAACATCAACGCTGCAAATATAATTATTAATACAAAGACCCAATTTATAAAATTTCAATATTTATATATTTTTTATATTACATAAATATCATTTGTAATCAAATAAATACATAATAAGGTACAAAAAAACAGAAGAAATACTTTTTATTTAAGGTATATACAGGTTTACTTATGACAAAAAATATTCTTTTCGATATATAAAGAAAAATCCTTTTGCTTAAATAAGCATCGAGATTTATTTATATCAACACTTACTTAAATACTTAAAATATATGGCAATTTGTAAACTATCAGAAGATTTTGCCGAGAAATATTATCAGATAAAAAAGAATATATATCTTTGTCATACCTAATTTGAAATATACAGATTCAAATTACGATGGATAATTTTATATATTTTCAATGAATATGCAGACATCAGACAGTATTGTCATCATCCCCACCTACAACGAACGGGAAAATATCGAGAATATCATCCGTGCTGTTTTTGCCCTGGAGCACGGATTCCATATACTTATTATCGAAGACGGTTCGCCCGACGGTACTGCCGCTATCGTAAAAGACTTGCAACGGGAGTTTTCCGACCGCCTGTTTATGGTGGAGCGTAAGGGAAAGCTGGGACTGGGTACGGCCTACATAGCCGGATTCAAATGGGCGTTGCACCGCGACTATGAATATATATTCGAAATGGATGCCGACTTCAGCCATAACCCCAAAGACCTGCCCCGCCTCTACCGGGCCTGCGCCGAAGAAGGGGCGGATGTGGCTATCGGCTCGCGCTACGTCAGCGGCGTGAATGTGGTGAACTGGCCTATGGGACGTGTGCTCATGTCTTATTTCGCTTCCAAATATGTACGTATCATTACGGGGCTACCCATTCACGATACTACCGCCGGCTTTGTGTGCTACCGCCGCAGGGTATTGCAAACCATCAATCTGGACGGCATCCGCTTTAAAGGCTATGCTTTCCAAATAGAAATGAAGTTCACCGCCTACAAGTGCGGAGCTGATGTGAAGGAAGTACCGGTTATCTTCATCAACCGGGAGCTGGGAACGTCCAAGATGAACAGCAGCATTTTCGGAGAAGCCGTATTCGGAGTAATCCGGCTGAAATGGGACAGTTGGTTTCATAAATATCCAAACTTAAAAAACTAAAGATATGAAAAGAACGCTGATACACAACGCGACGATTGTCAACGAAGGACAGTCTATCCAAGGTTCGGTAGTGATAGAAAACGGACGCATCGCCGAAGTTCTTACCAACTGGAAACCGCTCTCCGCCCCTTGTGAAGAAGTAATCGATGCAACAGGCTGCTACCTGCTGCCCGGCATCATCGACGACCACGTGCATTTTCGCGACCCGGGCCTTACCCACAAAGCGGATATCCTGACGGAAAGCCGTGCGGCTGCCGCCGGCGGGGTGACTTCCATCATGGATATGCCCAACACCAATCCGCTGACCGTAACGCTGGATGCCCTAAATGCCAAGTTCGACCTGTTGAATGAGAAATGTATCGTCAACCACTCCTGCTATTTCGGCGCAACCAACGATAACTATACGGAATTTGACAAGCTGGACAAGCATCGCGTTTGCGGCATCAAGTTGTTTATGGGTTCCAGTACCGGTAATATGCTGGTGGACAAAATGAACAGCCTGCTGAAAATATTCAATGGTACGGATATGCTGATTGCCGCTCATTGCGAAGACCAGGAAACGATAAAAACCAATATCGAGAAATACAGACAAAAATACAAAGGAGCGGATGACATTCCTGTCAACGCCCATCCCGGTATCCGTTCCGTTCCGGCCTGTTACGTATCTTCCGAACTGGCCGTCCGTCTGGCGAGAATTGCCGGAGCGCGCCTGCATATTCTGCACGTATCCACGGCCAAAGAGCTGCAACTGTTCAGTGACGAGCCTCTGGAAGACAAGAATATCACATCCGAAGCATGCGTGGCGCATTTGCTCTTTACACTGGCGCACTATAACAGTCTGGGCGCACGCGTAAAATGTAATCCCGCCGTCAAACGGAAAACAGACCGGGAAGCTCTGCGGGCTGCCGTCAACTCTGGGCTGATTGACGTTATCGCCACCGACCACGCTCCTCATCTGTTGAGCGAGAAAGAAGGCGGAGCGCTGAAAGCGATGTCAGGTATGCCTATGATACAATTCTCTCTTGTCAGCATGTTAGGGCTGGTGGATGAAGGCGTTTTCTCACTGGAAACGGTTGTACAGAAAATGTGTCATGCGCCTGCCCGAATATATGGTATTTGCCAACGCGGATATATCCGTGAAGGCTATCAGGCGGACTTAGTGCTGGTACGCCCCGACTCTCCCTGGGAAGTTACCGCCGACAAGATTCTGAGCAAATGCGGCTGGAGCCCTTTAGAAGGACATACGTTCAACTGGAAAGTAGAAAAAACGTTTGCCAACGGACATCTTATTTACAACGGCGATACGGTAGACGATTCTTATCGCGGTGAAGAGCTGAGATTTGATTATCCGTCAGCGGGGGCGTAATACATAACCGATTCAGAGAATAAATAAATGTTGAAATATTGAAATTTAATTTATATCAGTAGCAATGAATGTATATCAGTAACGATATACGCTCATTGCTACTGATATAAATTAAATCTAAACACTTACTTATCTACTTAACTTATTATATATACATTATCAATACTTATTATACATACATTATCCATTGTCAACCATCAATTATAAAATCCATGAAGTAAGTCCCTACATCAACTGGATTTATTTTTTCCATGCCTGGGGCTTTCAACCCAAGTTTGCGGCAATAGCCGATATTCACGGTTGCGATTCCTGCCGTGCCATGTGGCTTGCGGCTTTTCCCCAAGAAGAGCGTGCCAAAGCCGCCGAAGCCATGCAACTGTTTAAGGAAGCCAACAGAGTACTCAACCGATTGGATGAGGAAATTACGGTGCAATGCATTTACAGGTTGTGCAACGCCAATGCGGAAGGGGACAATCTCCTTATCGAGGATACGGTGTTCCCCCTGCTCCGTCAGCAGACCCCTCACCCGGACGGAAGTCCGTTTCTCTGCCTGAGCGATTTCATACGGCCTCTCTCTTTCGGGGTGGCAGACACGATAGGCCTTTTCGCATCTTCCGTCAGTACGGAGAGTGAAAACTACTACAAAGACGACCCTTACAAACATCTCCTCGTACAGACCCTGACAGACCGGCTTGCCGAAGCCGCGACAGAAAAGATGCACGAACATGTGCGCAAAGCGGTCTGGGGATATGCTCCCGACGAATCGCTTTCCATTCCGGACTTGCTGGCTGAGAAATATCAGGGTATCCGTCCGGCGGTAGGCTATCCTTCCCTACCCGACCAATCCGTAAACTTCATATTGGATGAACTGCTGGATATGAAACAGATAGGTATCACACTCACCGAAAACGGGGCCATGTATCCGCATGCTTCTGTATGCGGTCTTATGTTTTCACATCCCCGGTCACACTATTTCGCCGTAGGCAAGATTGGTGAAGACCAACTGGAAGATTATGCCCGCCGACGCGGTAAGCCGATTGGTGAAATGCGAAAGTTTCTTGCAGCCAACCTGAAGAGTTAAGAGCCGGGAGTGTGATTTTCCGGTTTCCGTTACGACAAACAAATAAAAAGCGATTCGAGAAACAATACAATGGAAAATATAGAACAAGAGTTTATGTCCGTCATACGGGAATATGAGCGCGTCATCTATAAGGTGTGTTACCTGTACACCACTCCGAACGCGACTCTTAGCGACCTGTACCAGGAAGTAGTACTCAACATCTGGAAAGCTTTTCCTAAATTCAGAAGGGAATGTAAAGTCTCGACGTGGATTTACCGTATCGCCTTGAATACCTGTATCAGCTTCATACGGAAAGAAAAGAACATTCCGGAGATTGTAACCCTCACACAGGAAGCCGACCGCAGCGAAGAAGACGACGAGACGCAAGCCATGTTACGGCAACTCTACCGGATGATAAACCGGCTGGGGCAACTGGAAAAGTCTATCATCCTGCTTTATCTGGAAGAGAAGAGTTATGAGGAGATTTCCGAAATCACCGGACTGACCGTAACCAATGTGGCTACCAAACTCAACCGTATTAAAGACAAACTGAAAAAGATGAACAAGGAGGAATAATATATGGAACTGGACGAACTGAAAAAATCATGGAATGCATTGGATGCACAGTTGCAAAAGGAACCTATCGCCGATGAAAAACAAATAAAGGAACTGCTTGCGAGCTATAAAACAAATACCCGGCGCAGCCTGAAGCGGCTCGTTGTCCTGCAACGCTTCTCGCTTGGAGTAGGTGCGGTGGGGCTGGCCATCATCCTGCTGATATGGCTTTTGCTACCTACCTTCGGCTTCAATGAGCACTTGCAAAACAAGACTGCCATATTTCTGGCTTTCATCACCGTCACCATCCTCGGCGGTATGTGGTGGGACCGGAAAACTTACCTTTGGAACAGGAATACCCGGGTGGATGAGATGTCCGTAGCCGAAGTAAGCCGGCGCATGGCCACGTTCCGTTACTGGACCCGCTACGAAGTGTGGGCAGTGGCTGTCTGGACCGTTATCTTCACCGCACTGTTCTACTGGGTAATGGATTACTACACGATGCCTCTCATAGTACAAGCCGCCATGCTGGGATTCTGCATCATCTGGGATGTAATTCTTATTTATTTCATCTATAAAAAGGTTGTTTATAAGCACCTCGACAGTATTAAAAAGAATATAGAAGAACTCGAAGATATATGCACCGAATAACTCTTATACTCATTTTATTCCTGCTTCTGCCGGATATGTACATCTACCTGGTGTACATCGTAAAGAAAACGCGTAACATAGTCTGGCGCAGTACATATTGGCTTCCTACCGCTATGTTGGTGGCCATATATATGTATTATATCTATATGACAGGGGATAATGCCCTTTCACATCATCCGCAAGGCATCGGCAGGCTGGCAGTGGCCGTGATGCTGTTTGCCGTTCCGAAAACGGTGTTTATGCTTTGCTCGCTGCTGGGAATACTGATGCGGGGAATCAGCCGGCTCCTGTCGCTCGTCATTTTCCGCACACCGTTCAGAAGCCCCCGCTCTCCTTTCGTTACACACCGGCTTCCTTACACACTGCTCGGATTGATATTGGGGGTAATCAGTTTTGCCAATATTCTTTACGGAGCCATTGCGGGTATCACACGCTTTGAGGTAAAGGATGTTGAATATCGCTCGGCCAACATACCCAAAGGCTTTGACGGTTATCGCATCCTTCAGCTGTCGGATATACATATAGGCAGCTGGCTGGGGAATCCGGAAGCTGTCCGGCATTTGGTGAGTCTGGTGAATGAGCAGAAAGCAGACCTTATTGTCTTTACCGGTGATTTGGTTAATCAGCAAAGCCACGAGCTGGACGGTTTCAAGGAGATACTTTCCCGGCTCCATGCTCCCGACGGAATATATTCTATTCTCGGCAATCATGATTACGGGACTTACTACCGCTGGCGTAACCGAAAAGAGGAAACAGCCAATTTGGAGTATTTAATAGAACAGCAAAAAGAGATGGGCTGGAAAATGCTGAATAACGAACATGACATTTTATATCATAAGGGCGACAGTATAGCATTGATAGGTGTCGAGAACGACGGGGAGCCGCCTTTCTCACAATTCGCCGATTTGCCCAAAGCCATGCAGGGCACGGAAGGTATGTTCCGTATCCTGCTCAGCCACAACCCTACGCACTGGCGACGTGAAGTCCTGCCGGGCTCGGATATAGAGTTAACCCTTTCCGGACATACGCACGCCATGCAGATGGAAATGTTCGGACATTCGTTAGCTTCTCTCATCTACCCGGAATGGGCAGGCATGTACTACGAAGGCAAACGAGCCCTGTATGTCAATGTCGGCATAGGATATGTGGGACTGCCTTTCCGCTTCGGTGCATGGCCCGAAATCACCGTTATAAAATTAGTTAGCGAGAATGAGTGACAAAATCTAAAAAAGGTCTATCTTTGTGGCAATAAAATCCAAAACCTATGAAGATACTCTATAATATTTATCAGATTTGCTTTGCACTGCCTATATTATTGGTGCTGACTATTCTTACCGCACTGGTCACAATTGTCGGTTCCTTATTGGGTGGCGCTCATTTCTGGGGATATTATCCGGGTAAAATATGGTCACAAGTGATTTGCTATCTCCTGCTTATTCCGGTAAAAATAAACGGACGGGAGAAGCTCCATAAACGTACTTCTTATGTATTTGTCCCCAATCATCAGGGTTCTTTCGATATTTTCCTGATTTATGGTTTTCTGGGAAGAAACTTTAAATGGATGATGAAGAAGAGCCTGCGTAAGATTCCATTCGTGGGCAAGGCTTGCGAAAGTGCCGGGCATATTTTCGTAGACCGTTCCAGCCCCCGGAAAGTACTGGCTACCATGCGCCAGGCAGAGGCTTCCTTAAAGGACGGAGTGTCATTAGTGGTATTCCCCGAAGGTGCACGCACATTCACCGGACATATGGGGTACTTCAAGCGAGGGGCTTTCCAATTGGCAGACGAACTGCAATTGGCGGTAGTGCCTGTCACGATTGACGGTTCGTTCGAGATACTTCCTCGTACCGGCAAGTGGATACACCGTCACCGCATGATACTGACGATTCATGAGCCGATTGCTCCTAAAGGACAAGGGGCGGAGAATATCAAAGCGACTATGGCGGAAGCTTATACAGCGGTAGAAAGCGCATTGCCAGAACAGTATAGGGGAATGGTGAGGAATGAAGACCAGGATAATTTATAAACAGTCATTTATCTATACATATTATAAATAGTCATTATATTTCCAATACTAAATTTTGGTCCAGACATTATCCCTTGCAAAGGGAATTGTATGAATCCTAAGAGGAAAAGGGCTGTGGCAAAATTCAAATAGCAATTTACACCTAGCAATAAAGTTTCATCTACTGAAGTAAAAAAAAGAAAAAATATTACCGATACAAGATGATGATATCACTAATTTCATCAACTACAACTCAAGACGATATATCAAATAATTTAGATAAATATTAGTAATATGCTCGATACTAGAGTTGAATTCAGTGATGAAAAATAAATAGGATGTAATTAACTTACCTTTTTCCACAAATCTCCACTCTAATCACCTAATTAATACATATTTCAAACATTTTCAATGTAAAGAAAAGCATCTTTACGCTGAAAAAAGGAAGACTATTTGTCACTCCATTATGACTATTCATACACTCTCATTTTATCATAAAGGCTATTTTTGCGCACAATATTTAAATAAAACAGAGTGACTATGGCTAAAGTAAAAAAAGAATTTTATCAAAAGCCCACAATAAAAGTAGTTGAATTTGACCTAAATAAGGCAATATGCAACAACGTGGCAACAATGAGTACATGTCTAAAAATAGACCAAGAAACAGGAAATTATAACTATACAAAATTCAGTCCAAGGGGTAATAGTGATAAATGGAAAGATTGGCCTGGTGTATCAGAGTAAAAAGAATTGTTAGGCAGAATGACATAAATAAGAATAAGATGAATACAAAAAATATATATCCTATTATTATTTTAATAATAATGGTAGTTTTCTCCTCATGTTCGGATGAACAGAATACAAAGATTGAAAAAAAAGCAAAACCTGGAAAATACACAGTAGGTATTAATTTAGATTTAGAAAGTACTAATACAAAAGCAGCAAATTCTAATGGCTTTGATAAGGAGTTTGAAGCTGATGCAATCTACTTACAAAGTATTAATGCTATAACTGATGGTGGGATTCAGATACCGATTTATAATTTAAATTGTGCGGATGGGAGTACTTGTAAAGGGTTTAAATATCAAATAGAAGTAGATGAAGAAGGTGATTGCATCATTACTCCTTATAATGGGGAAGGTGATTTGATGTCAAACAATATCAAATTTAGAGCTCATGAAACACTTTATTTTTCATCAGTAGAAGGCAAATATTGGGAACATACTTTCGTAGCCCAAAACAATGATAGTAAAGTATACGAAAGAAACCCCGTAGTCAATAAAGAAATATACCGTAGTTCAGCAGATTATAGTATCAATGACTTAACGCAATTAGGTGGAGACCTTACCTTTGTAAGACTATGTTCTGCCTTTGATGCTCATGGCATTTTTACCGATATGCCGGCAGATGCTCCTGTGGATCAAGACTTTACCCTTACCCGGGAGGATTTTGAAAAGATTATGGGAAGTTCTGTAGACAATTGGTATATGAAGATATATATTGGTCCGGTTTTTACAGGTAAATTTAACATGGTAACTGCTGAAACAGCCGAAAAAGAATATGGTTTTTATGCAACACATGGAGATGCATATCAACAGTTTAGCCAGGCCCAGACTTTTAATAATGTGGAACATATTGTTCAAGGATGGGGTTACAAAACAAGTACATTAGAACCATTGATAGCTCCATTTGATGCACGTTCTTCCTCAGACCGACAACGATTAAGCATATATATATTTGTTAAACACTGGACAGGAGGTGAAGACGGCCCTGATGATGCATGGACAAGAAGTGATGCAGGAGCTAAATATGTGCAAATTACAGAGAATTTTAGTGATACCAGACCTCTTGAATATAACTATCGTTACAAACTTGGAGCTGCCATGGATATATATGATTTGCGCGATGCATTTCATATTACAGGAGATGAACCTTTAACAAGAGGTATTGACGAAAACAGTGCTCCACAAGAGATGTTCATAAAACACTCCAAATTGAGTATTGAAAAATACTAATAGTAATTTATAAACTAATTCTTCGTATATCAGAAGGTTGCAAACTGTATTTAAGTAGTTTGCAGCCTTTTACCATAATCCTACACATATAAGAATTATGAAAGCCACTATAAAACAAGACTTTCTTCTTCATAGTATTGCCAATGAACAAATACTAATAGGAGCAGGAGAGCAAATAAACTTTTCTAAGATGTTAATGCTTAATAATACCGCTGCGTGGATTATCACAGAGCTTCAAAAACAACCTGCCACATCAGAAGAACTCGCCTTAAAATTGACAAAAACATATGAAATTACAGAACAAAAAGCTAAAATAGATATAGAAGAATTATTCTGCCAATTAGAACAGCAAGGAGTAATTATTATTGAGAAGTGAAAACTCATTATCCAAAGTCTGTATTCGAAATAAGTACCAATAAACCAGATTAATTCTTCGATTTAATAATAAGAAAAAGGCTGTAGCCATTTAGTAATGGATACAGCCTTTCAATTTCCACAAGGCAGTATTCATAATTTTGTGTAAATAGAAAACTTCAAGATTCAGGTATTATACTTGAATCCTGTTTTCAAATATTTACTATAAAATCCGACCAGCCATATATTACAGCCTCACCACCTCATCGCATTCCTCCGCCACTGCCGGGTGATGTGTAATAAAGATAAACGTCTTCCCCCCACAATCCCGACGTAAATTCCCTAACAGCAATCGCTCCGTTTCCGGGTCGAGTGCAGAAGTCGCTTCATCCAATAGCAGAATATGCCCCGGACGAAGCAGTGCACGGGCAATGGCAATACGCTGTGCCTGTCCCTCACTGAGTCCGCCGCCTTGTTCGGTCAGCAGAGTATCTATCCCATCCGGAAGTGAGAACACAAAATCGGCTACTGCCGTACGTAAAGCATGGTTCATGTCTTCTTCCGTAGCTTCAGGATTGCCCATTAAGAGGTTTTCACGGATAGTGCCGCTAAACAGAGTATTCCCTTGGGGTACATAAGTAAAATTGCAGCGCGTGGACGGAGAAACAAGGTAAGACTCTTCCTGCAACGACTGCGGCTGCACATACGAACACGATTGCAACTGCGAATGCGAGCGAAGCACAATGCTCCCCTCTTCCGGCAGCGCAAGCGCCAGCAACATACGTACCAAAGTTGTTTTCCCTCTGCCGGTTTCCCCCATTACAGCCGTACAGCTACCCGCCGGAAACTTACAGGAAAAATGACTGAATACAGGTGTCTCACCTTCCACATAGCGAAACGTAATATTATCGATTTCCACATCGGGAGTTTCAGCAAAGCGTATACTTTCCTCACCGCTTTCTTCCGGCAACCGTTCCAGCTCTTCCAATCGGTCTATGGCTGTAAATACCTGTGCAAAGGAAGGTATCAGCCGGGAAAGGTCCAACACAGGACGCTGCACTTTCCCCACCAGCTGAAGAAAAGCGGCCATTGTACCGAAAGTTATAGCCCCCGTACTGAGACTGACACTACCCCACAGAAAAGCGGTAAGATACCCTCCGGAAAAAGCCAGCGATACAAAAGAACGTGCGGCAAGCGAAAAGCGTGTACGCCCCAGAACCTGATTGCGCAGCGTATCTTGCCACTCGTCCAGCTTACTGACACGGTTACCACTCTGCTCCAATGTCTTTATAACCGTTCTATGCTGCAAACTCTCCTGAATAACAGCCTGTATCAGGCTGTCACTTCTGCGAATTTTATGCGTATAGCGATGAATACGTTTCATATAATAACGGCTACCCAGCAGAAACAGCGGAAAGACGGCTACCACAATCCACGGCAGAAACGGGTCTAAATAACAAAAGAATAAAAAGGCCGCCAGCAACTGCACTCCGGTCACCACCAGTGATGGAAAAGACCCGGTAAGCAATCCCACTACTGATGAAACATCCTGCTCCACACGATTCACAATATCTCCAGTATGGAACCGTTCCAGTTCATTCCAGCGGCTATGCAGCAGGCGGGTAAAAAGACGGTGTCTCAGCGTATTTCCCAGCTCAATCTGCATACGTATGCCCACCCAACTGTCAACAATATTACAAAGCAACTGCAATACAAGCAAAGCGACCAGCAACAGAGCTGCCTCCGGCAGACTGCCCGTAACCGTCCCCGTAGCAATATCTATCACATATTTAGATACCCCGATAAAGGCCAGGGAAAACAATACGGACAATGCTCCCAGCGCACAACTCACTAAAACCGTCCAACGCTGTCCGGCAGAAACTCTCCACAAATAGCAGATTTTATCTTTCAGATTCTTCCCTGTAAGAGCAGGTATCAAGTCGTCTTTCATCACTCAATATTTATAATCGTCTATACAATGCCAGCAAATACCGGCGACAAGGCGCCAGCCTCACCCAACAATAAGAATACATGCGCCACAGCACACCTCCGGCGGCATATCTTTTGCCTTTCCGTATCACAGCAACCACTTTTCCTGCAACTTGTGCAGGGGTTGTTTCCTCGGTTTGTCGCAGGTTGCCGTCACCTTGCAATATAAGTTTATCATCCTTGCGGGCTATAATGCGATGCAACACAAACCGCCCTTCCGCATCCTTTGCCAATACGGTAACTCCAGTTTGCAGCTCCTCAGGAACAAAACCACCCAAAGTAACACAGTCACGACCATCTGCCAAAAAAGGATTCATACTGTTTCCCCGCACAGGAATAGTCACCGAATGTCCTTGCTCAATCAGCCGTGCCACCTCCGGCAATATCACTTCATTATCAAAAACCTTTTTCATCCTCTGTACACGTTCAGTTCTAAAAAAAGAGTATCCGTTGAAAAAAGAAGGCCGCCTCATTAAATCCTGAGGCGGCCCGCAAACAAACAAAACAAACAAGAAAGTCTTTTATGACTTTCCGTTCAGGCATTCCCGCTTCGCTAAGCAGGAATGCGAACTCGTCTCACGACGACATAGGACGTTATGTCTATTTATTTGTCAACCACATAGTGTATTTTAACTTTCACACAGCGATTCAATTTTGCATTCAGCCCCTGTGTACTCTTATCATTCACGGTGGCAATAGGATCGGTCAGTGTGTTGAGAGAGAAATTGCTTCCCACCACTTTCTTGAACCGCTCATTTTCCTTCAGCCATTTGATAACCGAATAAGCACGGTTGTGAGCCAATGTCTTATTACGTTCTAAACCTACATTGACAGCATCCTTACCCGTGTAGTTGTCCTGGCTGGTAGCCAATCCCTCAGCCTGCACGTGCAGTATTCTTCCCTCTTCAAAGATTCTCTTCAGAGCGCTCACGGCTGCGGAGTCGGCAAACTGTCCGGTATAACCTTCGTTACCCTCGATAGCTGCATATATATCGGCAAAGCTGAACAACTCGGCATCAGTATCCGGTTTCATGTTTTCTTTCACCAATCCGAGGCCGGCATGCGCATTCAAGCCATAAGAAGTGCTCTCTTTATAATTGTCTCCACTCATCAGGCTTTGATTCTTGGTAGCATTATCCACACGATAGTACCAAGCCTTGTTCCCGCTGTATACAGGAGCATAGTAATATCCGTTTTTCTCCTTAAAGGCATTCATGCTTTCGGCATCCATATCCAGTGAAATAGGTGAGGAAGATATTTCATAACCGCGTGAAACACCTGCCATACCGGCCGACTTGCCGGCTTCATCCGTAGCCACATCCGTAGTACGCAATGTCGATAGCGAAGCGCCCGATGCCAGACGTGCAGCTACCGCATCATTATCCTCGAACTTCTTCTGAGTGAAAATACCCGATGCCAAGTAATCGATGGAGTTCACCGCAGCATCAAACACTACCGGAGCATCATCCCGTCCTGAATAGTTGTTCGGGAAGAACACATAAAATACCATTGACTTATATTCAGGACAATCGCTGATAATCTGATTGATGACGGGACGGGTAATATACACCGGTTTCGCACAAGGCGCACATCTCTCCCAACCGCGTTTCTTGAAGTAGTAAGTCATACCGATACGGATACCCGTATTGTTGTCGAACCACTTGCTGCTCTCACCAGTAGCCTTTAATGTCACTGCATCAAAATTAGTTTGGAACAATGTTGTGTACAGTTTCAGGTCCAAAGACAGATTTTTCTTTTTAGAGAAGAAACGGCTGTACTGCATTTCCAGGTGTCCGCTCCACTCATTACGTTGAGGACCGATATCTCTGTGATGCAACGCGCCAATACCCGCAGAAAAGATAAACTGGTTCATCAGCTTGTCGGAATCGATACCTTCGTATCCGCAGAAAAGACGGGACAGGTTGAACATAACATTGGCATTCAAATCCCACCATTTGTTCTTCGTCTTCCAATAAGGAACACCGTCACTATTTATTAGAATCTGTCCGTATGTAAAGGGAGTCGGTTCCTTGCTATATCCGCGGGAGTTACCCATTCCGAACTGAAGTTTCACACCGATGCCCGGAGTAAACCACTTACCCACACCCACATTAAAGTCGGGAGAAAGTTTTCCTGCAAAATCTTCTACCTTGCCATAGTCACCAAAGAAGGCATGGTAGCCCACACTTCCCAGTACAAACCAGTTATCCCAGAAACGGTTGGTCACCACACGATACTCATCATCGGTAGGCTGCGGATTTTCAATCATGTCGATGGAATCCTGTTCCACCGTTTGTGCGCCGATACTACCGCTCCAAAGCAGGGAGAAGAGCATCATGCAAAATGCTAATTTTTTCATTTTCTCTTAGTATTGAATATGTTAATTATTATTTATATTTTCCGTCTAATAAGCGTTTTTTTCACCATGAACAATATTGGCAACCGTTTTATAAATGATATATACATCCAGCCCGAAACTCCAATGCTCGATGTACCATATATCATTCTTGATGCGGTTTTCCATATCACTCAACTGCTTTGTCTCTCCACGAAAACCGGACACCTGGCTCCACCCCGTAATGCCGGGCTTCACAAAATGCCGCACCATGTATTTATTTATTAGTTGCGAATACTCTTCCGTATGTTTCAACATATGAGGGCGGGGCCCCACAATACTCATATCCCCCAACAACACATTGACAAATTGCGGTGTTTCGTCAAGGTTCGTCTTGCGCAGTATGCTTCCCCAACGCGTCACGCGGGCATCCCCTTTGGTGGCCTGCATCCGGTCGGCATCACTGTTCACTTTCATGCTTCTGAACTTATAGCAACAAAACTCCTTGTCATTCAGTCCGTTCCTTTTCTGTTTAAAGAATACGGGCCCCGGCATGGTACACCACGTCACAATGGCTACCACTACATAAATAATAGGAAACAAAGTACATAGGAACACAAGCGAGAACACAATGTCAAACCCTCTTTTAAGCACCTTATTGCCTAATTGGTTCAGCGGTTCCTGCCGCAGGCTCAGATAAGGCACAGTGCCCACCATATTAAGATACATCTGATTCTGCAAATAATTATGCACATCGGGTACACTGTAAAAATGTACCAGATTATTCTCGCAATAATTAATCATCGGCACAATGACATCCTTATGCTCCGAAGACAAGCAGCAGAAAAGACTGCGTATATAAATACGTTTCTTCAGAAATCCGACGACCTCCTGCGGCTTGCCCAAATATGTACACTCTTCAGGAAAAGCCGGATTGGGCTGATAATCAAAATACCCTACAACTTTATATCCTGACCAAGACTGTGCCGTCAATTCATAATACAATTGCAGATTGTTTTCCGTACTGCCCACCAATACCACTGAATGCAGATTCTTCCCTTTCACACGGGAACTCTTGATGAAAAAACGCAAAAGCAATCTGAAAGACACGATACAGACAAACAGTACGATGATATAGCCCAAAAAGAAATAAGACCACACATCCATGTACCGCCCTATGGCAAGAATCGCCCCGGACAAAACGGCAAAGTAGAATACGTTAAGAAATACAAGCGTTACAATCTGATAAGCATACACCTTTCTTTTATACAGAATAACCGACCTCTTCATGCTGCACAGCACATAGCACAGCAACAGGGTCAGTATAATCTGAGCTTTCGGGGCGCTCAGTATTTTCTCCCAATGCGTACCTGCCAGAAAGAAGCAGAACAATTCAAAGATAACGCCACATAATAAAGTGTCTCCAATAATTACCGTAGTCTTTATCAGTTTACTATATGATTGTATTCTTACCATTCTTTGTTATCTGCTTGTTTCTTTTTATCAAGCTGCAAAAAAAGAGAAAAAATGGGTAAGCAAATAGACATTCAGTCACCAGTGTGTGATAAATTGTCTATAAGGCGGTATTCACAGCCTTCACAGAGCTACCTTTCAGCCTTCTCCACACCATATAGAAAGGGAAACAGCAAGCTTCGTCGGGCATCAGGCCAAACAGTAAGGAACAGCGTTTCAGCCAAAAGAATCCGTTCCCCATCACCCTGCCGGCAACTGTTCGTTTGCTCTCACTGCACTGCTCCCGCTCCATTTTCAACAGATAGCCGTCTCGCCAGATGATATTTCGCAATAACTGCATATTCCTGTCATACAAAGGTCGTAGCGGAAACTCCCTGACGCCCTTAATATAGACATCGATAAACCCGAAAAGCACCCTGCTGAACCTTATCATATTCAGCTCACGCAGTATCCCTACCAGTTTTTTCTTATCGAGCGAGGCATTGCGCAGCATCACCGCCACATCACACACCTGCTTCAACCCAATTCCGTAGGTCAGCACATGGCGGCGTAAATGGAGAATCAGACAGGCTAGATACAGCTCATACCCCTCTTTATCCGCATGCAACAGCTGCGTCAGCCTGTTATGCACCACCGGATTATACAGATATTCCCGCTGCCGATGGAATTCAACGAACACTCCCCTGTTCCGAAGCACAACATCTTCGTGCTCCACCCGATAAGGCAATTTCCACTTTTGTAGCACCTCTTCCAATCTCTCCCAGCCCGCATGCACTACAATATCCAAATCGCCATAGCTGCGATACATCGGCCTATTGTACCAATGCGCCACCGACGGCCCCTTAAAGACCTCCGCCTCTATGCCTGCCTCTTCCAGACTTTCCAGCCAGAAAGTTCCCTCATTGGCTATGCGGCTGTTCATCCGTTCCATATATATCAACTGTGCAATCCACTGCCCCCACAACTCTCCGTCCGGACGCACGCCACAATGCGCGATGCCGTCCGTCACAATGCCCGACACAGCCTGCCGATGCCCCATATCGTATATCCGGCACCAATCATCCCGTGTCAGCCCGGTCATGTCATATCCGGATTCATCCGGCTCCTCTCCCCACAATCCCAGTCTCAGAAAATGGAAGAAGAGTTCCTCATCACGCCCCATATTTTCCATATCCTTGGTATTTACCTTTCCGCACCAATTCGTTTAATCCTTGCTCCGATAAACTGCGGCACTTTCCAGCTCATCTTCATCAGCTTTGCAGGTACTCCCGGAAAACCGTGCGCCCTGTATATGCCCACATCTTCCTTCCACATCTGCTTCCGTCTGGCGCTGTCGGTGGACAAACCGCCCATACGCATCCTCACGATGTACTTGTTTAGATACTCCACACGCAAATTCGCCTCATACAGATACCTCACCAGCAGGTCCGTGTCCGCCGCTATTTTATAGTTCTCGTTATACAATCCCCACCTGCCCATCACCTCGCGCCGGATGTACACCGTAGGATGCAGCGGCAGCCAGCCGCATTTCACTTTCCATTTCCGATAGTTCCCGCTAATCCAGTCGCGCACGGGCCTGTCCGTGTGCTCAAAATCCACGAACAATCCGTTGCCATATACCAGTTCAGCCCCTGTTTCACTGAATTTTCGCACAATATCCGAAATAACATGCCTATCGAACAGAAAATCATCCGAGTGCAACAGCCCTATGATATCTCCGGTTGCAGCCTGCACTCCTTTATTGATGCCCTCGTACATACCTTTATCGGGCTCTGAAATAATTTTGGCAATCCGGTCCTTATATCGGTTTATCACCTGCAAAGAGCCGTCTTTGCTTGCTCCGTCCACAACGATATACTCTATATCCGGATAGTCTTGCGACAACACGCTTTCTATGGCCTGCCCTATGGTAGCCTCTCTGTTAAAGCAGGAAGTTATAATGGATACTTTCATCTGATAATAAAACAACGCGCTCCTTTACACATTATTGAAGTAATCATTTTCCAATCTATCGAACACATTCCGTATTAAATGCCATCGTTCCTCTTTGTCCGCGGCATGCACGTAGATACGTAGAATACGGTAATACTGGTTTATATCTACGCTAACCCCTTTTTTACCTTATAGTAAGTGCGGGTACTCATAGAGGCCATTTTGCATACCTCATTTATAGTCAAAAACTTACCATCCACCATATAGCTATAGCGAAATAGTTCCAAAAGGTCTCCCAATTCCAGGTTAGGCCCGAAATCCGCAGCTTGCTTGCTTTTCTTCATTTAGTTTAAATTTATTAAGAATGTTAAATCACGTACGGTTCATGACCGCCATGACGGTCATGAAATTTTGTTGCAACAAAAAAATATTGTGAACTTCGACACTTTTTAGAACCTGCCTCAAAGGATGCAGGCTCTCATTTATCAACGAAATAATTTTATATGAAAGAACTTCAACTCAGCCTTTTCAAAGGCTATCCGGATACCGTACCGGACACCATCACCCTACAAGGTATAATCAATCTGATTCAGAACGACCCGTCCGTACGCGACCATACAGAGAAATACCGTTACTACCATGAGCAAGGAAGCCTGTCTGCAGCTGCCCGCGAAAAGTCCTCATGCCCCTGCTTTGCCGTTGCCGTCACTTTTGCGGGCGGCAAGCAGCAAGCCCATATCCAAAGCTGGACTTCTTTGGGCATTGTAGACATAGACAACGTACCCACGGAGAAACTACCGGAAATAAGAAAACAGATTACCGGCAGTCCTCACACTCTCCTTTGCTATACTACCATAAGCGGCAGGGGCATCCGCATCATTTTCCCGATAGACGGCTTGACCGACGATACCGAACAAAACATAAAACCTTACAAGAAGGCTTTTGAACAAGGGAACCGTTATTATGCCGACCTCACGGGATGTACATGCGACTTGAAATGCAAAAATGCCACCCGCCTGAGCGGACTCGCCCATGATACCGGTGTCTATTTTAATCCCGACGCAACACCGTTCCACATCGCTATCCCTCAAAAACGCACGCCCGGCAATGCAAAACCTGCCGGAAAACGATTATTGAAGAAAGCCCTGACAGCCGCCGGACGTATTCTGAAAAAAGAGGGCATCGCCTACGAAGCCCATCATCGTAACGAGTACATCATGCGAATGGGATATCTGCTCAACACCTACGGCATCCCCCTGCAGGAAACCGAGGAATGGGCCGCCCGGCAGTTTGCCGACTACAACGGCGATGCGGCAGGCATCATCCGCTCATGCTACCGGCACACCGACGAGCACAACACACGCCCGTTGACAGGAAACGGCTCCGCCCCATCCGAAGAAGAGGGATACGCCAATGTAGCAGAAATAGAAAAGTTTCTGGCCTCACAGGCCCTTTTCCGGCAGAATATCATCACACGGCAATGCGAAGTGGCCTTCAAAACCCTTGACAACCTTTCCGGCAAACCTGCATATACCTCGCTCACCGACCGAGACGTCAACACGCTGTGGAGCCGCATGAACAAAGAAATCAGTCGTGTCCGCCTGAACGATATTTATAATGTGCTGCACTCCGAATACGTGCTTCAGTTCAATCCGTTCCGGGAATTTCTGTTCAACCTGAAGCCATGGGACGGCATAACCGACTATATTGGAGAACTGGCCGACACCGTCCGTGTCAAAGGAGATCAGCAGCGCTTCAAGCACTATTTTCGGAAATGGTTTGTCAATATTCTCCCGACCTTGTTCGAGGAGCATTCTGTCAATCATGAAATACTGGTGCTCATCGGTCCGCAAGGCAGCTACAAAACCACTTGGTTCAACCATCTGCTGCCGCCCGAACTGCAACGTTATTTCTATACCAAGATGAACAGCGGCCGCATCACCAAAGACGACCAGTTCACACTGACCGAATTCGTGTTAATCTGCCTGGAAGAAATCGACGAGATGCGCCCTGCCGAACTTAGTCAGCTCAAGGCATTGGTCACCATGAAAGGCATCAATGAACGCGCCGCTTACGGACGCAACAAAGAACACCGCACGCACATCGCCAGTTTTTGCGGTACAGGCAATAACATTCAGTTTCTGAACGACCCCACCGGCAATCGTCGTTGGCTGCCCTTTGAGGTAGAGGAGATTAAAGACCCCAATCTCTATCCTTTCAACTATGAAGGGATATACAGTCAGGCATTCGCCCTTTGGAAAAGCGGCTTCCGGTATTGGTTCAATCGGGAAGAAATAGACGTACTAAATGAGCATAACCGGAATTTTGAGACTCCCAATCTGGAGAAAGAGCTGATATTAACCCATTTCCGCCGGCCGCTGCCCGGGGAAAACGGCATTTTCATCACTACAGCCCATATCCTGAATCGTATCAACGCTCTTATCAAGCATCCGCTCAGCTCCACTAAAATCGGCATCATCATGAAGCAACTGGGGTTTGAGAACATCCGTTGCGGCGGTCAGCGAGGATACAGAGCTGTGGAATACAATGCCGAAGAAATCTATCGCAATCAATGCGCCGCCGCCCGCTACGGCAGCGACTCTTCAACCGTAGCCGAACAACCATAACAAATGACACCTTGACACCTTTGACACTTACTTTTTAAAGTCGCATGCAGAATTTATATATAAAATCCGTTTTCACCATCATGCATTTATTAACAAACCATTATATCTAAAACTTCCATGTATAAGTGTCAAAGGTGTCAAGGTGACAAAATCGAGACTACTTTCACTGCCTGTCGAGACTACCCTCGGAGCCCTGTGAGAGTAGTCTCATCCGTTCACGAGACTACTAATGCCGGCCCCCGCTTCAAGGCCTGCCCAAATGTGCAAAAATCAGCTCTACCTGCCATGAAGTAAATACGTGCTGCCGGGAGTAATATCCCGCATTTTGTAAAGCCTCGCTGAGTGCCTTGTTCAGTTTAATCCAGCGTGCCAAGCGGTTCAGCGCCGATGTCGGCGCTATATCAGGAGCATAGGCCTGCGCCAGTTCCTGCTTGGAATAAGGTTTGATTTCCCAACATTTCTCTAAAGCCGTCCTCTCCGTATCCATAGTTGTTTTCATATCCATAACTTTTTGATTTTTAGAGTATAAAGTTACAAAAACATTCTTACACAACCATCACTTTCCATCCTTGTTTTTCATCTTATTTCCTATCCGCTCACGCTCTTTCCGCCACATTCATTTTCGCCCTTACCGCAGGTTTTATCTTTGCTTCGTAACCAATTAATAATTTATTTTATGGCATTAAATTACAGTATTTCCATGCTTTCCAACCCCATGAAACCGGGTGAAGCTAAAAAAGCCTATGCAAAGGCACAAATCAGTCAGGAACTGACGCTGAAAGAGCTGAGCCGCCTCGTGGCCGGTCAAACCACCGTGAGCCGCGCTGATGTATCTGCCGTGCTGATTGCTACCGTGGACAACATGATAGACAGTCTGCGCGCAGGAGAACAGGTGGATTTCGGAGAACTGGGAAAGTTCCGTCTTCAAATCACCAGCCGCGGAGCTGAAACAGCCGAGAAATTCACCGCAGCCAACATCACCGGGGTCAATATTCAGTTTGTGCCCGGTGAAGATTTAAGAAACATCTTTGCAGGTATGGGCTTCACCCCTGTGCCGACACGCGCGGCAGCCCGTGCCGTGCTCAAAGCCCAAAAGGCCGGGGAGACAATGGTAGATATTTCGGGAAAAGACACTTCCGGCGGCGGTTCCACAGGCGGTGGCGACAATAGTGGCGGCTCCAGCGAAGAGGAAGAAAATCCGTTAGGATAAAACCGTCATACGGGCCTATTTTCCTTTTATCATCACATTTAAAATTTCAAATCAACAATTATCATGAAGAAAGAATCAAAATCAATCTGGGGAGTTATCCTCAAAGTAGTTATCGCCATCAGCACCACGTTGGCAGGTATATTCGGTTTAAGCGCCTGTACCAAATAGACGTATGAAATCAGGCAGTTTCTATCAAAACTATCGGGAGGTTCGCCTCCTGATAGTTCATTGCAGCGCCACACGCTGTAATCGTGACTTTCCGCTCGATGCCTTACGCCGCAGCCATCTGTCACGCGGTTTTGCCAGTATAGGTTATCATTTCTACATTACCCGCGAGGGCAAGGTCCATATCTGCCGCCCCACACATCAAATCGGAGCACATGTCACCGGCTGGAACGACAAAAGCATCGGCATTTGCTATGAAGGCGGACTCTCGGAAAAAGGCGTGCCCGCCGATACACGTACGTATGCACAAAAGTGCTCGTTGCTGGACCTGCTACGGCAATTGAAGGCAGATTATCCGCAGGCAAAGATACTGGGGCATTATCAGGTCAGTCCGAATATCAAGAAGGCGTGTCCTTGTTTTGATGCAAAGGAAGAGTATGGCAGCCTTTAGGCTGCTATTACTCTTAAAAAAATCACTTATTTAAATAATTCTCTATAAGATATTGTTCTATTCTCCCATTATCAAAGTCAAACTGTTTTTTGATTTCATAAATCTTAGCATCTACTAAAAAACGGTACCAGAAACCTTGCAAAAAATGCCAGATGAAGCCTTGCTTGCCGTCCAAAAAACCGGCTTTCAGAATGTATTGGATAAAAAAGTTGATGAAAGGGCGGAGGAAGAGGGGGGCTTTGATGTATTTCATTTTGAGCCAACGTTTGCGCTCAGCACCTGTACCCAAAAACTTAGGTCTGACCTCCTTATCTCTACTGCCTATACCATACTCCATCAACAGCATATTAATAGCTTCTCTTCCGGAATAATTATTATGTTTCTGTGTCCACCAAGATAAATCATTGAGGTTTTCGTCCGTTTGGTCTCCGTCAATAGAAATAGTAGTACCGGAAAAGATAATCAGATGTTCATCCATCCATTTATCCTCACTAGCTCCATACCTCTTACGAATAATTTTTATCTGCTGAGCAGGATACCAACCACCGTGAAGAAGTGGACGTCCCATGAATACAATTTTCTTATTTACATAAATGCCGTTTACATCAGGTGCAATATTTTGCAAGCAAGTGACTACTTTTTCCGCTAATAATGGTTCGATATATTCATCAGCATCCACTCTCCAAATCCAATCAGAAGTAATCGGACAGTTATTTATAGCCCAATTAAATTGGCGTGCCTGGTTCTCAAAAGTATGTTGATAGACTTTGGCTCCTAATTTATTAGCTATCTTAATCGTATCGTCACCACTAAAAGAATCTATAATAAAAATTTCCTTACAATACTCTTTCAAAGAATTAATGCACCGAGCAATATGTTTCTCTTCATTATAAGTGAGAATGAGAGCTGTGATAGAATGATTATGCATATCTCCCTCCTCTCCACTCTAAACTACGAATAGCGAAAGGAACAAATACTTTATATGGCTGTTTTACCCCCCCCATATTAACATTAGTTAATTTTTTATACACTGGTATATCATAATGGCTTTCCAAATACTTCATAATGGCTTCCTTATCATAATGGCAGATTTTCTTTATCTCATATACTTTCGCATCGGCCAAAGTTCTATACCACCATCCTTGCAAGAAATGCCATAAAAAGCCTTCTTTTCCATCAAGAAAACCTAACCGAATGAAATAGCGTAAAAAGAAAAAGGCAAAAGCCCGCCAAAACAATGGCATTTTGATATATTTCAGTTTCTTTTTGCGAACAGCACTTGCATGTTCTCCGGAATTAACAACAAGATTCTCATACACTTCATATTCTGTCAATAATAAATCAATAGCTTCCCTCGTTGCATAGCCATTGTGTTTTGTTATCCACCAAGTCAGGCCATTAAGATTATCATCATAAAAAGGATACTTCAAATCAACTATTGCTCCTTGACTCAATTGAATGTGTTCGTCCATTATTCTATTCTCAACATTGCCATATTTATATTTGAATAATCGGAGTAAAATAAGTGGAATTATGCCATGTTTTATATATCGTCCCATAAAAACACGCAAACATGGAGCCGTTAATCCATTTACATTATCAGGTAAATTAGGCAGATTTCTGTACAATTCTTCTATCAGTTCATTACTCAAATATTCATCTGCATCCTGTTTCCATACCCACTCTGTTTTTATTGGCAAATTTTCGAGTCCCCACTTAAATTGATCAGAATGATTCTTAAAAGGATGCTGATAAACTTCAACTCCCATATTTTTCGCAATCTCTACCGTCTTATCTGTAGAGAACGAATCTATGATAAATATTTCTTTTGCAAACTTCTTTGCATTATTCAAACAACGTTCAATGTGAATCTCTTCGTTGTAAGTTAAAATTATAACAGAAATATCAAGCATACCTTTACTCTTTTATAATTCGCTTTTTTATAAACTTTGCAGGATTACCTCCAACAACAGTCCAAGGTTCTACATCCTTAAACACGCAGCCTCTTGCACCTACCACAGCACCTTCACCAATAGTCACACCCATACCGACAAAAGCATCAGATGCTATCCAAACTCTGTTTCTAAGAATAATAGGTGCAGTAATAAGAGTATGATTTAGGTCATTTATGTTATGCGAAGCCGTACAGAGATATGCATTTTGAGAAATAACACAATGCTCACCAATAATAATCTTGTCTTTATTATAGATACGAGTATTAGGTCCTATACAAGAATGCTTACCTATTACAAGATTCCATGGTGCAAATATATCACAAGTGTTATATACCATTGAATATAAAGGAATTTTAGCTCCAAAAGCACGCAACAACAAATTCCTTAGATAGCGTAATTGATAACTTATAAGAATTCTGAAAATAGTCACATTAATGAATCTCCAAATTATCCGTTTTATAAAATGAGGTTTTTCCTCTCTATAGTAAGGAAGATCATTTTTTATTATAAATATATTAGTCTTCATTTTTTAATAGGCTTAAATAGAGTTCTTCTGATTTTCTTAAGAAAGTAGATAATTGGAATTGATGAACAAATTCTTGATTCGGCACACAATAATGATGCAAAGCATAAACAATGCTCTTAGATAATGATTCTGAAGATTCGCTATCAAACATTAATTGTTTAGGTTGATTATTTCCATAATACTCAAATATACCCCGCTTAGGCAGAATACAACCGATACCTCTACACATTGCCTCAGAAAGCGGACCGCTCATAGCATTAAAGGAGGCGCGATATGGGATAGCAATATAATCAGATACCATAACATTCTCCATAAATTCTTCATCTGTCAGTCGCTTTATATCACAACGAATCTTTATGTTATAAAGTACAGCTTTATTGCGAATAAAATCCAAAGAAAAATCATTTTCCGCTCCGGCAATATTTAAGAGGAGATTTTGTTTCTCAGCCTCGGGTATATACTTAAAAGCATCTAACAATATATCTAAACCTTTTTCATATCTAGTTCCACCAAGAAATGAAATTACTTTCAACTTAGCATCTATATTGAACTTGACCTTCAGTTCTGATTTAGTACTAATATTGCTATAATCATAAAAAGATGGATGCTGAATAGCAATAACATGAGTTATTTTGAGTTTATTCAATTCTATCTTTAAATAATTTGACAACACTACTATTCCACTGATTTTGTGAGAAAACTTTCTTAGTGCATATTGCAGTGCTTTATTTTTTGGTATATGATGTATAGTGGCTATAACTTTTTTACCTTTTAAAATGCCAGGAAAAAGCCAGAAGAGAAAATAGAACTTATCTGCCGTGAGATAATGCGCAATAAATCTCTCATTATCAACACTATAATTCACAACTTTCATCGTTCTTTTTACTAAAGAAATACGTTCAAAGATAAACTTTAGTGGATTCTTTTTAAACCTTATCTTCTTTTCGCAAGTATCTATCTCAACTGTATTATTTAAAGTAGCCAAACTTCTCATTATATGATAATGGCCTATTATATCATTTTTTAAATCTATTAAATAAATTCTATCCATACCCAGAAAAAGATTGTAAGGAACCTTATTACGTAAGCAAAAATCCTGAATGGATTCGCCCAAAGGCACTACCTACGACTTGTAACAGATGAAAAGGCGCTCAAAATCACTACTGTTATACATTTATATTTAGTTTTGATGACAATAGACTAGAAAGCAATACATCGTTTTTGGACACTTACCGAAGTAAAAAACACATCCAAAGCATTAACGTACTTTTAGTGTCAATAAAGTCCCCATATCATACATTTAATACGATTAGTAATAGTGTACGAAGACACAAAATACATATAATCTTTTGGCTCCTCAATTATATATCATTTAGAATTATAGTATTATAGACCTCCACTATACATTTTGCAACAACATTACTAGCAAAACTTTTAATAACTAAATCTCTACCTCTAAGCCCCATTTCTTTACGTTCGTGGATGGAAATGTGAATTGCATCTTGAATAGCATTTACAAAAGCACTAGTCGTCCTATCAATCCACCAACCACAATGATATTGTTCAATCATTGGCCACGGAGCACCTTTTGTTGTGATAACGGGTGTTCCACATAAAAAAGCTTCAGCTATGACAATCCCGAAATTCTCATTAAGAGTAGGAAGAACAAATACATCAGAAGAGCGATAAGCGTTCCATTTATCATTCCCATACAAAGGTCCAACAACATCTATAATAGAAGATATTCCAAGTCCATCCGCTATTCTTTTTAAATCTTCTATTGTATAATCAGCTTCAATCCCTGCTATTACCACTTTCCAGCCAACTAGTTGCTCTTTAATTTGAGCTATAGCTTCCATTAGTAAATCAATACCTTTATTTTTACGATATAGTGCTAAAAAAAGAATCTGTTTCTTTTCATTCCATGTTTTTTTTGTTTCTATACCTTCAATAATTATACCATTAGGAACAACTGTAACATTTGAATTATACCCTAATGATAATAAATTTTGTTTCTCTGTTTCAGCTGTTGCTATTAATACATTACTCATCTTAACACTTCGTTTTTGATAGAGTAATAGAGCAGGTAGCTTCTTTGTCCAATAATTCTTTCGGATAGCCCAAGGTTCCAACATACCATGAGGTGATAAAGCAATAGGATAGCCTTTTGCTTTTGCCCAAAACACAATCCATGAACATTGTAACATCCAACAGCCATTAACATGAACTACATCAGGTTCTAAACTCTCAAGTAAAGTATAAAATTCACGCTTCATTTTTATAGGATACCTGATACTACTTTCAATAAAATAAATGGAACAATGACTCAACTGCATTTCATCAACCGTATGATGAGTAACAATATGCAAATCAACTAGTTGTCCTAAATCATGTGATAGTAATTGTAAATATGCACTTACTCCCCCTCCTGATTTACCTATAGAAGGAATATAATGTAATATTCTCATACTTTCAAATTATCTATAAAATAACGTGCTACAACTTTACCGTGAATATGATGTCGTGCCCAATCAATACGTTCATCTATAGTTGTACAAATTTCTTTTTTACAAAAAAGGCAATATTCCAATGCGCTCTTTAAACTTTCCGTATCATTATTCCTGAATACCTGTCCATTTTTACCACCGTCATGTTGGATTAGATAGCGTGCGCCACAATGATCTGAACAAATGACGTACAGTCCTAAAGTTAACGCTTCGTTAATAACAGCTCCCCACCCATCATGCAAAGAAGGTAAACAGAGTACATCATATTGCTGCATGAAAACAGGCACTTGACTCATGGGTTGCATACCATAAAAAACAACCTCAGCCCAAATTTTTTCAGATTGCAGCAATGCTCGGAGTTCGGCCATACATTCACCATCACCCACCAAACCCAACTTTAGCTGCTGCTGTTCTTTTAATGAAAGTTTAGCGATTGCCTTAAATAATAATTGTACATTTTTACGGTGTGACAACGAACCGACATAAAGCACCTTCAACTTATCAGATTTTTCCACATGAACTACTAATGAGCGTTCTCTCCACTCTGTACAATAGACAAAAGGTATAACTTTCCATCTTTTCGACCAAAATCGATAATAAGATAGGAAAGCATCCCCCATAACAAATAATTTATCCACATACCGTACGTAACACCAATCTTTCAATGCAAAACGCAAGGCATGCTGCCATAATGGATGATTATAAATTAGTGGCGGTTCAGTAATAACCCCTCGATGCAAATGATAAGATAATGATTTTTTAAAACAATCAGACACCATGGCAAATGAATTAATCCCCGAAAACATACACCAAGTGTCTGTATAATCATATTGTTCAAAAAGATTTATTATCTCATTCGTTGATGGATTTATCAGAAATCGGACACCTTTTACTAGCATTGACGCTGAACTATTCCATCCCATAAGTTTACGGGCAGCCATATCCACTTCAGAAACGATAACCAACACATCATTTACCTCTGCACTTGTATGCAAATATTGGATATAAGGCATCTGATGCGGAGATATGCAATTCTGGAAAAAAAGAATATTCATTCTTCTATAATTTATTTTGTTAAAAATAGCAAACGCTTATCAAATAATTTGTAATTTCTATAAATGGACAAATCCAAGTCAGGCTCTTTCAATAACCCAATTCTAAAAGAATCTATTACGCTATAATTAAGCCAAAATAGGCAACATAACACAGCTCCCACAGTAGTAATATAAGCTTCTGTTATAGGCTGTAAGATAAACATTACACACATGCCTGAATACCATGCACTACAATAAGAAGTACTCCTGTGACGCAATAGAAAGAAAAGATTTGGCAAGACCATCAGCGCCATACAGACAGCACCCATTGTTCCAGTTTGACTAATAACAGATGCCCAACCAGACCCAGCTTCAATACGGCCTTTGGTTGTTTCTGCTCCTAAATTACCCCAACCATACTTCATATAACCAAAACCTATTCCAAAAACAGGATTCTCATGATATTCCCTCAAGCGAGACTTCCACATATCTTCACGTGAATTCAAATTTATGTTTTCCAATTGTCCTTCATTTTTCTGCATCATAAAACGGAACTTATCTCCCATTACATTAGCAGTTACAAAAACAGCTGCAACAAAAATAACCATAGCAAATAATAATTTACCAATATTGGTACTATTCAGCTTATATACTACAAAGATAACCGATATCAATGTGCACATAAGGCCTATTCGTGAAGAAGCCATTGCCATCATAGAAATGGCACTGAACAAACAAAATAATAATCCCAATTTACTTATTAGGGATAATTTTTTATTAAACTTTCCCCAAAAAGCAACAATAAACATAATAGCTACAGCCCCCAACAACCCCATCTCATTATTAGCTGTTGAACCTGTAAAAATCCCATGATCTTGATATATCTGCATGGCTCTATCGTTGACAAATCCGATAGAGAAAAAAAGATAATTGACTGCAACTAATATTACAGTCAATATGGAAAAGAGATGAAACAAATGTAATCGCATTAAAGCAATTTTTCTACTATTAACTAAACTTGAAAAAGACGTTAACAACAAAATAAAAACAAAATATCGTGTATAAATTCTATAATAAGAAGGAATATCATTTAATAAAATACTCATTAAACAGACTATCAGATAAGCTATATGCACCAGACTCACCTTGGAGTTATTTTTACAACAATAGTAAGATAAAACCAAAAGCATGGGATAATAGATATAATATCCCCAACTGCCTAGTATTCCACTCATATCCATTGCAAAGAAGACAAAGGCACCCAAAAAGGATAGAGACCTCCAATGAGCAAAAAGATAATTTGCCAATAATTTCATGAAGAAAGATTTAAAAATTTAAAATATTCAAGCCCTTAGCTTGCAGATGCTGGATATATGTATAAATCCATTTTCTAAAAGGAGAATGGGACTTGCCACGCCATGATCCAAAACAATAATGCGCACCTATAGTTTCACTTGTTTTTTTTACCCCTAATTGATGATTGACAATCAACGGATGAAAAAGATTCTTCGGCGTATATTTCAAATCCGGATATTCACTTCTATGCTCCAGATAGAACCTCGTAATCCCACCAGGCCCCGTACAACCGATGATCTCATCTTCACATGTATTGACCACATCTATCTTATCAAACAAATCTTTGATATATTCATACCAAAAAGGATAACCTTTCTCTGAAAAGAAAATACAATTACCTAAAAAAGGAGTATTATCAGCTTCTAAATGTTCTGTAGGTATTACACAACGTTCATTTAACCATTTATCCGGTATCTTTTTAAAAAATTGGTAATCTGTATCAATATAGATTCCACCATATAAATAGAGATAAAGACAACGAATCACATCAGCCTTCATAACTCCTTTCTTTATACTATCATACTTCTCCAGAAACTCTGGGAAATTATTTTGCATAATCTTTAGATTTTCATCATCACCATAAATACGAAAATCCCAATCATAGAAAATTTGTTTGTTTTTTCTCAAAATGATGTTTTCATCACCATTAAGTTTACCATTTTTTGTGGTTAAATGAATAATTTTAGGAATCATATTTTTCCATTTTCAACTCCAAACAAAAAGAGTCCTAAGCATTTGTTTGATTTAATAACTTTTAAGAGAATGATGCTTGCCATTGCTACAAAATAGCAAATAACGTACATATCTGCAAGTGAATAAATGATACATAATTGAATTACAATATATTAAATACTCATTTAATAAACAAAATAAGTAAAAAAGATATATCACCAAAATTTCTTTTCCTATATATGAAACAATAAAATTATAACGAAAGGTTATATTTTTTCAAATAAAGCGACTAAGCTCATAAATGAAAAATTAGAGAACAAATAACCGTAAACACCCAAATTAGGGCATCCCGCCCCTTTTAATTAAGGCACTAGATAGTGCCCGAAATCGAGTAATGTTAAAAATCAATTCTGGCTTTTAACATTACTCATTAGCCAAAGAGATTTTATTGGAGATTAAATTTAGCCCCACACAATCTATTAAATATTTTTACAGTTTGATACTGAAAATAAAATCGTTCTAATTTTTTCTACTATACATATTCTCTAAATTCTGTCCACAACGAATACATATCCTTTAATTATGAACGCTTTTTTGAGGACTTACAATTTAAATTAGATTATTATATACTTTCTCCAAAATGAGTCATATTCCCACTTTTCAAAAGCATGACAACCAAAAGGCAATTTTCCTATATAATTATAGAGGTACGAAGGATTAGTTTCAAAAGCAAAATTCGCAGCTTCATCCCAAGAAGGTATATTGTTTTTTGTATTCCATGCAAGATTAGCCCCACTACCAAAAATAAAATCCTCGTTAATTTGACCAGAATGAGTAAAAAATGATAAATTATTTTTTATACCTATAGATTTTAAGAACACTTTAATAATAAACAAAATCCATTCAAGTATAATTGGATGCTTTCGAAAATAAACCAAATCCTTTTTATAGTAGTGTTTCATAAGACCTATAGGACTTAAATAAGGTATATACTTATTCCTATATAATATCTGAAGACAATCTTTGATACTTCGTAACGAGAAACCACCATTACCCACCCCAACAGCATCCTCAGATACGCCATCCTTTCGCGGATAAAAATGAGGAGCACCAATATAGTCATAACCTTTATCACACCAATACTGCAAACTATCATAAAAGACCCATGCATCCAACTGATATATCAACATATAGTCAAAATCACTATATTGTAAATAAAAAGCCGGAGTTAAACATAATTTATTGTAATCTTTAATAGATGAAAAATAAGATTTATCAAAATAGTCAACCCAAAAAGGTTTATTATATTCTTCAAATATCGCTTTATAAACAGTAGTATCCAAATCCTCATAAGTAACCAAATGGATTATATGATTACTTAGCACTGTCAATACTTGTTTCAGTGAAGCCACTTCAGTCACCTTAAGAGTAGCACTATATATTGGAATAACTATAATACACGTTCTCATTTAAATATTTCAAGTTTTGCAAGTTTAACTTGCTAGTTTTAATTTGTAAATATCACAATTTTAGCAATATATTCATTAGTACATTCCAGCAAGAATAGCCGATAACAAAATTATGGCATCATAAATAATGGCTTACTTAATGTTGTTTCATAATAAGTCTGATCATAAGCACATAGCCTAAACTAATCATATACACCATTGTTCCACAAGGAACTACCACTATAACACTAGCAACCATGAAAAAATATTAATTCCATGAAAATAAAATTTAACTTTACAGTAGCATATATTTCTTTTGTCATGATTTTATACCTTTTCTATATAATTTAGAAACTCTATTATCAATGTATTAATTTCTATAGTCTTACACAATTTTTGAGGACATCTTTTTTCATAATACTCTGCTATTAGCATTGCCAGAGAGTTGTAATCATAAGGTTCTATTAACCACTTTTTATATTCCATAGGGTCTATAATCTCAGCAGCTCCCTGGTGAAACACCCCGATAAACGGTACACCGCAAGCTGCAGCTTCGGTATATACACATCCAAAACCTTCAAACACACTGGGTAAAACAAATAAATCCAATGAATTATAGTATTCAGATAACCTCTCGTGCGCTACTTCCTTTTCAAAGGACACATACATATCTAGACAATGTTGATAAACAAAACTTTCACAATCCCGCAAGGTTTCACCCGTACCAATTAATCTTAAACGCAAATTTTTATAACCGGAATTTACCAATATGTCAACAGCTTTTAGTAAAGTTATATGCTGTTTCAACTCCTGAAAGTTTGCAATACATCCGATTGTAAACACATCTTTCTTTTTCAATCCTATCATAGGATGGAAGATGGTTAAATCAACACCATTGTATAGAACATAAGAATTGCGTATATTAATACTCTTCGTTCCTTTCACCATCTGCATATAATGGAGAAAAGGTTGATAGACTTCTCCTTTTCTAATTTCAGGATAGGAATATAAGTAATCTTTTACCCACTGACTGATACAAACATGTACATCAACCTGTTCAAATAATACTCTTTTTCTCCATGCTTTGAAACGAGTATTCCATTTCAAGAAACGAAAATACTCCAAGTGGATTCCTAAAGGATCAAGATCATGATGCTGAAGAAGTACTTTAATCTCAGAATTCAATGAACGTAGACCCAATCCATATATTACATTGTTTGAACAATGGCAATGTACAAAAGCTACATCACTAACTTTTATTCTAGTTTGAGTAAATTGTTCCAGGAACAATCGTTTATTTATTCCATCAAGAAGATTGTTCAGCAATCCTCCTTTTATTCTTTTAAATGAGAAAATATAAACTGTTATTCCTTGATATTCATAAGATTTTTTTTTGATCTTATTATCTGCTGATTTAAATACCACAACCTTGTATCTGCCCGTCTTCTCTATAGCTCTTACTTGATCAAAAATATAAGAACCTCGAAAAGACTCTTCTGTTGGGAAAAAAGGGGTTATTACAATATAATATTTCATTTTTTTTATTTATTACACTTCAACCTTTCCTTATATATATTATATCATCACATATATCTACCGTTTAAACCAGCTATTTGTTTTGCTTCTCCAAGAGGCAAAACGATAATAAACTCCTATAGTACAATCCATTTTATTCATACCAAGATAATGATTGATTATAAGTGGGTGAAACTAATGATATCATCGCTATATAATTATTTATTACCTATCCTTTATTGTAATATGTATCAATAATTAATCTTTAAATCCAAACAATAATTGTAACAATATTTTCCCAAGCACTAATGGTAACCTCCATGGAAAAAATGTCCACTGATAATATACCCATTGCTTCGCAGCCTTTCCCTTAGGTGACATCAAATATGTGTATCTTTGTGCAATTGACATTTTTCGTAAATCTTTGGTTGTGGGTACTCCATGATCACTTTCGCATGTTCCACAATATCTTGATGTCATTATTACCTTAAAACCATATCTTTGTGCTCTTAAACAATAGTCTAAATCTGCAATACCATGAATATATATATCAGGAAAAAAACCGACTTTTTCTACTATATCCCTTGGAACAAACATACAATTAGCTCCTGAATAAGAAATATATTGCGGTTTCCCATTCGGTAATAAAGAAAAAACTTTAAAAGGGAACTTTCGTATTTTGTCACCTGCATAAGTCCTATCTCCTGTTACAGGATCACAGACATTACATACTATAATCGCTTTTTTATTTGTTATCATTATACATTCCCATAAATCTGCAACTAAGTTATTATTGACATAAGTATCATCATTCAATAATAAATAATAATCATACGACTTATATTCATGTGCCGCTTTCCATGCCAATCTCATCCCCCCCGCCCAAAATAAATTACCTCCTTTATATATAATAGAATTAGAAAATCTACTTTTAACTTCCTCTGCAGTACCATCATCACATCCATCATCTGTTAAATGAATATCATAATTAAAATCTGACTGAGCAAATTGTTTTACCAATTCTGTCAGACACTTTAAAGTTTTATTCTTTCTATTATAACAGGTCATTATTACACCAATATTCATATTGCGTATTAATTAGGTATTATATTAATATATCAGTATTAAAATCGTATCTCATTTAGAGAGTATACAACTTTTAACAGAGTATCGTACATCTGAAACCATCTTCTTGCAAGTATTAGATATGCTATTTTCCATAAACTATTATTTGTATATAATTGTACAGCTTCTATATCTTTTCGTCTAAAAGAATTCAATAAAGTTATACGTTCTTTCTTTGTCATTTTACATTTTTTTCGATACATAGCCTCCCGTATTCGAGCAAAATACATTGATCCTGTGTATACTACATATTGAAACTCCCAAAAATCTTTATGATATATTTTTGATAGCAAGTCTACTACACCTACATAATAACGCCAACCTGCCAGTTCGTTTTTCACATCAAATATTTTAGAACTTGCATTTTCAAAATTTGCCCTAATATTATATATATAGCATGCTTTATCAACATATTTCACTACACTATCATAACACATAACTTTCATAACAAACAAAGTGTCTTCCGAAAATTTCACATCTGCAGGATATCGTAATTTATGCATATTAATATGCTCTAAATTATATAATTTACTACATGCATATCCATGAGCACTTAGACGATTTTTTTCAAAAATATCATCAATATTACATATTCCATATTTTTCATATGCATGTATTGTATCACCCTCCCGCGTTCTAAATATATGCCGTTGAATATAGACATAAACTCCTTCTTCTATGGCTTCTGCAAAAGATTGTAAATAAGTAGGAGTAACTTCATCATCACTATCTACACAGCAAAACCACTCCCCCCTTGCCCGTTCCAAAGCATAATTGCGAGCAGTACTCACACCACCATTAGGAATATGATAGGATTCTACACGAATATCTTTTATCGCATATTCATCGCAAATAGATTTCGAGCTATCCGTACTACCGTCATCAATCAATAGCAATTGAAAATTAGCATAAGTCTGTACTAATACGGATTCAATACAAGCACGAAGAAACTTTTCCGCATTATAAATAGGAATGATAACACTAATTAAAGGAGATAGCATAAGGTTAAGTTAAAAATTAGCTTTTAAAAAATATACCTGAACAAATAAGGTATATCTATATCATAATCAAGTTTATCAACAGCAATAGAAGTTATTAAGAATTTATTAAGCAGATAACTTATCAAATATATAGCTCATTCCTTTGTGAAGAATAGTAGCTAAAACTATTGATAATAAAATTGCCAATAAACATAAGATATATTGGTTCGAAACAAAATTATCTAGTAGCCATTGGATTCTCTCATGCAAAAGATACAACTCTAATGTTATTCCACCTAAAAAAGTCAATAAGACTGTATAAATTTTTCCTGTTTTATAAACAGATATAATCCATAAAACAATTGGTATATATAGAAAATACTTTATTCCAAACATAACTGGATAATTATACAATATAATATAACTCAAAACAATAGCACATATAGCCATAACGAATAAAAAAATCTTATCCAAAAACAAATTCTTCTCATTGTCCAAAAACAGATTAATTCCGATCAGGAATATGGGCATCCTCACCCAAAGAAAAAAAAGTTTTATCGGAAAAGAAAAAACAAGAAAGTTAACTATAATAATAATTAAGATATAAGGAAGCCAGCCTACTATTCTATAACTACAATATAATTTTACATATAATGGAAGAAGTATATAATAAACAATTATAACAGGTATAAACCAAATATAAATACTTCCGTCTATGAAAAAGTTCAAACAGAACAAATCGTACAGATATTTTCCTATAGTAGTGTTATATCTTATAATATCATCATAGAAATACACTAATGAAAATACAACCAAATACGTAGGTACAATTCTTATAAGACGTTTTTTATAAAAAAGAATGAGATTGAGATTCTTATAATAAGAATTGGCTAAAGAAAAACCAGACAACAACATGAATATATCTACTCCTATATCACAAATATTTTTCATGATATTCAAAGATTCATATTTAAACTTTATCTCTGAATGAAAAAAGAGTATCATACAAATGGCCATCCCCATCAATTCCGACTTATGTTTAAAAATAGACCATCTTATAACATTATTCATTTGAATTCAAAATAGACGTAATTACTTTACTATTTGTAAGCACTAAATAAAATATTATAGAAAATGAAACCAGCATTATACTAGCCACATAATCTTCAGAAAATATTAGATAAAATATAATCTTTTTAAGCTCTAAGTTATACTTTTCCCACTATTATATAAATCCGCTAACCGAGAAATGAAATCCCTGAATCCCGAAAATAATATATAAAACGAGACAAAGCTCAAACAGCCGGAGAAGAGCCCAACATAAAATGCTGATTTCAGCCATGTATTGATACTATCGATCCTTTGGGGAAACAAATAAGTAAACACAGCATTAGTTAATATAAAAAGAAAAATAGCACAACAATATCTTAGAAAGATTGGATAAAAATACTTCCATACACTTATTTTCAGCCCTTGACTGAAAAGAAAATAAGGTTTCCAGCAAAGAACAACTAACACCAAACTTGTCAATCCACCTAACATAATGCCATTTAGCCCCCAAAGTGATCCAAACAAAATAGAACAACCAAGATTCAATATAACTTCTACAACAGAAGCCCAAATATCCTTGAATAGGCCATAAGCACTTATATAAGAATCAACAGTAGAGCACGTCATACTAACAGTCGTAAGCAGAATATAAAGCAATAAAAAACTATTACTTAAGCAATACTCTTTGCCTAGCCAAAGTGTAATAAAAGGATTTGTTAAATGATATAAACATAATAACACAACAGTTGTAAAACACATTCTCGAATCATATAACTCCCAAAAAACTTTAATTATCCTTTCTTGATTTTTGCTTGCAACCAAATTACCTATTGCGGCGCCAGTACTATTAAACATTGCACACAGTAAAGCCCCTATTTTAGAAACTATCAATGTGTAATTACCATATAAAGCAACAGTAGTCAGACTGGTAAATCCATAAATAATCAAAGGACTGGACTGTGTTACTATAACATTCGTCACCTCATGAAAAAAAACTTGTTTCGTTTTTTTCAACACTTCCGGATACTCTTTCGTATATTTCCGTCCTAATGCAACGTCAGTATTCAACCATGAATACTCTTTTTTTAAGACCTGCCTCAAAAATAAAGCAGCTACTATAGCTCCAACCACTTCCATACCTAACCAAAAAAAGAATGGAAAAGGAGTATATATTATTCCAAATATCTGTATAATTGTTTTTACAATTGTAACTTTTTGGACATACTGCTGTACTTTATAACCTTTCTGATCTGCACTCAACAATATTTGTTTATAGTTTACAAAATATCCCAACAAAGAGCTGAAAAGCAGAGCTATATAAGTAGAATATGCATACCAAAGAGGCAAGTTTGATTTAGCAAATATTTGTGGGAAAAAGAACATCAACACCACAGAAGTGGCAATGATACAGTAGGCAATTCGTCTATATATCCAACCCTGTAAAGAAATAAGCTTATTTATTTTCTTAAAATCGTTTTCATATAAAGGTTGATATAAAAAATAGCCTATTGAAGTAGCAATTCCCAATTCTGCTAAATTTAAAAAACTTAAAAGATTGGATGCCGTAGTATTAAGTCCTAATATTTCACTTCCTAAATAATCAAAAAATGCTTTTCGAGAAAAAAAACTTAATGCTAATTGGATAAAATAGTACAAAAGAGCAACTCTTGCATTTTTTATGCTCTTAGAAGTTCTGGATTCATTCATAGAATGAAAATACTCATTTCTAAATCAATCAACAACATGTCTCTTCACCCACTGCATATCATGTTTTACCATAATACGTACTAATCCCCCAAAGCTTGTCTTGATAGGATTCCAAGCTAACAATGTCTTTGCTTTTGTAGGATCTCCCAATAACTGTTCTACCTCGCAAGGACGGAAATACTTAGGATCAACTTCTACTAATACTTTACCAGTATTTACATCAACACCTTTTTCCTCAATACCCTCTCCTTCCCAACGAAGTTCCATACCCGCTTCACGAAAAGCTAATGTTGCAAATTCACGAACTGTATGCATCTCACCTGTAGCTATCACAAAGTCTTCAGGAGAATCGTGCTGAAGAATCATCCACATGCACTCCACATAGTCACGGGCATATCCCCAATCACGACGGGCATCCAGATTACCAAGATACAGTTTATCCTGCTGTCCATGTGCGATACGAGCAGCTGCAAGAGTTATTTTTCTTGTTACGAAAGTTTCGCCACGACGTTCACTTTCATGATTAAAAAGTATACCATTGACAGCAAACATACCGTAGCTCTCACGATAGTTTTTTGTTATCCAAAAGCCATACTGCTTTGCCACACCATAAGGACTACGGGGATAAAAAGGAGTGGTCTCTTTTTGGGGGACTTCCTGTACTTTACCATACAGTTCGGATGTGGAAGCCTGATAGATTTTGGTTTTATGAGTTAACCCCAAAATACGAACAGCTTCCAACATACGGAGTGTACCTACCGCATCTGCTTCTGCCGTGTATTCGGGAACATCGAACGATACCTTGACATGGCTTTGTGCGGCAAGATTGTATATTTCGTCCGGTTGTATCTGTTGAATGATGCGAATCAAAGAACTGCTATCCGTCATATCTCCATAATGCAGGTTTACTAAACGGTCTTTTTTCATGTCGCGTACCCATTCGTCCAAATAAAGATGCTCGATACGCCCTGTATTGAAGGAAGAGGAGCGACGGAGAATACCGTGAACTTCGTATCCCTTATCAATCAAAAACTCGGCAAGAAATGAACCGTCTTGCCCTGTAATGCCTGTAATTAATGCGACTTTCTTCATTTTTTACTTTTTATTATCCTTTCCATAACCGTAGCCATAGCCGTAACCATACTTCTTGCCATAGCCATATTTACCATATTTGCCATACTTGCCGTAGCCATAGTAGTAGCCATTCTTGCGCTTATCCATGTTGATACCATTAATCAGTGTACACAGATTAGGCAGTTTTTCATCATGCTTCAGTTCGTTAATCAGTTCGTAATCGCTCTTATGCGTATAGTCGGCACGGCAGACATAAACACTTAAATCTGCCACACGAGCTATCAATCGGGTATCGGTAACCATACCGATAGGAGCCGTATCGAGAATGATATAATCGAAGTGCTCTTTCAATATCTCAATAGCCTGGTCGAGGGATTGGCGCGCCACCAATTCCGTAGGATTAGGAGGTATCGCCCCACCTGGCAGGATATAAAGATTGGGAGAAATGGAAGATTGCTGGCAAAGTGACAACAAATCCGTATCTTTGGGAGATGCCAGATATTGAGTAATTCCCCTTTCTTTATGGGATAGGGCAAACATGCGGTTTAGTCCCGGTTTACGGATGTCCATACCGACAATAACGGTTTTACGATCCATAAGAGCAAAGCTGACAGCAAGATTTGCCGCATTGAAGCTTTTACCTTCTCCGGGGGTAGTAGAAGTGAAAAGAATTACCTTTTGACCTTCTTGCAACATGTACTGAATATTGGTACGCACACTACGGAATACCTCTTCCATCAGCCCGTTCTTATTCTCATTTACTACAATGGGCTGCCCTTCCGGATATTTGATTTGGGGCACATCTCCTACTATCGTGACATTGGTGATACGCTCCACATCCGCACGTCCCTCTATTTTGAACCGGAGCAGACGAGAAAGATAGATGCATCCAATGGGGAACGCCAAACCCAAAACCAGCGCCATCATATAGATGTTCCGGCCATTGGGGGCAACCAATCCTTTAGCCCGGGGTTCCTCGACAACACGTCCGTTATTGGCTACGGCAGCTAAAGTAATAGCATTTTCTTCGCGCTTTTGCAAAAGCATCAGGTAAAGATTCGCCTTGATTTCCTGCTGACGGGTGATACTGATAAGTTCACGTTCCTGCTGCGGGGTATTGCTGATACGTGTCTGATACTTACGTGCTTCCAAATCCAGATTGTTGCGGGTAATCTGCAATCCTTTCTCTACACTTTCCACAGTAGTGAGCACAGTGTTGCGGGTAGCGGAGATGGAAGTGTCCAGATTGATAAGCATCGGATTATTCTCATTGGAACTGCGCAACAAGCGTTTACGCTCAATGAGCATTTCATTGTATTGGGCTATCACATTAGTCAGTCCGGCATCTGTCAAACCGACATTGGCGGGGATTACTTCATACTTATTGTCCGGATTGTCAATATAGCTTCGCAAGAAATTTATCAGACGCAGCTGATTGGTGTTCTCGGCACGCTTCTGGTCGTATTCGGAACTTCCCTGCAGAGCAAGTTGTGCATCGGCACTCAGATTGGTGAGACCGGCACGCTGCTTATAATCCGCCAGTTCGCTTTCCGTAGTGCCGAGTTCCGTATTGATGATATGGATACGCTCGTCAATGAACTGGGCGGTACGGCTTGCCACCTGATTCTTATCATCGTTGGCATCACTATTATAGAGCGCTACCAGCATATCGAGATAATCCATACCGCGACGGATACTGCTGTCATGGAAAGTGAGACGTACGATAGAAGTATACTCACCCGTAGGTTCCGCACTCAAGCGTCCTTTATATCCATCAGCCGCTACCGACGGGGGGATAATTGTAGCAGTTAGTGTGCGAGGAGTAGATATATGAGCCACAACACTGTCCGAAGCAGCAGAGAAATTCAACGTTCCTACAGGAGTAATGAATACGGCCGGTAGTTTATCGAATGACTTGCCTATACTTCGTTCTTCTCCTCTTACAGAATAAGTAAGCGTAGCTCCCACCTTGCCATCGGGCGTACAATCCAACTTTACCTGCAGAACGGAAGGAAGTTTTTCCGCTTCATCGGGAGCCATCCATACCTGTACAGGCGAAGTCTTATAAAGAATATGGTCATAACCGAAATTGCCATCTTCCTTATAGCTGATGTAGAGATTCAAGGCATCCACCACCTTTCGTGCCAGTGTATATGATTGGAGTATTTCCAACTCATTATCAAAATTATTGGCCATAGAAAGCATACCCAAATCTTGCATGGAAGCCAAGGATGAGGATGCGCTGTACTTCGTTTTATCTCCCTGCTTTATCAAAACCGTGGAACTGACGCTATAAACCGGTGCTTGGTAGCGGAGATATACATAGGCTCCCGCTAAAGTGACTACAAGAAAAGCAAGGATAACAGGCCAATAAAGCAGATATTCAAAAACAATGGTTTTATAATCGACTTTTTTATCTTCGTCCTGAAGGAATTCATTAAATTGTTCTTCTTTCATCTTAATAGAATACTTATTTGACAATAACTACAATTAGAGAAGCAAGAGTAGTAGCCAAACTCAACAAACTAATCCAAATAGATGAATTATTGCTGAATGTATTGGAACGTACTTTTGCTTTAGTGGGCTTTACATAAACCACATCATTTTGCTGAAGATAATAATAAGGAGAGAGAGAGATGTCGGCTGCTGTAAGATCTAGATGAATGACATGACGTCTGCCCACAGAATCTTCACGCAGGAGCTGCACATCATCACGGACAGAAAAAAGAGTCATATCTCCCGCCTGTGCCAATGCCTGGAAGATTGTAACTTTTTCATCACTGATAGTATAAGTACCCGGTTTGCCTACTTCACCCAATACACTGATTTGATAGTTGGAAGTACGTACCGTAACGTTAGGGTCTTCATTGAGATAATGGCGAAGTTTCTGGCGCAGCAAAGCCTCACATTCTCGATTGGTAAGTCCTACGACCTTAATCATGCCTAATACCGGGAAATCGATATAACCGTCATTATCTACCAAATAAGCCAGAAGATTGGCATTATTGGTTCCTTGATTTGACGATGGCTGGTCTTTCGTCTGCCCTATCTTCCGATAGAACGGAGCCGAAGCTTCGGGAGCCGAAGTACTGACAACAATAGTCAGTTCATCCTTAGGCATAATGCGATACTCGTAAAGCATACCCTTTTGAGGCACCATCTCCAAGACTTCGTCGTCTCGAAGATACAAAGACTTTTTATAAGACGTACAAGCTGAAAATAACAGCGGGAGCAACAGTAACAGAAGAATTCTTCTAATATTCATATACTTGTTTTGTTTAATGTTTCGTTTGATTCGACCTACTTACCCCAAGAGTCGTTTTATTAAACTTTTGGGTTTGGGATACTCTGCCGAACGGCAGGCTTCCCGATATATATCTTCATAGTTCAGTTTTTCGTGTATCATACGGTAGATAAGTCCCCAATCGGGCAGTCCGCCCACATTACGGTCGTCGATAAAGAGGTCGGCTTTCAGCTTACGGGAGAAGTTCTCATGGTTCTTGTTCTCTTCCGGATAGTTACTGTTGACGGCATAGAACTTCACCCCCCGGTCGCTACAAAAACGGACGGCCTCTTCCAGCAGTTTGCCCTCGCGAACGCTCCACAGAATAAGCCGGTGGCGCTCCTCGGAAAGGCGCTTCAACGTTTCGATGGCAAAAGGAATTTCGTTGCCTATAGCCGGATAGCGATGCTCGACGATAGTTCCGTCAAAATCGACAGCAATAATCATATATTCCTATTTATCTTTAAAGATATTATAGCTCAGCAAGGCAGCCTCTTGTTCGGGCTTATTGTATAAAGTAAATGTCGGGATACTTCCTGCAATCTGTGCAAGCGTACCGCTGATAACGGCAAAGCTCAAACTATCCCGCCCGATAAGGGAAGTGGAACTCAGCAGCATGCGGAAAGCTTCTATCCCGTCCATGCGAACCGCACGGTTCTCTTCGGCCTGCTCCATACGGAAAATGGTTTCCAGTCTGACACCTTCATTGCTATAGCAGGAAGTCTTTCCACTCCAGGGAGAGCCGAATAGCATTACTTCTCCCCCCGGCATCAGGCGCAGTATAGGTTGGTCGTCGTTCAACAAACGCGCGCCGGGTATATGTTTCAGCCATAACTGCGAGTGGGTACTTTTGCCAATGCCCGATGGTCCCACAAAAGCCACTCCCTTATCATCGATGGCTATACAAGACGCGTGTATCAATGCTCCCCCATGAAACGCTGTGCTATAAATAAAAGAAATCATGATAAAATCATTCAGGAGCGCATAATCCTCGGAAGTTTCCGGAAGCAAATCGGTTTGTACATTTCTCCACCGGCGGTCGGTACGCAGCCAATAGGTATGAGGGCTCCCGTAAGGAGTTAATGAAATATAGCAATAATCGGCGGTAAGCCATATATATATTGTTCGCCCATCCGGATGGTTCACTACATCGGGAGCAGTTTCTTTAATGGGAAACTTGCAACCCAACTCCAACCGGCATATATGGGAACGGGAACATACGGGCATCTCCGGCAGGAGAAACGGCTTCAGGTTCTGTAATCGGTCTGCGACTTCATTGCCACACGATACCTCCATCAGCCAATCTGCTATTTGTAATATCATATAAACTTAGTATATAAAAATCAACATCAAGATACTCCGTGAAGAGACTCTTTATATTCAGCCGGAGTCATTCCATACTTCTGCTGGAAAAGCCGGTAAAACGTACGTGAACTATTGAAACCGGAATCTATGGCAACAGCCTTGATAGGTATGTCCGGTTGAGTCTGTATCAGCTTCGAAGCATATTCCAAACGCAGGCTATTGATATAGCCGTTGAGATTGGTATTGGCGTATTGCTGAAGCAACTGCGCCACTTTATTCTTATTGATGAGTCCGAGCCTGATAAACTTCTCCCTTGAGAATTCCGGGTCGAGAAATAATTGTTCTTCAATAATAGTGCGGTTTATCCGTTCAAAGAGTTTTTTGTCCTTTGTAGAATCCGTTACTTTAGTTTCACCATCGGCTTTCGGTTCTGCACTCTTATTCTCCGGTTCCGTCTCTTGGATAGCAGGTAGAGGAGTATCCAAAGTTTCTTTTAGATTCGGTTTATCCGGTGAAGAACTCCGGAGTTGCTTCTTCAAGCGATCCATCTTACGTATGATACGAATATTGTATACCGCCAAATAAATAATAATAACCGCTTCTAACAAAGTAATGAATGTCATGGTTTCATTTCTTTAAAACAACAGTCATCAGCCAATGACTTCTATAAGATCAGGTTTCACTTCCGCAACGACAACAGCAAGAATACCTTGTATGAGTATGACAACACGTTTGCTCCTGCAGCCTCTTACCTTTACAAACACTCCTTCTACACCGTCAAACGGACCGCCCAACACACGAACCCGCGTACCTTTGGCCAAATTAATTTCTTCTGGAGTTAGATAAATTAAACGTTCATTATGCAGTCGGGATACGGAAATAAACTGCTGCATTTGTATATCCGGCACAATTATAGGAGAGTTTTTACCGGCATCCGGCATCGTGATGTATTGCAGAAACGGAACAGTTCTTTTTGTTTCCCTGATAATCCGCCGGGTGGTACGAACGAATATCAAATTGTGAACGGCGGGCACCAGTTCTTTCCTTTTCTTGTTATTCTTCTCAAATACTTTATAACACATGGGAACAAAGTTTTCTATAGCCTGTTTATCCAACAGCCGCTTTGCCTCCAGCTCCTTGCAAAAAGGAGCGCGCATAGCAAACCACACTATATTTTCTTCATCATTATTCATGTAAAGTATTTATCAAAACAAGAAAAGCGGATATACTCTTGGCTCCTCAATATCAAACTAATATTCTATATATCAATTGATTATGAGATACTTTTATTCAATACATCCGTTATACCATTTCTATACAAGAAATAGCACATGTCAATAAATTACTAATAATCAATCTTATACAAAACTTATAGATGTGTTTTGTACTATTAATAAATGATAATTCAGCATGCTTTGTACACCGAAGTCACAGAATAAGACATAGATTGGCTAAGCAGTTATAACCCTCTTCCCTAAAATCATAAAACAGGAGTGTTTTACTTAACGCTTTCAGCTCGCCTCTGCCAGCTAAATCTCTATTAATCAATAATAATCAGCCCTATAAATTTTGTCCAAAAATCACTTACAACAAATTATCAAGCAATCTTGTTTGTTAATGTATCAAAAAATACCTTTCAATTACTCTCATCTTTATCAGAAAAGGTTTACTTTTGCCGATAAATCTGTAACGTCTCTTGTATAGAAACGATATAGATTTATACATTATATCGAACAATACAATGTATGGCCGCAAGCCTATACCAAAGCTGATAATATGCTTTGATTAGCCTGATCGATAACGGAACTTTCCAAACTGGCTAAATAGATTTGTGTTGTTTTCTCCGTAGTATGTCCCATTCCTGCACTAATAACCGAAATCGGCACATTATGATTGCGTGCCGCCGTAGCCCATGAATGGCGCGCGGTGTAGGAAGACAGCGATATATCGAGGTCAAGAATCTTGGAAATCCTCTTCAACAGCTTATTGTAATACCCCAGCGCCGTCTGATACTGGGAAAACGCTATCACCGGATCTTCCGAGGAAATGATGGGAAGAAGGTATTGCGAACGCTTCGTTTGTCCGGCATACCGGCTGATGATTTTCTGGATAAGAGGCTCGACACGGATGACAAGTTGCTGCCCGGTCTTTTTACGGGTATAGCAGATATAGCCGTTGTGTATATTCTTTTTACACAGGAACGCCATATCGACAAAAGCCATTCCCCGTGTACAATAACTGAAAAGAAACAAGTCGCGGGCCAAGGCCAATGGAGATAATGCCGGTAAACTCAACTTACACAAGTCCAGTATGTGCTGTTCGTCTATCGCCCGTTTACGGGTTTTATCCACTCCCGTATATACATTTTGAAAAGGGAAAGTCTGCTTGACCAGCCGCTTTGTAACCGCCTTATTATATACGGAACGCAAAACCCTCATATAAAATGAAGAGCTGTTACGTAAAACGCCTCTCGACCGGAGCCAGCTTTCATACCGGATAACCAGCGGCTCATCGAGCAGTCTGAAAGGAATATCCCTACCTTCCAGAAACAGGGAAAAGCTACTGAGGGTGCGACGGTAATTCCTTGCCGTACCCAATTTATTGCTCGACTCGAGCAATGTAATCTGTTCTTTAAAAAACGAAAGAACATTCGTACTTTTTATTCTTGCCATACTTCTACTTAATTTGTTAGTTACATAAATGTAACAAATCTCTCGAATATCGGCAAGATGAGTGAAAAATACTAATGTTGCATGTCCGTGGTTTCCGAACTCTGCTGCAAGCGTTTATGCTCTTCCAGCAGCTGCATGTTTTGTTTGGCTTTGGAAAGGAAATCTTTTACAAAAGCGTTTTCCTTAAAAATCAGGGGAGCGGTTCTCATTATCTCTTCAATCCGGGGTGTCATTATAGGATACGGCAGTGTACTGCACATCATCATAAACACTCCCGGACCAAGCACATTCTCATAATTTTCAATGATGAAGTCTTTCACATAATCATTCATCTCTTTGGCTAATGTTTCTTCCTCCTTAGCCAATTGTTCGTGTACATCTTCCAAGTTGGCGCCATCCAACACCATACGCGCTTCTTTCCGCTCCAGTTCTCCCATTTCAACTTCCATTGCATTACGCTTCTCTATAAACTCATACAACGCGTTGTTCAACAAGGTTCCCTTAGCCGACAGCTGTGAATTGGAAATGATTATCTCAATCCTGCCATCCTCCAGAATCAAAGGCATAATACCCTCGTCATCCATATACAACGTCACCATCATTACCGAATCTACGGGGCCTTTCATCGAAAATAGTCCATGAACCACCTCGGACGAGTCAATTGTTACCCACTGCCCGTTTTGCAGTGTTTTAAGAAATAACATTTTACCATCGAGACTGGTTACCGAAGAATTTCCTTCAATCTTATATTTGCGACTACAAGAAGAGAAAGACACAAGTAACAACAAAAAAGGCAAGATATAGTTTACATTCATTCTAATCATGCAGGAAACGATTTATGAATTACACGCGGCAAAGGTATTAATATTCCTTATAAACCGGATAGAAAGAAAGGAATTTTCATTTGGTTTACGTATTTTTGCACAATCATAAATCATAAAACCGGAGAAATATACATGTCAACCTATGCTCCTTTCGCCAAACCTCTTTATGTAATGCTCAAACCCGTAGGGGCTGTATGCAACTTGGCATGCGATTATTGCTATTATCTGGAGAAGTCCAAACTGTATGTAAACAATCCCAAACATGTGATGAGCGATGAACTGCTGGAAAAGTTCATTGAAGAATATATCAATTCGCAAACGATGCCGCAAGTATTATTCACCTGGCATGGCGGAGAAACCCTGATGCGCCCGTTGGCCTTCTACAAAAAGGCTATGGAACTGCAAAAAAAGTACGCCAACGGCCGGACGATTGATAACTGCATACAGACAAACGGTACGTTGCTTACCGACGAATGGTGCGAGTTCTTCAAAGAGAACAATTGGCTGGTAGGCGTGTCCATCGACGGTCCGCAGGAGTTTCACGACGAGTACCGCAAAAACAGGCTTGGAAAGCCTTCTTTCGTCAAAGTGATGCAAGGCATCAACCTGCTGAAAAAACATGGGGTGGAATGGAACGCGATGGCGGTAGTAAACGACTTCAACGCCGACTATCCCCTTGAGTTCTATAATTTCTTTAAAGAGATAGGTTCCCGCTATATCCAGTTCGCTCCTATCGTAGAACGGATTACACCGCATCAAGACGGACGTCATCTGGCTTCACTGGCCGACAAGGAGAAGGCTGCCGAACTGGCTGATTTCTCCGTCAGTCCGGAACAATGGGGAAACTTCCTCTGCGCCCTGTTCGATGAATGGGTGAAACAAGATGTGGGGACTTATTATATCCAGCTCTTCGACTCCACCCTTGCCAACTGGGTGGGTGAGCAACCGGGCGTATGCTCTATGGCAAAGACCTGCGGGCATGCCGGCGTAATGGAGTTCAACGGTGATGTATATGCCTGCGACCACTTTGTATTTCCGGAATATAAATTAGGAAACATCTATCAGAAAACACTGGTTGAAATGATGTACAGCGAGCAACAGCAGGCTTTCGGACTGATGAAACAAAAATCACTCCCTACCCAGTGCCGGGAGTGCGAATGGCTGTTCGCCTGCAACGGCGAATGTCCTAAAAACCGCTTTGCACATACCGCAAACGGTGAGCCCGGACTGAACTACCTTTGTGCCGGTTACCGGAAATTCTTCAAGCATGTAGCTCCTTACATGGACTTTATGAAACAGGAATTGCTGAATCAGCGTCCGCCTGCCAATATCATGGACGCCATCCGGGAAGGAAAATTCAAATAACATATAGTAAATTAATTAATAACAATAACAAGGATGAAATTAACGAAGTATTTGATTGCGGCTATTGCCGTGCTGACAGTCTGCTCCGTACGCGCAGACGAAGGAATGTGGTTACTGCAACTCATGAAGCAGCAGAACTCCATCGACATGATGAAGAAACAGGGATTAAAACTCGAAGCCGATGATTTATATAACCCGAACGGTGTATCACTGAAAGATGCCGTCGGTATCTTTGGCGGCGGTTGTACCGGTGAAATCATCTCACCGGAAGGATTAATCCTTACCAATCACCACTGCGGTTACGGAGCAATCCAGCAACACAGCTCGGTAGAACACGATTACCTGACAGACGGTTTCTGGGCTAAAAACCGCAGTGAAGAGTTGCCTACTCCGGGATTAAAATTCCGTTTCGTACATCGTATCGTAGACATCACCGGCCTCGTAAACGAGAAAGTCAAAGCCGGAGAAGTGACGGAAGTCAATGCGCTGACAGCTCCGTTTCTCAACAAACTCGCCAAAGAAGAACTGGAAAAGAGCGATTTGAACGGCAAACCGGGTATCGAGGTAAAAGCATTGCCCTTCTATGCAGGAAATAAATTCTACCTGTTCTATTATAAGGTATATAGCGATGTACGGATGGTAGCCGCTCCCCCCTCCTCAGTAGGAAAGTTCGGCGGTGAAACAGACAACTGGATGTGGCCTCGCCATACGGGCGATTTCTCCATGTTCCGCATCTATGCCGACAAGAACGGAGAACCTGCCGAATATTCCAAGGACAACGTACCTTTGCAAACTCCTAAATATCTGCCGATTTCCATCAAAGGCCTGCAAGAGAACGACTATGCCATGATTATGGGCTTCCCCGGCAGAACCAGCCGTTACCTCACCCAATCGGAAGTGAAAGAACGCATGGAAGCAGACAACCAGGCCATGATTGACATGCGCGGCGTCCGCCTCGATGTGTTGCGCAAATATATGGATGCCAGCGATAAAACCCGTATCCAGTATGCCAATAAGTTTGCCGGAAGCAGTAACTATTGGAAGAACTCCATCGGCATGAACAAGGCAATCATCGACAACGACGTATTGGGTACCAAAGCGGAACAAGAAAAGAAATTCGCCGAATTTGCCAAAGGCAAACCTGAATACGAAGGCGTGGTAGACAAGATGGACGGTATCATCGCCAAAAGAATGCCCGTTACCCGCCAGCTCAATTACCTGTACGAAGCATTGAGCGGCGCCATTGAATTTGGCAGTCCGTACATGATTATGGACAAGATTAAAACCGCGCTGGAAGAGAAAAACGATTCACTGCTCACCGCAAGCACGGCGCAACTGGAAGAAGTATTCAACGACATCCACAACAAAGACTACGACCATGAAGTAGACCGCGCCGTAGCCAAAGCCATTTTGCCGGCTCTCGCCCAAAAGCTGAAACCGGAAGAGCTTCCCGCTTTCTATCTGACCGTTCAGAACAAATACAAAGGCGACTACAACGCTTTTATAGATGATATATACGACAACTCCATCCTCTCCAACCGTGCCAACTTTGACAAGTTCATGAAAAAGCCAACCATAAAGGCTATCGAGAAAGACCCCGCCACAGCTTATTCCCGTTCAAAAGTAGAAAAGTTAAGAGCTGTCGCCATGGAAGAAAAAGCGTTGAGTGAAGGCCTTGACCTGCTGCACAAAGCATACATCCGCGGTTTAAGTGAAATGAAGCTGCCCGTACCGTCTTATCCGGACGCTAACTTCACCATCCGTCTGACTTACGGTAACGTGAAATCATACAGCCCGCGTGATGCAGTGCACTACAATTACTATACCACCACAGACGGTATTCTTGAAAAAGAGAACCCCGAAGACCGTGAGTTCGTAGTACCTGCCAAGCTGAAAGAGCTTATCCTTAATAAAGATTTCGGACGGTATGCCATGGCGGACGGCACAATGCCCGTTTGCTTCCTGACGACCAACGATATTACCGGCGGTAACTCCGGCAGCCCGGTCATCAATGGTGAAGGCCAACTTATAGGCTGCGCGTTCGACGGCAACTGGGAATCCCTGAGCGGTGACATCAATTTCGACAACAACCTGCAACGTTGCATCGCACTGGATATCCGCTACGTACTCTTTATTCTGGAAAAACTGGGAGACTGCGGACACCTGATAAAAGAAATGAACATAGTCGAGTAACCGTTATTTTCCCGGCCACACACAATACGACTGAGGTACCCTAAGTATACGACTGAGATACCCTCAGTCGTATACTTAGGGTACCTCAGTCGTACACAGAGACTCCCCCCTCTCATAATACCTTCTAACGCACATTTATTATGAAACATTTAAGACTATCAATACTATCATTATTCCTTACATCGGGAGTTCTTTCCACCTATGCCGATGAAGGGATGTGGATGCTGACCGACCTCAAACAACAAAATGAAGTCGCCATGACGGAGCTCGGTCTGCTGATTCCTGCCGAGCAGATATACAATCCCGGCGGTATAGCCCTGAAAGATGCGGTAGTACACTTCGGTGGCGGCTGCACAGGCGAGGTTATCTCGGCAGAAGGACTGGTACTGACCAATCATCACTGCGGTTACGGAGCTATCCAGCAACACAGCAGTGTGGAGCACGACTATCTGACCGATGGTTTTTGGGCAATGTCACGCAACGAAGAACTTCCCTGCAAAGGACTTACCGTAACCTACATCGATGAAATAATGGACGTAACGGATTACGTCAACGACCAATTGCAGATAGATTCCGATCCGAGCGGCACGAATTATCTGTCGCCCAAATACCTTACCATGATAGCCGACCGCTTTCTTTCCGAACAAGGCATCACACTGACATCCGGCCGTAAAGCGGAACTGAAAGCGTTCTATGGCGGAAATAAATACTACCTGTTTCTCAAGACTACTTACAGTGACATCCGTATGGTGGGCGCTCCCCCTTCTTCCATCGGCAAATTCGGCGCCGATACGGACAATTGGATGTGGCCCCGCCACACAGGAGATTTCTCTTTGTTCCGCATCTACGCCGACAAAGACGGACAACCGGCAGCTTACAACCCGGACAATGTGCCCCTGCGGGTAAAAAAGCACCTTACTATCAGTCTTGCCGGCTATCGTGAAGGCGACTTTACATTCGTCATGGGATTCCCCGGACGCAACTGGCGCTACATGATTTCCGACGAAGTGGAAGAACGTATGCAGACCACCAACTTTATGCGCCACCACGTGCGCGATGTCCGTCAGAAAGCCCTTATGGAACAAATGCTGAAGGATGATGCCGTACGCATTCACTACGCAAGCAAGTATGCCTCATCCGCCAATTACTGGAAGAATGCCATCGGCATGAACGAAGGACTTGTACGCCTGAAAGTACTGGATACGAAACGCGCGCAACAGGAACAACTCCTCGCACGCGGTCGCGCCTTAAACGACAGTTCCTATCAGAAAGCTTTCGACCAAATACGCAGTATCGTGAAGCATCGCCGTAATGCTCTCTATCACCAGCAAGCCATTCAGGAAGCATTGATTATGGGTCTTGACTTTATGAAGATTCCGAATACCACCGCATTGGTCACAGCCTTACAGAGCAAGGACAAAGCCAGGATAAAAGCCGCTTCCGACAGCCTGCAAATTGCAGCCGATAAATATTTCGCATCCGTCCCCTTCCCCGAAGTAGAGCGGATTGTAGGAAAGAAGATGTTGCAAACCTACATGAAATATATTCCCGCCGAACAACGCATAGGTATCTTCAAGGTTATCGACAAGCGTTTCAAGGGTGATAGTGATGCCTTTATCGATGCCTGCTTCAAATATTCCATCTTCGGCAGCAAGGAAAACTTTGCCAAGTTTATCCGTAAACCTAGTTTGTATAAGCTCGGTAACGACTGGATGACATTGTTCAAGTACTCCGTTACCGACGGTCTGCTACAAACCACCATCGCCATGATGGATGCCAACCGTAACTATAACGCCGCCCATAAAGTATGGGTCAAAGGAATGATGGATATGAAACAGGAAGCCGGCACCCCCATCTACCCGGATGCCAACTCCACCCTGCGCCTGACCTACGGACGCGTATTGCCTTATAAGCCCGCCGACGGTGTGGAGTACGGCTGTTACACCACTCTGAAAGGAGCGATGGAAAAGGAAGATCCCGACAATTGGGAGTTTGTAGTTCCGGCTAAATTAAAACAATTATATCAGGCCAAGGACTTCGGACGATATGCTATGCCCGATGGAGAAATGCCCGTCTGCTTCATCGTAAATACGGACAATACGGGTGGTAATTCCGGCAGTCCGGTGTTCAATGCCAAGGGTGAATTGATAGGTACGGCTTTTGACCGTAACTATGAAGGGCTGACAGGTGACATCGCTTTCCGTCCCTCTTCACAGCGTGCAGCTTGTGTAGACATTCGTTATACTTTGTTCATCATAGACAAATATGCCGGCGCTTCGCACATTATCAAAGAGCTGACGATTAGTGATTAGTACATAGCAATGAGTAATTAGTTATTACTAATTTACAATCGAGCGTGAACAAATCTCCCGTTTATCTGTTATATACTCATAAACTATTATAAAAACAAAGATTATGGAAAAGTTTGAAGAATTAATACAATCAGAAAAACCTGTCTTGGTGGATTTCTTTGCTACCTGGTGCGGACCTTGTAAAGCCATGCATCCTGTATTGGAAGCATTGAAAAGTGAGATTGGCGACAGAGCGCGTATCGCAAAAATCGATGTAGACCAACATGAAGCATTAGCTGCAAGCTATCGTATACAGATGGTTCCGACTTTCATCCTGTTCAGAAAAGGTGAAGCCGTATGGCGTCATTCGGGTGTAATCAGCGGTAAGGAGCTTAAAGCCATTATCGAACAAAACTCATAATTAAGAAAATGAAGAAAATTATAGCTATGACCGCTCTCATCTTTTCAAGCATACTGACTTATGCCTGTACCGATGGAGCCAAACAAAAACAAGCGGAAACGCAAGAAACTACTCAAGACGGCAGCGTAATCGTAATGAACAAAGATATGTTTATCAAGGACGTATTCGATTACGAGAAATCCAAAGAGTGGAAATATAAGGGTGACAAACCTGCCATCATCGACTTGTACGCCGACTGGTGCGGACCCTGCCGAATGACGGCTCCTATCATGAAGGAACTGGCGAAAGAATATGCCGGGAAAATCGTGATATATAAAGTCAATGTGGATAAGGAGAAAGAACTGGCCGCTTTGTTCAATGCCACCAGTATTCCTTTATTTGTCTTTATTCCGATGCAGGGCGAACCTCAGTTGTTCCGCGGAGCTGCCGATAAGGCAACTTACAAGAAAGCGATTGATGAGTTTTTATTGAAGAAATAATTAGCATCAACAAGAAGTTAACTGTATTATAAGCAATAAATTAATATAATTGCTTCCTATAAGTTAACATTATCAAAAGAGCAAGTTAACATTATCACAATAATAATGTTAACTTGCTCTTTTGATAAAGATACTATAAGATTATCGGCATCTCCTGCCATGCGCCGTCATACATTTCCATTACGGTGTTATAACCGGCTTTCTTCAATGCCTGTAATGCTTCCGGACGGCCGCTATTAATCCGTTCCGGATAGTGAGAGTCACTATTTACTTGAACACGGATCCCCAAACTGTACAATAACGGGAAATAGCGTTCATTGGGATAGAAAGTACCCAGTTCATGATAAGATTTGGTATTGATTTCCACCTGATAACCACGCGCGGCAATGTCCTCAAAATACTCTTTTACAAGCATATCATACCAAGGTTCATCCAGCAAACCGGGGCGATAACAAGACGCGTTATAATGCATCTTATCCGCATGCCCTACTATATCGAAACCTCCTAACTCCAACATACGCCTCAACCGTCCGTAGTACAAACGCACTACATGTTCCAAGTCACCACTAAACTGTTCATCCACTATTTGTTTGAAAATATCAGCCGGAACATCCACATCTACAACCTCCGATTTCTCATTGTACAACATATGTACGGAACCGATACGATAATCCAATGGCAACTCCCGGAAGCGGAGAATAGACGGATTACTCTCTTCATTCAGGTAATCTATTTCCAAACCGAGATACAGTTCTATCCTCCGAGCATATTTCTGTTTCATCCGATGAAATTCTGCCAGATAGTCGTTCATACGGTCCCACTCCATGGTCCATGCCGTAGAAAAAGGCAGTGGGGCATGGGATGAAAAGCCATACGAAGTAAATCCCTCGCTCAAGGCAAACCGTACAAAGTCTTCCATACCGGCACGTCCGTCACAATACAGACTGTGACTATGATAATTCGTCAGATTTTTACTCCTGCTCATCTTCTTATTCTTTAATTAAATTATTAAATAGGTATTGAAAGTTAGATTGTATCGGTAAAGCTGAGTTTATACCAGTAATAATCAGTTTATATCAGTAACGATGAAATAGTGTAACCTAAGGCTGAAAGTTTTTTTATCTTTAAGCCTGAAAGGCTCTTATCTTATAGCCCGGGGTAACACCCCGGGAATAAATGTTCCCGGCATTCTGCGCCCTGTAAGGGCAAAATATTTGCAGATTCATCTTTTGCCCTTACAGGGCGCAATGTTATTCATATTCGCATTCCCGGGGTGTTACCCCGGGCT